>Ga0137363_10002987_pt1 | contig 10185 bp, 10 predicted proteins | sample MadtaG_FD_104800 | JGI IMG/M metagenome (GOLD analysis project Ga0137363, IMG submission 104800) | Vadose zone soil microbial communities from Angelo Coast Range Reserve, California, USA - Mad1_115_16 metaG | ecosystem: Environmental > Terrestrial > Soil > Vadose zone | place: USA: California...
CGCCGCCCTGAGTGCCGGTCGCGGAGGGCAGGACGCCGGGCGTTAAAAGGGCCAGATCCAGATACTGGCGTCCGTTCAGCGGAATGTTCGAGACGACTTGGCTGTCAATTACGTTGCTGAGGGTGCTTCTGTCACTCTCCAGCAATGGAGTTGCTGCACCCGAGACTTCAATGGTTTCGGCAACACTGCCGATCTGGAGGCTGGCGTCCACATGGGTGATCTGGTCCACCTGGACCACGACGTCTTTCAACGTTTCTTTTTTGAAGCCGGCAGCTTCGACATGGAGGGCGTACACGGCCGGAGACAACTGCAGAAACTGAAAACCCCCATTACTGTCACTTACCGTCTCTTGCTTTGCGTTAGTGGACATGTTGATGAGCGCCAATTTCGCACCCGAGATCACCGCACCGCTCTGATCCTTTACGAACCCGGCGATACTTCCGGTAGGTGAAGCTGAGACTGTCGGCGCGAACACCAACACGAACACGGAAAAGAGGGTCCACAAGAGTGAGGATACTCTGGCTCGTTTCATTGCTGCCTCCGTCGGAGTCTTCGAAATGTGTATTTGCCTGGTTGAACCTTTGATGCCTCTAAGCCCTTCAGACTTCTAAAGCACAGGGCATCATCAGGAAAAGAACCTGTTTATCAGCCTAGAGCAACCCTCGTGCCAAAGTGGAATAGGCGTCCCACAGGTAATTCGCGCGGCTAACTCACGTGTTTGGCGAAACGCTCATATATAGCCGTCCTTAATTTAGCTATGATTTTGCGTAAATCCAATTTTTAGAATTTCGTCGTTCCAGATTCGTGCGGTAATGGTAATACTAGAAATGGCGGTGTAGTGCGGGTAGTCGCTGCAGGCTTTTTCCTGTACGAGTTAATATTGGCCCGCAGATGTCGGGGCGCGCAGTAAAGCCTGTCGGCAAAACCGGTGGCCGTCTGCGCGGCCGGAAGGCTAAGTCGCCTAACCGGGAAGTGTCCCACTACCGTCTCCTATGCTGTGGGGTGGGTGGAGGTGGTGGAGGTGGTGGAGGTGGTTGGCGCTTGACAAATGCTGGCGTATCTAGGATAAATAGAGAAGCTGCGGTTGCGGCGACACGTGGCGATTTAGGGCAACTTGCTCCACGTAAAAAACTGCTAAAGAGCTGTAGAGTATCCCAGAAGAGTTTCTGAGACCCTCCGAGCACTTTGGCACGGAGGGTTTTTTCGTTTCACCTCCCTGCTGCCCTAATCGAATCCAACGTGGATTTTAGATCGCGAGGCTGTGCGCTGCGACTGGAATGGCACTCGCGTGATGACGCGATGGGAAGGGTAAAGCAATGTCCGAATCCTACGAACTGCGATGTCGAGAGTGCGGCAAAACTTGGGGAAATGCTCCGAAGTCGTTCTGCGAAGACTGTTTCTCGCCTCTGGAAGTGGCCTACGACTACGATGCTCTAAAGAAAAAAGCTCGCCGCGAAAACCTGGCAGGCCGGGACTTCAACATGTGGCGCTATGCAGAACTGTTGCCGCTGCCCGAGGATTTCACGCCGGCCGGCGCTGTTGGCGGGACCCCGCTGGTGGCCTCGCGAAAGCTTGCGTTCCACTGGGGGATTAGTCAGCTCTATTTCAAGAACGATGCGGTGTGCTTCCCTTCTCTGTCGTTTAAGGACCGGGTGGTTGGGACCGCGCTGGTGGCGGCTCGGCGGTTTGGATTTGAGACGGTGGGGTGCTCTTCGACCGGGAATTTGGCGAACGCGGTTGCGGCACAGTCGGCGCAGCAGGGATTTGACGCGTGCGTTTTTATTCCTGCGGACCTGGAGCCTGCAAAGGTTTTGAACACCGCTGTTTACGGAGCTCGCATCGTTCGAATTAACGGGAATTACGACCACGTGAACCGGCTGTGCGCGCAGATTGCAGACCGGTTCAAGTGGGGCGTGGTGAATGTCAATTTGCGTCCCTACTACTCGGAAGGCTCGAAGACGCACGGTTACGAAATCGCGGAACAACTCGGCTGGCGCTTGCCAGACAATGTGGTGGTTCCGATGGCGGGTGGTTCGTTGATCACAAAAATCGCGAAAGCGTTCAAGGAATTGGTGACGCTCGGTTGGGTAGAAGCAAAGCCCGTGAAATTCTTTGGGGCGCAGGCCACTGGCTGTTCGCCGATTTCCGATGGCGTGAAGCGCAACCTGGCGCGCTTCGAACCGCAAAAGCCCAATACCATCGCGCGTTCGCTCGCGATCGGCAATCCGGCCGACGGGCCGTTTGCCATCAAGCTCATTCGTGAGAGCGGCGGCTGGGCGGAAGACGTCTCCGATCCGGAAATCGTCGAAGCCATCAAGCTGCTGGCGGAAACCGAAGGCATTTTTACGGAGACCGCAGGCGGCGTGACAGCTGGTGTGACGCAAAAACTGATCCATCAGGGACGAATCGGAAGTGGAGAAACAACCGTCGTTTGCATTACTGGAAACGGGCTGAAGACGACCGACGCAATCGCCTCGGAATTTCCGGTCAGTGAGGCTATCGCGCCGCGCCTTGATGCTTTCGAGGCATACCTGGACAGCCAATTTACCGTCGCGGCGACAAAGTAAGGAGACGCAGAAGACATGCCAGTTACGATAGAAATTCCGACGGCTTTCCGGCGCTTCACGGATGGCACGCCCAAGATCGACTGTAGTGCCGCAACGATTGCCGAGGCGCTGGATGATTTGACTACTCGTTTTCCCGCGCTGTCGCGCCATGTTCGCGACGAGCAGGGGCAGATTCGCCAGTTCCTGAATGTCTATCTCAATGAAGAAGACATTCGCTTTCTTGGCGGCGAGGGATGTACGTTGAAAGAAGGCGACCGCGTTCTGCTGGTTCCTTCCATCGCTGGCGGATAAGCGATCGATCCGCCCCCCATTCCCGTCCGGCAGCTTGTCGAGATTGCTGTATTCTTACGCGGCCTGCGAACGGCCGGTGTTTCAATTATTTAGTTTTCGGCTATCATCGAAGCGGAGACGCCCATGGGTTATTACGCGCTTTTTTATCGTGAAGTGGTGCCGGACTTTGTCGCACAACGAGCCACCTACCGCGAAGAGCATCTTGGTCTGGCGCGCGAAGCTCACTCCCGCGGCGAATTGCTGCTCGCCGGTGCGCTGGCTGACCCGCCGGATGGAGCACTGTTGATTTTCCGGGGCGGGGACGATACACCGGCGCAAGAGTTTGTTCGCAAAGATCCATACGTCCGCAACGGCCTGGTAAGGCGATGGGAAATTCGTCCGTGGACTGTTGTCGTGGGAAATCAATAGGAGCCATGCCTGAATGATTGCTCGTCTTTGGTCCGCTCGAACTACCAGTGGGCAATCAACTAAGTACCTGGAACACTTCCGGCAGAGCGTCGTTCCCTCGCTTCGGACATTTGACGGATACCTCTGCTCGAGCGTGCTCGTGCGATCGCATGGAGACGCAGTCGAGATTCTTGTCACGACGGTCTGGCAATCTCTTCAGGCTATCGATGCGTTTGCCGGGGCCGACCGAGAGACGGCGGTGGTGGCAAGCGAGGCCGCAGCCTTTTTGACCGATTATGACCGGCGCGTGCGGCACTATGAAGTCGCCCAGACGGATGGTCTCTCTTTCCGGCAATCTCCATTGCCGGACACTCCTAATTGATTTTGTTTAGCAGGAAACATTCCGGGCAGGAACTTCGTTACTTAGTCCATAAGCTTCGGAGGTGTGTCCATGCGTACTCCTTTCTTACTGGCGACGGTTCTGGCATTGTCTGTTGCTTCGGGGACAGCTCAGACCAAAATCGACGTCAAGGATATTGAGAATCATCCATTTACGGCGGATTTCAATTCGGGCGGGAAACTAAAGATGTACCTGCGTTCTGGGAGCTTCCACATCGTTGGGGGGTCGGACAACAAGATTACGGTGAGAATCACTGGTAGAAACGCTTACAGGGCTAGCGACATGAGAGTTCAGCTTGAGGGTTCGAAGGACAATGCAAGTTTAACGGTCAGCGACGGCCCAAAGAACGATCTTGAGGTCACCATCGAGGTGCCGAGGAAAACGGGACTATACGTTCGCATGCCGGCCGGGAACCTGGAGCTTCACCATGTCACCGGGGATAAGGATGCGGAGTTGCACGCGGGCGAGTTGATTATCGACGTTGGCGACGTCGGCGATTATTCACGGGTGGACGCTTCGGTTTATTCAGGAGGCCTCGAAGCGAGCCCGTTTGGCGAGTCCCACGGAGGGCTGTTCCGCTCTTTCCACAAAGAAGGCAACGGAAGGTATCACTTGCACGCGCATGTTGGCGCGGGTGATTTGACGCTGCAATAAGCCGCTTCGGCAGACCCACGCAGGTCCCCCGACGAAACGCAACATTTTGCGTTCCTGCGTGTTTATACCCACATGAGGCTAAGATTAGCGATTTATGGCGCCGCTTCCCTGCTCCTACTCGCATTTTATGCACCGGCGCGAGCCCTCGCCGCTCTCATCAGCGGCGTGCGAGAACGCTAGCTTCCCCCACAGGCATCCCAACTCCGGCTCACACCTGATCCACAGCTGAGGCATTGCTTCCACCAACAAGTCAAGGCAGACTAGCGCACACGTTCGCGGCAATCCGCGCCTACCTTCAAAAAAGGTGTTCCCGGACTTTGGCAACCATCGCCATCCGCCTCGAACCAATCGGCATTGTCCCTTCATGTCGCACGCTTGATCGGAGACTTTAAACGATGTCGACTACGGCCGCAGCCTCTAAAACCGCGCCGAATCAGATAGCTCTCTCGAAGGCACTTGCTCCCGTGGCCGCGCTGCTGGCGATTTCGACCTTTATTAATTACATCGACCGGGGAAGTCTTTCTCTCGCCGCCCCTGTGCTTAAAGTCGAACTTCAGCTTTCTCCCTGGCAGCTGGGCATTTTGCTTTCGTCCTTTTTCTGGACTTACACTAGCTTTCAAATTGTTTCCGGGTGGCTCGTCGATCGCTTCAACGTGAACTGGGTTCTCGCGGCGGGATTTTTCGTTTGGTCACTCGCAACGGCTACCACCGGTTTTGTTCACGGCTTTGAAATGCTGCTGATCATGCGGCTTATCCTTGGGGCAGGAGAATCCGTAGCATTCCCTTCGTATTGCAAAATACTTGCCAAGCATTTCCCGGAGGTATTGCGGGGACGCGCCAATTCTTTCATTTCCGCGGGTATCGCGGGCGGGCCCGCGTTCGGTATCTTTTTTGGCGCAATGCTTATTGCGCGGCATGGATGGCGGCCATTTTTTATTGGACTGGGGCTGTTCAGCCTTTTGTGGTTGCCGCCGTGGAAGATGTGGATGCCGAACGGTGCGGGGCTCTTTGTTTCGCCCACGGCGCAGACGCCCGGCATCGTGGAGATTCTCAAGCAGCGTTCCGCGTGGGGCACGTTTGCTGGGCTTTTTGCCTTCAATTACCTTTCGTATTTTTTGCTTACGTGGCTGCCGTCTTTTCTAGTCGACGAGCGGCATTTTTCGATGCAAAAAATGGGAACGATCGGAGGTGCGGCGTACGGCATTCTGGCGGTCTCGGCGCTTATCTCAGGGTGGGTCTCTGATTTGTGGATCGCGGCCGGAGGCACGCCTACTCGCGTGCGCAAGACTTTCACGGCGCTTGGGCTGGCGATAAGTTCCTGCTCTTGCACCGCAGTGGTTGTGTTCGCATCCGATTGGCGGCTCGCGGTGCTTTTTCTTTTCGTTACTTGCGCGGGGGCAGGGCTTTGCACTTCTAATCTTTGGTCGATTACGCAGACCATTGCGGGGCCTCTGGCGGCGGGCAAATGGACCGGGTTGCAAAATTTTGTAGGGAATTTCGCCGGGATCGTTTCGCCTGCGCTGACCGGTTTCGTCGTGCAACGCACGGGACATTTCTTTTGGGCGTTTGCTGTTACCGCCGGAGTGTTGCTGGCAGGGGCGGTGTCGTGGGCCTTTGTTGTCGGCCCGGTTGAGCCCGTGCAATGGCTGGGAAAAAGTTTCGTTCGCACTCCGGATGCCGAAGCAGGCTGACCATGGGGCGACGGCGCTACGGCCTCTCCCATCTCCCCGTTTCGGCGGAGTGGAAGATTGCTTCAATGACGGCCATGTTCCCCATGGCGTCCTCGACGGAGACGGGAACTTCACCGTCTCCGCGCACGGCGCGGGAGAAAACGTCGCCCTGAATGGTGTATTGATCGCAGGTGGGGAAGGTCTCCGAGGTCACACCGCCGCCGAAAATATCGCGGCCATCGTCGATAAAGATACGGCTCGGCCGATCGTTGGGCGCGTTGAAGGGAATTTCAATCTCGATGCGTCCTTTGGTGCCGAGGAATTGCATGCGCTGGTAGGGAACGAGTTGCGTGCTGCAGGTGAAAATGGATTGGCCTGCGGGGAAATTTAGAATTACGGAGGCGAGTCGGTCGGTTTGGAACTCAGGATCCCTTTCTATGAGGCCAATTACACGCGATGGCTCTTCGCCGAAGATGAATCGAGACATGGTGATGGGATAGCAGCCGATGTCGTAGATGCCGCCTCCGCCCCAATCCAGAACGTTACGTATGTTTGCGGCGTCGCGATTGAAATAGCTGAAGACACCTAGAATCGAGCGCAGGTCGCCGATTCGGCCGGAGCGAATGAGATCGCGCGTGCGCAGCCATTGCGGATGCGTTCGCACCATGAACGCCTCGCCAATTCTTACGCCGGTGCGATTACGCACATTCAGGAGCGCCCTTGCCTCCGCAACATTCAGGCCGATGGGCTTCTCGCAAAGGACATGCTTGCCGGCTTCGGCGGCTTTGATGGACCACGGGACGTGCAGATGATTCGGAAGCGGATTGTAGACGGCCTCGACGTCCGGGTCGGCAAGCAGATCTTCGTACGACCAATAGGCTTTGGGGATGCGCAGTTTGCGCGCGACGTCCTCGGCTTTTTTTCCGTCGCGGGAAGCGATGGCAACGATCTCGCTCCACTCCCCCGCCTGCATGCCTGGTATCACTTTGCGAACACCGATGCCGGCAGTGCTCAGAACACCCCACTTCACCTTTTTGTTGCTCACCACTTCCCTCCTGGCTCCCGCCATCCCGTTCTATCACGCATCCCGGCCGAGACAAAACGCGCGTGCGCTACCCGCATTTGTCTTGCCGCCGCCGACCGCGTATAAGATTTGCCATGCTTTGGCAAGCTTCCCTAGCGAACTTCCCAGCACCAAGCGACTTCCCTATCTTTGAATGGCGTTGGGCGATTTTTTCCCTTGGCATAGCATTCATCCTGCTGAGCATCGGCCTTGCCGCGTTGGCACTTTTCGTTTTTCGCCGGCGAACGGCCGGCCAGTTGCCACTCTACTTCAGCGTTTTTGTGATCCTATATGCGGTCCGCATGATTGCGCGAGAATCGGCGCTTCTTTCTATCTTTGCGATCCCGCCACTTATTGCAAGTCATCTAATTCGCGTCATTACGTTCACTATCTTACTTCCGGCTTTAATCTTGTTTATTCAGCTCGTCGAGAAGAGATGGAAGATTCTCTTCCAGTGGGCTCTCGGCCTTCACGTGGCATTTTCCGTTTTCGCAATTCTTTGCGAGGTTTTTGGGTACGCCCCTCGGGCGGTCGATGAAGCCAACAGCGTCCTCGTTCTAGCCTTTTCGCTGCTCTTGATGGTTTACCTGTTTGCGCCGCGCGGGGCGGGCCGTCTCCCCAGCGAACTCCGCGTCGTCCGAGTCGGTCTCGCTATTTTCGGAATTCTCGTGATTCACGCGAATCTTCATTCTCTCCGTCTTTTGCCTGGAAGAGAAGTCGAACCGCTCGGATTTCTCGCTTTTGTATGCAGCCTGGGCTACCTCGTGGCGCACCGCATTTTCGCTAAGGAGGAGAGCCTCTTTGCTATTCAGAAAGAGCTGGAAATTGCTGAACAAATTCAGGCATCCATACTGCCGCGCGACGTTCCTCGCCACGCCGGCATGGAAATCGCCGCGCGCTATCTCCCGATGAGCGCTGTCGCGGGCGATTTCTACGATTTCCTGACGTTCGAAAGGAATCATCTTGGCATTCTTATCGCCGACGTCACCGGGCATGGCGTTCCTGCAGCTCTCATCGCTTCGATGCTTAAGGTCGCCTTTGCCGGCCAGTCTGCGCACGCCTCTGATCCGGCTCGCGTCCTCACCGGACTGAACCAGGCTCTTTGCGGGAAGTTTGAAGATCACTTTGTGACCGCAGCTTATTTGTACGCGGACCTTGACGCGAAAATTATCCGCTACGCTGGCGCGGGACATCCTCCGCTCTTGCTCAGCAGCCGTTCGAACGTCGAGGCCAGCTCCATCGAGCAAAACGGCCTCTTCTTGGGCATGTTTCCCGAAGCCGGCTATTCCTCGGTGGAAATGAAGTTACAGCCGGGGGACCGCTACGTTCTTTATACGGACGGCCTGTCGGAATCCAAAAACGCGGCGGGCGAAGAGTTTGGGATTACTCGTTGCCTGAAAGTGCTCGATTCCCATCCGCAGCTCTCGGCAGCAGCGGTAGCGGATCAACTGCTGAGTGAGATTTCCAACTGGACGGCGCAAGGTTCTGCCCGCCTGCAGGAAGATGACATGACGCTAATCGTGGTGGATTGCAAGGAGTAATCCTGACGTCTTTTACTGGACATTTCACAGACGGACGGCGGGTCGGCAGGATAGCGAGCGTATGTTGGCGGCTAGAGAAAACTCAGCTGTTTGCTTTCCAGGGCGAGCAGTTTTTTCTTTATTGGAAGGCCGCCGCCAAAACCGGTCAAGTCACCGTTGCTTCCGATGACGCGATGGCACGGAATGATGATAGGAATTGGGTTGGAACCATTCGCAAGGCCTACGGCGCGGGCTCCATCAGGACTGCCGATTTGGCGCGCCAGTTGGCCGTAGCTGATGGTTTCGCCGTACGGAATTTTGCGCAAATTGTTCCAGACGAGAAGTTGAAACTCGGTGCCATCGAGGACGAGAGGGATATCGAAGTCTTGTAGCTTTCCTTCGAAGTATGCTTCCACTTGGCGAATCACTTCTTTAAATGGAGTCCTGTCCTCTGTCCACCCGCGTTGCGGAGACTTGGGGCCTCGCCCAGTTGCGAAATACACCAGGCGAAGACCGCCTTCATCTCCGGCCAATAGTAATGGCCCGATAGGGCTCTTCATCGTGGTATAGAACATCGCACCCATTCGAAATTCCTTACCGCCCTGCGGTGCTCTCGAGAGTTTCTGCCGTGTACGGACTGTGGGCGCGGTATCTCTTCTCAAATTCCTCGCGGGTGCACATCGTACGAATGTCCGTGATGCGGTCGATTGCGAGTATTCCATCCAGATGATCGATCTCGTGCTGCAAAAGCTCGGAAAGATTCCGATCTTCACCCGCCTGGATTTTGTGCCACTCGCCTTGCAAATCTCGATACCGCACGGCAACTTCGCGATGCCGTTCCACCTGCATAAAAATGGACAGGAAGCTCAAGCAAGCATCCCATACCACGATTTTATCTGCGCTGCGTTCGGTTATTTCCGGATTTACAAATGGCCAGGGCTCAGCGCCATGCAATTGCAGAAAGATAACGCGCACGCCAGCCCCAATTTGCGGGGCGGCAATGGCGCGGCCGTAGCCGGTTGTGCTCTTCCAATAAGCGAGGGTATCGGCGAGGTCTTCAACGAGCGTGCGGATCTCCGGAGCGGTGGGATCCGGCACTGGCTTTGCGATCTCCCGCAGCCCCGGATCGCCAAGTTGCAGAACTGTTCGGATGGCCATCGCGGCCGCCTCCGCGGCAGGAAACGCAATGATACCGCGAATCGTGCTCTGAAAATAAAGTGGCCCGGCGAAACACAACCGGGCCACTTCGAACCATTATGAGGCTAGCCTACTGGCTTGCTGAGGTGTAGTGCGCTTCAAGTGGTTTATACCCATCTGGCACATGGTAAACGAAGCCGCGGTCGCCATAATTTAGGTCCAGCGCATGCGCCTTCAAGAATGGGTTGACCGCTGAGCTTGAGCTCAGATACGCCTTGTAGGTTCGGCCCTTCAAAAGATCCACCCCTCCGGCACTGCCTGGGCCGCCGCCTTCCCAAGCCCCATCCTGGCTCGTGTACAACTTTCCATTGTCCAAATCCACAGCGAACCCTAACGTGCCAGAATCAGGGGTCTTGTTGTTTCGACGAATCATCACAAACGAGCCGGTCGCTTGGCCGTTCTCGTTAGCCGCGCCTTGCTCGGGCTGAGATTGTTC
>Ga0137363_10002989_pt1 | contig 10177 bp, 5 predicted proteins | sample MadtaG_FD_104800 | JGI IMG/M metagenome (GOLD analysis project Ga0137363, IMG submission 104800) | Vadose zone soil microbial communities from Angelo Coast Range Reserve, California, USA - Mad1_115_16 metaG | ecosystem: Environmental > Terrestrial > Soil > Vadose zone | place: USA: California...
ATCAATTCGAATCGCCTGATCGAAGAACCCAACCGCCTTACGATAGTCGTCCAAATTTCGGCGCACGAAATAAAAGTGGCCCTGAAGATATGCGTTGTGCGCTTCCACACTCGCCGTCGAAGCATTTGCGACAATCGTATCTTTGGCGCCGCGCAATGTCAGTTCCAGTGAGGTCGCAACGGCATTCGCGATTTCCGCCTGCACCGCAAAAATGTCCTTGAGTTCACGCTCGAAAGTCCGGGACCAAAGCTGAATTCCATCTGCGGCATTAATTAGCTCGGCAACAATCCGCACTCTGTTGCCTTGTTTTCGCACCGTCCCTTCCAGCAGCGTGCTCGCACCAAGCTTCTCGCCAATGGTTTTCGGTTCCTCTTTTGTGTCCCTGAAACGAAAGGACGAGCTGCGACCGATGACCTTGAGGTCTCTGATTTGTCCCAAGGCTGCGATCAGTTCTTCCGACAGTCCGTCCGAAAAATATTCGTCTCCCAGGCCGCCGCTTTCGTTAAGCAATGGCAGCACCGCGATCGATTTCTGTGTCGGGGATCCCGCGACTGCGGCAGGATGTCCGCGTTCCGTCCACGACGTTCGCGAGGCGGTGTAGCGTCCGATGAAAAACAATCCAAGGGAAAACGCGAGCCCGACCACAGCGACATAGATCCAGGCGTGTTTCTTCTGTCCCGTCGCGATTGGCATCGCGTCGGCGGTCTCCGTTCGCTTAATTCCTTCCGGAGTCGCTTCAAACGCCCAGGCGATAACGAGTGCGATTGGAAATCCAATCGCGACTAATGCGATGACGAGACGCACGACCCAGTTTGGGATTTCAAGAAACGGAAAAACTTGTGTCGCGACTTGAACCAAGAGCCAGCCGACAATGGCGTACGCGACCGCAACCTTGTAAACATTGCGCCGCTTCAGTTCCCCGAAGAAGTTCCCAGACTTCATTTTTTCATCCCTTGGGACTCGGTTCAAAAGTTAGCAATGAATAAATCATCGAAGTTTGCATCCTAAGGATTGATCACTCACGCTCCCGCGCTCGCGCCAGCTGCCCTAGCTGCGTACCGCCTACCCACCCGGCTCCCGCCGCGCGTGTTCATGGCCCTGCTTTTGCCACACAGTCAATTCATGAGCAAGACTAGCGTCTCCAAATTGCGCTCACCGCTTCCGCGAACCGGCTTGAAAATCTGGGCGGCCCGATCAAAGTCATAGGCTCGCGAAAATCCATATCGTCATGTTACACCAACTAAGTGAATCGAAGCGTCTGCTGTCACACATCATTGCTGAGTGGGCTTGCTCTTTAAAGTATGAGCATCTTTCGGCGGAGGCGATTCAAGCGGCGAAATTATTTTGGTTCGACTCCATCGGCTGCGCGCTGGGGGGCAGCCAGCAGGATGACGCCCGGATTTTGCTCAAGCATTACCGCGCGATGGACGGCAGCAAAGGCGGCGCGACCGCGTTCGTCTCCGGGTTCAAGGCCAATCCGGTCGATGCGGCATTTTTGAACGGCCACATGATTCGCGCTATGGATTACAACGACATCTATTGGAAAGCGGACCCGTGTCATCCCAGCGATCTCATCGCCGCGCCGTTGGCACTTTGTGAAAGCGAAGGTCTTAGCGGCAAAGATTTAATTCTAGCGACGATCATCGCCTACGAAATTGAAATGCGTCTTTGCGAAATCGGATGGCCAGGCGTGCGCGAATACGGCTGGCATCACGCTACGTTGAGCGCATTCGCGGCGCCGGTTGCGGCGGGCCGCGTGGTGAATCTTACGCCGGAGCAAATGGTGTCGGCTATTGGCATCAGCGCGTCGCGAACATTTTGCCCGGGCGCAGTCACCGCCGGCAAACTGACCAACATGAAAAACACGGTTGATCCATGGGCGGGGCGCATGGGTGCGGAGAGCGCACTTCTTGCGCAAGCAGGATTTTCCGGTCCCGAACACATCATCGATGGCAAGGAAGGTCTGTTCGCCGTGTTCGGTCACGTGCAATACAAAGGACAACCCGCAAGTTTCGACGGCGAGGCGTTGGTTGCGGACCTTCCAAACTCAACCAAGTCACACTACCGCATCCTGGATTGTGGAATGAAAAGTTTCCCCATCGAAGCGCTAAGTCACGCTCCGCTCACGGCCATGATGAAGACCGTAAAAGACAACAAGATCAAGGCCGGCGAGGTGAAGGAAATTAAAGTCGAAGTGATCGCGCGCGCCGCGGACATTCTCGGCGATCCGCACAAGTATCGACCCGATTCTAAAGAGACGGCCGACCACTCATTGCCTTACTGCATGGCTGTCGGACTTGTGGATGGCATGGTAACGCCATTGCAGTTCCGCGAAGAACGGGTGCGCGATCAGTCGCTGATTCCAATCATGGACAAGATAAAAATCGTAGCGAATGAAGAGTTCGAAGCGCTCTTTCCCAAGTTCCAGCCAAGCCGCGTGACCATTACCACAAATGATGGCAAATCACATTCCACTCGCGTCGACGTGCCCAAAGGTGATCCGCGCGATCCGATGACCGAGGAAGAAATCGCGGTGAAATTCACGGCGCTCGGCGGCGACGTCATTGGCAAGGATCAATGCAAAGAATTGCAGAAACTCATCATGAGTTTGGACAGTGCCGACAAGCTTGATGAGCTTTTGGAGCTAACGATCGCACGCTGATCTGTAGCCACCGGCCTGTGGCCGGTAGAGCACAGGGAGGTTCTGGACACGACATTCTCGATGATCTACAACCAACCGGCTAGAGATCTCGCATGAAACGTGTGTTCGGACGGCGACCACCACGTTTGGGACGGATCTTCGCAACAAGTCCTGTTTATTTCGTCACGTTCTGCACACACGAACGACAGCGATTTTTGGCAAAGGATGAGGTCCACACTGCATTTGTTCTTTTTGCCAAGCGCGCAGAGTGCAATTTCAACGTCGCCGTAGGTCGCTATGTGATTATGCCTGACCACGTTCACGTATTCGTCCGGGGAGGATGCAATTTCAGATTAGGCGCATGGATCGGTGCGCTAAAACAAGTGCTGGCAAAGGCGGGCATGTTGTCCCGAGCAAAAGGACAGGTGTGGCAGGAAGGATTTTTCGACCATCTTTTGCGAACGAATGAAAGCTACTCACAAAAGTGGAACTACGTTCGCGAGAATCCCGTGCGCGCCGGATTGGTGAAATCAGCAGCGGACTGGCCGTACCAAGGAGAGGTCGTCTACATCCATCGCGCTTGATCGCCTGTAGCCACCGGCCTGTGGCCGGTCATTAGAACGGTACCAAAAACGGCCCGCAGGGCCGTGGCTACAGCGCCGGCGCAATTTATACGCAGAATTTCCGTTAGCCCGTCCCGCTCCCCTCGCCTGCGCCAAACTGAATTCCCTGCGCTAGCGGCAATTCGCTCGAAAAATTCACCGTGTTCGTCTGGCGGCGCATGTAGCTCTTCCAGCAATCGCTGCCGCTTTCGCGGCCGCCGCCGGTATTTTTCTCACCGCCAAACGCGCCGCCGATCTCCGCGCCGCTCGTACCGGTGTTTACGTTGGCAATTCCGCAATCGCTTCCGATCACACTCAGGAATTTCTCGGCTTCGCGCACGTCGCTGGTGAAAATCGACGAGGTTAGACCTTGTGGGACATCGTTGTGGATCGCGATCGCTTCATCAAAATTGCGATAGGTCATCAAATAAAGCAGCGGCCCGAATGTTTCGTGCTTCACAATTTCAAAAGCCGGTTTTGCGGTAACCAGGCACGGCTTCATGTAGCAACCGCCGGGAACGGTAAGCCGTTCCCCGCCGTAAAGAACATCGCCGCCCTCATCTTTCAATCGTTGAATCGAATGCTGAACAAGATCGACAGCGTTCTTATCGATGAGCGGTCCCATCACGGTCTTGCGATCGAGTGGATTCCCAATTGCCAACGATTTGTATGCCGTCAAGAGTTTGCGTCGAACCTTGGATGCAACCGATTCGTGCGTGATGACGCGCCGCGTGGATGTGCACCGCTGCCCAGCTGTGCCGACCGCGCCGAAGAAGATCGATTGCGTCGCCATGTCGATGTCGGCGCTGGGCGCGACGATCAACGCATTGTTGCCGCCAAGTTCCATGATCGTTCTGCCCAAGCGGCCGTGCACTGTTTTCGCGACGTTCAAGCCCATGTTTACCGAACCCGTAGCGGAGACCAGTGGAATCCGTGCGTCGTCCGCTAGCTTTTGGCCAACCGTTTTGCGGTCGCCGATCAGCAAAGTGAAAATCGTCGGGTCCGCGCCTGTTTCGCGGCAGACGCGCTCTGCGATTTTTGTCACGGCGATTGCAGTGAGTGGTGTCTTTTCCGAAGGCTTCCAAACCGTAGCGTCGCCGCAAACTGCAGCGAGCGCGGCATTCCACGACCAAACCGCTACGGGAAAATTGAACGCAGTGATCACTGCAACAACCCCGAGGGGATGCCATTGTTCCATCAGCCGATGACTCGGCCGCTCCGATTGGATCGTCAGGCCGTATAGCATGCGCGATTGACCAACGGCCAGATCGCAGATGTCGATCATCTCCTGCACTTCGCCCTCGCCTTCCGCGATGATTTTCCCAGTCTCGAGTGTCACGAGTTGGCCGAGCTCGTGTTTCAATTCGCGCAAGGCGTTGCCAAGTCGGCGCACAGTTTCACCACGAACGGGACCGGGAGTCGTGCGCCATTTCAAAAACGCTTCCTGCGCCCGCACGATTGTCTTCTTGTAGTCGTCGCCGGAAGCCGAGCGCACGCTGGCGAGCCGTTGCCCGTCAATGGGCGAAATTTTGTCGATCTTCGCGCCGCCTCCGCGCCATTCTCCGCAGAAGACGCCGGGATTCTCGTCCTCCAGCCCGAGTCTCTCGAGAACAGATTGCATATTGAAATGTAACGCGAGCCTGTGGCTTGCGAAATTGCTAAATGCAAGCGGGACGCTTGCCTACTTCATTTCCGGTGCCGGCAATACTTGCGCATCAATTCAATCGCTTCATCGACAACTTCCGCCGTCAGATCGAGCGGGGGGCGGAAACGGATCGAATTCTCGCCAGAACGGAGCGTGAGAACGCCTAGGTCGAAGAAGCCCTTCCAGAATTCTTCACGCGTTTTTGTGTCTGGAAGATCGAAGGCGAGAAACATTCCCCGGCCACGCGCGGCGGAAATCATTGGCTCTTCCCGTTGCAAATCGTGGAGTTGATCAAGAAAATAGGCGCCCACCTTCGCGGCGTTCTCGACCAGGTGCTCTCTCTCGATAATGCGCAGATAATGGGTGGAGCGCACCATATCCGTGAAATTGCCGCCCCAGGTTGAATTCAATCGGCTCGATAAGCGAAACGCATTGTCCTTCACTTCGTCGAGGCGCGGACCCGCCATCACGCCGCACACCTGCGCCTTCTTTCCGAACGCCAGCAGATCGGGCAAAACGTTGAAATGTTCGCAGCACCAATTGCGACCCGTCGCGCCCATGCCGCATTGCACTTCGTCGAAAATCAGCAGCACGTCGTTTTCGTCGCAAATTTTTCGCAGCTTTCGCAGCCATTCGCCGCGAAAATGATTATCGCCACCTTCGCCCTGGATCGGTTCGATGATGATGGCGCAAATGTCGATCTTGCGCTGGTCGATGAACTCGTGCATCTCGCGCTCCGCTTTCGCCTCGCGCTCAATCACGTCGGCTTCACGCTCCGATTCCGGCAACGAAAAATCAATGCACGGACATGATACGCGCGGCCAATCGAATTTGGCGAACAAATCCGTCTTGCGCGGATCGGTGTTCGTGAGGCTCATCGTGTAACCGCTGCGACCGTGAAAGGCGTGCCGGAAATGCAAAATCTGCGTGCCCCGTTCGCCATGACCTGCGGCCATGTTCTTGCGCACCTTCCAATCCATTGCCGCCTTCAAACAATTTTCGACCGCAAGCGCGCCGCCCTCGATAAAAAGATAGCGATCGAGCGGGGGCAAACCGACGACGTGCCCGAACGTCTCCACAAACTTTGCGTAGTCCTCCGAGTAAATATCTGAGTTCGCGATTTTGACTTTGGCCGCACGCAGGAGGTCGGCCTGCACCGCCGGATTATCGAAATACGGATGATTAAAGCCGACCGGCATCGAGCCGAAGAAACCGTAGAGATCAATCAACCGCCGATCGCTGGCGGCATTGTACAAATACGAACCGCGACTTTTTTCCAGATCAACGATTACCTTGAAGCCGTCGAGCAGGACGTGTTGCTCGATTATTTCGAGAACATTCGATGGCGATATTCCTTTTTGTTTTTCGCTCTTTGTGACGCGGCTTCGAGGTGAAGCCGCTTCCGTGAGCACGGACGGCATACTCATCGGCTCATCGTAGCCTGAGCGGTGAACGCGGTCAATGGGGCGCACGGAGCACGGACATTATGTCTGTGGGGGACACGGGCATCCTGCCTGTTGTCTGGAAATTGTAATCGGCAGGCGAGACGTCAGCCAGCCCCACAGGCGAGATGCCTGTGCTATGGCGTTTATACGATGCCGTCGCGCAACATCACGTGTTCTCCCGTGAGCAACCCCTGCGTGAGTTTATAGCCGCGTTTGTCCACGTTACGCTGCGTGCCCGCGAAATGAGTATTGATGCGCAGACGGGCGGAGCGACAGAAATAATCGGCAAGGGAAAGAACTTCATCGGCGGGCGCGCCGTTATTTATTTTCCATTGAGCAAACGAACAAGTCGCGCTGATTGCGAATAGCTCAGTCGCAATTCCGACGAACCGCGATAGCAACAATTGTTCGCGGTCGAGCTTCGGACCGAACCGAGCCATGGCGTGAAACAGGCCCCGCGCAAGCCGCTTGCTTGTCCGGGCGGCGTAATTGACATGGCCGGCCAACGTCCCATGCAGATTGTCGATCTTTCCCGCGCCGTTCCGTAACCACTGTCGCGGATACCAGCCGGCATAAAATTTTCCAGAACTGAAGACCGCCTTGAGACGTTCCGATTTAGGCAGTTGCGTGTTGAAAATCGCACCGCCGACTTTCAAATGCGGATCGAGCGCTTCGCGGGCAATGAAGAGTCGCATGATTTCGCTCGAACCTTCAAAAATCGTGTTCACGCGGCAATCCCGCAGGAATCTTTCCACTGCGATCGGCGGCTCGCCCCGTCCGGCGAGCGATTGCGCAGTTTCATAGCCGCGACCGCCGCGCACTTGCATCGCGTCATCGGCAATTTTCCAGGTTGTTTCCGTCGCCCACATTTTACACATGGCTGTTTCAATGCGCAGGTCGCCCGTTTTGCGGTCGAGCAGCGATGAACTGAGAAAGGTCATTGCTTCCATCGCGGAAACGTTGCCTGCCATCTCCGCGATTTTTCCTGCAATAGCCGCATGTTGGCCGATTGGGACCCCCCATTGAATCCGTTCGCTCGCCCACTTGCGCGAAATTTCCAGCAACCGCTTGGAAACGCCCACGCACGCGGCTGGCAACGTAAGTCGCCCCGTGTTCAAAGTAGTGAGCGCGACCTTGAGTCCTTTGCCTTCGCCCGCGATAATATTTCCGCGGGGCACACGCACATTGTTGAACGTGACCACCGCGTTGTAGAGCGCCCGCAATCCCATAAACCGGCAGCGGTACGCGATCTTCAGGCCCGGCGTGTCCACATCGACAATGAATGCCGTGATTTGTTTGCGTTCTTTTCCGCCCACGATCTTCGGCGGCGTACGCGCCATCACCACAAGCACGCCTGCTTTCACGCCGTTTGTGCACCAAAGCTTCTCGCCGTTCAGAATGAACTCAGACCCATCAGGCGTTGGCTCTGCGCGCAGGCTCATCGTCGCCGGGTCGGAGCCGGCGTGCGATTCGGTCAGGGCAAACGCCGAGATTTCGCCACCTGCGACGCGCGGCAGATATTTTTGTTTTTGTTCTTCTGTGCCAAACAAAAGCAGTGGCTGCGCGACTCCGATTGATTGATGCGCCGAAACCAGCGCGGCCATATTTCCATCCCAGCTGCCGAGCAAAACTGCCGCGCGCCCGTAATTGTACTGCGATAACCCGAGCCCGCCGTATTTCTGTGGCACCTTGATTCCAAAGGCACCGATCTGCGCGAGGCCGGCAAAGTTTTCTGGCGGAATTTCACCCGTGCGATCGATCTCGTCCGGATCGACGTGATCGCGCAAATAAGTTTCCAAGTTTTGCAGGAACGATTCGCCGGCAGCGCGGTCCTCCGCGCTTTGCGCCGGGTACGGATAGATCCGATCGAAGTCGTATCGTCCGATGAAAAGGTTGCTGGCGAAACTGCCCCGATCTTCCAGTGGATCGCGCGCAGCCTCAGCCAGCTCGAGCGCTTCGCGCTGGCCTTTGGCCATCTTCGAAGTGTCGATAACGAGCGCGGCAGACTTCTCAGGCCTCGGCCTAGTTTCTTCGCTGATTTGTTTTTTCGGCGCTTCCAGCGGCGATTTCATATATGCACAGGCTCGCCACAGCGAGTCCGTCCTGCGGCGGACAAGATGCCTATGCTACGGCGGATTGTGCGATCAGGTCGCATAAAATTTCGTTCCGTCCCGGCCGTGCTTCTTTAATACCTCACACGGCGCAAACTTCTCTTCGCTCTGCGCCAGCCGTTCGAGTTCATCGACGACTTTGTTCAGTCCGAACTGTTCGGCGAAACGCAATGGCCCACCGCGGAACGGCGCGAATCCCGTCCCCAAAATCATTCCATAGTCCGCGTCTTCCGGTGAATCGACTACTTTCTCCTCCACGCAGCGCGCGGCTTCGTTCACCATAAGAAAGACAAGGCGATTACTGAGAGTGGAAGCGGCGCTCTCGCCGCTGGTTTGTCTGGACCCAAACGATGAGGCGTCGCTCCTGCGCCATTTTTCGAGCGCGTCGTTGGGCGTTTGCGTTTTGGCGTGGTATCTGTAAAAGCCAGCGCCCGTTTTGCGGCCGAGCATGCCGCCGCTGCGCAGCCAGAGCAGTGCACCAGGAACATGATCACGACGTCCGTATGCCGCCTCAAGCGTATTACCAATATCGACAGCGATATCGACACCGATTTCATCAATCAAACGCAGCGGCCCCATCGGCATGCCCCATTGCAGAAGTGCATTATCGATCTTGTCCGCGTTCAACCCGCTCTCGAAAAGCTCGGCGGCATCGAGCAAATACGGAAACAGCACGCGGTTGACCAGAAAACCCGGGTTGTCGCGAACAATTACAGGCAGTTTCCCAATTTGCCGTGCAAAAGCGACTGTCCGCTCTCGAGTATCGTCCGATGTCTGTTTTGCAATGACCACTTCCACCAGTTTCATTCGACTCACTGGATTGAAAAAATGAAGGCCGATGACGTGCTCGGGTGAAACGGTCGCATTGGCGAGCTCGCTGACTGAAAGGGCGGAGGTATTCGTGGCGACGATCGTTTTCGGACCGGCTTGCATCGCCAGCTCGCGGAAGATTTCTTTTTTGATCTCGATCTTTTCCGACGCGGCTTCGATCACAAACTGCACATCACGCAATTCCATCGGAGCAGTCGATGCCACAATCCGGGCGCGTCCCTCTTTTGCTTTTTCCGCGTTCATCAAACCACGCTTTACTGCGGCGGCGTAAGTCTTCTCAATATTAGCCAGACCGCGGTCGATTTGCTCCCGTGCGATATCGCGCAGGATCACCGTAACGCCACGAGAACTGAGCCACTGCGCGATACCCGAACCCATTACGCCCGCCCCGATCACGGCGGCGTGCACTACCTTTTGCGCGGGAATCTTCGAAGAACCTTTCTTATATTTCTCCGCCAGAAAGAAATTGCGGATCAGATTTTGAGACGATTCCGATTTGCCGAGATCGACAATCGCGTCCAGCTCAAAGGCAAGCGATTGCTGGGTGGAAGCCAAAAGACCTTTCCTGATCACTTCGAGCGCGCGCGCCGGCGCCGGATTGTGATTGCGCGGCGCAGGAATTTCCTGATCAATCTTTGGTGCAGGCGAAGGCTTGCGTTTTCCATCGCGCAACTTCTTCCGCGCAAGATCGACCAATTGATCGCGCGGCGCGACTTCATCGACCAAGCCGAGCTTCAAGGCTTCCTGCGCAGAATAAAGCTTCCCCTTCAAAATCACATCGGCCGCTTTGTCCGCGCCAATCAACCGTGGCAGGCGCGTGCAGCCGCCCCACGCGGGAATTAACCCGAGCGTCGTTTCCGGCAGACCGATACGTGTGCTTGGATCATCTGACGCGACGCGAT
>Ga0137363_10003002_pt1 | contig 10164 bp, 9 predicted proteins | sample MadtaG_FD_104800 | JGI IMG/M metagenome (GOLD analysis project Ga0137363, IMG submission 104800) | Vadose zone soil microbial communities from Angelo Coast Range Reserve, California, USA - Mad1_115_16 metaG | ecosystem: Environmental > Terrestrial > Soil > Vadose zone | place: USA: California...
GCGGCGCAGTTATTCACAACCTCCCTCCGCCTTGCTGTGCAGAACCGCTTCGCTCGGTCATGAATAACTGCGACACTGATATCAGCGGCGACTGTTCCCCTAACGCCCCTGAGGTAGCGTAAACTACAACTGGAAGCGGAGCTATTCGTTTGGCGCGACCAGAAACCGCAGTCGCCATCGGATGGCAACGCTTGGTGGTTGGCGTTCGACCCCCAACATGCGAGCGCCATTCGCGAACCATACCGTGGCGACTCTGGGATCAAAGGCCAGGCTCGTTCAATTCCTCCCGATGAAAGTGTTAGACCGGCACCCGTTTAACTTCGGGGGATCCGACGTCGTCTTCGTGAAAGCAATGCAACCCGGTAAACATCAAGACTATGTCGGACAGGCTAGTCGCCGCTGCCTCTCACCTCTCACTGACTGAATGACTAAGGCTGGAGCATCAGCCTACGTTCCCGGGCGCTCCCCGGGCGGTCACAGCGTTCCAAACTCGGCGTTGCAAATATCGACGGCCATCCAAACTCGTGATAGGACTACCGTTATGGGCAAAAGTTGCAAGGGCACCGGGATCGAGGAGTTAATTCGCGTAATTGACCGTTGCGGCGCTGGAGAGGCATTTACCGAAGGAGTCATGTGGCGAGCCGGTACTGATCCCGAAAGTAATTGGCGAAGCTGGCAGACGTTGCAGTTCGGGCCATTGATTCTTCCTCACCTGGCGGAGGTCGTCGACCTCGCCGTGCGGCATTCTTTGCGCGAGATAGTATTCCTGGATCGATCGCTTCAACCGTTTCTTAGCCCATCGCTTTCGCAACGGAGCAAACTTGCGGCCGAGCGGCTTTTGCAGGCTCGACCACCTAAAGGCGATCGAATGGTTGCACGATTGCAAGAGGCGATTCGTACCGGCGAAACTCCGGGGCATTTCGTGACCCTTTTCGCAGTTCGCGCAATCGCGTTTTCGATTCCCGCTCGGACGGCCATCTTTGCTTATGTTTTGCTGGAACTGATGTTAGAGCTTCCGGATCGGGAGCAGATCGAGAACTTGTTTACCGAGGCCGCCAAAACGGTAAATGATTACTACCGGGAAGGTCTCAACCTATTGGCGGAAAAGCTCCATGCCTGAAACTCTGGAGGAAACAAAATCGGCTACCCAGATTGCTACCCCGTGGAACGTCGTGGTTCATAACGATCCAGTGAATCTAATGAGTTACGTAACCATGGTTCTGCAAAAGGTGTTTGGGTATTCCGTGGATCGGGCGCGGCACCACATGCTGGAGGTTCATCATAAGGGTCGCTCGATCGTCTGGACGGGAGATCGCGAAAAGGCGGAGCTTTACGTGCAACAATTGCACGGCTATCTGCTCCATGCGACCCTGGAGAGAGCAGAAGGATGATGATTCGCCGGTGGAAGGATAAGTCGATAGAGTTCTCCAGGATTGAGTCGATCGAAGCGGAACTGCTCAAGCAAGTTCCAGCTGCCGGTGACCCGGAAGGTGAAGAAAAAGCGGAGGAGCGTCTCTTTCCGTCTCCGACTAGTCAAGGAACTCCGGGGATGACCAAAGATTGGGACGAGTTTGTGCGGCCTGAGCTGCGGCACCTTTTTTTGAGCGCACGCAAGCTGGTGGAAGAAGATTTGACGGCGATGACTCGCCGTCCGGGTAAGATTAGCCACCTGGTTGTGCCGCTGGCTCATGCCGAGTCGTGGCTCAACGCATTAAACCAGGCCCGTTTAGTCCTTGCCACTAAGTATGATTTTACGGAAGCGGAGCTATCGTTTAATCATACACCCAAGACGTTTTCCAGGCGTGACCTGGTCCTTTTACAGATCAATTTTTACGCGGCGGTGCAAGAAAGATTAATTGAGATTTTGGAGGAAGGTACTCAGCCCGAGCGTTGACGATTTCCAGCAACCGCGAGTACGTTCCGATTATGAGCAAACCCGTTGTGGAAGTACAAGTCCGGGCCGTGATTCCGACTAGCGGGGGTTGCGCAGTATTCGTCGGCAACAGCGAGAAAGTTTTCGTGATTTACGTGGACCAAGGCGTCGGCCAGGCGATCACGATGTTTATGCGGGGTGCGCATAAAGAGCGTCCGCTGACTCATGATCTTCTCGCTCATGTTCTCCGGGCCCTGGGAGCGCAGATTGAGCGGGTCGTGATCAACGATCTTAAACGCGGTACTTATTTCGCTCGAATGATAATGAGCGCCGAAAACGAACTGCATCAGCGGAAGATCATCGAGATCGACGCGCGACCGAGCGACTGCATTGCCATGGCGACACAACAGGGTGCCGCCATTTACGTAAGTCGGGAAGTTTGGGAAGAAGTGGAAGACATGACAGAGATCTTGCGCAAGATGGAAGAGGAAGGGCCAGCGGAGGGCGAAGCCGAAGAGGAACTCTAACTTTCGCGCAATTGTGCTCAAAATTCGTAGCAGTTAATTGCATTTGAAAACTGACCACTTAGTTTGCGCGAAACATGTCTGACAGTTGGGATATTCCATCCGCCGTTTCCCTATATAACATTGACCGTTGGGGATCGGGTTATTTTACAATCAACCGGTCTGGGAATGTCCAGGTAATGCCGACCCAACAGGACGATTCCAGCATCGATTTGATGGAGGTCATCCAAGAGGCGCGCGACCGGGGAATGGCTTTTCCACTCGTGATTCGTTTTCAGGATCTGCTTCGGCATCGCGTTGAAACAGTAAATCGAGCATTTCAATCCGCTATTTCGGAGGCCGGCTACAAGAGCGTCTATAAAGGGGTTTTTCCGATTAAGGTGAACCAGTTGCGGGAGGTGGTGGAAGAGATCATCGATGCCGGAGGGCCTTTTCATTTCGGTTTGGAAGCGGGAAGCAAACCGGAATTGATCGCCGCATTGGCCGTTCACCGTGATCCCGAGAGCTTGATCATCTGCAACGGGTACAAGGACCAGACCTACGTCAAGATCGCGCTGCTTGGCCGGAAATTAGGGAAACAGGTGTTCATGGTAGTAGAGAAGATCGAAGAAATCCGACAGATCGTTCAGCTCTCCAAGGAGATGAATGTCTCCCCGATTCTTGGATTACGAGTCCGGCTTCAGGCGAAGAGTTCTGGCCGTTGGGCTACCAGCGGCGGAGAAAACGCAAAGTTTGGCCTTTCCACGGCTGACCTCGTAGCGGCTAGCCAATATCTGAAAGAGGAGGGAATGGCCGATGCTTTGCGGTTAGTGCATTTCCATGTCGGTTCTCAAGTTCCGGATATCGGGGTCGTTAAGCGTGCGGTAAGAGAGGCGGCGCGATTCTTTGCCAAGTTAGCAAAAATGGGTCATCCGATGGAGTTCCTCGATGTGGGTGGTGGACTGGGCGTCGATTATGACGGCTCGCGTACTGCCTTCGACAGCTCGATGAACTACACGCTGCAGGAGTACGCACGCGATGTCGTTTACAATATCATGGATGTTTGCGACTCCGAGAAAGTACCGCATCCGACTATCATCAGCGAAGGCGGTCGGGCAATCGTTGCTCATCATTCGGTTTTGATCGTTGAGTCATTCGGCTCGATCGAGAAAGCGACGGGAGATCAGCTATTCGAAATCAAAGAATCGGATCCAAAGCTCCTTGCTGACATCATCGAAATTCATCGAACGATGAACAAGCAGAATCGAATGGAGAACCTGCACGATGCGCAACAGATCAAAGAACAAGCGCAATCGATGTTTGAGCTTGGCCTGCTGGATTTGGAAAGCAAAGCAAAGATTGAATCAATCTATTGGCGAGTAGCCGAAGCGGTGGTCGATTTTTGCCGCGGGATGAGATACGTGCCGGAAGAGGTGAAGGAGCTCGAGATCGCGCTGGGAGATCAGTATCTCTGCAATTTTTCGGTTTTTCAGTCGCTACTCGATCATTGGGCCCTTGGACAACTGTTTCCGATTATGCCGGTTCACCACTTGCAAAGAGCGCCTGATCGCAATGGTACCTTGGTTGATATTACTTGTGACTCCGATGGGAAGGTGAACAAGTTCATCGATCTACAAGATGTCAAAGAGACGCTGCCGTTACATCGGATTCGGCCGGGCGAGCCATATTACCTCGGTTTCTTCCTGATGGGTGCCTACCAAGATATTATGGGCGATCTGCACAATCTTTTTGGCCGAGTAAACGAAGTGCACGTGTTTCTGGATGAGGATGAAGACTCCGGCTGGTATATCGAGGAGATCATTGAGGGCAGCACAGTCGGCAGCGTGCTCTCGTTAACGCAATGGGATAAGAATGAGCTGATCCGGCTCGTGAAATCCCAAGTTGATGCGGCAATTAAGTCAGACCGTCTCAAGCCAAACGAGGCTATGCGGTTGCTCAACGAATACGAGCGCGGCTTGCGCGGATATACCTACCTCGATTTTGGAAAGTAGTCGGTTACTCAGCCGGATGGATGTACGGATGAGGCTCCTCCGGGCGATCTGGCTGGCAAGGGCGGCTGCTAGGGGTGCCTCCTTGGAGAAGACGACCTTGATCCCCCTGGAGGGAGCGAGGGGGTTGGGACGGGTGGAGGGTGCTTTGCCGACGGGTGCTTACCAAGCGCGTGAAACTTGTAATCGTCAACCCGCCATCGCCCAGAGATTCTTGTTACCGAGACAAGCTCGTCCACCAGTGGCTCATTCGAAAAAGAGGTTCGAAATTGGAACGCCATCTTGGGCGACTCGTTTATCTGTTTCCGGTTAACCCAATCGCGCCAAATCGGGATCCCGAAAGGCGCTCGTTTGCCTCGCATCTGCGTAATCCACGTTGCGCCTTCCGGGTATGACTTTATTGGCTGCGTATAAAAGTATAAGGCATTCTTATAATTCCCATCGTCACAGAGAGTCAGGAAGCCAGTGGCAACGGAATACGCGGCAACTTGTTGAAGCGACAATTGAGAAGATGAACTAGAACATGCCTGGAAGCTGGTTAAACAGGCGAAAACGGAAAAGAACACCACAATTCTGCTCATTCGGAACTCTTTAACTAACTAGGTTGGGATTAAACCGGCAAGATCTTTACCGGCGCACCCAGGACGCGAGAAGCAAATTCTTGCACGAACGTTGTGTCAAGGCCGCCTATCAGTTGATAAAGGATGCTCGGGCGTTCGGCGATGGGTTAATCTATACCAAATCTGTAGACAATCAGGGCTCCCGTGACAACCTCTGGTGTACCGAAGGTTCCCCATGTCTACATCCGAACAGTCCGCCAACCGTACTCGTTTCCATGAAAATCGATGGAGCACCGATCCGACATTTTATCCCACTGCTAGGCTAGCCATGGAAGGGCCAGTTGAGCGCTACGCGTATGTCGCCGCACTGGCTCCTGATCAGAAGTCGCGTAGCGATGCACTTCTGGTAGTCGATGTCGACCCGGCTTCTCAGTCCTACGGCGAAGTCGCCGGGCAATTGAATCTGCCCAACATCGGCGACGAATTGCATCACTTCGGCTGGAACGCATGCAGCACGGCCTTGTGTCCCTATGCTCCGCATCCGCATCTGGAGCGGCGATATCTCATTGTGCCTGGACTACGTTCTTCTCGTATTCACGTTATCGATACGAAACCGGACCCGCGAAGGCTCGAGATCGTTAAAACTATCGAACCCCATGATGTCTTTAAGCGCACGGGTTATTCCCGGCCACATACCGTCCACTGCGGTCCGGAAGGCATTTACGTCAGCGCGCTTGGTGCACCCGATGGGACCGGGCCGGGTGGAATCTTCCTTCTCGATCATTATGACTTTAACGTTCTCGGCCGCTGGGAAGTCGATCGTGGACCTCAGGAATTGGCATACGATTTCTGGTGGCATCTGGGTCACGACACACTCATCAGCAGCGAGTGGGGGACTCCCGATAAGATAGAGCAGGGGCTGCAACCCGACCATCTGCTGAGTAGCGGCTACGGTCATCAACTGCATGTTTGGAATCTTCGCAAGCGCAAGCACGAGCAGGTGATTGATCTTGGGATGGAACATCAGATGGTTCTTGAACTGCGCCCATCACACGATCCTAATCGCACCTACGGATTTGTTGGAGTCGTTATTTCTCTCAAGGATCTCTCGGCTTCCATCTGGTTATGGAATCGGGACAGCGGAAAATGGGGAGCGAAAAAGGTTATTGAAATTCCGGCAGAACCAGCGGAGCCAGATTTGCTGCCCCCGCTTTTGCAAGGATTCAAGGCAGTTCCTCCATTGGTCACCGATCTCAATTTATCATTGGATGACAAATGGCTCTATGTTTCTTGCTGGGGAACGGGAGAGCTGCGCCGTTACGATGTCTCAATCCCAGATAATCCGAAGTTGACCTCGGTACTCCAGATCGGCGGAATCGTCCGTCGAGCACCACATCCCCGCGAGCTCAATCTTCGTCTGAACGGCGGACCGCAAATGGTGGAGGTGAGTCGCGATGGCAAGAGAGTTTACTTTACGAACTCTCTCTATGCGGCATGGGACGAGCAATTCTATCCGGAAGGAATTCGTACGTGGTTGGTCAAAGCGGACGCCGCGCCAGATGGTTCTTTGCATTTCGATCCGAAATTCTTCGTGACCTCGAACGAGCATCGACTGCACCAAGTGCACCTTGATGGCGGCGACACATCTTCCGATTCCTATTGCTATCCATCCTGACAACTCCTTCTGTTCATGAGTTTCGTGCTATGGCCTTGGTTGACTCTGGTCCTGCTAGGTGCCTGGCATGGACTTAATCCCGCAATGGGATGGTTGTTCGCGGTGGCGCTAGGGTTGCAACAACGATCCCGCGGGGCAGTCTTCTGGGCCCTGATCCCCATTGCCGTCGGCCACGCACTAGCGGTTGGGTTGGTGGTATTCATTCTTTTCGTGCTTGGTACTGCGGTACCGGCCGGCTGGCTGCAATTGAGCGGCGCTACGATTCTTCTCGGACTAGGCGGATGGAGGCTGTGGCGAACGCGGCATCCGATCTGGGTCGGGATGCGGGTCGGTTTCTGGGATCTTACCGGCTGGTCTTGGATCATGGCGAGCGCACACGGTGCGGGAGTGATGCTGATACCGCTCCTACTCGGAGCAACCTGCGGCGAAACGTTCAGCGGCAAAGCGCGATTACTATTTTCCAATTCGCCTTTGGCCGCTGGCGCTGTGCTCGTTCATACCATCTCGCATATCGCCGTGGCCGGAATCATCGCTTGGCTGGTTTACGACTGCATTGGCCTGGCCGTGCTGCGCCGATCGTGGTTCAATGTCGATCTGATCTGGTCGTTTAGTTTGCTGATGGGTGGTGCGCTGCTTTTGTTTACGGTGGTAGTGCCGGTTGGGCGATAGATGGCCGGTTTTGTCGGCGTGGTCTTCAGTAGCGACGACTGTCCCGTTACACTCCTGGCTCTCCCGACCGGACCGTCGCCGCTGCCGAAGACAACGCCAGGAACGCCAACTTCCGACTGCGAACCCCTCTACCTCCCAAAGAGATTCCGTAACGAACGAAAAAAACGCTGCGGGAAGTTGCCTTCGTTCCTGGTAGGCTCTTCCTCCGGATTCAGCAGTTGGCCTTGATGGACAGAACAGCTTTGTTGTGGGCACATCGATTGCGGTAGCAAGATTTGGTAAGTAGTGCCGGCGGCCTGACAATCGGATGTTGCCAACTGGTTAGAAACCGAACAGAGCTGGACCTGCACGAGTTTTTCCGGCGGAGGAAATTCGCCATCGGCATACTGTTGGCGCGAAGCTTTTTCCATGATTCGGACCCAGATCGGAAGCGCGAGGGCCGCCCCGTACCCTTTCTGCTCAATCGTTTGCGGTTGATCAAACCCGACCCAAACCCCGCAGGTCAGTGAGTTAGTAAAGCCGACGAACCATGCATCCTTGTACTCGTCCGTTGTCCCGGTTTTTCCCGCCGCTATCCGATCGAGTCCGAGTGATTTCGCTGAGGCCGCGGTTCCGCGCTCGATTACGCCGCGCAACGTTTGTGCTACCATCCAGGCAATCGCCGGCGAGAGGATCTGTCGCTGCTGCGGATGTGCCTGATAGATGATCGTTCCATCCTGATCATCGATACGTTCGATGAGATAAGGTTCGCGTCGGACGCCTCCAGCCGCGAAAGCGCTGTAGGCGGCGGTGACATCTTTGACCGTGGATCCGAATGCTCCGAGATAAATTGCGGGCACCTTCGGTACATCGGGCGCGAGGCCGGCGAGACTTGCCAGAGCATGTACTTTCTCCAGGGTAGCCTTTTCGCCAACTCGGACGGTCATGGTGTTCCGCGAGAAAATGAGGCCATCTCGAGCCGGAAGCGTTCCTCGATTTGTTCCGTCCGAATTGTTCGGCGCCCAACGCGGAGCAGTATGTACTTCGCCTGGCTCTAAGGGATCATCACTGATCAGGGTGCCCGGAAACAGTCCTTGTCCATAAGCAGCGGCATAAACAAACGGTTTGAACGTCGAGCCGATCGGTCGGTAGGCTTGCAGCGTCCGATTAAATTTGCTGTCCCGGAAATCCCTCCCTCCGACCAGCGCGCGAATACCGCCGCTACGATTGTCTAGAACGACGGTCGCTCCTTGCAAATAAGGAGTAGGATCTTCCGCCGCACGCTCGGCGTCCGTGTAACTCGATTTTCGAGGGTGTTTATAATCAGATCTCTTTTCGACTTGTTCCAGCCAGTTCTCGATTGCCGCTTCGGCTGCTGGTTGGAGAACTGGATCAAGAGTGGTATAGATCCGGAGACCGCCTGCGTCGATCTGGTCTTGGCTGACAATCCCTTGCAGTTCTCGATAGAGCGCATCCATCGCATAGTTCTGTTGCGGGACGGACGAACGCTTGTTGGCGATTTTCAACGACGTGCTTTTCGCCCCTTCCGCTTCCGGTGCCGTGATCATCTTGAGCTCAACCATGCGATCCAGAACTTCATTTCGCTGAGTTGTCGCGCCGGTTAAATTCTTCAAAGGGGAATAGCGATTCGGACTGCGGATCAAGCCGGCGAGCGTAGCCGCTTCAGTCAGGTTCACGCTGGACGCCGGTTTTCCGAAGTATGCTTGACTGGCGGTCTCTAGCCCGTAGTAGCCTGATCCGAAATAGATACGATTGGTATAAAAAGCGAGAATCTGCTCTTTGCTGAACGACTGCTCGATCCGGAGCGCAACGAAGGCTTCCAGAATTTTCCGGCTTAAGGTCTTGCCACCGAGATCGAAACTATTCCGGGCGAGCTGCTGAGTGATAGTGCTACCACCTTGCAGCAGAGTGAAGTGAGTCAGATTACTGGTAACCGCGCGAAAGACCCCGACCAAATCAATTCCGTGGTGTTCGAAAAAGCGGGAATCTTCCCGGGCCAACAAAGCTTTTTTGAACAAGGGTGAGATTTGATTCGACTCCAATAGGATCCGATTTTCGCCGTACAATCGGCTGTAGACGTTTCCATCTTTGTCATAAATCCAGGAGCGTTCCGGAATATGTCCGACCTGCTGGAGGTCGAATGAGAGCGACCAAATCAAATAAAACAGAAACAGTAAGAGCGCCGCTATTCCTCCGCTAAAGAAGAATCCGAACAAGAATCGCCGGATTGACCACGTACGGTTTACCAAAATCTTCATTTACGCCGCGATGCTAGGAGTTTCGACGCATGATTCATTTCGACTCATCAATGAGATCTGGCCGGATCTCAGCCGTCTTTTTCTTAGCTTGCTCTAGACGCCACTCATTAATCGCCCGGTGATTTCCAGAGAGCAGGATCTCGGGCACTTTCCATCCACGAAACTCGTTTGGGCGTGTGTATTGCGGATATTCGAGTAAACCACTACTGAACGAGTCGTTGGCTGCCGAGTCACTGTCTCCCAGGACACCGGGGATGAGACGGGCAACGGCGTCGACGACCAGTACCGCTGCGATTGCTCCATTGGTTAGAACGAAGTCACCGACCGACAATTCACCATCTGCCAGGTGTTCCGCTACTCGGTGATCGATCCCTTCGTAGTGGCCACCGATGAAGACCAGATGGTCTTCTTTGGCCAGCTCTTTCGCCATCGCCTGATCGAAGCGGCGTCCACCCGGCGACATGAGAATGACGCGGGAGCGGTCCGTCCGAATCGCTTCCACTGCGGCAAAGATTGGTTCCGCTTTCATCACCATACCGGGTCCACCGCCATAGGGTGGTTCATCGGTCAGTCGATGTTTGCCGGTGGCCCAATCGCGAATGTTTAGGCAGCGAACC
>Ga0137363_10003005_pt1 | contig 10162 bp, 10 predicted proteins | sample MadtaG_FD_104800 | JGI IMG/M metagenome (GOLD analysis project Ga0137363, IMG submission 104800) | Vadose zone soil microbial communities from Angelo Coast Range Reserve, California, USA - Mad1_115_16 metaG | ecosystem: Environmental > Terrestrial > Soil > Vadose zone | place: USA: California...
ACTGCTCGGACAGATCGTCTACAGTTCCATTGAGATTGCGTGCCGCCGCACCCAGCGCCTTTTGCCAAAGCTGCTTCTGTGCGACTGGTCCGGGCTTGTTGGCATCAACACGAATAAAGGGCCGGGTCAGACGGACCGGCTCGCGGCTGGCAAGGAAGACGAGCCCTGTCAGCCGCTCCGCTAAATGGCTGACTGAAGAGGAGAGCCCGGAATTTGCGCACTGAATCAGCAGCGCGCCCGAGACGAGCTGAAATTCGCGCTCCCATAACACCAAGAATTGTTCCAAGTCCGGGCCAATTACCGGAAGATCTTCCGTTTTCACAACGAACAGTTGACGCCCGGCGTCGCGAGCGACGGATGCGGCGATGTCCTCCTGCCCAAGCGGATCGTCTCCACAGAGATGGACCAGAGGGCAGTAGTGCCTATAACTGGAAACGAGCCGAGTTGCGCCAGCCGCGACGGACTGATGCTCCTCGGCAATCCAATCCGGCCCAGGACTCACACGGAGCAGCGATTCCAGGCGCGGATCGAGCACGTTAAGTCCGGCCAGGTAGTGCAGGATGCGCTCGTCAATGCGCAGAGGCGCCGAAGTTAAGTTACCTGCCGCTTGCACCTCGAGCATGCGAAGGCGCCGCAGGGGGCGCGACCGAGTAAGCGCACTCCAATGAGAGTCGGGAAGGTAAGCCATGACCAGCCCGAACGTGGCGTTCGTTTTGCCTGGACGACCCTGAGCTTCGGCACAGCGCTCTGCGAGACGAGAATCCATCTCTACTCCTGCGCACAGCAGCAGCAGCTGACGCTCGAAATCAGTCAATCCAAACAGCCCCGTGAGCTGGTCGATGGCAGGTGGAGGCTGTAAATTTGAGCGAATTTGAGCGGCTTCTTGCTGTGCCGCGGTTCCGTCGTCCGACGGCCGATCTCCCCTGGGTGCCAGACGATAAGCAAGGCGGGCGAATTCCGCGACTAGGTAGGCTTGGTTGGCCTCCGCCCACAACGCGATGGATTGGTCGCTTGCCATCTAAGTCACCTGCGTCAAGGGTCCGGAATACTTTGGTGTCGGCCCGCTCGTATCAATGATCTGGCTGTCCACCCCGTCCACTCGAAGCCACACCGGGACAGTTCCGGCGGTTGGTAATAGCGGTCCGAACGTGAACGAAAGCGTGTTTGTCGGAGTTGGAAAGTCGTCGGCCGGCGCCTGTTGACCGCCAATCAGCAATGACACTTGCTGGCTAGGGCGCACGAATGGCGCGCAGGTCACTGTTATGTGGACCGACGCGCCTGAGTGCACAGTCAGAGGAAAAGTCGACGTGATCTTCGGCGCGATCGCTATGGGAATGCTGTTGGTCGTCAGCGTGTCGTTCGCGGTTTTCACCGTCGCCGATAGCGCGTACACACCCGCGGGAAGGTCGGTCGGCGGCTGGTTGGGTGGCGGCAAAGACGGGTTAGGAAGATTGAATTGGAAGGATGTGTCGCCAACGGTCAGCAGGTTCAGGTTGATGCTTTGTTGCACGTTCTGCAGTGCGGTACTCAGCAGGACGCTTTGGGCACCTTTAAGCTGAGTCCCCTCAACGATCACCGTATCACCCAAGGTTGCTGCAGCCTGTCCTGCAGGTAGATCTAGCTGCGTCAGATGGGGAAAGGAACTGAGAAAGTTCGGCTGTGCGGCAACCGTACGCATCAAAACCGGTGGCCCCGAATTGGCCGCTAGCTCCGGCTGGATCAACACAACTGACACCTGGAAAGGGAATGTGGGACGGTAGTCGGCCTTTAGCGCTGTCCATAGCCAAGCCATCTCTTCCCGGCCCAGTGTGGCAGGCGTTATCTTCATCAATTCGATTTGTTGCGCCAAGGCGCAATCGGCAAGCGAATTTGTAAGGTCATTGGCTGGATTTAGTTTACTGATAGCGTTGCTGATGTCGGCACGCGTTAAGACAGGGTTTTGATGCAACATTAGCAGGGCAATACCCAGAAGTGCTTCGGCATGGTAATCCTCGGAAGCGTAAGCAGTCAGCAGGTAATGCAAATCAAGCGCAAGGGGTGGATTTTCAAGGCGGGTCTTGCCATCGACACCCGATGATGGCAAGCACTGATTGCGCCAGGCAGTATTGTAGGTCACCTGATGAAGAAAGAGGTTCACCTGGCTCTCCGCCCCACCGTTGTTCAAGCTCTTTTGAACCAGATCTGGGGCCACAGCAGATATCGTGGGTTTACCCGGTGGGAAGCTGCTTAGTACTTCATTGAGATAGAACTCCAGCACCGCGGTAACACCGGCAATGGCAAGGGAGTTACTCATTGCAGGCTCCCGTCACGCCGCTTCAGGTACTCCTGCAGGCTTGGGCCTTTCGCACCACGCTTTGGCTTCGGCGTTGCGGCGGGAGGCGGTACAGCCGTCACTTCGATGCGCCCAATATGGATCTGGATTTCATCGGAACCGTTCTTTGCGGCTGGCGCAGACCACCGCCGTGCCTTTTGTTGGGACATTTTTGCGCCAGAGTAGGCTGGTGTTTCCGTTTCGATTGGCTCAGAACGCGAGGGCCTCGGCGATGTACTCAGCAACGGGACATAGACGGGAGTGTTTGCTGTCGGGCCGGGTGATTGTTTGCGTTGCGTTCGCTTGGTGGAAGGCTGCACAGCGAGCATGGCTGGTTCTGGGGATCGTGTGGCGGACTGTAACGGGGGCGGCGGTCCGTTAGAGGTAAGTAGAGGTTGAAAGTTCGTGACAGTTACGGTCGTAGCAGGCTGGGGCAGTAGAGGTTGAACGTTCGTGACAGTTACAGCCGCGGCGGGTTCGGGCATTTTCGCTGCAATATCGTCTTTCTGAGCTTCGCCAAAATTTGGTTGTTCACCCTCTGCCCGTCGCGATGCGTGAACCGGAGCGTTCGTTTCGGTGCTGGCATCCGCAAACTCGGCAGATATTTTCAACGGTACGCCATCTGCACGTCTCGATGTGGACACGAATTTCAAGTTGTTAGCTTGCGGTGAGAGCGCAGGCTCGTCGGGTGAAGCAGGGGGGGAGAACACGGGCTTCACCAATGGGTGCACTAACGAGTCGGTGCCCATCGCAGTGGAAACCAGTCGTTGCAGATAGCCGCTCACGCCTGCACCATCTCCATGTAAAGGCTGCGACGAGCCGCGCTCAGGGAGAGCACCTGCGCTTCTGTCCAGCCATAGGGTGAAGCCAGGGTGTGAACTTCCCGTAGCAGGCGCTTGGCTAACGCGGCAATCTCGGCCCAGAGGAAGGTGGCGATATCGAGGTCTCCGTCCTGCTCATGACCGCAGGCAGGGCAACGGAGTGCAATCCGGGTTTCGGCTGCAGGGTCGGCTGCCGCCATAAGCTCGCCTATTTCGTCGATATCCTCTACAGACCAAGCGCCGGCCGCGCGCGACGTGAGTCGACAGCTCTCCAGAAGGCGAACCGCCGCTGTTTTGGGGTCGACCGCGTCAGCCAGCGCGTGCGCGAGATCGCGGCTGGTGGGCAGATGATACGACTCGCTGCGAAACGCCACCGTCGCTTCTTGCTCCGGGTCCTTGGCTTGCGCCATCAACTCGCGGCTGTCCACCGCAAATTCCATTTTTTCATGGCAGAGAGCGCAGGCGGCCCAAGCGGCCAGCCAGCTTCCGAAGCAATAGCGGTATAATTCAAACATCGCCCGATTGCGCCGGCCCAGAGGCCAATCAGCCAAAGTATCTTGCGGCGTGTCGGGCAAGGCGGCGCCTAAAGCCAGCAAACCTTGGTCCAGAGGATGCAGGCGCGCTCCCGATTCCCAAAGATTCAGACAATCAACACCGGAAAGGGCTCTCATTTCCAGCAGTCACACGCTAGGCGGCCACAGTACTCAAAGTGGGCTCTTGCTGCTCAGTCACGCTGGTATCCCGCTCCCATCCTTCGTTCTCGAGTTTGATGTGCTCGATGGCAATCGCGTTGGCATTCGCGTCCAGATCCGGCATCGCCTGGTATTCGGAGACCCAACATCGGTAGATTTTGTAGGCGATTACCAATTGCCCGGCTTCGTTGTATAGTTCCAAATAGATGTCCTTCCGAAAATTCGCCAGCGAGACTTCGGAGCCGAGCGCAGAGCCAAAGTTCCAAACCAATCCCGCCCAATCGTGGAAGTTGAGGTCCTGGGTCAGGCCTCGTTCCAGCGTGATGGCCTCGAATTTGTTCCGCCCAGGAGACTTGTGGGATGTGGAAGGATCGCCACCTTCGCGATGTTCGACAACCTCGGTGGTTCGCTTCAGGCTGCTGCACTTGCTGATGCCCGCCACGTACTTCCCGTCCCATTTCAGTCGAAACTTGAAGTTCTTGTAAGGATCCAATCGCTTTGGATTAGCTGGGAATATTGCCATAATAGGGATCTCCTTAGGTCTTTAACTGACCGGCCAATTGTTGAATTTGAATCACAACAAATTCCGCGGGATAGAGCGGGGCGAACCCGACCAGAATGTTAACGATGCCCCGGTCGATGCTGGACTGGGGATTGTTCTCCGCATCGCATTTCACGAAGTAAGCCTGTTGCGGCGTCGTGCCCTGGAACGCACCCTGCAAGAACAGTCTCTGCATGAAGGCTCCGACGTTCAGGCGGATCTGGCTCCATAGCGGCTCATCGTTAGGCTCGAAGACCACCCACTTCGTTCCGTCGTAAAGACTCGACTCAAGGAAAAGCGCCAGCCGCCGGATGGGAACGTACTTCCAGTCTGAGCCGGTCTGATCATTCCCTGCGAGCGTGCGCGCCCCCCAAACGACGTTCCCATATGCCTTGAACTGGCGAAGACAGTTGATCGCCTGTGGGTTTAGTTGGCCGTTTTCCAAGTCGGTAAGAACGTATTGCAGGCCCGAGACTCCAGTCAGGCCGGTGTCTATTCCTGCCGGCGCTTTCCATACTCCGCGCGTCGAGTCCGTGCTGGCGTACATCCCTGCTACAAAGCCGCCTGGCGGAAAGAGCGTCGGACGATTCTTAGCCAGCGGATCGGGAGCCAGAATCCAGGGAAAGTAGTACGCAGAATTCACCGCGTATTGGCCGGTTAAGCTGCCGGGAGTACTGCCCACCGGGCCCGAGGTGCTGAGATTGGAACTTTTGGCGGTCTGCGGCGCATCGACGATATAAAAGGCGCGCTTATCGTGACAATACTTCTGCAGTGTGGTAATGGTCGGGCCGTCGGTTTCGCCCGGAACGCAGAGCAGATTGAAGATATCGACCCGGTCAAGAAGGAAAACTCCCGCGGCAGGGTTGGAAGTCAGCGCTATCTCGAAATTGCCGTCATTTGGGTTGAGCACTGTTCCGTCGAGCCCCCCGAGCAGCGGACCCGGTGTGGTGGTGTTCACCGGAGTGCCGGGAGGAGCTCCGGCGATTTGAGTAGCTGGATCGATGAAGGTGATGTAATCCGACTCCGCGTCAATTACCGTCACCACGTATTGGGGATCTGAAGTGGTGGCCGATAAGTTCGGAAAGCTTTCCAGCACCTGCCCAGTGGCGACGCTTGAGACCTCAACCAGGAAGCGCGTGGGATCCGCAATCTGCCGAGTTACACCAACCTGAATATCATTGCCCCAGCCACCTGGACTGCTGGCAAACAAGACCAGGGTTCCGCCCACGGTGGCAGTTGCCGTCGCCGCATCCGTCCACACGAGGCGCACGATGTAGGCCTGCTGGCCGCCGTTGCCGAAGAACTGGTTTACTGCGTAGCCCAAGTAGTTACCGGAGGTCAACCCTCCGAACCGCCGGGCAAAGTCAGAGAAGCTGAGCACCATCGTAGCTGCACCGGTCGGTCCCTTCGGGGACCAGCCGACAAAGGCGGCGATCGAAGTAGCCACTCCGGTGATGGTGTGGACGCCGCTGGGAATTTCTTCGATATAAACGCCGGGATAAGTGAGAGTGACAGGCATAAGAGGTGGAGTGGTAGGTTTGGTTTACGGCGTTGCGTCACGTCCAATCAGCATTTGCACCTTTGCGTCCTTGGCCGTTGTGCCTGTCGTAGTGTTGGAGAAGAATAGCTTTGTCGGTGCGGAACCGAGCAGGAGAACGGCGTCTGCGCCGATGAACAAGAGCGGCTGGTTCAGGTTGAAGGATGTGGCAGTCGTGGTGTTAATTTTGTAGGTGAGGTCGTTGCCATACCAATCCGACATGATTGCGATGAATTGCACCGGGCCGCCAGGTAGGTCCACTTCTTTGTCGGTCGTGGTGCCTGGCACGGTGACGTCGATCTTGTCATACGCGTCGACGTCCAGTGGCCGATTGAAGGCGAGGTTAGGTCCGCCGGCTACCATTATATTCGCGCTCACGTTAATTAGGGCCATGATCTTGCTCCTTCTTCTTGCTTACTTAGTTTGAGGATATCTTGCACCTCACCACAACGGCGCACGCCGCTGGGGATTCCTCCGATATAAACTCCAAGGATAGGTCAACGTGTCAGGCATGATTGTCCTTTGTTGTTAGATGCTTTACAGGCTGCCATCAGAAATAGGGTTGCTTTGTGGCTGTTGCTGAAGAGTGGAGAGATAACGCGGAGAGACGTGATAGAATGTTTTCCCGTCTGGGGATGGCTTGTTTTCGAGAAAACCTTGTTCGACAAGTTGCGCCACGGTCTTGGCAATCTTCGGCGCCCATTTTCGGATGTGAGCGTCGAGCACCCACCAGTGAAGGATGCCATCGATGGTGTCCTGTGCATCGGGACATCGGGCCAGATAGTCGAGAATTTCTGGCGCTGGAGATGGAAGTCGTGGGTCGGCGAGCACACATTTTGAGCTATCAGTCATTTGTCCGTTAGCAATCGATGTGCCTGTAGTTTCCCCTGCTGTAGCGTCACGAGGATGTGTGGCCCACCTGCCCCCGCAAGTTTTAATTTCCTGCTCTAGAAAATGGTCTCGCCGGAGAAGATCTTCGTCCGCGTCTAAACGCAAATCGCGATTGGAATTCTAGAAAGTTAGGACAATTCTGTCCTATTATCCTAACGAATTATCCGCCTCCGACTTCGCAGTAGCCCTGTGTTCTTATGGAAGGACAATATTGTCCACGCTCCGACAGTCCTTTAGCAATGCCGAATAGTTGTCTTGGCTCCAGAAGGTGGGGAGCGCCGCCATTTCGCGCGAGCGACGCTCAATCGCGTGTCGCGCTGGCGAGAAGGCCGTGTTTGCGCAAGAGCTCCCAAAACGCGCGACGGTTTTTCTTCGCTGCCGAGGCGGCGCGAGTGATGTTCCCCTGTTGCGCACGTAGAACCGTCGCAAGAAAGTCGCGCTCGAATCGCTGGACCGCACGAGACTTCATCGCTCGGAACGACTGTTCTTCCGGGGTGGGGCTGTCGTCCGACAGGTCGAGATCCGAAAGCTCTATCGAGTCGCGATCGGAGAGGACGATGGCGCGTGTAAGTACGTTCTGGAGTTCGCGCACATTGCCCGGCCACGAATGACTGAGCAGGCGGTTGAGCGCGGCGAGCGAGAGGTTTTTCGGCTGTGCCTCCGCGATCGCAGCCTGCTTCTCGAGAAAGTCGTGCGTAAGTAAGAGGATATCGCCACGGCGTTCGCGCAACGCCGGAAGGGTGAGCGACAGTACGTTCAGCCGATAGAATAAATCCTCGCGGAATTTTCCTTCGCGCACCATGTGACTAAGATCGGCGTTCGTTGCCGCGACGACCCGGATGTTTGCATGAAGAGTCTGCCGCGAGCCGACAGGACGGTATTCTCCGTCCTGTAGAAAGCGAAGCAGCTTCACTTGGGCTTGGGGAGTCAGACAGTCGATCTCATCCAAAAATAGCGTGCCACCCTCGGCTTCGCGGATCAGTCCCGCTTGATCGGACGCGGCGCCTGTGAATGCGCCGCGTTTATGGCCGAAGATCTCGCTTTCCATCAGGTTCTCCGGAAGCGCACCGCAATTAACCGGAACGAACGGCCAGTCCGCGCGCGGACTCAGGTAGTGAATGGCGCGCGCGAAGAGTTCCTTTCCCGTGCCAGACTCGCCGGAGATCAACACCGTGGCGTCGCATCGCGCGAATCGCGGTACGCACCGGACTCTCTCTAGAAACGCGGGACTCTCGCCGATGATCTGTTTGAGGCCAATATTCTCCTTGAGTTTTTGGACGAGCGCATCGCTGCGGCGCGTGACTCGCGCTTGACGCATAAGGCGTGGTAACACCTCGGAACGCCGCAACGGAGGCAATAGGAAATCCGCCGCGCCCATCTCGAGCAGTTCGAAAAAATCGAACGCGTCCGGGTGCGTCGTAGTCACCAGAACTGGGCGATTTGGAAAAGGGCGCTGGAGCGACGCAAAAAAAGGTTCCACGTTTGCTGCTGGAAAAGCACCGAGCGTGGCCACGACCACATCTGTATCGCCAACTCCGGCCGCATTTGGCTTGAGGCCGGACTCGAAGCGATACTCGAATCGCGAGAACGTGAACCCCTTCGCCTCCGCAAGCAATGCCTCGAGCGAGTCCGCCAGAACAGTCGTCTCCGGTCCGCGGACGATCGCCACTCGAATCGCTGGACTCGCTTCCTTCAGATTCGGGAGCTGCGCAGGATCCATAGGCCAGCGATGCCGAGGATTGTTGAGTTTGAACTATTATTGAGGGACCATGTTAACGTTCTGGCTTGCGCCTCGCATGGTGCATGAAAGATCGCCCGCAGCCAAGCAACGGCAGAATCGCTGTGGATAGGACGTTTCGACTTCATGTTTTATGCCTCCCTTTCTTAGCTTGTCTTTTGGTCTCCTCTGCCGCTTCACCGCGAGAAACAATTCAGGCGAGTACCGGATGTACTGCGCAAAATCTCGCGCGGGGTTACGCGAAAAAATTGGCTTCGCCACGTTAAGTCGCCTGTTCGCGAAAGTTTTCGACGTTGAGGTGTGAACGCGTTAAACGATAAGAGGCGGGCAGGAGCCTCGCTTGCACGGGAGTTCGGGGTAGTGCGGCGAATCGCCGTGCCGCCTTTTGCAACACTGAACGCAGGTCGAGCAGGAGGGAATTTTTGGTCAGCAGTACTGTCTTTTCCACGCAGCACAGAGTGGTTAGGCGCGTTCACATCACAACCCGGCTTTCAAGTCTATCAACTGTGTCAGTTCCGCTCAGGCTCCACGAACGATCTTCATGACACGCCCTAAAGAATGTTCGTGACTCCAGTTGGATCTGCGATCGCGTTAAGCGGCAATTCCAGCGAAGATTCAGCGCCCTCGAGCTTTTCAGCTCGGCCGAAGATACGTTGAAACGTCGGGTGACGTAATCAAGAAAGTTCCTTAAGGCAATTTCCTTAAGGAAATCGTGGAGGCTAGTCAAGATTAAAATCTTGCCAGGGTTCCGCTTCCTCGATTCCTTTTCGGGGCGTGGACGGACGAACGGTCGCCTTTTGAAATGGTGTAATCTACGGGAGAGAATAAAGTCGCGCCCGTGACGATTTCGTTTCGTGCAGGATTCTATGGCGGGTTCGCTCTGGCGCTTTGTATTGGAGTCTATCTCATCTGGCTTTGGCGACCTGAGCATCAGGTTCGACTGCACACGAAAATTTTTTTTAGCGCGATCGAACATAGAAACTGGGATGCCGCGGCCGGCTTTATCGGCGACGATTATCAGGATCAATGGGGCGACGATCGGCCGCGAGTCCTCGAACGCATGCGGGAAGGTTTTCGATGGGTGCGCGGGTCAAGGATCATTGCCCTAAACCCTACCGTGCAGGTTGAACCACGGCGCGCGATTTGGATCGGCAAAATCACGCTCTATAGCAGCGACGATGGCGTTATGGAAGTGCTTGATGAACACCTCAACAAACTGCCGACCCCTTTCGAGCTGGAGTGGCATCATCTCTCAGGAAAGCCATGGGATTGGAAGCTAGTGCGGGTGAGCAACTCGGCGTTTCAAATTCCGGCCGATATTTATTGAGTTCTGTGGAGCGCGATGCCGCTCGGCATCGCTTTCACTTGCTCAGCGCGCGCAACTGCGTCTTGGCTGAATCCACCTCACGTTGCGTTTGCTGGCAAAGCAGAATGGCCCTGAGCTTGTCGCCTTGATAATAGCGGGCGATAAACTTTTTCTTCGCGTATGTGCCGCGAAGGTCGACACGAGTCGGCAGGACACTGAAATCCCCGACGAAATCCATCCGTAAATCGAACATCTCTGTCCAGAAGTAGGGGACTTGCTCGTACCGGATGCGCTTCTTGCCTGTCATGTTCGCGCCTGCAACCAG
>Ga0137363_10003006_pt1 | contig 10158 bp, 10 predicted proteins | sample MadtaG_FD_104800 | JGI IMG/M metagenome (GOLD analysis project Ga0137363, IMG submission 104800) | Vadose zone soil microbial communities from Angelo Coast Range Reserve, California, USA - Mad1_115_16 metaG | ecosystem: Environmental > Terrestrial > Soil > Vadose zone | place: USA: California...
CAGGTGAACAGTTCAGTGCCGTTGTCGGTGGTGAAGACGACAATGGTGTTGTCGTCCAAACCAAGGTCCTTGAGCTTCTGCATCACCAAACCAATGTCGTCATCGAGCTGGGCCATGCCGGCTTCCTCTTCTGACCAGCCATTCTCGGAGTTGCGCATCTTCTCATACTTGTCCGAGAGGTGGGTAACGATGTGCATGCGTGTCGGGTTAAGCCAACAGAAGAACGGCTTGCCGTCCGCTTTGGCCTTCTCCACGAACTTCAAGGCGAAGTCGCGGATCTCGTTATCCACGGTCTTCATCCGGTCAGGATAAAGCGTGCCGGCGTCCTCGATCTTCTGTTTGCCGATTTTGCCCCAGCGCGGCATGTCGGTTTGGTCGTCCGTCTCCGTGGCCCAGCTATGGACCATGTTGCGCGGGCCAACTTGGTTCAACAAATTCTGCGGGTAGTTAGGATGCGCCGGGTCTTCCATTGCATCGAGGTGATACAGGTACCCGAAGAATTCGTCGAAGCCGTGGACCGTGGGCAGGAACTCATTCTTGTCGCCAAGGTGATTCTTGCCGAACTGACCGGTGGCGTAGCCCTGCGCTTTGAGCGCGGTCGCAATCGTGCAGGCTTCGGCGGGCAACCCGACCGACGCGCCGGCCTGGCCGACCGTCGTCATGCCCGTGCGAATAGGCAGTTCGCCGGTGATGAAGTTCGCGCGACCCGCCGTGCAACTCGCCTCGGCGTAATAGTCGGTGAACAACATTCCCTCCTTGGCGAGCTTGTCGAGGTTCGGCGTCTTGCCGGCCATCATCCCGCGATGGTAGGCGCCGATGTTCCACATGCCGATGTCGTCGCCCATAATGACGAGGATGTTGGGTTTCTTTGCTTGCGCAAAAACGTTGCTCGCTGAAAACGTTGTAATCAATGCAGTCGCGACAGCGAGTATAAAGGTAAACCGATACTTAGTAGGATTCATAGAATCCTACCTTTGCGTGTTACGCGTTGAGCACGCTATTGGACTTAAGTCCTATCAGCCTGCGGTTTTCGCGCTCGCGTTCTTCACACAACGAAAACCGAGAAGATTGGTGCCGGTGTTGACTTCGCCTTTGCCGCGCGTGCCGACGATGTAACGCGAACAATATTGGTCGTTGCAAAGAAACGAGCCGCCGCGGTGCACGCGCTTTTTCTCGTTAGGCTCGGAGGGATCGAATGATGAATCGGGTCCGTGCGGATTCATTGCGACGACGCCGGCTTGGGCCAATGCCTCGTAATAGTCGGAACGATACCAACCTACAATCCTGATGCGATAAAGCCGGCACCGGAAAAAGAAGTCTGGCGGAAATGGGAGATCGTCTATACCTGCAACGCGCGCGTACCGTTTTGGATCGTGCGCGTCCCGAAGGAGATCATTTCAGGTCATGGAGGATTGTGGAGCGAGAACTCCATTGCAATATTCGCCGCCATTTTCCGACTTCACTTTCCGCTCAATGCCCACGGAGAAAACGTGCTGCCTGACACGGCGCAGATTTCAAACGATCCGGATTTGTAGCGACTAAACGGAGAGAAGCAGATTTCGGAATAGTTCGTCAGCAGAGACTGGAAGGACTCAATATCGGCCTAACAGCCACGCTAAAAGGAGTCCAACCAAGACTCCGATGACGGGACTCACTATTGCAAACCAATATGGCAAGGTGTCCCAAAGCGGCGGGTGTATCTTGCCGCTTACAGGTGCACTCGTTTCTTTGAAACCAGCCTCGCTAAATGCCGGCATCCGTATCAGACCTTAGGCAATTCGAGGAAGGCAACGGTCAACGCACGACTAGCCGCCGCCATTTAAAGCGGTTCATTAGCTCATTCGTTGTCCCTCTGATATTGCCGCGGGTCCTGATCTGGATCCAAACTATTCGTCGCCGAAGGGATTCATCGGTCCGAATCCGTCGAACTCCTGAACTCGCACGTGATTAGGTCCGGCACCTTCAAAAACCATATCGGGACGATCCTGCATCTCTTTTTGAACCCGGCTCGTGTTCTCTGGCCCGCTAAGTGCCTGCTTGTAGGCATCGAATTGCTGCTGTTTGCCGACGTAGACCTGATCTTTCTGCGTGGTCCGATAGACGTAGTACAACTTGTGTTGATACATGATCGCCGACACTTGCCCTTCCGGCAGGCCGTCGATTTGCTCGCGCTGCGGCTGGGTTGTGACCGTCTTAAGACGGAACCCCGATTGCGCAAGCAAGGTTTCTTTCGTGGCGCTCCCTCCCGCCAGCAGGGTTGACCCTGTTCCTAACGCCAGGATGGCGCTCAATACAACTAACGTGGTTGATAGCTTCATGATTTATCCTTTATTACGTGGTTTTTCTTTATTGGTTGCTTAAAAGTCTTAATAGCTGCACGGCGCATAAGGGTCATAACAAGGTTTGGCGGGAGAAACTTGACGTCGATCTATCAAGGGCTCGCTTCACATCATAGCGGGGCTGTTCTGGACGAAAGACGTCAGCAAGAGCAAATAGAAAAACGCCCACAGCGAGTAGATAAGAAAAAGCAATTGCGGACACACCCAGGAAAAGGAGAACGGCTTCTTTGAGCGGTCGCATAGGTTATTGCAAGCCCGTAAAGGATTCTGCATAGCAGACCGCCTGCTGTCATGTAAGACCTTAGTCTTATCGGCTGGCAGGTTTCGCGCTCGCGTTCTTCACACAACGAAAACCGAGATGATTGGTGCCAGTGTTGACTTCGCCTTTGCCGCGAGTGCCGACGATGTAACGCGAACAATACTGATCGTTGCAAAGAAACGAGCCGCCGCGGTGCACGCGCTTTTTCTCGTTAGGCTCGGAAGGATCGAATGGCGTGTCCGGTCCTTTGGGATTGTTCGTTAGGCCACTCGCTTTGGCGAGCTGCTCATAATAGTCGGGCCGGTACCAATCGCTGCACCATTGCCAGATGTTGCCGGCCATGTCGTAAAGGCCGTAGCCATTTGCCGGAAACTGCGCGACCGGCGCGATACCGGCGAAACCATCTTCGCCAGTGTCTTTCATCGGGAATTTTCCCTGCCAGGTGTTAGCCATCCATTTTCCGCCGGGACGAAATTCGTCGCCCCAGACAAATGTTTTTCCTTCCAAACCGCCGCGCGCGGCGAATTCAAACTCTGCTTCGGTCGGTAAACGTTTGCCCGCCCATTTGGCGTACGCGTCTGCGTCCGGATATGCGATCTGCACGACCGGATATTTTTCTTTTCCTTTGAGATCGCTTTCCGGTCCGAGCGGATGTCGCCAGTTCGCACCTTTGACGTAGGTCCACCACTGGAAATGATTGTCGAGCGGCACTTCATGATTGGTCGGCGCAAACACGACTGAGCCTGCGACCAGATTTTCGGACGGCGCAGTTGGAAATTCTTCTTTCGTCGGCGTGTGTTCCGCAATCGTTACGTATCCCGTCGCCCTAACGAATTTCTCGAACTGTTCATTCGTGACCGCGGTCGCGTCCATCCAGAAGCCGTCGACATAAACGCGGTGCACCGGCTCCGCGTCGTTCGAAGCCATCGGCATTTCGGAATTGCCATGGCCATTGGTCGCAGCGCCCATCAAGAACTCACCGCCCGGAATCCAGACCATGCTCGGCGGGCTGTTACCTTTCGATGCAGGAGACTGCTTGCCAGAAGCTGTCGATGTGATGTTTGTACTGGCTAAAGATTGATTCGCTGCGAGAAGGTGCGGCACGCGCGAGGGCGCTTGGCACTGTTCGCATTTTGTATCCGCTCCCAGTGCGCCAGCGACCCGGAGCAGTCCAAATGTGGACAGAAAGCACACGACGGCGAAATGGGACCAAAATTGTTGCAGCAGTTTCAAAAGCCGGCGATTTGAGAACAGGAATTTGCCGGGTTCTGCTGCCTCCCTCTATAGGACTTTGGTCCAATTGGTCTCCCAAATGCCGACACCTACGATTCGCATTTGGATTCCGCGGAGTACTCATGTGATGGGGCGCTCCGCTAACACTCAGGAACAGCTGCTATGAAAACACACTCGAGACGAAATCGTAGCTCGCGTTATTGGGCTTCGTTATGCTCGTGTCGGCGACCCTACTAGGGGCGTGCGCTGCGTATGGACCCTACCACGTCAACACCGCGACCGAGCCTCTCAACTCAGTACGCGGCCCCGCCGATGGGCGCTACAAAATGGCCTTCATCGAATTTGGAGATCAGGGCTCGGCCGCTCAACATGTAACATTCGAGGTCGTCGTCAACCAGACAGACGGCGTGGCTGCCGGGAAATTCTTCGGATCTCATACTACGCGTTGTTCGTCCAACTTGCCCTGACATCGCATCACAATAACGGTTCGCTCCGGCCTATGCGGCTTTCCCTACCGGTAATCCTTGTGCCGCAGGGATACGGAAAAAGAAACGCGCGCCGCCACCCTCGACGTTTTCCGCTACAAGCGTACCGGCGTGCGCTTCGACAATCGAACGAACGATGGTCAAGCCCATGCCCGTTCCTTCTGCTTTTGTGGAGAAGAAATGATCGAAGACTTTATCGGGCCGATCCTTTGGCAGGCCAGCGCCGAAATCGCGCACACTGACTTCCGCGCTCTTTCCCTCAAGTGAACGCGTACGAATAATGATGCGGCGCTCGGCGGGCGGAAGCGTTTCCACCGCGTCGAGCGCATTCATAATCAGATTTAGCAATACCTGTTGAATTTGGACCAGGTCAGCTTCCACATCCGGCAGGCGAGAATCGAAGTCCGCAACCACGGTCGTTTCTCGGATCAGAATGTCGGAGCGCACAAGCCGTATGGTATCGCCGATTACACCGTTCAGGTTTAGCAGACTGCGGGTGCTCTTACCTTTGCGCGCCATCTCTCGAATTCCGTTAATCACTTCTCCGGCGCGATGGCTAGCGGCCGCAATATCAGCCAGCAACTGTTTAAGTATCGCGGGGTCGATTTGGCCCCGGTCGAAAAAGCGACGAGCGGCCGCGGCGTTGTTGGCAATAGCGGTGAGGGGCTGATTCAATTCATGTCCGAGCGAGGCGGTCATTTCGCCCATCAACGCGATGCGGCTCAAACGTGCCAGCTCCTCCCGCTGCACTTGCAATTGCAGGTCAGATTGCTTTTGCGCACTGAGGTCAATTGTCACGCAAATTTTTTTTAAAACGTTTCCCTGCTCGTCCCAAAGACTTCGGCCGCGCGTGATGACCCAGCGTGTTTTACCGTCGGGCAGGACGATCCGGTGCTCAATCTCGAACGTCTCCTGGGAGGCTCGTGCCTGCTCAAGAGCCGCTTGAACCGCAACACGTTCGTCGGGGTGAATACGTGACACGAATGACTCGCGGGTTAACGGTTCATCGGGGGCAAAGCCGTACATTGTTCGCCCCTTTTCACTGATCCAGGCCGTGTTTTGTTCCGGGTACAAAACCCAAAAGGCGAGATCCGCCGACTCCGCGGCGAGGCTAATTCGGGCTTCTCGTTCGCGTAACATGCCATGATCCTGCTGGCGCTCGATCGCAATACCCGCGATGTGAGTGGCAATTTCGGTCAACCGCGTCTCCTCGGCATTTGGACCTCGCGGCTCCTGGCGATACATGGCGAACGAACCCAATACGTCGCCATGAGATGAGATAATCGGAGTCGACCAACATGCTCTTAGGCCGCAGCTCTTGGCCAGGCCGCGATAATCAGACCAAAGAGGATCGATCAGGACGTCCGTCACGACCACCGGCTTGCGCAAATACATCGACGTCCCACATGAACCAACCCGTGGACCAATCGGAAGGCCGTCCACGGCTTTGACATAAGCTTCCGGCAAATTCGGCGCCGCGCCATGCCGCACATGTTTGCCGTCATAGCTTAAAAGCAGGATGGAACAGCGTAGTCCATCGGTTTGCGCCTCCATCAGTAGAACGATCCTGGTGAGAATGTCCGCGAGTGGCGCACTCACCGCAATCATCTCAAGAATTCGGCCCTGCCCAGCGTAAAAGGGCTCTTCCTTCTCGCGGTCTCCTTTGTCGATTCTGTCTCGCTCGCTCATTGAATAGCGTGCATTGCCAGCGCACCGCGCACTGCGGATAGAAATTGTTCGTCATCAAAAGGCTTAATCAAAAAAGCGACTGTGCCGAATTGCATCGCGAGGATCCGCGCGGCGGTATCTTCGTGTCCGGTGATCACGATCACATGAGTCTGCGGTGATGTAGCGCATAGCCGCGCCAGAACTTCCAAGCCGGTCATTTCTTCCATCCAGATGTCCAGCACTACGAGAGGCACCTCATGTGCCCCGACATAAGCAATGAAATCCTCGCCCTTATCGAACTGGCGGACCGCGAATCCTTCTGAGGCGAGTAAGAGGCCGGTCGATCTGAGTACCAGCGGATCATCGTCCACCAGGCAAACAATCTCTGCGTCGGACTTTTCAACGGGCGTCATACACAATTACGCTTACGCGACCGCCTCATTTTCAAGGTTAGACATATCCAGAAACGCCAGACTAGCCCCTACGTCCCGACAGGATATTGGACCTTAGTCTTATGCCATCACACGCGCGAGCACCGAGAAATGCTTCGCCGCGCCTTTAAAAGCTGGCCTGACTGAAGAACGACGCGCCTAGAAATGCCATGATTAGACCGATTAACGGGCTAAGCATCGTCAGCCAGACGGCTATGCTAATAACTACGGAACCATGTGTTTCCATGCGTTCCAACTCCCGGCCTCCGTACGATTGCTGCCCTGGAGCGGCCAGATCAAGCGCAGATATCATGGTTTAATGGATGATGATTTAGGCGGGTGGCCAAGTCCGCGATGAACCACCTCGAGAAATTGTTCGTCATCGAAAGGCTTAATCAAGAACGCGACTGTGCCGATTTGCGTAGCGGTAATCCGCGCGGCGCTATCTTCGCGCCCTGTGATCACGACGACATGGGTCTGCGGCGACATGGCGCATAGCCGTGCCAGGACTTCCAAGCCGGTCATTTCTTCCATCCAAATGTCCAGCACGACGAGTGGTACCTTGTGTGACGCGACATAACGAATGAAGTCCTCGCCGTTATCAAACTGACGAACGACGAATCCTTCCGAAGCGAGTAAAAGTCCGGTGGATCTGAGCACCAGGGGATCGTCATCCACCAGGCAAACAATTTCCGCCGAAGGTTTTTCAGTGGGCGTCATAAGCATTTGTGCAGACGCCTCATTCTCAATGTAAGACGTAGCAATCATACGGAAAGGTAGTCCCGAAAGATCGGCAGGGTATTGGACCTTAGTCCTATCCGGGTTCCCACTCGCGGAAGACTCCCCGCCGCGTTATTGTAGCGACCGCCGGAATGCAACAATTCTGGGGTAACGTTGTCAGCGGAAGAAAAGGAATAGTGCGAGAAAGCCGGTCAAGATCCCCAACACGGGACTAAGAACGGCGAACCAGAACGAGACGGGCCAACCTAAGTCGCTGCTTTTAATGTGGGACGTAGCGATTATGCCGTACATTCGTCCCGACAGTTCGGCAGGGTATTGGACCTTAGTCTTATGCGGGATTGCGAGCCGGCGAGACGCCGGCGCGTTGCGAGATGCGAACCAAATCAGCCACGGAGGTGACACCGAGCTTTTGCATGACGCGGCCGCGATGAACTTTGATCGTCTTCTCGGCCGTGTGCAGTTCCGCCGCAATCTGTTTGTTCAACAGGCCCATAACGACGAAACGCAATACTTCAAACTCACGCGGGGTCAATCTATCGACACGTCCACGCGCCTCGCGTCTTTGCTCGCGTTTGCGCAGCTGTTCCTTGCTACGTCCCAAAGCGCGGTTGACTGCTTCGATGAGTTCCCCGCTGTCGAAAGGTTTGATCAGAAAATCAACCGCGCCTTTTTTCATTGCTCGGGTAGCGGTCGGCACGTCGCCATGGCCGGTAAGGAAAACAATCTGCTCGCAAGCGCCTCGCTTCTCGAGCGCTTCTTGTAACCCCGGACCCTTCAAACCCGGCATGCGGACATCCAGGACAAGGCAGATTGGGCCTTGGAAGATTTCGCGCGTCAGATAATCTTCCGCGGAAGCAAACGTCTCAGCGGCAAACCCTGCGGATTTAAATAAGCGGCGCAAACCTCGACGCACCGACGGGTCGTCATCGACTGCGCAGACAAGCTCCCTCGCGCTGCTCACGCAACCTTTCCTGTTTCCTTCTTTGTTGCGACCGGCAGGCTAAAGAAAAATCGCGCGCCCTCCTCGGCATTTTCCGCTCCGAGCTTGCCCCCATGCGCTTCCACGATCGAGCGAACAATTGTCAGGCCCATTCCCATTCCGTCTGGCTTGGTGGAATAGAAGTGTGTGAAAATCTTATCGGGATTGTCTTTGGGAAGTCCGCCACCGTAGTCCCGCACGCTAGTTACGACAGAATTAGCTTCGCATCTTGTGGAAATGAGAATCCGGCGTTTAGCCGCCGGCTTTGACTGCATTGCCTCGATCGAATTCATCAGAAGATTTAGCAACACCTGTTGCAAATTGACCGGGTTAGCATCCACCATCGGAAGATTCGGAGCGAGTTGCGTCTCGACCGAAGTGGCGCGTCCCAGCAAATCGGAATGGAGCAGCCGCAGGACCTCCCGGATGATCCCATTCAAATTTACCGGGCGCCTTGTTCCCTCGCTCTTGCGCACGAAATTGTGAATCCCGTGAATAATATCGCCCGCTCTCCGGGCATCAGCCGCAACATCGGCGAGCAACTCGTCAAACATTTCGAGTTCGGGGGAATTTTGCGCCAGAAACCGTCTCCCGCCTGCCGCGTTGCTGGCAATGGCGGAGAGGGGCTGATTAAGTTCGTGCACGAGCGAAGCAGCTAGCTCGCCCATAGACGACACCCGGCTCATGTGTGCCATCTCCTCGCGCTGCAGTTGTAGCTGGAGGTCGGCTTTGAATTGCGCCGTGATGTCGATGGCTACCCCAATCAGTTCGCTCACTTCCCCCCGATCGTTGCGCAGATAACGGCCGCGCGAAATTAGCCAGCGTGTTTCGCCGTCCGGCCGGAGCAGGCGATATTCAATTTCAAATGTTTGCGACGCGGCTCGCGCGCGCTCGATGGCTTCGTCCATTGCAATTCTGTCTTCTGGATGCACGCGAGAGAGAAACAACTCGCGGGACAAAGGCTGGTCACGATCGAAGCTGAAGATGGCGCGACCATTGTCGCTCATCCACGATTCCTTCCGCTCAAAATCGATCGTCCAAAATGCCAGGTCCGCCGATTCGGCGGCAAGACTGATGCGCTCTTCGCGCTCCCGGAGTGTTATCTCCCCTTTGCCGCGCTCTTCTATGACGGCCGCAAGCAGCAAGAGCGGGACCGACATGACGATCAAAAACATTTGAATCGAAAGCGCATTTTCTTCTGCCGATCTTGTCGAAAATGGCCCATACCCGTGGCCGGCGCTCCATATCGCAAGAAAAGTCAAAGTGCAGATGGCCGCGCTCGCGCCGCGTGAGCCGAAACGTACTGCTGCCCAGATCAAAAATGGCAACGGCAAATAGAGCAGCGTGGAATCTGCCGTCGGTGCCAATTTATAGAAAACGATGGTGTTGACCGAAAGCAAACCAAGCAGAAGAAGGCTGGCTTCGAGAAATCTCGGACGACGAATCTTGCCCAGCCAGGCGATTCCCTCCGCGCCCCACATCACAATCAAAGGCGTCAAGGTAAGCGCGGCCAACGCGTTTGAAGTAAATCGAATTCGCCAGATTTCCCAATAGTTGTCATGTCCCCAGTGGTTGAGAACGACGAACGCCGCATCCAGAAAGGAAGAAAGAAACGGCCCCAAAAACGCAGCGAAGAAGCAAAAAATTCCGACGTTGCGAAGACGATCGAACTGGACCGGACGATCGATCAGATACCGGATGCAGCTCGCACTGATGAGTGCTTCGCACGAGTTGCTGATGAACCAGCAAAAAACCATCGTAGGAGGAACGTGACTCTCCAATTCTGCCGTCAAATGCGCAGGAAATGCGGCCAGCAGTAGCACCCACCAAATGCGGACGGGCGCCAACAAAAGCGCCGCCAGCAAAATCGAGTTGGGTGGCCAGAGAACTGAAACCGGATGCGGTCGAAGCGTCAGCGCAAATCCGATCTTCGCGCCGAGATAATACGCCGCGAACACCACGAGCGCGGCGAAAAAGGGTCGATAATCCAGCCGCCCCTGTTCACTTTCCCAGCGCGACGACA
>Ga0137363_10003010_pt1 | contig 10157 bp, 10 predicted proteins | sample MadtaG_FD_104800 | JGI IMG/M metagenome (GOLD analysis project Ga0137363, IMG submission 104800) | Vadose zone soil microbial communities from Angelo Coast Range Reserve, California, USA - Mad1_115_16 metaG | ecosystem: Environmental > Terrestrial > Soil > Vadose zone | place: USA: California...
ACTCGAGGATTGGCTAGCGACAAACTATTGGAATACCTTTTGCTCTTCCGAGGGAAAAACACAAGGCATTAATGGGATTCTTCGGGCAAGTTTGTCCGTCTTAATCAGTGGCTACTTGATAGCAGCCATTTTTGCCAGAGAGACTTGTAGGGGTTGCCGAAAAAGTCTCTTGTCATCAGGAAAATAAACCTCTTTTTTGAGGTTAAAATGGTGAGTTTGTACCGGATTTTGTAATCGCTCGATGCAGTAATGGCGGAAGCTTGCTCAACGGAAGCCATGGAACTCAGCACCGGTAGTAGATTTCAAAACCCTGATCGATTCCAGTTAAGAGAGATCGACGCAATTAAAACAATGTCTTTGTGTCGGTTTTGCGGGAGCGGTTTAGTTCATACCTTTGTTGATTTAGGAATGTCCCCCCTTTGCGAGAGCTTTATAACTGCGGAGCAGCTTAATGAAATGGAGCCGTTCTATCCGCTTCATACATACGTTTGTGAGCATTGCCTCCTGGTTCAGCTGCAGGAATACGTTCGTCCCGAGCGTATATTTACAGAATACGCCTATTTTTCTTCGTACTCTGATAGTTGGCTGCAGCACGCGAAGGCTTATACCGATATGATCGTGCGGCGTTTCAAGATCGGTACCCAGAGCCAGGTTGTGGAGCTGGCCAGCAACGATGGCTACTTGCTCCAATATTTTGTCGAGAAAGGCATTTCGGTGTTGGGAGTTGAACCTGCGGCCAATGTAGCTCAGGCGGCTATTAAAAAAAATATTCCAACTGTTGTTAAATTCTTTGGAACGAGGACTGCCCACGAACTTTCCACCGAGAGGGGCAAAGCTGATTTATTACTTGGAAATAATGTCTTAGCACACGTCCCGGATCTGAATGACTTTGTTGCGGGAATGAAGATATTGCTGAAGCCAGAGGGTTTGATCACGATGGAATTCCCGCATCTCATAAGGCTCATGGATGAGAACCAATTCGATACTATCTACCATGAGCACTTCTCTTATTTCTCTTTTACCACGGTTGAAAAGGTTTTCGCCGCGCACGGGCTGACTCTCTTCGATGTTGAAGAGTTGTCCACACACGGCGGCTCTTTAAGAATCTATGGTACTCATAGTGAAAATGCCGAACAACCGGTGACCCGACGCCTGATAGATCTTAAAGCTAGAGAAGAGGCTGCTGGGTTCTCGCGTCTGGAAACTTATCTTTCCTTCGCGAAGAAAGTAGAGGAGACAAAGCGGAATCTCCTAAGGTTTCTCATTAAAGCCAAACGGGAAGGAAAATCCATTGCAGGCTACGGGGCGCCGGGAAAGGGCAATACCCTCCTGAACTATTGCGGTATCCGAACGGACTTCATTGACTATACCGTGGATCGGAATCCCTACAAACACGGGAAGTACACGCCGGGTACTCATATACCCATCTATGATCCGGAGAAAATCAGCGAAACAAAGCCGCATTACATTTTTATTCTTCCCTGGAACCTCAAGGACGAAATTATGAAACAACTCGCATATGCGCAAGAATGGGGTGCCCAGTTTGTCGTTCCCATCCCCGAAGTCAAGGTCTATCGCTAATGCTGTCTTTAGTCCTATATCGGCAAAAAATTTCGAACTACGCTCGCGCGATCATGTTGCGAGGACAATAGGTATAAGGTCTTGAACACAACTGAGCTGGCCGTTCTCCTAGAATCCGTTGGCGTTGGCGATGAGATGTATCGACTTATATGCGAACTCTATCCTCTCTGCCGGAGCATTACCGGCAATGGAGTTCGTGAAACACTATGTGCGGTCGGAAGGCATGTCCCACTTGAGATTCATGAAATTCCTACTGGACAGCAAGTACTTGACTGGACCATTCCCAAGGAATGGAATGTTAGGGACGCATACATAAAAAATTCAAAAGGTGAGAAAATAGTAGACTTCGCAAACTCGAACTTACATGTTGTAAGTTACAGTGTCCCAATTGAGAAGAGAATGCCTTTGGAAGAACTGAAAAGGCATCTTCATACGCTGCCTGAACACCCCGACTGGGTCCCTTTTCGCGCCTCATACTACAAAGAGAATTGGGGGTTCTGCCTGAGTCATAACCAACTGATGACCCTGGGGAATGACGCGTACGAAGTGTGCATCGACAGCTCACTCAAACCAGGGTTTCTGACTTATGGGGAGTATCTCGTCCCTGGCGAGCGCGCGGACGAGGTCCTTATCTCATGTCACACCTGTCACCCGTCCCTGGCAAACGACAACCTTTCAGGAATTGCACTCACAACGATTCTTGCTAAATACTTGAGCCAGGCTAAACTTCGTTTTTCATACCGGTTTCTTTACATACCAAGCACCATAGGTTCCATCAGTTGGCTTTCGCTGAATGAGAGCCAAATCTCAAATGTCGAGCACGGCTTGGTCATTGCCTGTGTAGGTGATTCAGGCAAGTTAACATACAAAAAAAGCCGCCGAGGTGATGCGGAAGTAGACAAAGCTGTCTTACATGCCCTGAAACATTCGGGTCAAGAATATGAAGTTATGGATTTCTCTCCTTATGGTTACGATGAGCGCCAGTTCTGTTCGCCCGGGTTTAATCTTCCCGTGGGCTGTTTCATGAGAACCCCGTATGGCAGGTATCCCGAATATCATACTTCCGCAGACAATTTAGACTTTGTGCGACCACTATGCCTTGCCGATTCGCTGCTTCAGTGTCTGTCAGCGCTTTCTATACTTGAGAATAACGAAACTTACGTAAACCAAAACCCAAAGGGTGAGCCACAGCTCGGCAAGCGAGGCCTTTATCGAGGTTATCCCAATGGTGGTAGCGACGACCTGGCACTTCTCTGGGTGCTCAATTTGTCTGATGGAAATCATACGCTTCTCGATATCGCTGAACGAGCGAGTATCGCATTCGGTGTTGTGAAGAAAGCCGCGGATGCGTTATTTGCCTGTGATCTGTTGAGGAAAATCCCAAATGATCGCTGCGATTACACGCACCCACGGGCGTAGTTTCCGGCTAGGAGAAAGATATAATGTCATCACCAACAAATACGAGCCTAACTGACCAACAACACTTTTGGAACGCCTGGAACGCTACGCTGCGCGATCCCAAGAACCTTAACGATTGGTCTCTAAAGCGTGGTGAAACCATTATAGAACTGGTTCGCTCCCTGGCCATCGAACATCCGAAGATTCTGGATTTCGGCTGTGGCACCGGATGGCTTACCGAGCGGCTAGCAGAATTTGGCGACCCAACGGGTGTCGACTTGGCCGACCGGGTCATTGAGGCCGCCCAGTCTCGCGCGCCTCACATCAAGTTTATCGCTGGAGATATCTTTCGAATTCCGCTTCAGAGCGCTTCCTACGATATCGTTGTCTCGCAGGAGGTCATTGCTCACATTCCTCATCAAGCGGGTTACCTGGACCGTGTCTCAGAGGTGCTTAAATCACGCGGTTATCTCATCATTACGACCCCTAATAAATTCGTCATGGACCGCAGCGATTGGCCGGCTCAGCCGCCCGAGCATATCGAGCACTGGCTGACGATGGCAAACCTGAAACGCCTCCTGGATCGGCATTTTCGGATTCTTCATACATCGACCGTTGTGCCGCTTGGGAATCGTGGCATTCTGAGAGTTATAAACTCAGATAAGATGAATGCGGCGCTTAGGTTATTTATTTCTCAGAGAAACCTGGAGAAGCTTAAGGAACGGGCTGGCTGGGGATACACACTTGTGGCATTGGCCCAGAAAAGGTCATAAGCAGAACTCAGTTCATCGCGGTCCAATGATTGCCGCCCCAGCGATTAAGATGACGTGCGTCCGGAAAATCGGTATCTTGGGTCATGTAGGCAACGAAAATCTCGGCGACGAAGCCATTATTGCGGCAGTAATTCAAAACATTAATTGTCGGTACCCGGAGGCTCAGATCTTTGGTTTCACGCTAAATCCCAAGGATACAGAGAAGAGGCACAAGATAACTGCTTTTCCGATACGTCGAATTGGTAAGCGGATTCACTATAAAAATAATGTGACGAGAGCGCAACCTTCTGGCATATCGTCGAAGGTCACTCACCAGATCAAAATCACACTGAAAGCAGTCCCCGTCGTTTACGCATTCCTTAGAGGACTCGAGAAAAGCTGGCGTATTTTTCTGACTTCATTGCGTGAACTGCCGTTCTTAATTCAGTGCTACCGAAATTTGAAGGGCATCGATCTTCTGATCATTGCCGGATCGCAACAGTTGATCGACTACATTGGCGGACCCTGGGCCCACAGTTATACTCTGTTTAAATGGACCCTACTCGCCAAGGCTGTCAACGCAAAGGTCGCATTCGTTAGTGTGGGGGTCGGTCCAATTCGGTCGACACTGGGCAAGTTTTTCGCCAGCAAAAGCCTTATGCTCGCAAGTTATCGTTCCTACCGTGATGAAAGCTCTCGAGCGTTTGTCCAAACGCTAGGCGTCTCAGGGCAAAACGCCGTGTTTCCAGACTTGGTCTACAGTTTACAAATCGATGCCCCGTTAAACGATGGCGTTGGTCGTGAATCTCTACCAATTGTAGGAATCAATCCAGTGCCATTTTTAGATGAGCAGTACTGGCTGGGAGCTAATGCCCATCGGTACGAGTTATATGTGAATAAGTTGGCTACTTTTGCATTATGGGTAATTCAAAGAGGGTATCGGATTTTGTTCTTTCCCACCCAACTCCGCTTGGACCCGCCGGTTATCAATGACATTAAAAACATTCTGAAAGTGAAGGCGGATGGGGATCTAAATCAGAAGATCGTTGATAAACCGATCTGCTCATTCGATGATCTGGTATCAGCGATTTGTATTACAGACATAGTTGTCGCTACCCGATTTCATGGGATCGTCATTCCCTATGTCCTCAACAGGCCCGTTTTGGGCATTGCGTATCAAAGAAAATCGGTTGACCTGATGGCACAGATGGGTCAAGCAGAATACGTCGTCGATATCAACTCATTTGATATAGATTCGCTTAAGACTCGGTTTATCTCGCTGGAAACCAGGTCCGCAGCAATACAGGATGAAATCCAGCACAGAAAATTCGTTTTTCGACGAGCGCTTCAGAATCAGTACGATCACTTCCTCGGTCTGGTATGACGCGGGACGCGGAGCGTTTCTGTTTGAGTGGTGTTAGAAACCATTTTGCAGTTTTCAACTACTATTTAAATTCACAGACCTCAGCCAATCCGCAATATGCTGGTGTTTCTTGTAAACAGCGGATCGCAGAGCAGAATCGATGACATCAACCGGCGCTAGGCGTGGGCCACGAGTTAGCATTGGCCTGCCTGTCTACAACGGCGAGCGTTACATCGCCGAAACACTGGATTCCCTCCTAGCACAGACATTTGAGGATTTTGAGCTCATCATTTCCGACAACGCTTCGCACGATCGGACTGAGGGGATATGCCGCGCGTATGCCGCCAAGGATTCGCGGATCCGCTATGTGCGTAACTCGACAAATCTCGGCGCGGCGAGAAATTACAGACTCGCCTTCGAGCTTTCATCGGGCGAATACTTTCGATGGGCTAACTGTGATGATTTATTCGCTCCTACTTCGCTGTCTCGCTGCGTGGAGGTGCTGGATCGGGAACAATCTACTATCCTTGTGTATCCAAAAACCAAACTCATAGACGAGCGAGGACAGATCATTTCCGACTATGAGGATAATCTGCACTTGCAGGCTGCCAGGGCCAGTGAACGGTTTGTGCAGCTTTGCCTCCGATTGGGGCTAGTCAATGCGATCTATGGCTTGATTAGAGCGAAGACTTTAAAAAAAACTGAGCTGATCCGAAACTTTATTCACGCAGACACGGTACTACTGGCTGAGTTAACGCTTCAAGGTAAGTTTTGGGAGATTCCCGAGGCCTTATTCTATCGTCGTCTTCATTCAAGCGCGTATAGCAGCTACAAAAGCGTTGATCAACGCCAGGAATTTTATGATCCTGAGTCAAAAGGACGAATTGCTTTCATTCAATGGAGGTGTCTTTTAGCATATTGGCGATCTGTGTTCCGGACTCCAATCCCCATTGACGAGAAGATGCAACTGGGCGTTTTTCTGACGCGTAAGGCATATTGGAGCCACGCGGAACTGACGGGCGAAATGATCGCTGCCATGCGGCAGACCATCCGCCGAATATTCTCAAATCTTTGATCTCCATCCGATTGGCTCGCGACCGTGATCCTATCTGTATTCGAGTTACGTACCACACGATGGCCAAACGAGTAAGGTGCAGAAACGTGCCATCGCTTAAATCTGAGCTCGAAAGCTGAACGCGCTCGACGCCAAGATCCCTCCGTTCGCTTAGATTTTATTAAACCACTGAAAATTTATGAGCTTAGCTTGGAACATTTTAGTGACTCTTGGGTCCCGGGTCGCAATACTTTTGCTCTCGTTAATTTCCTCGATTCTGTTGGCTCGGATGCTGGGACCCGAAGGAAGAGGTTTATTCGCTCTCGTCCTTCTTCTTCCTGAGCTAGCCACCAGCTTAGCATCTTTGGGTTTTGACCAAGCGTATGTCGTTTACGCTGGCCTCACGCCTGAACGGCGTCGCGCGCTGGTTTGGCAATCCGGTTGTTTGGCTGCGGCCGTAGGAAGCGTTGTTGCTATAGGATGCATCGTTTTCCTCGCAATTGGCGCTCCCGGATTTCACTTTCTGCAAAAGGGGCCTTTTTGGCTATACGTTTTGGCTCTGACCACGGTTCCCGCCCGGCTGCTCCTAACGTACTGGGGTGGAATTGTCAGGGGAATGAACCGCATCCTGCTGATGAATTTTGTTGATGTGGGAAGCAAGTTTGTTTCAGTAAGTCTTATTTTGGCGATTGTTGGGTGGCTGCGATTCGACGTTCCAGGTGCTGTGTCGGTCGATTTTGCACTAATCATCGGTAAGCTGATCGTTTTTGTTGCTCTACTTGTTTGGTTAGGGCAGTGGGGGCGGCCATCATTCGATCTAGGTCTATGGAAGCGTACCGCCCGATTTGCCTTGCCAGCATATGGTGCAACCATCGCGGGATATCTTAATTATCGTGTTGATCAATTCATCATCGGCGCACTGCTCGCTCCTCAGGAGCTGGCATTCTACGTGATAGCCGTAGATATCGCCGAGCAACTATGGATCCTGACAGGGGCTGTGGCAGGGCCGCTATTGCCGCACCTAACTAATGTCCCAGACCGCGATCCCGCAGTAGCCGCGACTGTCGCGCGTCACGTAATGATCTGGACCGGCGGTGCGTGTTTAATCGTTTTTCTGCTTGCTGATCTGGCAATACGTGTTCTGTACTCATCGGCGTTTTCACCGGCTGTTGGCCCGTTGCGCTGGCTGCTGCCTGGCATTCTAACACTAAGCATCGGGAAAACCGTCGTCGCCGAGCTGGTTGCAAGGGAAAAGATTCATTACACGCTGTGGGCGGGAATTGGTGCCGTTGTTGCTAATATTGTTGGCAACCTCGTGCTGATTCCACGCATGGGCATTTCGGGGGCAGCACTCGCGTCGTCGATTTCGTATTCTCTTCTGGGGCTGATCGTGACTTGGTACTATCTCCGCGAAACTGATTTGCCGTGGAGCGCCTTACTTCCGCGTCGTGATGATTTATCGGCCTACGTTACATTTTGCCGTCGCTCCGTTCGGGCTTTTTCGATCGCAAGCAGTACGTCTAAAGCATAAGAAAAACCAAGGCGACTGTGGATTTTCGGACAGGTGAAAAAATGTCCCCCTATGGTCATATGATCGGCAGCGGCCGCACGCGACTACATCAGCGTTTTGGACAAGGGAGGTTTCAATGAAAGTGGTTCTTTTTTGTGGCGGGCAAGGGTTGCGGATGCGCGAGTTTTCCGACACGATTCCCAAGCCGATGGTGAACATCGGGTCTCGTCCAATCCTCTGGCACATCATGAAGTACTACGCTCATTACGGTCATAAAGATTTCATTCTGTGCCTTGGTCACGGGGCGGATTTTATCAAGAACTACTTTTTGAACTATAACGAGTGTATTTCTAATGATTTCGTTCTGTCCCGAGGGGGCAAAAAACTCCAACTGTTCAATAGCGACATCAGCGATTGGAACATCACTTTCGCGGATTCCGGCGTGACCTCTAATCTCGGAGAGCGTCTTAAGGCCGTCGAGAAGTATCTCGACGATGAAGATGTGTTTCTCGCCAATTAGAGTGACGGGCTTACGGCCTTGTCTCTTAACGATCAAATCGCTCATTTTAAACGCGAGAGGAAAGTGGCGAGCTTTCTCTGTGTCCGGCCCAATCTGAGTTTTCATTTCATTACACTCAATCCTAACGGAGTCGTAGAGTCGATTAAGGATGTTCATCGTTCGGATATCTGGATCAATGGTGGGTACTTCGTGTTTCGCAAAGAAATTTTCCAGTATATGAAAGACGGTGAAGAGTTGCTCTGTGAACCATTCCAGAGATTGCTAGCACGGCAACAGCTTCTGGCCTACAAATATGACGGCTTCTGGGCGCCCATGGATACCTTCAAGGACAAGCAGACGCTCGAGGACATTTACGCTGGTGGTCATGCACCTTGGGCAGTTTGGAACGACTCAGCCCGAGTGCCCCGGCATCGAGGAACCAAGCCGAGAGTCCAGGTGGTGGCGGCTCAGGCTGCAGCGAGACGTTAGAACGAACTGTGCTCGATTTACTATTAAGCCAGCGGGAACCGCTCCGCATTCTTTGTCTAGGCGCCCACTGCGATGATATCGAGATTGGATGTGGAGGTACGATCCTTAAGCTGGTGACTGCCGAGCGCAAGATCGAAGTCCAGTGGATCGTGTTCAGCTCGAACGAGAGACGAGAGCAGGAAGCGTCAAAGAGCGCCGAGGCGTTTCTCTGCGACGTTTCTACCAAAAGGGTCACTATACACGGGCTACGGGACGGTTTTTTTCCTTACATCGGCGTGGATCTTAAAGAACAGTTCGAACAGCTCAAAGCTGAGTTTGCCCCGGACCTAATCTTGACCCACTACCGCCACGATCTTCATCAGGATCATCGTCTGGTGTCCGAGCTGACTTGGAACACTTTTCGCAATCACCTGATTCTCGAATATGAGATTCCAAAATATGACGGCGATTTTGGATCGCCGAACCTCTTTGTCCCGCTCGACGAATCCATCTGTCGTCGAAAGATCGACACTATACTCGGCGCCTATCAAAGTCAGACGGAGAAGCATTGGTTCTCTCGGGACTTGTTCTCAGCAATTTTGAGGTTGCGGGGAATGGAGGCAAATGCCTGCAGCGGTTACGCCGAAGGATTTTACTGCCGCAAGGCTGTTTTAGGAATGGAGGCTTGATGAATGTTTTGGTTACCGGTCACTCCGGGTACATAGGCGCTGTGCTGGTGCCAATGCTGTTAGAGGCAAAGCATGAGGTGACGGGATTGGATACCGATTTCTTTGCCGGTTGCGACTTTAACGGCAGCGTTGCTCCCGTGCCCAGCCTTCATAAGGATATTCGTGACGTCGCAGTCGCAAATTTGAAGGGCTTCGATGCGGTGATTCATCTTGCAGCTTTGTCCAACGATCCTCTTAGTGATCTCAATCCGGAGTGCACCTATGAAATCAACCACCGCGCTTCAGTCGGTCTGGCGGAAGTCGCCAAAACCGCCGGCGTGCCGCGATTCCTTTTTTCGTCTTCCTGCAGTCTGTATGGACTCGCTGCGGGAGCGGATTTTCTCACTGAAAGCGCTTCGTTTAATCCGGTGACTCCATATGGGGAATCCAAGGTTTTTGTAGAAAGGGATGTCTCTCGACTTGCTGACGATAACTTTAGTCCCACGTACCTTCGTAACTCTACTGCATATGGTGTGTCCCCCCGCCTTCGCGTTGATCTGGTGGTAAACAATCTTGTTGGTTTCGCATACACTACAGGTGAAGTCCTGATCGCAAGCGACGGCACGCCGTGGCGCCCCCTTGTCCATGTGGAAGATATCTGCCGTGCGTTCTTGGCTATCCTGCATGCCCCGCGCGAGCTGGTCCACAATCAAGCATTCAATGTCGGTCGGACTGAGGAGAACTATCAGATCCGTGATGTCGCCTCGATGGTGGAGGAGATCGTACCGCGTAGTCACGTCAAATATGCGAAGGGCGGCGGCCCTGACCTGCGTTGCTATCGCGTCAACTGCGATAAGATTGCTC
>Ga0137363_10003019_pt1 | contig 10146 bp, 7 predicted proteins | sample MadtaG_FD_104800 | JGI IMG/M metagenome (GOLD analysis project Ga0137363, IMG submission 104800) | Vadose zone soil microbial communities from Angelo Coast Range Reserve, California, USA - Mad1_115_16 metaG | ecosystem: Environmental > Terrestrial > Soil > Vadose zone | place: USA: California...
CCAAGCTGCTGTTTTCGCTGCCGCTCAAAAATACCGACGCGCTGATCGGCGCGGTCGCGCGCGTTCTGGAAGACGAAGGCATTCGCCTTGTGGACTCCACGTTGTTTCTGAAGCCGCTGGTGCCTGAACCGGGCGTGCTGACGCGCCGCGCTCCCGATGAGCGCGAAGCCGCGGACATCGCCTACGGTCTCGGCGTCGCGCGGCAAATCTCCGGAATGGACATCGGACAAACCGTGGTGGTCGCCGATCGCGCTTGCGTGGCCGTCGAAGCCATGGAAGGCACGGACGAAACCGTTGCCCGCGCTGCGCGTGTTGCCAACGGCAAGCCGCTGGTGGTCGTGAAGGTCAGCAAGCCCGGGCAGGATATGCGCTTCGATGTACCCGTCGTCGGTTTGCCCACCATCGAACAGATGAAGCAGGCGCACGCCACCGCTCTGGTGGTGGACGCCGGGCGAACCTTGTTGTTCGATCGCACAAAACTCATCGAATTGGCGAACGCGGCGGGAATCGCCATCCAGGCCGTCGCTCCGGCCACATTTGCGGAACCAAACCAGGCTTCAGCGGGAATGACAAACGAATGACGGCGGCAGGGCAAACCGGAAAGATACGTGTCGCCGTTGTGGGTACCGGCGAATTCGGCCGCAACCACGCTCGCGTGTACCGCGAAATTCAGGGCGCCGAATTGGTTGGCGTGTTCGATAAAAACGCCGAGCGTGCCACAGCCGTAGCAAGTGAGTTTAGAACGCATGCCTTTGCAGCCCTGGATGAGCTGAACGGGCGCGCCGATGCCGTCAGCGTGGCCGTGCCCACTGCCGAACACGCGGAAGTCGGCTGCCGCCTCCTCGAAATGGGCCTCGACGTTTTGGTCGAAAAGCCCATGGCAAAAAATCTTGCCGAGGCCGATTCGCTCTTGGACGCAGCGAAACGCCATCGGCGTCTGCTCCAGGTGGGCCACGTCGAGCGCTTCAATCCCGCGGTCGTGGCGGTCGAGCCGATCCTCAATCATCCTCTTTTTTTCGAGGTGCACCGCCTCGGCGTGTTCACGCCGCGCAGCCTGGACGTCGACGTCATCTATGATCTGATGATCCACGACCTGGACATCCTGCTGGCGCTGGTGCAACAACCCGTCACCGAAGTCAAGGCCGTAGGCATCCCTGTGCTCACCGACAAGGTCGACATCGCTCATGCCCGGCTGGAATTCGCGGGCGGCGCCGTGGCCAACGTCACCGCCAGCCGCGTTTCCACCGAGCGCGTCCGCAAGATGCGTTTCTTTCAGCAGCACGAATACATTTCGCTCGATTACGCCCGCCGCGACGCCCTGCGCGTTGCGGTAAAGAAAGCCGGCCCGCAGCCGGAGTTCGCCTTTGAAAAGCTTCCCGCTCTGGCCGTCGAGCCGTTGCTCGCTGAGCTCGAGTCCTTTGTGGATTGCGTGCGCACCCGCCGCCAGCCGCGCGTCAACGGCGCCGCCGGCCGCGCCGCGCTCGAATTGGCCGCTCGCGTGATGGCAAGCATCCAGGAACATGGAGAGCGCGTCCAACTGGTAGCGTTCGCCGCGGCACAGAAAATAGAAAATGATTCCTAGGTTTCTCGTTCCCTTCAATGCCCGTCCGCCCGCCGCGGACGCTCCCTCCACGCGGCGTCGTCCTTCCACCCTGGATGAGCGCACGCTCGTGCCGGCGATGCTGCCGATCGTTCCTCTCGACGGCCACACAAATATCCCTTCGTCTCTCCCACTAGAAGCCATTGCCGCCAGGACGGTTGTTCCGCGCGGGATAAGGCGCGAGGATTTTGTCGCGGAAGAGCCGAGCCACCTGCCACTGCAACCGACAGACATGGATGAGCGGGTCACGGTTCCGCAAGGCGCGGCGCCACCGGAAATCATCGCGCCGTCGGAAAATATTCTTCCGGCCGAAATCGTCGATCCCGACATTTTCATGACCGGCGAGGTCAATCTCCTCACCAGAGAGCGCACGGAAGAACGCGCCAAGTCCGACCTGGCCAGAAATATTTCGTCGGTGATAATCCACATCCTGCTGATTGTGGCCATTATCATCGAGCCGAAGGTTTTTCCGGCGCGGCCCAAGACGCAGGAGGACCTTGATCTCGCGCGCAGGCAGATGACCATCCTGCTGCCGCCCGGCGCTTTTGAAACGCCGAGGCCCACCCCGCGGCGCGAACCTCCCGCGCCACCGATGAGGGTAGACCCGCGCATACTCCGCAAAGTGGCGCCACCGGAGCCGAAGCCGCAGCCTACCCCGCCTCCGAAGGAACCTGAGCGCGTAGTGAAGGAACTGCCCAGTGCGCCGGTGCCGCAGCCCAATGCCACGCCGCCGCCAGAGACGACGAAGCCAAAAACAGACGCGCCGAAACAGCCGCTGAAATTAGAAACTCCCGACGAGCAGCCGCGCCCTAACAGCCTCATAATCCCCAAGAATTCGCCGGGCAGCTCGATTCGCGATTCCATACGCGAAGCTAGCAAGATGAACACGCCTCGTCCCATCGGCGGTGAACAAATTCCCACGCGCCCGGCGCCCGGAGGCGGAGGACGCGGCAGTGCGGCCGCCGGAATCGAGATGCTCACGCCGACCGAGGGCGTCGATTTCAATGACTACCTCGCGCGCGTCTATCAGAGCGTGAAGCGCAACTGGTTTGCGGTGATGCCCGCGTCGGTGGAGCTGGGCGATAAAGGCGTCGTGTCGCTGCAGTTTAGAATATTGAAAAACGGCGGCGTACCGGACGGCGAACCGGTGAAGGTGTTTGGCTCCGGCAAAGACCCACTCGACCGCGCGGCGATTTCTTCGATCCGCGCGTCGAACCCATTCGAGCCCTTGCCACCGCAGTTCAGCGGACCCTACATCGAGCTGCGGTTCACGTATTATTACAACCTGCAGCCGGATTACTCGCACTAGTGAAACCGCCGCGCCAGCAGATTTTAGGCAGCCTCCTGCTGGCGCTGTTTGTGCTCATCTTTCTCTTCGTGCGCGCGCGTCATCTCTTGTTTCGATGAACTCCAACTTTCGATGGTAGAGGACACGATTCTTCCGCTGGTTGCCGTGGTCGGCCCCACGGCTTCGGGGAAATCCGCTCTAGGCGTTTGGCTGGCGGAACAGCTTGGCGGCGAAGTAGTCGCTTGCGATTCCACGCAGCTCTATCGCGGCTTCGACATCGGCACGGCGAAACCGTCACTGGCCGACCGCCGCGGCGTGCCTCATCACTTGATTGACGTTCTCGGCCCGGAAGAGCCGGCTACCGCGGGAGGCTATCGGCAGGCAGCTCTCGCGGTTCTTACCGATTTGCGCGATCGCGAACGGCTCCCGATTTTCACGGTCGGTACCGGTCTGTACCTGCGCGCGCTGCTTGAAGGGCTGGCCGACGTGCCGCAGCGCTCCGAAGAGCTTCGCGAAAGGCTGCGGCTCAGCGCTCGCGAGCATGGTCACGGGCATTTGCAAAAGGTCTTGAAGCGGCTCGACGCCGAGGCTGCGCGAAAGATTTCCGTGGGCGACGAGCAAAAGCTGATTCGCGCCATCGAAGTCTGCCTTATCACCAAGAAGCCTCTAACGGAATTACATCGAAGCGGCCGCGCGCCATTGCAGGGTTGGCGCGCGCTCAAGATCGGGCTGGCACCTGACCGCGAAGCTCTATACGCGCGGATTCACGCGCGAACAGACACCATGGTCGCTCGCGGCTGGCTCGACGAGGTCCGATCTTTGCTCGATAGCGGGCTGCCGGAAAACGCCAAGCCGTTTGACTTTATCGGGTACCGCGAATTGCGCGCCGTGTTGCAAGGGCACCTTACGATGGATGACGTTCGCGCCGCGATTCAGCAAGCTACACGCCGCTACGCGAAGCGCCAGCTCACCTGGTTTCGCCGCGAGCCTGCGGTGCACTGGCTCACTGGCTTTGGAGACGAAGCGAGCGTGCAAAAAGATGCACTGGCATGGGTCAAATCTCAGCGCGTTTGATAGGCCTCAAACGCGAATTACTCATGCCGGAGCGCGACCATCGGGTCCACGCGCATCGCCCGCCAGGCTGGGATGTAGCAGGCAGCCATCGCCACGCCCATCAAGAGAACAGCGACGACGGTAAAAGTCAGCGGATCCATTGCGCTGACACCATAGAGCAATCCAGCCATCAGCCTCGTAAGCACGAGCGCAGCTCCAAGGCCAAATCCAACCCCCACAAGCGCCATGCGCGCGCCTTCGCTCAATACCCATCGCATCACGTGCGCTTGGTGCGCGCCGAGAGCAAGGCGGAGGCCGATCTCGCGCGTCCGCTGCCCCACGATATAGGAAACAACGCCATAAATTCCGACACTGGCAAGCAGTAGCGCCATCGCCGCGAATGCGACCAACAGCATCATTGAAAACCGCTGGGCCACCACCGAATGGCTGTAGACGATGTCGTCCATCTTCTGCGGACTGAACATCACTTGTTCACTGTTCATCTGCTGGATTTCGTGGCGGATGGTGTCCACGAGTCCGAGTGGCTCGCCCGTCGTTCGCAGCACTACGGTGGTGCTGCGGATGGCGCGCGACATGTATTTGTCCGGAATTTGGCGAAACGGAAGGTAAAACTCCGCATGTATCGCTAGTTTGTCGTCAAGGCCCCATTGCTTCACGTGGCGGACCACGCCAACAATTCTCGTCGGGCCAACATAGTCGTCCACGAACGTTTTCCCGATGGGATCCTCTCCGGGAAAGAACTTCTCGGCGAAATCCTGATCGATTACGGCGATATGCGGCGCAGTTTCCGTATCTTCGGGAGTGAAGAACCGGCCGCGCACGAGCTGAATTCCCATTACCTTCAAATAATCCGGCTCGACTTCGGACCAGATGGACCAATACTTGTCGTTATCGCTCAGCGGCTTCGGCCGGCCTTCGATCCAGAACGGGTCCTCGCCATCGTCCCACATGGGAAGTGAGCCTCGCAGCAGCGAAACGGACTGCACACCCGGAATCGAAGCAAGCCTCTCGTGGAGTTGAAGAAGTGACGTCCGTATGGAAGCCGGAGTCGCCGTCTCTGTCGAAGGCGGGAGCCCTACGTAAAATGTCAGCACATGGTGTGGATCGAATCCCGGGCTGATGTCCCACAGCCGGGACAAAGTCCGCAGCATCAGCCCCGCTCCGATCAGGAGGACCACAGCCATACCCATTTCTGTCGCCACGAAGATTCCTTGAGCGCGGTGCCGGCCGCCACTTGAGCCTCGACCGCCTTCTTTCAACGTGCCTTGCAGGTCCGGGCGCGAAATTTTCAGTGCCGGTGCCAGCCCGAAAAGAATTCCCGATACCAGCGAAATAACGACCGTGAAAAGGAGCACACGACCATCGAGCCTGATTTCTGCGGCACGCGGAAGCGTTTCCGAGACGAGACCAAGTACAGCTTGCGTCCCCCATGTCGCCAGCAGCAGCCCCAGCGCGCCGCCCGCGACGGCAAGCAGTGTGCTCTCGGTCAAAAGCTGGCGAAGCACCCGGCGCGTGGTTGCACCGAGCGCGGAGCGGATCGCAAACTCTCGAGTACGGTTCGTGGATCGAGCGAGGGAAAGATTCGCGACGTTGACACACGCAATCAAGAGCACGAAGCCCACTGCCGCGAGTAATAGAAGAAGGAAAGGTCGGATCTCTCCTACCATGCTGTCCCTCAAAGACATTACGGTCACGCCCGAGTCTTTGTCCGCGACGGGATAAACCTGCGCGAGACGGTTTGCAACGGATGCCATGTCGGCCCGTGCTTGAGCCAGCGCTACGCCATGCTTGAGCCGGCCAATCGCCTTTGTGCCCAGCCCGGAAGAGCGATCGTGAAAGATCACATCGGTCCACTGCCCGATAGGAACGCAAACCTCGTTGCCTTCCGGAAAGGCTGGCATGCTTAGATGAAGCCCGGCCGGAATCACGCCAATAATCGTATAGCCCGTCCCGTTCAGCTCGATTCTCTTACCAACTATATCTGGCACGGAACCGAACTTGCGTTTCCATAGGCCTGCGCTTATGAGAGCTACGGGCGCGCCACCCGGACGGTCTTCTTCGGAGGTGAATGAGCGCCCGATTTCAGGCTTCACGCCGAGCGTCGAAAAAAACTCGGCTGAAACCATCTCGCCGCGAATATGTTCCGCTTCGCCGGTGCCCGTCAGATTGAAATCGTCCGGGCGAAACGCGGCCATCGAAACGAAAGTGTGGTTCTCCCTCTGCCAATCGAGGAAATTCGGATAGGAAATGGATGCGCGTTCGAGATGCACTCGATTTGCATATAACGTCGCGAGTTCATTCGGCGCTGGAAAAGGCAGCGGATTCAGAAGCACGCCGTTAACGACCGAGAAAAGCGCCGTGTTCGCGCCGATTCCCAGCGCGAGCGTAAGCACGGCTACGACTGTGAAACCTGGATTCTTCGCCAGAGTCCGAATGGCGTAGCGAATGTCTTGCAGCAGGGTTTGCATACCTCACTCCGTTACAGCACGTTCCGTTCCAGATTAATCTGCTGCTAGTCCTTTGATCTCACACGGCTTATTCTGGTTCTTCAGGATAATACGCAAAGGACAAATGTCCGAATCCGGGACGCTTGTTTTGCAAAATCCAGTCGTCGCCGTATGGAAAGATCAGGTCGATTAATTATCGTGTGCGGGCTGCCGGGCTCCGGGAAGACCACGCATGCCAAGGGGCTTGAAAGCAGGCTCCGCGCGGTTCGTTTTTGCCCCGATGAATGGATGGATGCTCTTTCCATAGACCTCTACGATGAAGAAAGGCGCGCCAAGATCGAGGCGCTGCAGTGGAAGATCGCAAGGGAACTCCTCGCGCTCGGACTTACGGTAATCATCGAATGGGGCACCTGGGGAAGGTCCGAGCGGGATGCCTTGCGCCTCGGAGCGCGAGCGCTTGGCGCCGGCGTCGAGTTGCACTATCTCTCTGCGCCTGTGGACGTTCTCTTCGACAGAATCCAACGCCGGGGCTTGGAGAAGCCGCCCATCGAGCGAGATGACCTATGCCGGTGGTTCGACAAATTTCAGGAACCCACGCCCGAAGAGATGGCGCTCTTCGACAAGCCTCAGATTGCAGACCTTGCGTCCCCTTGAAAATGACGCGCTACCCCGGTTTCGATTAGCCGGATTGAGCGGCGCGCAATAGAGGAAAAAAGAGACGGGCAAGAAAGAGCTTGACATATTCCCATATGGGTATATATTCGGAGCATGTCAAGGCCAGCAACAGCCTCGGACGCGTTCAATGCTGTGGCGGAGCCGCACACTTGCCCGAGCGGATGCGGCAGCGAACACAAGCGCTGCGGCCCTCCTGAGGCGCGGACGAGCTGGAAGTTCAGAGGTGAAATATGTGCCCAATATGCATCGTAAGCGCAGCCGCGATGGCCGCCGGAGCGGGATCTACGGGAGGAGTTTTGGCGGTGTGCATCAGCAAATTCAGGAATTTTTTCAGGGCGAATGGTCTTGGTCTGTTTCAGAAAATCAAGGAGAAATAAGATGGCAACAAGCAAAGAGAAAGAGTTGGATCACCGGAAAGGGCATCTCGCCATGAACACTCCACCGATCGTGTCGCCGAAGGAATGGGAGGCTGCGCGCCAGAACCTCCTCGTGAAGGAGAAGGCCTTGACCAGGTCGCGTGACGCGCTGGCCGCCGAGCGTCGTCGCATGCCGTGGATGGCCGTCGAGAAAAACTACGAATTCGACGGGCCGAAGGGCAAGGCGAGCCTGCTCGAGTTGTTTGAAGGCCGCCGTCAGCTGATTGTATACCGCGCCTTCTTCGAGCCAGGGGTGTTCGGCTGGCCCGAGCACGCCTGCCGCGGCTGCTCGCTGGGCGCCGATCAAGTCGCCCACCTGGCCCATCTGAACGCTCGCGACACGACGCTCGCGTACGTCTCGTGCGCGCCGCAAACTGACATCCAGCGCCTGAAGGCTCGAATGGAATGGGATATGCCGTGGTACACCATCACGGACAGCTTCGATAAAGATTTCGGCGTGGACGAGTGGCACGGACATAACGCATTCATCCGCGACGGCGAGCGTGTGTTTCGCACCTACTTCATCAACAACCGTGGCGACGAAGCGATGGGGGGCACATGGAGCTACCTTGACATAACTGCGCTCGGGCGCCAGGAGGAGTGGGAGGACTCGCCGGAGGGCTACCCTCAGACTCCACCGTACAAGTGGTGGAACTGGCATGACGAATACGCCGCCAGCGCCTCGGTCGACCCTAGGTGGAACAAAGTGCTGGAGAACGCAAAGGTGACGTTGAAACTCAACGACTAGTACGGTGGCCTACGCGGTCGCTCACGTCGGAGGCGTGTTGGTGGGGGAACCCCGCTTTCGTGCGTGAGCGACGTAGGCTTCTGCACGAATGGTTGGCTAACCGGAACCTACCCGGCTTCCCGGACGGAATGAGTCCTGTAAAGTTCGGCTCGTAGGAAGCAATTCCACTCGAAAATATAATTAGAATTGTCCCCACCAGACCCGCTTCGCTCGTTGGCCTTGGTCGCGGCGCATAGGCAAGCGGTGTATAATTGGCTCCTGGGTCCTCGCCCTTCAAGCACGATGTCAGCCTTCGCAAGAATCGTTCGCTCCGCACTATGACGCTTTATCCCTCTCAAGCATGAAAACTCAGCATGTAACTTCGGCTCTCGAACGCGCTCTGCTCGTCGGCGTAACGTGGAAGCGCGCGCGGCGGCCTCCGGGTATGCCGGCTGGAGAGCAAGGCCGCGAATCACTCGCCGAATTGGTGGAACTCGCACGGAGCGCCGGCGCGGAAGTCGCCGGCACAATGTACCAAGTGCGCGAGTCCGCAGATCCCGCCACGCTCGTCGGGCGCGGCAAATTGGACGAGATTCGCGCGGAAGCCACGGCGCACAAAGCGCCCCTGATTATTTTCGATGGGAATCTGTCTCCTGTGCAGCAACGCAACATCGAAGAAGCCACCGACCGGCGCGTGATTGACCGCACGCAGCTTATTCTGGATATTTTTGCCCGCCACGCGCGCAGCCGCGAAGGGCAACTGCAAGTCGAGCTGGCACAGTTGAATTATCTCCTTCCGCGCCTGACTGGCCGGGGCACGTCGATGTCACGGCTCGGCGGGAAAAGCGGCGGCGGGGGTTCAGGCGGTGCAGGCGGAGGAGCTGGCCGTATCGGCGTACGCGGCCCTGGCGAAAAGAAACTGGAAACCGACCGCCGCCGTATCCGCGAGCGCGTCAGCAAGATTCAGGCGAGCATCGAAGACGTACGCAAGCAGCGTGCCCTGCGCCGCGACGCTCGCAACGCCGTTCCGCTCGGTACCATCGCCCTGGTCGGCTACACGAATGCCGGGAAATCTACACTGTTCAATGCGCTCAGCCGCGCGGAAGTGCTTGTTTCGTCTCGCATGTTCGCGACCTTGGATCCCACCATTCGCGCGATTCGCCTGCCGTCAAACCGCCGCGTGCTGGTTTCGGACACGGTCGGCTTCATCCGCGACCTGCCGAAGGGACTCCTGACGGCCTTCCGCGCGACCTTGGAAGAAGTGCAAGAAGCCGCTTTAATCCTTCATGTCAGCGACATCTCAAACCCGCACCATGACGAGCTGGACGAAGAGGTCGACAAAATTTTGCAGGAGCTTGGCGTTGCGGACCGCCCAAAGCTGCGGGTCTTGAATAAGGTGGACTTGCTCACCGCCGAGCAGCGAGAAAGTTTAGATCATGGTGCGTCGCGCGTTCCCGACACCGGCCCGGTGCTGGTCTCCGCGATGACCGGGCAAGGAATGGACGAGTTGCTCCGCCGCATAGATGTGGCGCTTCCTGTCGATCCCGTGGTCACTTTATCGTTGCGCTTGCCGCTGGCGGAAGGCCGCACGCTCGCTCTGATTCACGCGCTGGGTCGAGTGCTCCGCTCCGCAGTGGAAGATTCGCACATGGCCATGGATGCCGAAGTTCCCGTTTCTATTGCCAAGCGGCTGCGTCTGAGTCAGTATGCAGCGGATTCCAAGGAAACATTTCGGGCCTCGCGTGCGTAACTTGTGTCAGGAGATTGAACATGGCCGCATTTTTTCTCTGGTGCATCTTGTTTATCCTCTGCTGGCCTCTGGCTTTGCTCGCGATTGTGCTGTTCCCTATCGTCTGGCTCCTCACATTGCCGTTCCGCATCGTCGGTATAGCGGTGCACGGTATTTTCGCTCTGCTCGC
>Ga0137363_10003020_pt1 | contig 10145 bp, 8 predicted proteins | sample MadtaG_FD_104800 | JGI IMG/M metagenome (GOLD analysis project Ga0137363, IMG submission 104800) | Vadose zone soil microbial communities from Angelo Coast Range Reserve, California, USA - Mad1_115_16 metaG | ecosystem: Environmental > Terrestrial > Soil > Vadose zone | place: USA: California...
ACTTTCCCCGAGGGCGTGGCCTTTGATGGCGCCTGCATTTGGGTAACCAACTTCGGCAGCAACGATGTGACCAGATTGCGTGCCAGCGATGGCACGACTCTGGGCACATTTACAGCCGGAACCGGGCCCGAGGGCGTGGCCTTTGACGGCGCGAACATCTGGGTAGTGAATTCGGGCAGCAACAATGTCACAAAGCTGCGGGCTACCGACGGCACCAATCTTGGAACCTTCGGCGTGGGAAACCAGCCACGCGCCGCGGCGTTTGATGGCCAGAACGTCTGGGTGACGAATCGGCTCGGCAACAACATCACCAAGTTGCGCGCCAGCGACGGCGCCAGTCTTGGAACATTTGTCGTAGGAACTTTTCCGCAGGGCGTGGCGTTCGACGGCGCTGCTATCTGGGTGGCAAACGCAAACAGCAACAACGTGACCAAGTTGCGCGCCAGCGATGGCGCGAACCTGGGAACTTTTGCAGTGGGAACCGGCCCCCGTGCGATGGCTTTCGACGGCACCCACATGTGGGTAGCAAATATCTCAAGCAACAACGTGACGAAGCTTCGGGCCAGCGACGGCGTGAACATGGGAACTTTTCCAGTGGGAACTGCGCCGGAGAACGTTGCGTTTGACGGCGCTAATATCTGGGTGTCCAATTCTGCCAGCAATACGGTTTCGAAATTATGAGGGTGGTGCAGCCGGCGACCAGCGCGTTCCTTGCGCCGCTCATGCGCGAAGCTTATAGGGGCGCATCATCTCATTATCTTCGTGTTCAAGCGTGTGGCAGTGCCAAACGAAGCGTCCCGGTTCCCACGCAAACGGCGTGATAAATGCAATTTCCGGGACCACAAAATCTGGAGCGGCGGGGCGGAGTCGAACCACCGATGAGGTTTTGCAAGCCTTGCCTTGCCACTTGGCGACCGCCGCTCTGGCCTAAGTCAATAGCCGAACATCCCGATCACGCTATTATTCGAGGACGTGGTGGGCCAATGGTACGAAGGTACCTGCACGTCCCCCATCTGAACTAAGGAATGCGGGAAGTTCTGTGAATCATTCTTCGTGGTGGCAACAGCCGAGCCTTGTCCAGCGGAGAGCCCGCTTTTCAATGGATTTAGAACTGGAGCAGTAGAAGAATTGCATTTAGGTGCGCTTCGTTTCGGGAGAGCATTGAATGAGAAGCGATTCGCTTCTTCCCTCGGGGAGCAGGTCGAGCATGACGCGAATTGCCTTGGGCCTTGCGTCCGCGCTCTTTTTGTTTACAGCCGAAAACATCTGGATTGATCCGTGGTTGAGACACAAACACCACCGGATACCATCACTGGTGCCGCCGGCATTGAGCGGAGCCTGGTTTTTGGCTTTTGTGATTGGCGGAGTCATCTCAGCGCTCTTGGTAGTGTGGCAAATTCTGCTGATGCGGGATCCCATCCTTCCTGTTTGGAGAAAGATAGGTACTGGAATCGCGGTCCTCACTGTCGTGGTGCTAAGCGTGCAGTGGTGCGGTATAACCACAGGACATCCTGCCGTATTCCTGCTACGAGCGTTCCGCAAAACGCACACGGTCAAGCTAACCTGGAATGCAAGCATTTCGAAGACGGTTGGATACAACGTGTATCGGAGCGTGACACACGGAGGCAATTACGTGAAGATCAACAATTCACTGGTTCAAGGTCTCACCTACACGGACGACGCGGTTGATAGCGGCGTGACCTATTACTATGTGACTCGGGCTGTCAACGCGCGAGGCCAAGAAAGCGTCAATTCCAGCGAGACTTCGGCGGCCATTCCCTTTCTCTAGTGAGTTCAGGGAACAGGGGATCCGTCTCGCGCTAATTCATGACAAAACCAAAGGGGTCTCTGCTTCAGAGTCGGAACATCGCGTGGACAATCAATGGAAAAATCTACGCAGAGGACCAGGTAGGCGTTTCGAAATTCATGAAGCCACAAAAGATTCACGCTGGATCTGGAAGCAAGCGGTTGTCACCCTAGTTTCTACATCATTTGGACTTCACCTACTGCTTGGCGGGCGCGTTGCGCTGAGAAGGAGACGGTAACAGAATTTTAGATGAAGGAACGTGTGCAACGAATTACCACTATCATGCGGCCGATGACTTCAACTGAACTTTTGCGCACAGAGTGTGGAACTGCAAGTCACTGACAAAACAATGGTTAAGGTGTCAGCGTAAATGGCCCTTGAACTGCCTGTAACTAAACAAAGCCGTTGGAGACTATTTGTCCAAGGGGAAAACAATGCTTCTGAAGCTGCTGCGCTTCGTGGTTTGCGTTCTAGCAGTGACGTTCGTGAGTTCGGCTAAGGCAGATGCAGTCAATACGGTCTATTTTGATGGCAGCTATTCCTTCGCAGACAGTAATGGGTACGGCATACCACCGTACGGGGGAACATTGAATGGTCAGACTGAGTCTTTCTATTGTGTGGATTTCTCTCACGAGATTCAGACTGGCCAGAGTTGGTATGTAAATATTTCGAGCCTGACTGGATCGAGCTTCAGTTCAACTCGGCTGGGCGACCAATCTACATACATGGTGATGGCATATTTGATTACCCAAATGATGGGTCCTGGAGTTACTCAGCTCCAAAGGGGTGCGGATCAGTATGCGATTTGGAGCTTCAGCGGCGGTCCGGCAAACCCATATGGAAGCACCAGCGCGATTGTGGCCGCGGCACTAACGGGAATGCAAAATAGTGGGTTTACCGGGCAAGGATGGGAGACTCTGACGCCAACCGGGAGTGTGGGACAGGAATTCTTGGTCTACGTGCCGGAGCCAGGGGCACTTCTACTGCTGGTGGTCGGATTGGTTTTGATGGGGACCACGATGCGAAAGAGGTTGTTTGCTGAAGCAAATATCCACTAGTTAGCTCTGCATGGACGAGATCGACTTGGGCCTGCCGGAATAAGATTCCGGCAGGCCCAGCACTTTTTTGATGAAAAAAGATTCGACCTAAGTCCAACCATTGGCTTCTATAGGTCAGATTATCAAGAGGCCTTGGTAATTCGTGCAGGAAAGGTGTTACCCGTGGTCGCTAGAGAGTTTGGTCAAATTTCGTAGGACCAGGGGCCATGGAACGCAGTCCGCATCCCGTTTGAGGGAGGTGTTGTGAGGATATGGGTCAAAGATGATTACAAGGATTGATTTCAAGGCAAAGTAGGCGGGAGGAGAGCAAATTGCCACTTCGTGGAAGTAAATCGGGACTCTCCAGTAAGTCTGAAGCAAGGGCTGTCCATGGACAGAAATCCACAACCTATTGAATTTAAATAGTTTGCATGTTGGCAAGGGGGGGCAAAATTGTCGGATCGCCGTGGTACGGAACCTGCTTTCCGTAGGTAACGAAAGCTATGACCTCTAGGATGGTCCAAAGGTCGGACTTCATGACGGCGGCCGGTTTCGTCTACGGACAAGCCGCGCCCGTAAAGACTCTGAATGCGCTAGTTGTCGAGATTGCGAAAACGGATATACCTGTTCTTCTAGTGGGTGAAAGCGGGACCGGAAAAGAGGTTTACGCCCGACTAATCCATCGACTATCTGGACTGCGAGAAGAAGCGATTAAGAAAGTGAATTGTGCGGCGTTGGACGCCGGGCGACTATTGGCAGAGATAACAGAGGTTGACCACGGTAATAAGGGTCAAGAATGCTTGCCGCGAACTGTGTTCTTGGATGACGTGCATGAACTGGATGCCGCTTCCCAGCGAGCACTGCTCTCTCTACTTCCGGATGGAGAACCAAGAGGATATCCGGGAAAGACCAACTCGCGATTTATTTCCTCAACATCGCGAAACCTGGAAAGGGAAATCGAATCAGGGCGTTTTCGGCGGGAGCTGTATTTCCGAATCAATGGGGTGATCCTGCGCCTGCCGGCCCTGCGAGAGCGAAAGGAAGACATTCCGACGCTGCTTGAATTCTTCCTCCTGAAACATTCGAACGGACTAAACAGAAACATTCCGGAATTGGGCAGCGATTCGCAGGAGCTCCTGGAGACTTACGAGTGGCCCGGGAATATTCGCGAGCTGGAAAATGTTGCGAAAAAGATCGTTGCGGTTCGCGATGCTGCACTGGCGCTTGCCGATCTGCGGGCCACTCGAATGACCCCACAGGCAGAGGAAGAGAGATGGCGCGTGTCGTCGCTGAAAGTCGCCTCGAGGGCAGCTTCGCGGCGCGCCGAGCGCGAGCTGATACAGAAAGCCCTTGAAGGAACTCATTGGAACCGAAAACGGGCAGCGCAGGACCTTCAGATCAGCTACAAGTCTCTGCTTTACAAAATAAAACAAACGGGCCTGGAGGGAAAGAAGACGGAGCGGGAGTGAAGAAATGGCCATGAGAAATACGATGGTGGTGATTCTGGCGGCTTGTTTGTTAGCAGGTGGAACGCAGGCAAGAAGTGCCGTCCGTACAGGTCAGGACAAGAAGGAAGATGCGAAGGAGTCGAAAATATCGGCCACGGCAACAGCAGCCGCAAGCGCCGGAGAAGATCCGGCTTACAAGATTGGGCCGCAGGACGTTTTGAAGATCGACGTATGGAAAGAAGATCAACTTACGCGCACTGTGCCGGTCCGACCAGATGGGAAGATCACTCTACCTTTGCTGAATGATATTCAGGCGGTCGGGTTGACACCGATGGAATTAGCCAGCGCGATCAGCGAGCAACTGAAAAAGTACATTAACAATCCACAAGTGACGGTAAGCGTTGCCGAGATCAATAGCCGGCGGATTTATGTGACTGGAGAAGTCGCGAAGGCGGGCACCTATGCGTTACTCCCGCACATGACGGTCCTGCAGGCACTTTCGAGCAGCGGTGGATTTACGCAGTTTGCCCGGGAAAAAAACATTTATGTGCTGAGAACGGAGAACGGCAAACAGACAAAGATACCGTTCAATTACAAGGAGGCAGTCAGGGGAAAGAACCCCGCCCAGAACATCGAATTGCTGCCCGGCGATGTGATCGTGGTGCCCTAAGGAGCAAGACAATGAAAGGCTGGAGACAACTGGTGTATGGAATCGTCGTCCTGACGGCTGCGTGCCTGTGGGCATCGCCGCTTCAGGCCCAGCAAGATGAGGGGCAAAAGCCTAAGCCTGCAGCGAAAGAATATCCGCCCCTCCTCGAACCCGGCGACAAACAACAAAACGCCGATGAGGAACCGCAGAAGATGCAGCCGGATAATGGACCTTTGGGCGGAATCCAGAACCCCACGTTGGGAACAACGGAGATGCGCCACAGCTACTGGGTGCCTGGGATTGAATACAGCAACACAGCACGGTCAAATTCCGTGAATGCGGCGTCAAACAGCGGCTGGGGCACGACTAGCTATCTGAGCGCCAATACAAGCCTGCTGGCAGCCTGGAGCCACTCCGTGCTTTCGGCAAATTTTTCTAGTGGTGGTTTTTTTTCAACGGACGGAGCACAAGGGAATGGGCAATATCATCAGCTAGCAGCGGCTTACGAAATCGAAGAACGAAGATGGCAGCTGCTTTTCGTCAACCAATTCTCGTACCTTCCGCAAACCGCCTTTGGATTTGGAGGCACGACCGGATTGGCATTTCCAGGGATCACGGGAAACCTGGCAGTGCCGTTGCCGGGGCTTCAGAATGTGTTCTTGCCAAACCAATCCATCTTAACTACGAATGGCCCCCGCTACAGTAATGCCTCCGCAGTGCAGCTTACTTATGCGGTGGGTTCACGGGGCTCGATCACGTTTGCAGGCGTCTACGGGATCCTGCGGTTCACGGAACCTGGAAATGTAGACAACGACAGCGAGATTCTAAATGCGGGTTACAACTACGCACTCACGCGGAAGGACACGTTAGGATTAATCTACCGATTCGGCGCATATCACTACCCCGGTGACCCGCAGGCACTCGGTGACCACGTTGCTCAAGTTGCTTATGGGAGGAAGATCACCGGGCGGCTGGGACTGCAGCTTGCGGGCGGGCCGGAAATCACGACATTTCGGGTGGCGATCGGCGGCTCGGCAAGGAAGATTTCTGGATCCGGAAACGCAGTGTTGACCTACGCATTTTCACGAAGTGGCGTTGCGCTGAATTATACGCATGGGGTGAGCGGGGGCGCCGGAATCTTCAGCGGGTCGGAAATCGATCAAGTTAACGCAATCTGGAACAGGCAACTGACGCGAGTTTGGAATGGCAGCATCAATTTCGGTTACGCCAAGAACCGCCAAATCGTGTCGTTCGGTGGCCTAACCGCGCCAGTTTATGATACGTGGCTCGCGGGAGCAGGGCTGAGCCGACCCCTGGGACGCGAGGCAAACTTTTCGCTGGGGTATCAAGCCCAAATTCAGAATTCGAACGTTGCGATTTGTGCAGGCCCAGGTTGCGGCACGAATTACACGGTGCACGAGATCTTTGGTAGTTTCCAGTGGCACGCGAGACCACTGGTGTTGAGATAGCGCGCATACTTGTTCCAGGCAGTCACGGATCCAGATTCTCCATATCGAAAAGAAATGAGAGAATAAGAACGAGAAAAGAAGCAGAGCAGCTGCAGACCGGGAAAGCGCAGACCTCATGTACAAGAGCTATTTCGGGTTGAAAGACAATCCGTTCAACGTCAATCCGGATCCACGTTACCTCTTTCTTACCAAAGAGATCGAAGAGGCGCTGAGCGGGCTGATGTATGGGGTCCAGAACCGCAAAGGGTTTATCACGCTAATCGGTGAAGTTGGCACCGGGAAAACCACGCTCATAAACCGGCTTGTCGAATGGCTCCATCAGCAGAGAGTGCAAACCGCATTCTTGTTCAATTCGCGGATGAATACGAATCAATTGTTTGATTTCATCCTGGCGGAATTTGGAATTGCCTGCGCGTCTAGGAGCAAGAGTCAGCAGTTGATGAGCCTCAATCAGTGGCTTCTCGAGCGTTATCGTGCCGGTGAAACTGCTGTGCTCATCGTGGACGAAGCTCAAAATCTAACCCACGCAGTACTCGAAGAAATCCGGCTATTGACCAATCTTGAGACATCCACGGAGAAGTTGCTTCAGATCGTGTTGGCGGGGCAACAAGAATTGGAAGAAAAGCTAAAGCTCCCGCAATTGCGGCAGCTTCGCCAGCGGATCATGCTGCGCTGTAAGACGGCTCCTTTGACAAAAGACCAGACCCGCGATTACATTGCCGAACGGCTCAGAATCGCAGGAGCAGCGGCGGACGGACAACCGATTTTCAGCCTGGCGGCTATCGAAACGATACATCTGTACTCGATGGGGATTCCCCGCGTCGTGAACCTCCTATGCGAGCATGGGCTAATAAACGCATACGTAGAACAGCAAAGGCCAATTCAGCCGAAGATTATCGAAGACGTGGCCCGAGAATTTCAGCTGGATCAGGTTGAACCGATCGCAACCCCGGAGAGCATAAGAACCAGTGCAGAGCTTTACAACTCGGAAGTATTCATTCAGAACCTCGGCGAAGCCCTGTCGCGTTTTCGATTGAGCCCACACGGCCCGTCTTCGCGCGAAAGAAAGTGATCGCGCAAACCCTACCACTCCGAAGGATTCGGTCAATCACTCCACTGCGATCAATTAAGTAGACTGAGAGAAGTTGGAACCTCCTGTATTTCGGCATGATTCACATTGTTCCTGATTAGCTCACTCGTTTCCTAGTGTGGACCTCAGTGGCTAATAAGTGGCCGAAAAGCGACCAGCCAAGCCCACATTAGTCGCGGCTGGGATGCTTGTGCCGACTCATTTTCTCTGTGAGACCGGGGGATCTTGCACAAGAAGCGAGGGTGTTAGCTAGGCTCCATCAGACAGCAGTGGATTTGGGCATGGCCTACATGGTTCGCGGAAGCCCCTTGTCATAACGTGGTAAGAGTTTTCCCTCATCTAGTGTGTGACGGGGAGATTTCTACCCAAGGGAACGGTCTCAGAAATTTCTTCGTTGGGCAACCTATTTATTTTCAATTACTTAAACAGGTCGAGCTCTCGTTTTGCGAGTTGGGAAGGCAAAGGTGGTGTGGCAGGTTGATTGCGACCCTTGTTACGCGGCCTTCAAACTTTCTGATTGACTCCTAAGTTGTTGGTTCTACAGGGCCTAGAGTCAGTTTGGGCCATTTTGGCAAGATTGAAAGTACAAGTAATGGCGGTAGCCTTTCCGGCAGGTCAGCGAATGCCCAGGGATTCAGAAACGGCGGCGATAGGAGCCGAGAGCGAGCAGTTTGTTGACACGGCGTTTTCAATGACATTCAGCAGAATCTTCTAGTTTCAACGGGAATTCAAGGGAACTTCTTCCGCAAAAGGAACGAGCGAATATGATCCGAGTAGGCGTGATCGGTTACGGCTATTGGGGACCCAATATAGTAAGGAATTTGCATGGTCTCGATAGCACGCGCGTGGAGATGGTGTGCGACAAGAGTCCCGCCGCATTGGCCCGAGTGGGTAAGGCTTATCCTGGCGTTGCCACGACGTCGGACTGCGGAGAATTATTGCGCTCGCCGCAAATTGACGCGGTGGCGGTGATAACACCTGTTTGGACGCATTACGATCTGGCCAAGGCCGCACTTGAAAATGGCAAGCACGTCTTTGTGGAGAAGCCCTTCACCGCAAGCGCGGCGCAGGCCGAGGAACTCATAGAATTGGCAGCCCGGAAGAAACTCACCATCATGGTGGATCACACCTTCTTGTTCACTGGTGCGGTCCGCAAGATCCGCGAATTGATCGAGAACAGAGAGCTGGGCGACTTGTACTACTACGATTCACTTCGCGTGAATCTGGGACTTTTTCAGCATGACGTGAGTGTGATATGGGATCTGGCACCGCACGATCTCTCCATCATGGATCACTTGATAAAGAAACAGCCCGAGGCAATCGTGGCCACCGGCGAAAAGCACTTGAACGGTGTGGAAGATGTCGCCTACATGACCATCTATTTCCCCCAGAGTGTAATCGCCCACGTCAATGTGAATTGGCTTTCGCCGGTGAAGATTCGAACGACGCTAATCGGCGGGCAGAAAAAAATGCTCGTCTGGAACGACATAGTGGCCGATGAAAAAATACGCGTTTACGACAAGGGTGTGCAGATCAGCTCGGGAGACGGAATTCGAGACCTGCTGGTCAACTACCGAAGTGGAGACATGTGGGCGCCGCAGATCGAACAGTTGGAGGCACTGCGCGTCGAACTCGGCTACTTTGCGGATTGCATTATGAAAAACGAGACTCCATTCAACGACGGGCATGCAGGCCTTCGGGTTGTTCGCATGTTGGAAGCGGCTGATCGTTCCATTCAAAAGAGAGGGGAGCTGGTGCGCCTGTGAACGAATTCTGTTCGATTACCCCGAACGTGAAGCTTGGAAGCGGAGTCAAGCTTTCTAAGTTCATTAACTTGTATGGCTGCGAAATTGGCGACGACACAAAAATCGGAGCGTTTGTCGAGATTCAGAAGAATGCCTTTGTGGGGAAGAGATGCAAGATCTCAAGCCACACATTCGTCTGCGAAGGAGTCACGATCGAAGATAATGTCTTCATCGGTCATGGCGTGACTTTCATCAACGATCCCTACCCGCGCGCAGCCACACCTGAGGGACATCTGCAGACCGAAAAAGACTGGAAGGTCGAGAAGACGCTCATCAAAAAGGGGGCTTCGATCGGCTCGGGAGTAACAATTCTTTGCGGCGTGACGGTCGGCGAGTATGCGATTGTCGGGGCCGGCAGCGTGGTCACCAAAGACGTTCCCGCAAATGCCATCGTTGCGGGAAACCCTGCACGTCTAAAGAGATACATCGATACGAAGGCGGCGGTTGTCATGGGAGAACAAAAGTGAACGACGAGAATCGCATACCGTTCTTGGATCTTGCAACACCGCACATCCAGCTCGAACAGCAACTGACGGATGTCTTCCAGCGCGCTCTTCGCACCGCTGGATTTATCGGCGGCCCGATGGTCGAACAATTCGAGCGCGACTTCGCGGAGTTTTGCGATACAAGGTACTGCGTTGGCGTGGGCAGCGGAACGGATGCACTGCGTTTCGCGCTGATGGGCGCCGGTGTGAAGTCCGGCGATCTTGTTGTTACCGTGCCGCATACGTTTATTGCGACCACCGAGGCGATTTCCCAGGCGCGAGCTGAACCCCGGTTCAGCTCGCGCCTGGGAAATCGCCTCGGTGGTCGCAATAAACGTATGCGGCACGGTAACAA
>Ga0137363_10003023_pt1 | contig 10142 bp, 11 predicted proteins | sample MadtaG_FD_104800 | JGI IMG/M metagenome (GOLD analysis project Ga0137363, IMG submission 104800) | Vadose zone soil microbial communities from Angelo Coast Range Reserve, California, USA - Mad1_115_16 metaG | ecosystem: Environmental > Terrestrial > Soil > Vadose zone | place: USA: California...
GCCCGTTACGGCGAATCATAATGTTTTCCGGCTTGATGTCGCGATGGACGATTCCGGCGGCATGCGCTTCTTCCAAAGCCGCCGCCACCTGGATTGCGATTTCCAGGACCTCCGCCAGATCCATAGGTTGGCCGCTCAACCGTTTTCTTAAAGTGATGCCATCGATAAATTCGGTGGCGATGAAGTGCCGTCCGCCTTCGTCACCCATTTCATAAATGGTGAGAATATTTGGATGGTTCAGGGCCGAAGCTGCATAAGCTTCCTGATCAAAGCGGCTGAGGCGATCGCGATTCTTGGTGAGCTCTTCGTCAAGTAATTTGAGCGCGACCTTGCGGCCGAGTTTCATATCCTCCGCGAGAAACACCTCGCCCATGCCGCCCGCGCCGAGCTTTTCGAGAATTCGGTAACGAGATATGGATTTCAGTTCCAAAGGGGGTCCCGCTAGCAGTCAGTTCAAAATTCAGCCTTCAGGTTGCTGATTTCAGGCGCAAGCTAGCGCTTGAACTCTAAATCGCTCATTTCTACTTCAACAAAATCAAGTTTTCAAGCATGGCAGAGTCGGCGCCCATAATATAAACGATCTTGTTCTTCGAGCCGGCTCCCGAAACAATCTCGACCGCATTCTGTGGCAGTTTGAAAACTCTTGCCAGTGCTCGAATTACTTCCCGATTAGCGGCGCCTTCTACCGGAGGCGCGGCCACACGAATCTTTAAAGCACCATTATACTCGCCGGCAATCTCAGTACGCGACGCGCGTGGTAAAACACGTACCGCGAATGTCAGGCCGCGATCATTTTCGGAATACTGAATCACCCGGTTGAATATATAAATCGCGAAGTGTTGCCAGGACGAAGTAACGGTCTAAAAGAAACTCTTTGGCCAGGCTCGCAGAAGCGTCCCAGCAACAGCCGTCTGACACAACCAGACAATGATAAAGGCCACGATCGGCGAAACATCGAACATACCCACCGGAGGGATTGCCCGGCGCAAAGGACCAAGTAATGGCTCGGTGATCCGGTAGAGAAAACGCATCGACGGATTACCATAACCGACCGCGACGAATGACAGTATGATGCGGATAAAGATCGCCAAAGTGTACAGGCCCAAAAAACCAAAAAGGAGATAGCCGGCAATCGCGACCGGCGCACCCAGTTGCCGGCTCGATACCGCATGGATGATTCCAGCGATGGTGTTCAGAATGCTGCTCGCGACTTGAATCACCATATAACCGGCGACAATTATGAGAATCACAGCGATAAAGGGAGCCGCTCTGGAATCGAGCCTGAACCCTCTCAGCATGGCTCGCACAGGAGTCAGCACCGGTTCGGTCGATCGGCGCAGCGTGACCGCCAACCAACTAAAAGGATTCTCGTCCATGTAATTAAGGACAGAGCGCAGTACGATCAGGACAATCGCCGCGACGATAATCGCACGGACGCCCCAGGTGATGAAAAGAAAGAGTGTCGAAATAATCTGCATAGCTCTTGTCAGAACCGCCTGCGGTAGCGGGCGGCTGAACTGTTCGCCGCCGAGAATGTCACTAGTAATGAGTTCAACCGCCCGCTGCCGCAGGCGGTTCTGACACTCTTGTGCCAAAGATAGCTGTGCCGATGCGCACAATCGTCGCGCCTTCTTCAATCGCCACTTGATAATCGTGAGTCATTCCCATCGAAAGCTCTCCGCTCTCATCACCAAATGCGCCTTGCCCAAAAAGCACGTCTCGAATTTCCCGCAGTCGTCGAAAGAACGGCCGCGCCCGCTCGGAGTCATCAAAATAAGGTGGCAAGGTCATGAGGCCCGTCAATCGCAGTACCTGCGATTGTTTGATGGCCTCGACGATTTGCGGGACTTCACTTTCGCCCGCTCCTGATTTCGTCGCCTCATGTCCCAGGTCGACCTGAATCAGCACCGGCAACACTTCCCGATTTACTTCCCCACAAACACGCTCCAACCGGCGGGCCAAAGCTACGGAATCGAGTGAATGAATTACATCGAACAACTCCACGGCTCTCCGCGCTTTGTTCGATTGCAAGTGCCCGATGAGATGCCAACGAGCGGCCTTGCGCCCGACTTCGGGAATCTTTGTCTCCGCTTCCTGAACGCGATTCTCGCCGAGGTCGGTTATCCCGATCGAGGTCGCTTGCTGAATGATCTGAGCAGGATGGGTCTTACTGACTGCTACGAGTGTGATGTCACTCGGCTTCCGATCTGCCCGGAGCGCGGCCTGTGCTATCTGCTCTCTGACCCGCTCCAGACGCCGGTGGAGTTCTGCCTTACTCTGCTCTTTTGAATCCATCACGACAACACAATTGAACGCCAACTATAACAATCGCTCTCACAGCCGGGCAAACAGTGCCGCGCTGATGCATCGATCAGAGGAGGAAACGAAACGATATGGTACGTCGATGATCGTCCAGCCCCTGCTAAATGGAATTGATACCCACGGCATAGTTCTTGTTGCTTAATCCGCAGCGTAAGCTAGAATTTCTTTCGTATGCTGGAGGTGCTATGAAGTTAATGAAACGTAATCGCAAGATACTGCTGGTAGTCGCAAGCCTTTTTCTGCTGGCCGCGTTGCCAGCCATGAGCTTCGGCCAGGGACGTGGCCGAGGCCAGGAGAAAAAGTTCGATCGGTTTGTGAATGGTCATGACGCGCGCAACGGCCGTTGGGACGGACGGGGTCCGGGGTATTCCCGCCGCTCTCTGATCGGGAACGATATGCGGCACAGGCGTTTGAACAGATTCCGCAATCGCGACTTTGAGCGAAACGACCAGTTCAACAACAGAGGCTTGCGCAGACGTGGTTTTAATAATGATCAATTCCTGCGCTCGCAACGATCGCGCCGGTGGAACCGCCGGTATTAATCAAGCGGTTTCTGAACAGAGCCGCGCAGCTATAAATCCCAGGCGTAGTGTGGTGAATTTGGAGGATGCATCATGAAGTCAAAAGTTTTATCCAGATTGTTTCATGGAGCGGTTTGTGCGCTGGTTTTGAGCGCTCTCTTCCCAGTCGTCGCTCTCGGTCAAAGGAGATGGGAAAATCGGAGGGATCGCAGCCGGATCGTCATCTATAACTATCGACGACCCTACGTCGTTTACCAAAGGCGGCCGTACTACAGTTACCAGTCTTACGGGTATGGTTACCCGCAGGGTTATTACGGGACCCAAGACTCTTCGTACGGCTCATCGCCTTACTACCCAAATCAGTATTACTCGTACCGGTATTCACAGCCATACTTCGCTAATCGGTACAGCTACTCGTGGGCTAATCCGACTTATCGTTATGACGAATCCTGGTACCGCCAGCGACACCGTCGCAGCGGGCTGCGGATCGGAATTCGATTGCGTTAGCTGAAAAGACCGTGTCTTGACACTCCGTGATCCGGTTCGTATATTCGAACGGCACGGGGATGTGGCGGAACTGGCAGACGCGCAGGTCTCAGAAGCCTGTGATGGTGACATCGTGGAGGTTCAAGTCCTCTCATCCCCACCAACAGATTAAGGGCGAGCCATTAGGCTGGCCCTTTTTTGCTTGAAGGTAAAAGGAGCGCGGACATCCGCTCCACCAAACTTTACGCTCGCCGTTTCAGTTTTCCGCCAATAACAACGCCGGCGGCTCCGATAACCGGACCGAGAAATATTACCCATGCCGGGTGCCTGGCTTTGCTCATTGCTTCCATGTTGGGAACGTCGCCGGTTCGTACTTCATGAGTATCAGCGGGTCGCAACGCCATACTTGCAAACCCAAGCGCGAGACCCAGCACCAATACGACGGCCGCGAGCACCAATGGGGCCTTACCTCCCTGGGCGATTATCGCGCAAATCAGCCCGGCGATAATGGTAGTGACCAGAATCACTCCAAACTGCATCACGGTCCATCGGGTCGATGCTTCATACGAAGCTGGCTTAAATGACCAGTTCGCACCCACCATCGTATAGATAGTCATGAACGCGATCACTTGTAGAACAAACATAACTACGTAACCGACGACCACTCCGAGTGCGCTTCTAAGCATGCTATGACTCCTCTTAACTGAGCTGAAACTGCTTTTTGGGTTGCTCGTTTATCACGTGGCAGCGGGCCCGCGCAAGCTCTTTCATCATCTGGCGCGACCTAAGGCAAAGAAGCTTCGCAATTCTGCTGGCCCGATTTACGCGAAAAGATCAAGCTTGTCCTGCAACTCATTGTTTCGCGATCGCACTTCGCCCGCCGCGCAGAACGTATTTTTGAATCTTACCAGTGGCAGTCTTCGGGAGGTCCTCAACAAAGGTGACATCGTGCGGAGCCTTGAAGTGAGCCAGATGTGCACGCGCAAATTCTCGAAGCTCATCTTCCGTGGCGGACACGCCACTGCGCAGGACCACGAAGGCGTGCGGTGACTCGCCCCAGCGCGGATGCGGCAGACCCACAATCGCGACTTCCTGCACTGCTGGATGACGCAACAGCACACCCTCAACTTCGACGGACGAAATATTTTCGCCGCCACTAATGATCACGTCCTTCAAACGATCGCGAATTTCGATATAGCCGTCGGCATGAACGACGGCCGCATCGCCGGTATGAAACCAGCCATCGCGCATGGCCTGGGCCGTGGCTTCCGCATCATTGTAGTAACCATCCATTACGACGTTGCCACGCACCACGATCTCGCCGACGGTCTCGCCATCGCAAGGGACCTCCGCGCCAGCTTCGTCGAAGACGGCAGTCTCGCCTGAGGTAATCAACTCGACCCCCTGCCTGGCTTTGATCACCGCGCCTTTAAAAGCTGAGAGTTGTTCATGCTCTGCTCGAGACTCGCATACAGTAATGAAAGGACTCGTCTCAGTTAGCCCGTACATCTGTGTCACCGCCCAGCCCAGCTCGCCTTCCAGACGCTCGATGGTGGAAGCAGCCGGAGGCGCGCCGGCAGTCAACACGCGCACGCCGCGCCGCGCCCTGCCGCGCACTATTTCATCAGCGTTTGCCAAACCGATCAATACCGTCGGAGCCGCACACAGCATCGTAATCCTCTCCCTTTCAATTAGTTCGAATACCAGTCTGGGATCGATGCGGGGCAAACATACGTGGGTGGCGCCGGCCGCGGTCACCGTCCAAACAAACGTCCAGCCGTTGGCGTGGAACATGGGTAGAGTCCATAGATAACGATCCGCGCAGTCCATGTGTTCATGCACCAACGTCCCCACCGAATTCATGTAAGCATTGCGATGCGTGATCATCACACCCTTTGGCCGAGAGGTAGTGCCACTGGTGTAATTGATCGTCAGCAAATCGCCTTCCTGAATCTTCGGACCTACAAAGTCGCTCGCGTTCTCAGCCAGAAGCGCTTCGTAATCGAGCCAGCTGTCGCACGCGCGATCGAGGGCCACAAAGTGATCGACCGTGGAAAGTTGTGAACGAATACTTTCAATGCCGGAAAGGAAATCTGATTGGGCGCAAACCACTCGGGCGCCGCTGTGATTGATCAGGTACGCGAAGTCGTCGGGCGTCAAACGATAATTGATCGGCACCAACACTGCACCCATCTGCGGGACTGCATAGAACGACTCGAGTTGCGCGTGCGTGTTCTGAGCGATGTAAGCAACCCGATCGTTTTGGACCACCCCGAGTTTCTGGAGAGTCGTCGACCAGCGATCGCAGCGATCGAAGAATTGCTCATAGGTCAGACGCAAATCGCCATCAACGACCGCTTCGCGCTTGCCATAGAGCTTCCGCGCGCGCCGCGCAAAATCCATGGGGCTCAACGGAGTTTCCATCTTATGAAGAGCCGACAGTGACCCGCAAGCTCTGCGCAATCAGGGGCACGATCTTTCGCGGCACGTCGATGGCCGCCTTAATGTGACGGGCATTGGTGAAGTGGCCCGCGATATAGATTCCGGCCACATTGGTTTCGAATGTTTCCGGATCATAGACCGGCATTTCGGTCACTTTTCCGGAGGTCGTCTCGACACCCAGACTTTTCAGCAACGTCAGATCAGCGTCACTTCCCACCAGCACAAACACGACGTCGTTGGGAATCGCTAGCGTCTCTCCGGTCTCGGTCGTCAGTGTAACGTCAAGCGCGCTGATCTCATCGATGTGCTGGTAGAGGATCACTCGCAGGCGGCCTGCGGCGACCTCGCGCTCGAGCGGTGAACGCACCCAGTGTTTCATTGCGCCGGCTTTTGGATCCCGGTTCTCCCAGTCTTCACGCCAGATGGCCATTGTGGTGCGCGCGCCCTCTTCAGACAGAAACAAGGCGGCCTCAGCGGCGCTGTTACCACCGCCGACGACCAATGCTTCCTTGCGCACATAGGGATAGGGTTCGATGAAACGATGATGGACTTTCGGTAAAGTCTCGCCGGGCACATTCAGCCGGCGCGGCCGGGCCATGGCGCCGATCGCAAACAGCAGACGCCGCGCTTGATAAATCATATTGGTCTGTTGCCTAATCGTGTTCACGCTCCTTGTTTCCACGGTGAAGACTTCCGAGTCCGGGTGTCGGACACGAGTGACTTCTTCGCCGGTGTTGATTCGCAAATCACCATCCAGCACGAAGTGAATGTAATGTGACAGCAGCTCTTCGCGCGTCGGCTTCTCGCGCACTGGCCGCAGCGCGCCTTCGCGCATCTCCAGCTCGTTTGGTGTCGAGAAAAGAGTGCGGCCGACGGGGTACTGCCGAATAGTGTCCGCAATCGTTCCCTTCTCAATCACGAGATAATCGAGACCTTCGCGGGCCGCCGCGTCAGCGGCAGAAAGACCTGCGGGTCCGGCGCCAATGATTAGAAGATCGAGTGGTTCTTGATCCATCTTGAGTGACTTCGGTCCTTATTCTTTGGTCCCTCTCCCTTCTGGGAGAGGGTTGGGGAGAGGGCCTACGTCGAGCCGGGCCCCCTAACCTCGCGTCCTGCGGAGGACAATGGAGAGCTAATTTGTTAGCCGCCTAATCCCATTTCCCCCAACCCTCTCCCAAAGGGAGAGGGAGTTAAATCTCTAAAACTCCAAGACTCCGCGCGCCACCACGACTGAAGTGCCGCTCACGCACACTCGTTCGACATTGCCGGGCTGGCCTTTGACTTCCAATCCAATCCGGCTGGGACGATTGATGAAGTCGCCTTGCTCGATCACAAACTTGTAGACGCCGTCGACCGGATCCACCCGAGTCGCGTCGTGAAAAACCAGATAACCGCCGAGCGGTCCCGCGGCGCTCCCGGTCGCCGGATCTTCGCCAATGTTCTGGCCGATGAAAAATCGCGCGTGTGCGCGGGCCTCGCCAATCTCGAGCGTCTCGCGGGTAAACGCATAGCAACCCGTAGCACTCCCAAAGGAACTATTGCCTTCGTAAATCTCGCTGAGCATCGGCAGATTCACTTTGGAGTTTCCCAGGTCAGCCAGAGAGCGCACCGGCACCAGCAACATCGTGTTACCCGTCGACACTGCTTGAATCGGTAAACTCTCGTCCAGATCCTCGCGGGCCAGACCCAGCGCGCGCGCAATCTGCGATTGGTCCTGCCAGTCGTCAATCTCGCCGCGAATCTCAAACTTGCCCTGTGTCATCACTACTCGCGCGGGCTCTCCGTCTTTGAACTCGATGTCAATCGGGAGCACGCCGATGCGGACTTCGTGTTTCAGGTGAACCCAGCCGTTGCCGCTCTCGGGAGGCAGCACGACGCCTTCGCGCGCCAGACAATTCCATGTTCCCACTATCGGATGACCCGCAAACGGAAGTTCATTGCCTGGCGTAAAGATGCGCAGCCGACGCAGTGCCTCTTCTTTATCAGACGGCAGGACGAAAACTGTCTCCGACAAGTTCATCTCGCGCGCGATCTGCTGCATTTGTTCATCGCTGATTCCTTCGGCTTCCGGAAACACCGCCAGAGGATTGCCGGCGAAGGCACGATCTGTGAAGACATCCAGTTGCAAAAATCGATATTGTGCCAAGGTTGGGTTCTCTCTCTTTCTAATGGATGTCTTCACCGCTTCGAAAGACCATTACGAAGTCCGGCTATAGACAAAAAGTCGCTGAAGCTGGCGCCCGATGGAAAAGCGCATTGTACTAGAAGCGTTTCCGGCGCCCTAGCAGTACTCCAGGATGAATCTTTGAGGACGGAACACCGCGAGGATTGACAGCAAAATGAGTCCTACGGTCATGGGAAGAAAAGTCCACGAGATTATGGTGGGATAGAGCAAGCCGGCAAGACCAATCACCGCAGTTAAAGTTAAGGCATAGCCAATGAGGGACAGCCAATCATCCAATCCGTAGAAGGTCACCGCCAGCAGGGCCGCAGTCACGAAGCTAAGCGCCCATTTCAGAAACGCGGCCGCATGGATGGCATTAATTATCTGCTGATCTATTGGGTGGTTCAGATCGAGCGTGTCCAGGATATTTAGGATGGCGAGGTTCTCGTGGACGTCAAAGAGCGCCGCACCCACACCACAAACTCCTGCGACGCAGGCCAGATATACCGCCCACGGGCATTGGCGGCGTGCTAATAGTAAGCTCACCGCAACGTAGAGCAAACCGTAGCAAAGAATAAAAACAAAGTCGCGCCCCATCTCGGCTCGCATGGCGAGACGATTTTGCGAATCGATCGAATTATTCGCGGCGCGGCTCCGTGGAGAATGAGCTCAAAAGGGTCTTTGGGTCGATTAGTGCCGCCTGATTTTTCGAGGGGCAGCAGGTCTGGAGCTACGCAGAGTTACCTGCTGGGGCCTTGTCGCAAAGGACTAGAATTTAGACACTTAAGAACGCCAGCACGATAGTAGCGTAGCAAGGCGTGGGAATGTCAATATTTAGTTCGGAGAGAAAATCGGGAAGAAGATTCTGATCTTGCCTCAAAAGAATGTCATTGGAACCAGATCCAGGCAGAAGGCTTAATCTGACTTAAGCCAGCCGGCAACCTCATCGATTATGAGTTCATAGACGTTCTGTTGCGGCGGACCGAGAGATTTCGGAACTTTGAAAGAGTGATCACCGCCTTCGATCACATAAATCTTCGCGGCCAGTCGCAGTCTCTTAATCACTTCGCGAATTTCTTCCGCTTTCCCAAAAGTGTCGCGCGCGCCCTGCACGAAAAGCATCGGCGCATGAATATCTTTCAGGTGCGCGTCGCGCAACTTGTCGGGCCTGCCCGGCGGGTGCAGCGGGTATCCCAGGAAAACCAGGCCGGCGATCCCATCGGGCGCTACAGCCGCAACCTGCGACGCGATGCGGCCGCCCATCGACTTGCCTCCGATCACCAGGCGATTCTTCTTTAACTTACGATTCGTCTGGGCCATTTTGATTACCGCTTGATAACAGGATTCAAGTCGCGCCTTTGGATCCGGAATACTGCGCCCCTGCTCTTTGTAGACAAAGTTGAAAGTCATGACGTCGATTCCACGCGCCGCCAGGCCCTGCGCAATCATCACCATGAAACCGCTCAACTGGTTCGCGCCGGCGCCGTGACCCAAAACCACAGTTACACCCATTCGCGTGCGCTTTGCTGCGGGATACAGCAAGGCCGTCACAGTCTCCCGGTCGTTGACGGCAATCTCCAACTTTTCAGGTTCCATTGTTATTAAGAGTAAGCCCTGTTTGCCTGACCAGCAATCGTTTGTTATGAGTTCGGCCTGGAAGGCGGCACTCCAGGCTAACGTCTTGGTGTGCGATGGACATGAGCTTCCGCCTGCTTTCTAAATCTATCCAGCGGGCCCTTGGCCGAAATCGCTTGTTCCGCACAGATCGTTTCGATCATGTGGTTTCCCAACATCCGGTAGCTTTCAAATTGAGATTCGCTGAACCATTGATCTACGATGGTTTCTTCCGGAAACGTGGGATTTGACTGGTGATAGTTGAGCACGTCGCGCGGTTCACCGTCGGTCAGCGAAGGCTTAAGGTAAACAAGATAACCGTCGTAAGCGCTGTCATCTTCGCCAGCCACCAACTTATCCACGCACGAATATCGAATCTTGCCAATCGCACAATAGTTATGGCCGGCGTCGGGCGCTCTGCCAAAAACCATCTTCTGCATATCGATCGGCACGCCGAAGTCTACCCGGATTTGCCTGATTGCCATCCCCAACGAATCGAAAGCGTAATCGGTATCCGTACTGGCGTCGCTCACCACAATTAGACGACAGCGCCGCAAGACCATTTCATACAAGCCCAGGTTTTCGAAGTGCCC
>Ga0137363_10003027_pt1 | contig 10132 bp, 3 predicted proteins | sample MadtaG_FD_104800 | JGI IMG/M metagenome (GOLD analysis project Ga0137363, IMG submission 104800) | Vadose zone soil microbial communities from Angelo Coast Range Reserve, California, USA - Mad1_115_16 metaG | ecosystem: Environmental > Terrestrial > Soil > Vadose zone | place: USA: California...
CTGGTTCTTTGCCGGCGATGGCATGGTCGCAGTCAGCGCCCTGCTCGCTGCCGGGCAGTACCAGCGGGCGCGCGAGGAGCTTGAATTCATTCTCAAGTTTCAGGATCACAACAACGGCATGATCTGGCACGAGCTTTCGCAAAGTGCCGCATTCGTGGATTGGGACAAGTATCCCTACAAGTACGTGCACGTCGACCTGACTTTTGATTTCCTCAACACCGTTAACAGCTATCTGTCAACCTCCGGCGATGTGGATTTCGTGAATAAAAACTGGGACGCACTGCAGGCTGCCTACCGGTACTGCCGCTCCCTGCTGGATCCGAAGGATGGACTGCCACGCATTCCCCCCGACAAGGAAGGCAGCAACGAACAGGACCCGCTCAACGACGATCTGACGCTGTCCGCAAGCTGGGTGGCGGCTGCGGAAGCCTTTGCGGATCTGGCAACCGCTACCGGCCACACCGCGCAGGCCGCAGCGGCCCGCCGCACCAGCCAACAGGCCAGAGAGGCAGTGGGTCATCGGTACTGGGACCGACGGCAAAACGTTTGGATCAGCGCCTACAGCCGCTCAGGAGCGCCCTTGATTGATCGCGATGCCAGCCCCACCGCGGCCCTGCGCAGCTTCGTGTTCACACCGCAGCAGCGCGCCTCCCTGCTTGATCAGCTCGCGTCCTACGAATTTCAGGCTGACTGGGGCACACGCAGCAAGGCATCGAGCGCCAGCACCTACGAGCCGAATTCCTATGCGAGCGGAAGTGTCTGGGCGCTGGGAACTGCGTCCACGGCCAGCGCTTTCTGGGCGGAGCATCGTCCCGCGACGGCCCTTCCCATCTGGAGTGGGCTCGTCCCGTGGACGTCGCTTGATTCCCTGGGACACATGCCCGAAACGCTCGCCGGCGACTACTACCACGAAGAACTCGAATCCGTACCCGAACAGACCTGGTCGTCGGCCGCGTTGTTCACAAGTACGGTCACCGGGCTGCTGGGATTACGGGTCGACAGCAGGTTGCAACAGGTCAGCTTTGCTCCTCATCTGCCGCCGAGCTGGAACGAGGTCACCGTGCGCCATCTGCGTGTGGGCGGCTCTGAAATCACCCTCAACATGACCCAATCCGCCCACGAGATACGGCTGCAGATGCAAAACGCCGGGGCACCCGTACAGATGGTATTTGATCCCGAACTCCCGTTCGGAGCCGCGCTGCGAGGCGTTCAAATCGGCAACCGCTCGATCACTGCGAAACTCGAGCAAAACCCACAAGATACTCACGCGAAAGTGGACTTCACCCTTCCCGCCGGCAGCACGCTGCTGACACTCGGTTACACGGGAGGAGCAGCCATTGTCCCCGCTTCCTGGCGGCCCATGATGGGCGAGCCGAGTGGGGCCATCAAGATCACAGCGCTCAGCCTCAGCGGCCGAGTGCTCGTGATCGAGCTCGATCACCCGATCTCAGTTTCCTCGAGCTTCGAGCTGCGCACGCCCTGGGTCATCAAGGATATCCACGGTGCGGCCCTTGAGCCCGTTGCGCCATCTCTCTATCGTGTAACCCTCAGTGCGCACACCCCGGACGCGGAACCACGCAGCTACCAACGAAGCAAGGTCGTATTGAGACTTAGCGACTCTGATTAGCACACTCCCCGGCTTCCCCGCCGTTCGCCACTGGCCTGCCGCAGCCAGCCGAGAGCCCCGCCGGGCAGCCGGCCGCTAATGGTATAGAGCGAACCCAGCCAGCGGCTGCAACTCGCCTCCCGAAACTGCCCAACTAACGCGCAGCGTCGCCCCACCCTGCGACTGGAAATACCTCAACTTAAACTTGTGAACGCCCTGCCGCAGAGGGATGTGCCCTATCACCACGCGGCTCCCGTGGATTCCGTCGTTGTCGACGACGACTTCATCGTCGATCTCCAAGACTGATCCGTCGTCCGATTCCACGGCAAACTGGTAGAAGTCATCCGACTGGACTGTGAGGTATCCATCGAAGCCGATCCCGTAGTCGAACACCCGGTTAAACTGTTGCAGGTCGAACGAGCTTGTAATTCCTCTCGCTGCCGGGGTGCCCTGCTCGATGCTGTGCGCGCTCGTGAACTTCCCTTCATACAGCGCGAACGTCAGCCCAGGTTGATTGGCGTCGACGCGGATCGCGTCTCGATACGAGCCCCGCAGAAACGTGGCCCCATAAACGACGCTGCGCCGGCCTCCGGGCGCAACCACAACAAGATTCAGGATGCTTTTCTGATTAAGGTGTAGCGGAATTTGCAAGGGCGTTTGATAACGCGACGAGTTATCCGTCGGTTGGCTGCCATCGAGCGTGTAGTAAATCCGGGCGGCCGGAATCAAAGAGCTGAGTTCGACGAGCGCATGGTCGTCCGTTGTCGTGTAGAAATCCTTCAGTCCATCGGGCTCAGGAATCCGGAAGTGTATATCCTGCTTCTCCAGGCGACCGAAATGATAAGCCAGCCGTCGCCGAAAATCATCGTAGTCATTGCCCGCTATAGGCGACCACACCACTTCGGAAAACGCCAGCAAACGCGGGAACAGCATGTACTCGAGGTATTCGGGCGTACTGATATATTCCGTCCACACACTAGCTTGTGCGCCAAGGATGTATTCCCTCTCACTCCCCTTCAACTCCTTCGGGATGGGATCATAGCCATAGACCTTTTCGAGTGAGGTAAAGCCGCCGATACTCGCAGGCTCGCGCTTCGGATCGCCCTGGTTGTAATCGAAATAGCAATAATCGGACGGAGTCATTATGACTTTGTGCTTTTGTCGGGCGGCCTCGATGCCGCCGCCCTCTCCGCGCCACGACATCACAATCGCGTTCGCAGCCAGGCCTCCTTCCAGAATCTCGTCCCATCCGACTGTCAGTTTTCCCTTGGTCCTCAGGAATCGCTCTATGCGCTGCACGAAGTAACTCTGCAGCTGCTCCTCGTCTTTCAAGCCCTCGCGCTTCATGATGGCTTGCGCCTCGGCACTTTCTCTCCAGCTGTCTTTCTGCACCTCGTCCCCGCCGATGTGCACGTAACGACCCGGAAACAGCGCTGCGACCTCGCTGAGTACGTTCTGCAGGAATGTGAAGGTTTCTTCCTTGGGGCAGAGGACATTGGCATGCACGCTGTACATACATGCCAATTGCGGGTATGCCGTAACCGCGGCTCCCGAGTGTCCTGGCATCTCGATCTCGGGAACCACTGTGATGAAACGTGCCTGGGCGTAGGCCACGATGTCCTTGATTTGCTCTTGCGTGTAGTACTCACCGTGGGGAGCCTCGTCACCCAAGGAGAGAGAACCCTGCGCCGTAGGTGGATCCTTTGAATGCGAACTCACGTCAGTGAGCCTCGGGTATTTCTTGATCTCGATGCGCCATCCTTCATCGTCAGTGAGGTGCCAGTGAAACCTGTTGATTTTATATTGCGCTGCGAGGTCGAGTAACTTCTTGAGGTACGTGACCGAGAAGAAGTGTCGACCGACATCGAGCAATACTCCGCGATAGCCGAAACGGGGATAGTCTGTGATGTCGAGATCAGGTAGTTCTATCGTCGGCTGGGGACCCAAAGGCAACAGTTGCGTCAGGCTCTGCATACCATAGAACAACCCGGCAGGTTGCCCGGTGACACGGATGCTTTTTGGAGCAACTACCAAGCGGTAGCCTTCCGCTGGCAGACTCCGGCTGCCGGCCTGGCTGAACGAGATGAAGTTTTCACGCTTCGGCGGATTGTCGGTGATGCGTAGATGCAAGCCGTTCTGTTTGAGCAGGAAATCGTTTAATAAGCCCGCGACCTTACGGGACTCTCGGTCGCCAGCCACGATTCGCGTGTGATCGTTGAGTGCGAAGGTACCGGCCAATAACTTTACCGCCACTGGCCGGGGCACGATGGGTACGCTTGGGAACACAGAATCTTCCGCACGACCGAGAGCCGCAGCTGGCAGCAGGAACAAAATCCAGACGGAGCGACTACTGGCTTTCATTCAACAATGGTAGGCATTGGCCTGCGTGGGAGTCCAGACCTCACCGGCGCCGAACGGCTAGCGCTGGCGCTAGCTAGCGGTCAGGTACGGCATCGAACGCGACGCTGAGGCGGGCCTGGTGGCTGCGAAACGGCACGGTCCCGTGCCAGAAATACGATGGAAACAGCACCAGCATCCCGACGCTGGGGCGCACCGAGTATTCGGCGGCGAGCGTCGGGGTGGTTGCGATACCCGGCTCGCCGAAGGTGAGAATGCCGTCCTGGGTTTGCGCATCGCTCATGCCGTCGGGTAGCTCGATGTAGCACGCCGAGGAAATCCAGCCCCGCGGATGGACGTGGTTGGTGTGAAAGCCCGAGCTGCGCAGTCGCACCGACCAGCTCCCGTTGAACCGCCAGCGGCCGTTATTGCGCCGGCGCAATGGATCGGAGCCCCGGCCGATGCGTACCACGTAGTCACGGATCGGCCCGGCAAACGTGCTGAACAGCGCCTGGATCGCCGGGTCGGCGCTGCGTGACAAGTCCTGGGTGGTCTCCGTGCCATGGCGCAGCGATTGAAACAGCAGCGCGTGGCCGTGCGGGTTGTGCAGGCGGTTCAGGCTGACCCGGAGGTCGGCAAGAAAACTGACCATATCCGGCCACGGCGGCGGCGCCTCGAGCTGTAGCGGCAACACCAGATTCCGGTAGTCGCACAGCTGTGCGTAGCGTTCATCGCCGAGCAGGCGCCACGCGGTCGTCTGCAGCGCGATGAGATACTGGTCATCGGGATCGTTGGCCAATAACGCATCGCAGTGGGTCAGCGCGCCGCGGGCGTCGCCAGTGCCGAGCTGGGCGGCAGCCACCACGCTGCGTGCGGCGGCATTGGCCGGCACCCGGCGCAATGCTCGCTCGGCCAGAGTGAGCGCGGTCCCGGGATCGAATTCCAGCGCCGCGAGAGCGGCGCGCACCAGCAGCGTCGGCGGAGCCTGCGGGCGGGCGGCCCACTCAGCCAGGCAGGCGTAGGCGGCGCGCGCGTCCCCGGCACCCTGCAGGATGGCGGCCTTCGTCGCCGACAGGGCCTCGTCGTGGGCGAAGGCTTGCAACGCCCGATCGAGCGCCACGGTTGCCTGCGCGAGGTCCCCGGTACGCATCCATATCAATTGCGCGAGACTGTTGTGCGCCTCGATGAGACGTGGCTCGAGCTGCAGGCCGTCGCGCAACGCGGCCTCGCCGCGCTCGAGGGCGCCCTGCGCGATCAGGCTGCGGGCGTAGGTGTTGTACAGCGCTGCCGTCTTGTGTCCGCGCGCCAGGGTGTGCTGTGCGAGGCGCTCGGCTTCCTCATGTCGCCCCGTCACGTTCAGGGCGATCGCCAGCGCATGAGCGGCCGCAAGGTTGTCCGGCGCCGCGGCGACGAGACTGCGGTATCCGGCGACCGCTTCTTCCTGACGGCCCAAGGCGACGAGCGCGCTGATGTGCTGCGTCGCCAATTCCGCGTCGGCCTTGCCGCTGAGGCACACGGGGTCGGCCACCGCGAGCGCGCGATCCGGGCGCCCGGTGTCGTTGTAGTAACGGGCGAGCAGCAGCGCCGCGCGCGGATAGGGCGGCGAGCCCCCGGCCGCGCGCTGCAGAAGCGCCTCGGCTTCACTGGCGCGACCGCTGCCGAGCAACAGCTCGCCCAGAGTCGCAAGCGTGGGCGTCCAGTTCGGATCCAGCGTGAGCGCGCGGCGCAGGAGCTCTTCCGCCGCCGCCGCATCGCCCAGCGCCTGCTTGGTGCCGGCCAGCAGCCGCAGTGCTTCCACGAAGCCCGGGTTGGCGGCGAGGATCGTCTCGAGCTGGTCGTGGGCGGCGCGAAAACTGCCTGCCCGGAGCAGCTCACTGATGCGCCGCATGGCGTCGAGGAGCGCCGGAGTCATCGCGGCCATTTGATCAAGTCCTGGCCGGCGCCCTTGGGTTCGGTCTCGCTCCCACGCGCCGCACCCTGCTACCGCGAAGATCGAGAATCAAAATCTCCCCTCGCGTCGCCGTGAGGGGAGAGAGTTTCCATCGTGCTACTTCGCTAGTAGGTGTACTTGACCGTCAAGTTGACTTCGCGCCCAAGGATCGACCGGCCAAAACCCACGCTGTTTTGGACGGCGTTCCCTCCAAATCGGGCATTACCCTCGGTCAAACCGATCTGGTTGGTCAGGTTTGAGCCGAGCAGCCGGAACTCCCAGCTCTCCCCGACCTTGGCATCGATGCCTGCAGCCAGGTCGTAATAGCTGCCCAACGGATTCAAGCCCGTGCCGTCTTGATAGTGTTCACCAATATGCTCGTAACTCACTTGCTCGGTCAGCGTGCCCCAGCTCATCGTCTGCGTGTCGCTCGGTGTCACCCGGATCTGAAACTTAGGCAGACGCGCGAGCTGTACGCCATTGATCGTGCCGCAGATCGTGTTGTTGTTGATATCCGTGTACACGAAGCAACCCAGGAAGTCCTTGTAGTGAGCTTTTTCGTAAATGCCGTTAACCGTGATCTTGAAGGCGCTCAGAGGTTGGTTATCACTGGTCGCGAAGGGATTCACGCTGCCGACGACCCGCAGTCCCCTGGCGGTCGATCCATAGGTGGTAGTCGGGCCGATCGGCGCGCGATTGATGTCAGTGGGCGTATACGCCAACCCCTGGAACTCCTTGTCGTAAACCGATGCGTCGATGTACGTCCAGCGATTCTGGACCTTGAAACCCCCCTCGTAGTTCTGCACGCTTGACATTGGTACTCGACTGGGGCAACTGTCTGAGCCGTTATAGACTTGGCAGCGGACATCGTCGAAGACGTCGAAAGAATGGCCGTTGTTGACGCGCCCGTAGACGCTCATGTTGTCATTAAACTCGTAGTTGGCGCCCCCTGAGAACGTTGGCATCGTGTTGTTTGAGTGGCCGTGCGAGTACGTGCCGTTGGGCAATTCGACTGCGATGTCCCACAGATCGAACTGCGTCCCCATCTGGACCGGCGACAAGTTGCTTGTCTCCTGACTCAGGCTGATGTGAGCGAGACGAACCGAGGCGTCCAGCAGCCAGCGATCGATCTTCCATGAGTCGGAAATATAGGTGGCAACTTGCGTGGCGTCGCCGTCCTGAAGGATCTGGTAGCCCCCGTTGGCATTCACGATGCCCTGTGAACTGGTCACGTGGTAGGTATTTCCACCTGCGTTGCCAGTCAGGATGATCGCACTTGCGTTCGGCTGATTGGTGATCAGTGCATTCGAGCCCAGCGACCAGTTATCGTTCATCGTGTAGTGGTTTACATAAACACCAAGGGTCAAATTATCGCCGTTGCCGAAGTCCTTGATCACGCGGAACTCATCGCCGATGCTCATGAGCTTCTTTTGCACGAACCAGACTTGCTGCGTGACGATGCTTTGACTGGGATTCACTGCCGGACCGGCTGCAAAGGTACCCTGGACAGCGGCCGGCGTCAGTGGGGCCGGCAAACATGGAGGCCCGACAACCGGGGGGGTGGGGTGGCACGCAGGCAGCGCCGCGATGAAGTCCGACAGCGCCTGGGGGTTACCGTTGTTGATCATCGCGTGCGTATTCAGGTACCCGCCGTCAAACAGGAAGCTGTTGCTGATCGACCAGCCGTTGCCGAATGCCTGGTTCAGACTTGAACCGAAAAAGCTCAGGTCAGCGCCACGACCAGAGCTGATATCGTCATTCTCAAAGCAATTGCAGGCTGGATCGGGTACCAGAAAATTCTGCAGTTGCTTGCTGTTGTAGGTGGAGTTGAGCTGATTGAAACCCGGATACAGATGATTCGAGCCGCCGAAAACGACGTAAGGAAAATCGGCGACCCATTGATTCTTGTCGTGCAGGGTTCTGGCCCAGAACATGACCGACCCATTGTCCAGATCGTGCTTCAACGTGGCCGTCAGCTGCCCGCCGATATCAGATAGATACTGCGGGTCTCGCACACCCTCGGAGGTTCGGTAAAAGCCGCCGATGCTGCCGTACCATCCCTCAGCCAGCTTGCCACCCTGGAACAGATCCACCCGATACAATCCCTCGTTTCCGTAGGTGACGCCGAGCGACCCTTCGCGCTTCTCCCTGCCGGTCCTCAAGATGAAGTTTGCGGTCGCACCCTCCTGACCCGGGCCGAAGATTGCGCTGGCTCCGCCCTGGACAATCTCGATGCGCTCGACGGTGTCGTCCATGCGTACAAAGGAGCTGTTATCCATGAAGGACAGGAACGGGGAACCGTAGACGGGCGAACCCTGGAGCATGGTCGTGAAATACGGAGAATCGCCGCCGCCGTTGGGAAACCCGGCGACGTCGATATTGACGCCGGTCTGTCCGCCGGAGTTTTCCGGCCAAACACCTGGCGAGAGCTTGTAGATGTCGGACGCACTACCAGGATTCGCCATTTGAATATCCTGGAGAGACGCCGACACGATGTTGTAGCTGGCGTCCAGCTTCTTTACGCCTTGAGCCGTGGCAGTGACCACGACTTCCTGCAGTGCCCCCGCAGGTTCCGCAGGTGCCGCCTCCTGCCCGTAGGCCGCGCCGCCCGAGCCATAGAGAATGCCAGCCACCGCGGCGGCAACACCATTTGCGGCGCCCACTCGCAGCCACGGCCGTCGCGGGGATGACATAGCCGCGGGCAGCGCAACTACGGGTGAACTGGGCGCTCGTCGAGCCAACCGGGCACTCCGTCGGAGCGCTTTGTTGCTTTTCACTCTCATGGAGATCCCCCTCCCCGAATACTGGTGGATAAAGCGAATCGGACCTGCAAGTCGCCGTAATTAAGGAGTGCCGGCTGCTTGGGCTCTACGTCCTCCCCCGACCGTCACCGGACGTAGGCGCGTCGCGCGCCTTGGCACCTCGCGGCAAACTCTAATTCGAATGATTAGCATTAACAAGCCTTGTTGCGAATTTGCAACGAGGCTCGGCAGCGCGCGGAGCCTGCATCGGCTGAGCCTTAGCACCTGGATCCGCCCCAGCGACGCCGCGGTGCTACATGGTGCCGGAATGTACCTGCTGGAAGAAAACCAGCTCTGAAGAGAGGGGCCGCCTCAGTGTCACCGCAACACCCTGCCGCATCAGCACCTCGCCGGTCTGCACGCGGTTGGCGGCCGCACCCTGATCCTGGAACTTGAGCGCGTAGCGCCGCCCGGGCGTAAGTCCGCGCAGACGAAATCGATGTGCAGGCTGAGCAGGCGCGGAGCCACGGAACGCGTACAGCACGCCGCGACCGAGCCGGGCCGAGTAGTATTCGATACCGTCCCAATGCATGCCGTCGGGGCGCTGTGACACGTGATACAAATCCGCCGCGCGGATCAGCGGGCGCAGCGCCGACTTGTAGAGCGCAAACTGCACGCGCGCGTCGGCGCGCTGCCGCGCACTCCAACGGCTGCTGTCGAGCATCAGCGAAAACCAGCCGAGCATGCCGCTGCGCAGCTGGTAGCGAAAATTCTCGATGCGCGGCGCCGGCCACTCTGCCACGTAGCTTTCCAGCATCGCCGGCGGCAACACATGACTCGCGTCGTAGAAGGCGCGGCGGTTGGAGAGCGGATCATAAGTATCGGTGATGGAGAAATAGTCTCCGTGAGCCGCGCTGCCAAAATCCACCATGCGGCCGCCGTCGTTGCACAACTCCAACAACAGCTGCGGGTGACGCGCTCGTAGCCGCTCGTAGATCTGGTAGTACGCACGGGTGGCGTGATAGCTGACGTCGGTCGAGTTGGAACCGTCGACCCACAGGTACCCCGAATCCTCGTAGACGCGCTCATTCGACGCTTCCGGCGGTCCCACAGGGTGGTCACCGCGTGAGCTGCCTTGTGCCACCAGGTAGCCGTCGTGCTCGAGCATATCGAGGTGATAATCGCTCACGATGCGTTCGAGCTCGTTTTCCGCCCACGCCTCGGCTGCAGGCACACCCAGATCGATCGTGATGCCCTTGAAGGGTTCGCTGTGCTTCCAGCCGGCCGGCGGATCGGCGATCAGCCAGTCACGTCTGGCAGGATCGTAGACATTGAGCGCGCCAGGCTGATTCGACGTGCCAGCCTGCGTCCAGTCGATCCACAGACCAAACCTGAGCCCGTGTCGGTGGGCAAAGTCGGCGACACTCGCGATGCTGTGCGGAAACTTTACCGGATCCGGGCGCCAGTCACCGACGCCGCGAAACCAGCCCGCATCCAGATGAAACATCTCCAGTCCGA
>Ga0137363_10003028_pt1 | contig 10130 bp, 7 predicted proteins | sample MadtaG_FD_104800 | JGI IMG/M metagenome (GOLD analysis project Ga0137363, IMG submission 104800) | Vadose zone soil microbial communities from Angelo Coast Range Reserve, California, USA - Mad1_115_16 metaG | ecosystem: Environmental > Terrestrial > Soil > Vadose zone | place: USA: California...
CGGCACCAGGCAATCGGTGAAGACCAGTTCGCTGCATGCCGTCGCGTTGATCCCCAGCTTTTTTTCTTCCTTGCCGACCTTGAATCCCGGCGTGCCTTTTTCCACAACCAGCGCGGTGATTCCTTTTTCGCCTTTCGCCGGCTCGGTGTTCACATAGACGATGGCTGCGTCCGCCACGCCGCCATTGGTGATCCAGGCTTTCGTGCCGTTGAGCACATAAGCGTCGCCCTTCTTGACGGCTTTCGTTTGCAGCGCAGCGGCGTTCGAGCCGGCATGCGGCTCAGTTAGAGCGTAGCAGCCGATCTTTTCCCCTCGCGCGTAGGGCAGCAGGAATTTTTTCTTCTGCTCGTCCGTTCCGTAACGATGGATGGGATCGCAGTAGAGCGAGTTCTGAACGGAGAGAATCACGCCCGTCGAGGCGCAATAACGCGAAATTTCTTCGATCACGATCGTGTAAGCAATGTGGTCGAAGCCGGCGCCGCCCTCCGATTCAGGAAAAGGTACGCCCGTAAGTCCCAGTTCCGCCGCTTTCTTGAAAAGTTCACGCGGGAAACGGCCCGTTTCATCGAGTTCCTTCGCCAGCGGACGAACTTCCGACTCCGCGAACTCGCGCACGCTTTTTTGTAGCAGCTTCTGCTCTTCGGTTAGTTCCAGGTCCACCGTGGGTCGCTCCAGTTCGGGCAAACACTTGTTTGAATGGGCATTGTATCGTGACGCTGGGGGCTTCGACGAATCAGGCGAGCGCTTTGGAGAGGCGTTCGTACGTGGTCTTTAAATCTTCCGGGTGCACGCGCGTCTCGCCCGTCACGGTCATGAAGTTGGAATCACCGATCCACCGCGGCAACATGTGCAGGTGCAAATGACCAACCACGCCGGCGCCCGCGGCGCGCCCCAGATTCATTCCCAAATTCATGCCATCGGGTTGGTAATTCGCGCGCAAAGCGGTTTCCACGCGCTGCGTCAATCGCATCATTTCGTCCAGCGTTCCCGGTTCGCATAAACTCAATTCTGCAACGTGCGCGTACGGCACGATCATCACGTGGCCGGAGGTATAGGGGAAGCGATTCAGAATGACGAATGCTTTCTTGCCGCGATTGACAATGAGCGTTTCCTTGTCATTGTTGCGCGCCACCGCCTCGCAAAAAATGCATTCCGGCTGGTTTCCGCTTGCCGCCTCCTTCATGTACTGGTAGCGCCAGGGAGTCCAGATATAGTCCATTGCACCGCTTCCTTTTTCTTAAAGCTGCGCGCACAGCATAACGCAGAATGGGCAAACGAGCGCCAAGCGAGCGCTGATTCAGCCTTAGCCTACCCGAGGGCCTGCTTCAGACTTTCTGCTGTGAAGGGAATTGATTCGGACAGGAATTCTTCCGCCAGCCGGATATGCGTCTACTCGCCGCCCGCGGGCGCCGCCTGAGCTTCTGAACCATTCACGAAGTCCTTCAACTCTTTGCTGGGCTTGAAGAAGGGGATCTTCTTTGCGGGCACTTCCACCTTTGCCCCGGTTTTGGGATTGCGGCCAACTCGTCCGCGGCGCTCCCGCGTGCGGAAGCTGCCGAACCCGCGGATCTCGATCTTCTGGCCCTTCTGAAGAGATCCGATAATGCTGTCGAAAATCGTTTCGACGATGGTCTCCGACTCCTTGCGGGGAAGCTCGGTAATACGGAGAACTTCCTCGATAAGGTCGGCCTTTGTGAGTGTGGGTTGCTTGGTCATCGTCGCTATGCCTCGTCGCTCAGTCTGGAAATAGACCGCCGCAGTCTTCCAGCGTCTTTAAACAGTGGAACCAAACGGCTTACGGGGGGACTGGCCGTTCGCCGAAGTGCCCCCTTCCTATCATTAAAATGGCCCATAGGTAAATGAAATTATGGCGCCGGTCCCCGCCGGTCTGGTCCTGAATCAGTTAACGCGCCGACAGCTTGGACTTCAGCGCGTCCCCAATCGTCGCCGTCGACGAGGACTTCGACGTCGAACGATACTGCTCAATCTCCTTGCGCTCGATCTGCCTCACCGCCGCGCGGTAGCTCAGGCCGATGCGCCGCGTCTCCGGGCTGATCTTGATGATCTTGAAATCGTATTCCTTGCCGGGCTCCAGCGGACCCGCACTCTTCAACGGCCCGGTAGTAGGACGGAAACTGGGGTGCCCTTCGTCGCGGCGCTTGCGCTCTTCAATTTCCGTGTTGTGGCAAAGCGCTTCGATATTTTCACCTAATTCGACGAATGCGCCGAACGTCGCGATGCGCGAAACTTTGCCCTTCACGATCTGCCCGACTCTATGTTGTTTGAACCAATCGCCCCAGATGTCGTTGACCTGCTTGATGCCCAGCGAAACGCGGCGGTTCTCCGGGTCGATCTTCAGCACTTTGGCGGTAACGTCCTCGCCCTTCTTGAACACCTCATGCGGGTTCTTGATGCGTTCCGTCCAGCTTACATCGCTGACGTGCACGAGCCCGTCGAAGCCATCCTCGATTTCGATGAACGCGCCGAACTCTGCGATATTGCGCACCTTGCCGGTGACCACCGTCCCCACGGGATATTTCTCCGCAATCAGCAGCCAAGGATCCGGCTGGGCTTGCTTGATACCCAGAGAAACGCGGCGGTCGCTCGGCTTGATGTCCAGCACCACAACGTCCACTTCATCGCCGACTTTGGCGACCTTGGAGGGATGCTGGATTTTCTTGTTCCAGCTCATCTCCGACACGTGTACCAGGCCTTCGATACCCTGTTCCAGTTCCACGAACACGCCGTAGTCCACGATCCCGACGATCTTGCCCTTCACTTTTCCGCCCGCGGGATATTTTTCCGCCGCGCCCACCCAAGGATCAGGGATCAATTGCTTCATTCCCAGCGATACACGCTGCTTTTCCTTGTCAAACTTCAGGATGATGACGTCGACTTCCTGCTCCGGCTTTACCACGTCGGAAGGATGCTTGACGCGGCCCCAGCTCAGGTCCGTCAAGTGGAGCAAGCCGTCGATCCCGCCGAGGTCCACGAACGCGCCGTACTCAGTGACGTTCTTCACCTTGCCGTGCACGACCTGGCCTTCGCTCATAGTCTCCATCAGCGCGGCGCGCTTGGCGTGCAGCTCTTCTTCCAACAGGGCGCGGCGGCTCACCACCACGTTGCCGCGGCGGCGGTTCAGCTTCGTGACGCGCACCTGGATTTCCGTGCCCGCCAGGTCGTCCAGATTCTGCACTGGCCGCAAATCGTATTGCGAGCCGGGCAGGAACGCGCGCACGCCGATATCCACCACGATGCCGCCTTTGATGCGGTCCACCACTTTGCCTGTAATCGTTTCTTTGGCTTTGAACGCTGCTTCGATCTTCTCCCACGTGCGGCGGCGCAGCACTTTCAGGTACGACAAAATCGTGAAGCCGTCCTTATGCTCCCCGGTGCGTTGCACTTCGATGGTGCTGTTCGGTTCGGGCCGCGGAATTTCCGCGTCGGTGAATTCCGCCGCGGGGATCAGGCCTTCCGTCTTTCCGCCCAGGTCCACCACGACGCCATGTTCCGTGTAGGCGACAACTTTGACCTCGATGACCTCGTGGGAGGCAGCCGCTTCCTGCTTCTCGTCGTACTCCTGCAGGAGCTTGCTCATCTCTTCCGAGCCGGCCGCTTCTTCATCGGCGGCAGATTCGGCCTCCGACGCGTGCGTGTCCTGGTCTGCTTCACCAGCGGCAGGAGCGGCTGTTGCACCGGCAGACCCAGCGGCCGGCACCGGCGTCCCCAGCGCAGTCGTTCCTGCCGCCACATTGGCAGGTTCGGTTGCCGCGGGAGGAGCAGGTTGCTCTGGCGCACTTTCTACCGTTGAATTTGTTTCCGTGTGCGGATTGTCGGGAACGGTTTCGGATTCGGGTGCAGGCGCGGCAGCCGCGGCGTTGGTTACGTTATCGTGGTCGGAAAACATGGTTGTTGGCCTCCGGAAGATTACTTCGCTTGGGCAGCCGCTACGCGGCCCCCGTGTTCAGTCGAAAAGATTCCTTGCTGATTCCCAATCGGGGTTAATGCAAGGAGGTTAACCGCAGAGCGGTTACTTGGGACACAGATGCTGCGGGCGTCGTAAACGCTGCAACCTGAAAAGGATACTCGCCGCCTCGCGCTTGTGTCAATGAACTGGTTAGAGCGTCTTAAGCGCGGCCCGCTTGTGTCTTTTCGCGGCGAAAATCGGGAGCGGAAACTTCCACGGTGCGGCACATCTCATACAATCGTGAACGCATGCGGCTGCCGATGCGCTGCTCCAGCGCATCTTCGCGCGTCGGCGCAATCAACTTCCCCCCCGGGAGTCGCGTTGCTTCGGCTTCCGAAGCGGGATTATCGAGATAGTTCGTCGTGATGATGGTCGTGCGGTTCTCGTTGTAGCGGGCGTTCAAGACAATTCCGACGATGTCGCGCACCCAGTCGGATGGCTTACTCGCGCCGAGATCGTCCAGCACTAGAATTTCGACGGTTCGAATCGGCTCGAGAATCTTCATTTCCGTCGATTCGCTCGCCGGATTGTAGCTGGCCTGAATTTCCTTCAGCAGTTCGCGGTAATCGCAAAACAATCCCGCATGCCCACGATGAATCAGTTCCTTCAACGCTGCAACCGCCAGATGCGTTTTCCCCACGCCCGAAGGTCCCATGAACAGCAATCCCTTTTCAGACGAACCGGGATACTCGCGCACAAACCCTTGGGTAAAAAGCTTTGCCTGCTTCAGCGAATGCGCGTGCTGCGGCATCCAGGTCTTCCCATCGGTCAGGTCGGTAACATAGCTCTCAAAATCGCAATGCTCGTAGCGCCTCGGGATTCTTGCGCGCTCCATTACGAGCGACGCACGCTTCTCCATCCCGCAATCGCAGGCCACCGCTACTTTGCCCGCCGCGCCATCTCCGCGCGGCACCAGCTTCCATCCCGTCCCCCTGCATAGCGTGCAATTTTCCAGCGCCATAATGTGTTCGTCTGTGTAGTGGCCGGTCTTCCGCGTTTTTAGCGCCGGCCTTGCCGGGAAGACCGGTTCTTTTCCCACGGCAGACAGCATACGGTCGCGAACATCCCACGGCAAGCTGTCAGCTACGGGAAAACTGTGGATGTTCCTTCGCGTGGGAATTGAGCACGCGAATGTTCTCAGCCTCTTAACGATGCGCCTAAGCGTCCGGTTACGACCGAAATTGTGATCGCACGTTCTTGCGCGTGAAAAGGACGAGCCACCACACGCTCACTGGGATAAGAATTACGAGCATATATTCATACATAACTATACCCAATGAGCCCACCGTAAGAATCGCGTACTGTAAGCCTGCGTCCGACGGAAATACTGCTTCTGGTCGCAAGAGGACAAGTAATGTGCATATCGTGACTGGGGCAATGGAAAGGAATATCGCGATCTTCCGTGCCCATTCTCGTAGCCCGAACAGACCCACCGATGTGGCGACGCCTAGTAAACTGAAGCAGAATGGAAGGACCGCATAGGCAAAGAGGCGAGCATTAACGATGCCTGAAAGCGGCTGCCGGGCGACACGGTAGCTCTCAACTGCACTTATAAACATCAACGAAGTTGCAAGCAGGATCAGGACGGATCCCATAGAGAGCACAGCTGCTGCCAATACGACGGAGAGTGGCGCTTTGATAATTAAACTCCTTCCATCCTAGTGGCCGGCTCCGAAATGGATGGATACATCTTTGATCTTATGTGCTCAATTGTTCAGAATTCTTTTCAGCAAAACCTAAGAACTGACCACTGTTCTACTAGCGCGCCAATCGCGGCGTCGCTCGCACAATCGCATGCAGCGGAGCTTTCTCCCTCGTATGCGAAGCCGCCACTCGCGACAACTCCTGCTGCACCACTTGCGCGAACTCCCCCATCTGCCGCTCCATCTCGATCATCTTTTCGCGCATGTTCAAAATAATCTCGATGCCCGCCAGGTTCACGCCCATATCCCGCGCCAGCGTCAGAATCACATCCAGCCGCTCGAGGTCCGAATCCGTGTACAACCGCGTGTTCCCCTGCGAACGCGACGGCTTCAACAGCCCCACGCGCTCGTAAAGCCGCAGCGTCTGCGGGTGCAGCTTGTACAACTCCGCCACCGCGCTGATCATGTAGCCCGCCTTGGCCCGTTTTTTCGCGCGCACTGCCATCGGAGTTAAATTCCCAGTTTCGATTTTCGAATTTCGAGATTCGAATTTCGATTTTCCAATTTCCAATTTCTAATTTCCATTTTCCACTTCATACTCCAGCCTTACTGAACAAATCCTTCCGTGGATCGCCTGGCGCGACGCTCTCCAGCTCCTTCATCAAATTGCGCACCCGTTCATCCGTCGGCGGCGGCACGACCACTTGAATCTCCACGTATTGGTCACCTCTCGCGCCACTCCTCGCGCTCGGCACACCTTTTTCTTTCAGCCGCAGCGTCTTCCCGCTGTTCGTTCCCGGCGGAATCCTCACCAGCGAACGCCCGTCCATCGTCGGTACCTCAATTTTGGCGCCCAACGTCGCCTCGCTCACAGTGATCGGAATCTTTGTATACAAGTCATCCCCGCGCCGTTCAAAAAACTCATGCGGCTTCACCACTACGCGCAAATACAAATCGCCCGCCGGCGCGCCCATGGTCCCCGAGTTGCCTTTTCCCGGAACCCGCACGCGCCCGCCATTCGCTACGCCCGCCGGAATGCGCACCTCAATGGACTCCGACCGCGGCACGCGCCCTTCGCCGTTGCAGGTCTTGCAAAGCGTGCGCAGCTTGCCGGTCCCGCCACAACGCGTGCACGGCACATTGAAGCGCATCTTGCCCGCGGCCTGCTGAATCGTGCCGGTTCCTCCGCAGGTTGTGCAGGTTTGCGGCGAGCCCACCGCGCCGGTTCCAAGGCACGTCCCGCAAGTATCCAGACGCGTGATCGAGACCTTTTTCACCGCACCACGCACCGCGTCCCAGAAACCAATCTCGATCTGGTATTCCAGGTCGCTTCCGGCTTCGTGCTCGGGTTCCATGGTGGCGCCACCGCGCCCGCCGCTGAAAAACTGGCTGAAGAGATCGCGGAAACTCGACCCGCCGCCCGTCGCGCCGGAGCCGCCGCCAAAATCAAATCCGCCAAAATCGAAGTTAACGTCCTGCTCCTCGCCGTGGCCGCCCGCTCCTCCAGGCCCGCCCGCAGGGAGGTTGTCGCTATAGAAGCCGTATTGGTCGTACATCTGGCGCTTCTTGGAGTCGGAGAGAACGTCGTAAGCTTCCTGCACTTGCTTGAATTTTTCTTCCGCGGACTTGTCGCCTGGATTCAAGTCCGGGTGATATTTGCGCGCGAGCTTGCGGAATGCCGCACGGATATCCTTGGCGCTCGCCTTTCGCGGCACTCCCAGAAGTTCGTAATAGTCTTGTTTGGCTGTGGTAGGCATGATTGCGCCGCACCCGGCGCGAAATCCTCGCAGGGGCACACGCCGCAGCGGTTGCCCCTACGGTTGTCACTGCAACTTAGTTCGGTCGCTTGGACTCATCCACATCCACGTATTCGGCGTCGATGACGTCGCCAGGCTTCTTCTCCTGCGCCCCTCCGGTGGAAGAACCTCCGCCCGGACCAGCGCCGGTTGAACCAGCCTGTCCCGCTGCTGCACTCGCCGCTTGGGTAGTCTTGTACAGCTCTTCGGCGATCTTGTGCAGCGAACGCTCGACGTTTTCCTTCGCCGCCCGCAGCCGCGGAACGCCGCCTTCATTGACGGCCTTCTTCGCGTCTTCGATGGCCTCTTCTGCCTTCTTCACGTCCGCTTCGCCGATCTTCTCGCGGTTTTCGCGCAGCATCTTTTCGGCCTGATACAAGATGCCGTCCAGGCTGTTGCGCGCTTCGACCTCTTCCATCCGGCGGCGGTCGTCTTCCGAGTGCGCTTCCGCCTCTGTCCGCATTTTCTCGGCCTCTTCCTTGCTCAGGCCGCTGGAAGCAGTGATGGTGATCTTCTGCTCTTTATTCGTGGCTTTGTCCTTCGCGCTCACGTTCAGGATGCCGTTCGCGTCGATGTCAAACGTCACCTCGATCTGTGGCGTCCCGCGCGGAGCCGGGGGAATCCCGTCCAGCTTGAAGGTCCCGAGCGACCGGTTGTCTTTCGCGAACTTCCGCTCGCCCTGCAGGACGTGGATTTCCACGCCCGGCTGGTTGTCCGCCGCGGTCGAATACGTCTCCACCTTGCGCGTCGGGATTGTTGTGTTACGCGGGATTTGCACAGTCATCACTCCGCCAAGCGTTTCCACGCCCAGCGAAAGCGGCGTAACGTCCAGCAGCAGGATGTCCTTGACGTCACCGGCCAGCACCGCGCCCTGAATCGCCGCGCCCACTGCCACGACTTCATCGGGATTCACGCCCTTGTGCGGCTCTTTCCCGCCGAAGAAATTGCGCACCAGCGCCTGCACCTTGGGGATGCGCGTCGAGCCGCCCACCAGCACTACTTCCTGGATATCGTTGGGCGACAGCTTCGCGTCCTCCAGCGCCAGCTTCACCGGCTTCATCGAGCGGTCCAGCAGATCGTTCATCATCTGCTCGAGCCGCGTGCGCGTCAGCTTCTCTTCCATGTGAATCGGCCCGTTGGCGCCCGCGGTGATGAACGGCAGATTGATTTCTGTCTCCATCATCTGCGAAAGCTCGATCTTGGCCTTTTCCGCCGCGTCCTTCAGCCGCTGTAGGGCCATCTTGTCCTTGCTCAGGTCGATGCCGTTCTTGGTCTTGAACTCGTTGATGAGCCAGTCCACGATTCTCTGGTCGACGTCGTCGCCGCCCAGGTGCGTGTCGCCGTTGGTGGATTTCACTTCCACTACGCCCGCGCCGACTTCGAGCACGGAAATGTCGAATGTGCCGCCGCCCAAGTCGTAGACTGCGATCGTTTCGTCGCTCTTCTTGTCCAAGCCATATGCCAGCGCGGCCGCGGTCGGCTCGTTGATGATCCGTACCACCTCCAAGCCGGCGATTTCGCCCGCCTGCTTGGTAGCCTGCCGCTGCGCGTCGTTGAAATAAGCCGGCACAGTGATCACGGCCTTACCGACTTTTTCGCCGAGGAAATCTTCTGCGGCCGCCTTCAGTTTGCCCAGGATCATCGCGGAAATCTCGGGCGGGCTGTACGGCTTGCCCGCAATCTCCACGCGCGCGTCCTGATGCGGTCCTGCAACCACTTTGTAGGGCACGCGCCGCATCTCTTCGCCAACTTCGTCGTAGCGCCGGCCCATAAACCTCTTGATTGAATAGACGGTATTCTCGGGATTCGTCACCGCTTGCCGTTTCGCCACTTGGCCGACTAGCCGCTCCCCGGTCTTCGTGATGGCCACTACGGACGGCGTCGTCCGCGCCCCTTCCTGGTTAGGGATCACCACTGGTTCGCCGCCTTGCATCACGGCCACTACCGAGTTCGTTGTTCCCAGGTCAATTCCAATAATCTTGCTCATTGCTGCCATTCCTCCTAAACCCTTCTGCCAATTCCATCCGCCCGTGACTCTTTCAAAGCAAGGCGAATCCAGCTCAGCTCTCGCGTTCCAAGCCCAGCTCGACGTGCAGTATACATCTTGAGTGTATACTTGTCAAGTTTTCTGATAACACAAATAAAGTATTTATTTTCTGTAGTTTACAGGCTCCTTGACGCAGAAACGGAGCTGGGAGAAATCCTGGCCAAATTAGAGAGGCCGCCGCACAACGCTTCCCGTTCGGCCTGCAACCAAGTCTAAAGAGCTTCAGTGGCGACACGTCTCTTGCTCCTTAGATGAACCTTGGCTTACGACAACTCTTACTTTCTCGCCGTTTCGAGGGTAGAATTCTGTTTCGTGGCCCGCAAAGGCAAATCGCTCGAATTATTTTGGAGGAGCGCGTGAACCGTCGGCGCATTCTGGCAGGGATTCTCAGCGTAGGGTTGCTAAGCCTATTGGCCCTGTTCCTGCCTTCTTTCCACAAGTCTTCTGAGCGTTTGTCACCATCGGCACCTGCATTGGCACAAGCGCCATCGGAGACCGCTAGCGCGCCTGCGCCGTCTGAAACGCCGATCATTCCAGCGCCGGTGGTCGTGGCGAAAGAGGCTTCGCCTCTGCCACCGCCGCAATCAGCCGCGGCCCTTACCGACGTCGATCCCCACAAAGCCTTCGGCTCGAAGAACGCCCCCATAACAATGGAAGTCTTCAGCGATTTTCAATGC
>Ga0137363_10003029_pt1 | contig 10129 bp, 9 predicted proteins | sample MadtaG_FD_104800 | JGI IMG/M metagenome (GOLD analysis project Ga0137363, IMG submission 104800) | Vadose zone soil microbial communities from Angelo Coast Range Reserve, California, USA - Mad1_115_16 metaG | ecosystem: Environmental > Terrestrial > Soil > Vadose zone | place: USA: California...
AGCAAGCCGGGTGATCCAGTCCGGCCGCGGTCAATCGGGTGCGACTGGCGCCTTCCAGTTGTCGAATTCTGCCACGAGTGAGCGGAGGCTGGAGAGCGGCGCTGACGCATCGTTCGTTCGACACCAGCGAACGAGCTCAGGGGGACAAGACGACCACCGTCAACCAGCTCTGGCAGACCGTCACCTATCTCAAAATCACCGGCTGGGGCTGGTACTACCTGTCAACGGTGCTCGACGACTTGTCGCGTTACATCGTAGCCTGGAGACTTGGTCCCACCATGTGCGCCTCCGACGTCACGGCTACGCTCGACCTGGCACTCGCGGGCTCGGGCCTTGACCACATCACCGTCACGCAGCGGCCCCAGCTTCTGAGCGACAATGGATCGAGTTACGTCGCGGACGATCTGGCCAAGTGGCTCGAAGGCAAGGGCATGCAGCATGTGCGCGGCGCTCCGTATCATCCCCAGACCCAGGGAAAGATCGAACGGTGGCATCAGACCCTGAAGAACCGCATTCTGCTCGACAACTACTACCTGCCTGGTGATCTCGAACGGCAGATACGAGCCTTCGTCGAACATTACAATCACGTCCGCTATCATGAGAGCATCGACAACCTCACGCCAGCTGATGTCTACTTCGGTCGGGCCGAGACAATCCTGGCCGAGCGTGAACGCATCAAGCGTGCAACAATTGCAAACCGACGCTTGCAGCATCAGCTGCAGGCCACTTGAACTCTAACCCCTGATGAGCCAGAGCCTCCCTTCTCGGAATACCTGATCAGTCTCAAATTATCTGACGACGGACATTCGGGGGTCGACCCAAGCTGCCAACGATGGGCCCGAACGGATCTATCGTCCGAGCTTTCGTCGGTGTTTGGGCTCGCGATCAGAAATTGCGCTGGACGCGAACGTTAAAGGAGAGCGTACCCTGATCTTTGTACTCATAAACTGCCGTTGGCATCGGTGCCGAAGGGGTTAGAGTCGCGGTCCCCGTGAAGTTTTGATCAAGGAAACTGTACATTGCCTCAGCCGAAAATGTCAGGTTTTTGACAGGCGTCCAGCGCGTTATCAGACCAAGCTGGTAGACCGCATAATTGGGGTTGCAGGAGAAATCCGCCGATGTATTGGAGGCCGTCAATTTGTTGGATGCGATGTAAGTCGCGCAATATGCCGATTTCGCGCCGGCATCATTACGCACCCAGGATGCGCTACCGAATAGGGCGCTCGACCAGTACGGATCCCAGTTGTGGTTGAATGCACCACGGACGCCGAAAGCTTCCGTCAAATGCAGCGCTCCATCTCCGCCTGAAGCGCTCGGCAGATAGACGGCATCGGTCGTCGCCCCAAACGCAATGCTCTGGTAGGCGTGTCCGCTACCGCCGAATATCGCAAAGCTCGGCGAGGCCGCGCTGCTCGCGATGACGTTTTTGGTGTCTCCCTTCGCGAAGCTAGCATCAATCTTGAAATCATCGCCGGGCCCTGTCGGGATGTTTCTGATCTGCAGCGCCGTCATCACCGCGCCTCCCCATTTCGTGCTCGGATGGCCGGAGATCTCCGACAGTGCTGTCGGGGCAGCGCCGGCGCCCAGGACATTGTAGGAAGCATCAACCTCGTGGGCAGCGGCCGAAACCTGGAACAGGCCCCAGGCCTGGTCGACGCGGATGTTGCCGACGATGTCCGGTGAATAAATACCGCCGTAGGCGCTGGACATAGTTCCGACCGCGCTGAGGCCCCCTGTCGTCGCCAGATCAAAGATCGACGTGCGATTGTATACCGTCGGATCATCCAGGCCGATCGTGCCAGTCACGCCGCTTCCGAATTCTGCAGTGTATTGGACGTTGTTGACACCAGTCACGGAGTCATGACCGCCCAACAGGAAGGACGAGTTATTGCCCGGATACCCCTGCCAGGGCGTCGCGAAGGCCGAGGCCGACTTCCCAAAAGTGAACCCCGCAAACTGAATAAGGACGTATTCAACCGCAACATAGCCTCCTCCAGGGGTGTACAGCAAAGTGCTGTTGAAGCTGCTGTTCAAGACGGCCGGGTTGACCGTCGCGGCACCCAAAGTGTCAAATTGAAAATCGGCGCCCCCGAAAGTGCGGACTACGCCGTATTCGGTGGCGGTTCGCGTATCGACCGTCAGCGACATACGGGCCCGCCCCGTAAAATAGTCGCGGAAACGATTCCCTTGACCTGAGTCGCCGGACCAGGCGGGGTTGTTCTGCAGTCCACTACCGTTGATCGTGGTATCAACGCGCAAGTACCCGCCGAGCTTGATGCAGGTGTCGGTACCCGGGATGTACCAGAAGCCGGCACCATACAGCGAGCAGACCCTCACGTACTCCACCGTTTTCGCCTTCAGAGGAAGATCTGCTGCATGCGCCCCGCCAGCCACAAGCATCCCCGCCATTGAGCCGACCATTAGGCCCCCAATCGATTTCATAACCACCCTCCAAGTTTGCTCGAAATCATTTTCCACCTCACGCTGCGACGCGAACCCAACGAACGGAGAGTCCGCGAGCCGCCCCCAGCACTTCAATTCCATGCCGCCGCTCCGCTTCGGCTTCAATTTCTTGCGGCCACATTATTATGAGTATAAAATATTGCACACGCAAGATTGAGGATCACTTATTCGTGCAAAGATTTTCGTCGAGCATCGATGAAAAATTGAGCAACCTGACGTGCTCCCGCCACCGATCAAACGCCAATTTCCGTAGATTTTTCCGTAGAATTTTCTAGTATTTGCGTACGGATCTCTCACTGCTCGTGATCGAGAAATTTCGATCGCTGCCACCCAACCAGAGAAGGCACACTGGCCAGAGTTGGCGCGCGGGCACATCATGGACAGAAGCCAGTCAAACCGGGCTGCGACGAGTATCCGCGGGCTCTTGCGCAGCGATGAGTTCTCGCTGATCCCTCTGGCGCCTGCGATCGGCGCGGTTGCCGGCGGAATTGGGATCTTGGTCATGCCAAGCTCGGCCGTGGTCGAGCGGTTGTTCAGGCAGACTTCGCTTCCGGTGTGCATCAGGCCTGCGATCGGCGGTCTGTGCGTCGGCTTCATTGCGATTTTCACGCGCCAAGTGCTCGCCGCGGGTCACTGCGCGATGTTGCTGCACATGCACCGAGAGATGGCAACCAGCGAGATCGTCATGATCATCGTGCTTAAGCTCACCGCTTGTCTCATCTCGCTTGCCTCGGGATTTCGCGGTGGCCTGTTTTTCGTATCTCTCTTCATCGGCTGTCTGCTCAGCAAGGTTTTTTCATCCCTCCTTGCTGGAGCCGGTGGTCGCTCAAACGGTCGGGTAGTGCGGTGAGCAGCGCGCCTTGCCCGAGCTGCTTCGACGATTCCTGCAGGTCCTGCGCCAGGAAGCGGTAGCCGCCGACCGTCATGATGCCCGGTCGCGGCCGGAGCCGTCGGTCACGGGCAGGCGGTAGCTGCCGTCGAGTGAGATCGAGGTCTCGTTGGCTGCCGCCTCTATGAAAATTTTGACCTGATTTTTGGCACCAGCACCGGCGCAATCATCGCTGCCTTACTCGCCCTAGGGCACTCGGTTGAAGAAATCCGTAAGCTCTACAAGCGGTACGTTCTAGGCATCATGCAGCGGAAGTGGCCTGCGGAGAAGTCGGCCGCTCTCGCCGAACTCGCGGGTAAGGTGTTCGGCAGCAAGAAATTCGATGAAGTGAAGACAGGGGTCGGGATTGTCACCACAAAATGGGAAATCGAGCGCCCCCTGATCTTCAAGGGCAGTGTCGCCCAACCGGAGACGTTGCCACACCACATGCGGCGTCACCCCGAAACGGGCGGCGATCTCTTCCGCGCCAAAGCCGCGCTCTTCCGCGAGCTTCTTGAACGCCTCGAATTGGTCGGCGGGATGCTTGTTTTCCAGGGTGACGTTCTCGTCAAGGCTGAGTTCGTGCGGGTCGTTCGCGGTGTCGATGATGCAACGGATCGGCTCGGTCTTCTTGCTCTCCCTCCGCTTCACCCGCAGAAGCTGAGAAAGTGCCTGCCCTCGCGATGGTCACGAAATAGAACCCCGTAGCCGCACCCTCCCCATCGTGGCCTCGGTACGAGCAACATTGATCGCGCTAAGTGCGGGCGGTGAGCGGCATTGCAGAGTTCGGCACGCATGCAACGCCCAACCCCACTACATGAACATCCTGCAACAGCCGCCCCCATCCTTGAACCGTGGCTTTCGACCACTGAACACCATGAAACAGCTTCGTCCGAAAGTTTGGGCTAAACTTTGGCCTCTGTCTGCACACGTATTTCCTCCTCAGAGTTTTTTAGCTTGCTCGACGGCCTTATGAGCCACGGCAAAAGGATGCCGGAAAGCAATGCAACTCCGGCCATGAATAGAAACGGAACTGAAAAACCATGGGTCAGATCCCGCAAGTGGCCTACTACCGGCGGGCCAATCATTGATCCGATATTGCCGACCGCGCTGATGAACGCTATGCCACTTGCGGCAGCCGCGCCCGAGAGGCTCCGAGCCGGCAGCGTCCAGAATACGGCAAGCGCCGCAAGAACTCCCGCGTTCGCAACCATCATACCGAAGATCAGGGTGAAAGCGGCTCCGAAGCCTGCGTATTGCTGACTGGCAGCTAGGAGCCAACCGCAGGCGCACATGAGCATCGCAAATACGATATGCAGGATGCGTTCGGCTCTGCGATCCGAGCTTCGCCCCCACAGGATCATCACCACGGTGCCAAACAATGGTGGCAGCGCGACGAGAACGCCTGTGACGACATAGGACAGTTCGAGCGTCCGCATGATCTGTGGCAGCCATAGCGGCACCCCAGTCAGCACCACTGATATCAAGGCATAGATCGCTCCAAGTCCAACAACCCGTCGGTCGGTAAAAACCGTAAGGTACTTCGTGGTATCAAGTTTTGCGTGCAGGAGCTTTTCGCGTTCGACCAACTCTTCGAGGGCGACACGCTCAGCTGGAGAAAGCCATCGAGCGTCCCTGGGACGGTCGCACAGATAGAACCACGAGATAAATCCCACCAGCAGCGTCGGAATGCCCTCAATTACGAACAACCATTGCCAGCCATAGAAGCCAAGGGTTCCGTCCATTGCCAAGATAGGTCCGGAGACGAGCGCTGAAAGCGACTGGCCAAGAGGCATCGCGATGAGGAAGATGGCATTCGTTCGGGCGCGCACGCTCCCCGGGAACCACTAGCCGAGATAAAACATGACTCCAGGAAGAAAGCCGGCTTCGGCGGCACCTAATGCGAACCGAAGCACGTAGAAGCTTGTCGGCCCTGCGGCGAGGGTGGTAGCCATTGAAATCAGGGCCCAGGTCACCATGATTCGTGCAAGCCAGCGCCGAGCGCCAACCCGCGCCAGTATGAGATTGCTGGGGATTTCAAAGAGCATATAGCCCAGAGAAAACAGCGCGGCTCCGAACCCGAATGCCGCGGAGCTCAATCCGAGATCCTTGTTCATGCTTAGCGCGGCGAAACCGACATTGACCCTGTCCATGACCGCGCAGAACATCATGAGCGAAAGAAAGCTGACAAGGCGACGGAACGACTTTCTGATTGCTGTCTCTTCGAGCGCAGTCGACATTTCACGGGCCTCCACAACAAGGATAGGTCAAAATTTCGGAAAGATTTGACGGTCGGCCAACCACCGCGACATCTTCACGCGTTCGACGCGCTCAGCAGCACGAAAACCCTCGTGCCGCTCCTTGTTCGGCCAAACATGCTCTGCCGTTACCGTCATCCTGACTGCGATTTCATCCCGCGTGACATTGAAGACCATCATGTCGCGTGCCAGGGCAAGCCGACCTGAATAGTGTCTGCGTACGTCTCGTTCGATTTCTGAAAGCAGGTCGAAATCATTGAAAAAGTGATACAACACACCCAACCTTGGCTTCACCTTGTCGAGAACGTAACCGGCTTCAAATGGCGAGGAATGAGCCATAGTACCGATCCCCCGGGCAGTCCTTTCATCATAGCCGGAGCGCTCCATGAGCTGGGTGACGGAATTGAACGCCTCGTGAATCACGAGATCTGCGTTACGTCCATTTTCGAGGAAGAAATGACTTGGCGTGGTGTCCCCTGAATAGACGAACGAGAGGCCGTTCCACTCCAGGCGAAGGCTTACCGGACCGTCATAGATGTGCACGGCAGGGAAGCTTTTTATCTTCACCCCGTCACGATCGTAGATGGTCTGAACGCAAGTATAGTCGAATTCGTAAACTTCGACCTCTGCACCAGCAGCTGGAAGAAGCCCCGTCCGCGTGGCGGTATCCCACGCATAAGCAGACTTCTGCATCTCCACGAAATGCCTCGTTCCGTGCTCTGGCACAAGACCCGAAGGTCCATAAACGACCAACGGCTTGACCCGACCACCGGCCCAACTGCCAATCCACACGTTAGGAAAGTCGCCGACGTGATCCGCATGCAGGTGCGTGGCGAAATAGGCCGTGATGTCCTGGTAAGGAATTTCAAGAGCAGTGAAGTTCATCTGGGAACCGCTGCCGAAATCGAAGACAAATTTGTCTCCATTGCCCAGCTCAATTAGCCAAGATGCGTTGGCCTGCGCGCGACGCAGGAACGGACGCCCGGTCCCAAGCGCGACGATGCGCATCTCGTCGGCCGCCAGTGGCTCAGTGTTCGGGAAGTAGTGATCTCTTCGGGTCGACAACTTGCATTTCCTCCGGGATGGGTGGGCCGTTATTCTCTCTGGATCGATCGCGAGTCGCAGTTTGGCATCGCTATTTTGGAAATAGCGTTCGTTCGCTCAGCCACGACGACATCTTAAGGCGTTCGCCGCGTGGAAGCTTTTGAAAGCCTTCGCCATGAAATTCCTTGTTCGGCCAGGTCTCGTTGCTGACGACGGCCATACGGGTCCTAATCCGGGCCTTGGTGACGTTGAAGACCATAAGGTCGCGGGCAAATTCCAGCGGGCCGTCATAGGTCTTCCTTATCGCTGCGATGTGCCGCGGCAACGTCTCCGTATCATTATAGAAGTGATAGCCGACGGCGAGACGCGGCCTCAATTTGGCGAAGACGTGACCTACCTCCTCTGGATCAGAGTGCGCTGCCGTGCAGACAGCGCGTGCGGTCTTTTCGTCGTAGCCAGCCTTCTCCATCATGACTTCCCACCGGTCGAACGTCTCGTGGATCAGGAGATCGGCGTCCCGACCGTGCTGCAACATAAATTCCGAAGGGACCGTGTCGCCGGAATAGACGAAGACCAAGCCATTCCATTCGAGGCGGAGGCTTACGGGGCCATCATAGATATGGACCGCGGGAAAGCTCTTGATGCGCACCCCGTTGGCTTCGTAGATCACCTGAGGCCTCGAGAAGTCGAATTCGTCCACATCGATCTCCGAACCGACCAGCGGCAGGAGGCCGTGTCTCGTATCGGCATCCCATCGGAATGATCGCACCTGGTTTTCGACGAAATAGCGCGTCCCATGCTCCGGAATCGCTCCCGAAGGCCCATAGACCTTCAGTGGCGTTGTCCGCCCTCCAGACCACCCGCCCTGCCGCACCTGCATGAAATCGCCCACATGGTCGGTATGAAGGTGAGTTGCGAAGATTGCGGTGATTGCGTTGTAGGGAATCTCCAGTGAAGCGAAATTGAGCTGGGTACCGAACCCAAAATCGAACATGAACTTCTCACCGTTGCCAAGTTCGATCAGCCATCCCGCATTCGCCTGGGCTTTCCGCAAAAACGGGCGTCCGGTACCGAGTGCCGTAACCCTCATCTCATCGGCCGCGAGCGCCTCGGTGTTCGGGAAGTAGTGGTCGCGAGACTGATTCATGATCCTTCTTTCATTCTTCGTTCGGGGGTGGCTCCACGCGCTGGACACTCGCTTGGGATCCGACGGCTATTCGAGCCGCCTGAAATTATTTCATACATAAAATGTTGCTAATGCAAGTCTAATTCTAAGGAGCTAGATGGGCAATTCGCCACTTTATTAGACGAATTGCTGTACAGGGCGGCGGGCCGTGCGCACCGCACCATCGAAGAGCCCAAAGGCCGCTGCCTCGGGAAAGTGTTGTAGGCAATTCAAATAGGCCGCGCTCACCGAGCGAACTCCCGTGAAAATTCGGGTCAAGTATCTTTCGCGGACGCGGAGCAGAGCTGCACGGTTAATTGCGCACCCAAGTTGGAGGCGTGCCCGCCTAGTCCTGGTGCAGCTCAGGCGGGCGGCCCATCGCCTGATAGACAGCCGAAACGCTACGCAAGAATGGCTTGATCTGATCCTCAGCCAACAAACTCAGCAGATGATCATGTTGCTTGCGGACAATCTTAGCGGCTCTCTTTAATGCCCGATCGCCGCTTGGCGTGAGGGAAAACTCAAATCCACGGCGGCTGCCTTTTGGTTTAGATCGCTCCACATATCCTTGCGCCTCAAGTCGGTCGAAGGCACGGCTGAGCGTCGATGGATCGATGGTTGTGAACTGCGCTATGGCTGCAGGCCTATCAATGGTGGTGAAGCCCAGCGTCGCCAAGATTCGCCACTCTGCAACAGACAATCCGTGTTCCTGTAATGCCCGGTCTAGATCGCTGTTCAGCACCTTGATGATCTTGTTCAGCATAAATGGAAGCAAGGTATCAAGTTCGGTGTTCATAATCGCCATCGTCCATCCGCAGGCAAATCGTCAAAGCCTGCTACGGATCGCACATTTGCCTTAGTCTGACCAGCGTCTTGGCGCGGATCTCTGCCGCAGGACCTTTGGTTGGTCCAGCGCTCAAGCGATCATTCCGCGGCGGAGACGGTCTCTCCAAGACGAACTTTTGCACGCAACAGCGAGGCTATCTGCTGGAGGCGCGGCATCGGATGCGCGGCGACGCTTGCAAGCTCTAGAGGCGCGTCGATAACAGCGCCAAATTCGGGATGTCGGCCGGCACTGATGTCCTGGAGCATGGACGTAGCGAACCGACCACCGCGTTGCACCTGTTCCCGAATACTATCAACCGCGAGATCGAGATGGTATCCGAACAGTACTGAGAGATCGAGAACTTCCTGAGCAATGCCACAAACGCACTCGCTCAGCGACGGATCCGAGGCGAGCTGTTCCAAGGTGGCTCCCATCAATGCTGAAACCGGATTTGTCGCGGCGTTCAACACCAATTTGCGCCAAACCTCGCGCCGTATGTCAGTTTCCACGCCTACGCGAATGCCCGCGTCCGAAAAGAATTCGGCGACCTGCACCGGCGGTGAACCGATGACCGAACCGAGCTTCATGAACTGGGGGCCGTGAGAGGTCGCCACCTGATCTCTGATCGAGGCCCGCGAATAAACGACACAGCCTAAGATCCGATGCCCGTTGATCAGTGGCAAGAGCTTCCCATCGGGATCGACTGAACGAACCGGTGCTTCAGCCTGCGATCCCAGGAAGTACCACCACGGAATGCCGTTGACCATCGGCACGAGATGGGCTTCAGGTGCCATCGCTGAGACCACCTCGAGCAGCACTTCCGCCAGAGAATGTGCCTTTGTTGCCATAATGACTAGATCTGCTTGGCCCACATCGGACAATTCGGCGATACGCGGAAATACCGTGCGTTCCAAGCCGCGCTCAATAAATCGCAAGCCTCTATTGACCAATTCTTCGCGCCTTGCTCCCCGCGCCACGATCGTTACGCTTCGTCCGGCAGTTGCAAGCGACGCGGCAACGACGGTACCGATCGCCCCGGCGCCAACTATCGCGACCTTGAATGTCATTTGCAGCCCTGGTGCACGATTCGCTCAGATCAGAATGTAACTCCCTTGACCGTAACCATCCGGCGGACGGCGGCATCGAAGAAGAGTCTTGCGAACTCGGCCTCTTCAATGAGCTTCTTCGAGTTTGAGACGCATTGCTGGCGTACGGCCTTCAACAGTTCGGTATCGGGACCGGGGATCATGCCAGCTTGGCATTGGATTTCAGCCGCCCGCTGCACGGTCCACAGCAGCATGAATGCCCGGGGCACATCAGGCGCGCCGACAGCCACGCCGTGATTGCGGAGAACTAAGACATCGCCCTGCCCCAGGCTCGCGAGCATGCGTTCCTTTTCGTCGTCGAACAGGGTTATGCCTTCGAACGTGTGGTATCCGACGCGCCCCATGAGTTGGGCACCGTAGAAATTATCGTAACTCAACCCCTGCTTCTTCTGCGCAACT
>Ga0137363_10003031_pt1 | contig 10125 bp, 8 predicted proteins | sample MadtaG_FD_104800 | JGI IMG/M metagenome (GOLD analysis project Ga0137363, IMG submission 104800) | Vadose zone soil microbial communities from Angelo Coast Range Reserve, California, USA - Mad1_115_16 metaG | ecosystem: Environmental > Terrestrial > Soil > Vadose zone | place: USA: California...
TATTTTTAAGGGCGAGTCGACTCCGGGCATCACCGAGGTCCCGAACAGTCTGAAGTCTGTCAGAACGATAGGAGGGACGTACGAACTATCCGTTACTTTGTCGGGGAAGAACGCGGTTGCGCCACTGAATCCCCCAAAAAACATTTCGCCGTTTGCACTCTTGAAGCAGGCGCCCCAACCGGTCAAGTCGGGACCCGGGAGTCCGTCTGCAGTCGAGTAACTCCGGAATGTCTTTGCTTGTGGATCGAATCTTGCCACACCATTGTCGCTGCTCATCCACAGATCGCCATGGCCATCTTCGAGAACGCAGCCCACGACGTTGCCCGGGAGGCCTTGCCGCTGCGAGTAAGTACTGAAGCTGCCCGTTATTACGTCGAATCTATTGAGCCCTTCCTGAGTACCTATCCACATGGTGCCCGAGCGATCAAAGTGGACCGAGTTCACGCGGTTGTTGCTTAATGTTCCCGGACGATCTATGTCGTGTTGATACATCGTGAACTGACCGGTCTCTGGGTCGAAACGCAGCAGACCAGAAGATGCCGTACCAAGCCACAGTATTCCTTTCCCGTCCTCGGCCAATTCCAAATAATTCGGGTGCACGCCTTGCGACCCGGCTCTGTAAGTTGTAAAGCTACCCGTTGCCGCATCGAAACGATCCAAGCCATCATTAGTGGCTGCCCAGAGCGTTCCATTGTGGTCTACGAGAAGACGGGGGACAATGTTATTGCTTAGGCTATGCGGATCTCGGGGATTGTGTTGGAACCTTTTGAAAAGCGCTGTTCGGGGGTCGAAGCGGAAGAGTCCATGGCTATACGTGCCAACCCAGAGGTAGCCTGAGCGATCCTCGCAAATAGCGATGACATCGGTTCCCTCTCCGGCGCCGGTGAGGCGAAAGGAATCGTATCGCTCTGCTTTGCGGTCGATACGATTAAGCCCTTCGTGGTTGCCGATCCACAAGATCCCCTGATGGTCGTCGTAAATCGCCCCAACAAAAGGTTCATCCCGGCTGGCCGGATTGCCAAAATCGTGGCGATATCGCTGGAATGGCAGGGGCCTCGATGTAAAACGTGTAAGTCCGAAGCCGCCCAGACTAGCCCAAATGATCCCCTCCTGATCTGCGAACACTTGGCGGACACTGTTTTGGGCTAGGCTCTCAGGATCAGTAAGGCTATTGCGATAGCGAATGAATCTCCGATGTTCGCGGTCAAATTTAAGCAGCCCCGCACCGTTTGTTGCCAGCCATAGAGCCCCGTTCTGGTCTTCTAACATTCCCGTAATGCCCGTCAAAGCCGGGCCGGGCGAATTCTCTTCATGAAATGAAAATTGAGTGAGAGTGTGGGTCTTCCGGTCAAATACGGCCAATGGATCGCCAGAAACATGATAGATCCAGAACACTCCGAAGCGATCTTCGTAGAAAGAGAATGGGTACGAAACTTCATACAGGGGTATATGCAGCGTAACTTTGCCAGTTCTTCGATCGAATGAATCGAGGCCTTCGCTGGTGGCAACCCAGAATCCGCCCTCTCTGTCTTCACCACTCGACTTAACGTCATTGCTCTCCAGGCTTGCCGGATCGTCTTGATCGTGGAAATATCGTCGGATATCTCCATTCGCCTGATCCAGCGCATACAAGCCGGTTGGAGTAGATAACCACAGTATGCCGGCAACGTCCTGACTGATGTGGAACACGTAGGAAACTCGATATCGAGTGAACGTTTCTGTTTCGCTATCGAACTTGTTCAGGAATTGATTGCATCCGACCCAAAGCGAGCCGTTATGGTCCTTGAATAGCGCAGTGATGAACGACCCGCTAATGCTCTTGGGATTTCCAGGGTCGTGGGTGAAAACCTTGAAGTTGTAACCGTCGAAGCGGTTCAAACCGTATGGAGTGCCAAACCACACAAAGCCCTGATCGTCCTGCACAAAGGGTCCGGCGTTGGATTTCGAAGGCCCTTCGATGGTGTAGAAGCGCGCGAAGCGGATGTTGGCCCCATCGATGATGGGCAGCCGAATCGGTCGAGACTCCACGCTCGCTTGTGGGACTGAGCCCTGTCCGAGTTGGCGATCGTCCGCGCTTCCATTCGTGACCAAGCCGGACAACAGGCTCAGATATAAAAGCGACGACAGCCGACTCTGCACAGAAGGCAGGTGCCGACATCTTGTGCACCCAAGGAGGCTGCGGAAGGCGGTAGCGCAAGGGTCCGCTCGTCTCACTGACGACTCTGACGCGCCCGATGGACTCAAATTCGAAAGCGAACAGGGGGCGACCCCAATCATTCAACCCCCTTCTCCGGTTCCCGGAGGTTGGAACCCGACCCTTCATGCGTTAGAGCTGGGTTCCGCAAAAGGCTTTACGAAGGAAACGATCATACCGCAGAAGCCTCCACCCCACGACAATGCAGAGCCTTGGCGGGACGCTGCGTACTCCATCCGCCACACTTCGCGCTGTTATTCCCCTCTGCCGAACCGGCCAACTCCTGGATTGTCAGCAAACCTTCCTTTATCCCGTTACGGAAGAGTTGCGCGTCATCCGACAACGATTGCGGGATTGGACCCTGCCAAGACTCCGGTAAACAGTACGCAACTTTGGGGGACCAATTTCCACCTGGCGAGGTAACTGTTCGCATTTCTGCCAGGTGCGCCCAGTTACTTCAACTTCGCGTACTCCGCTTTAGCTTGCTGCAGGATAGGGATGTCAGGATCGGCGTCTTTCAGAGTGTGAGAAAATCTTGATACGCGGCGCGGCTCTTAGCAGTGTCACCCTGCATGGCGTAGGCGCGACCCAGTTGGAGATGCGCCAGCGCACCGATGGCTTTTAGCCCAACAATGCCAGGATGGTCCAGTATTTTTTGAAACTCGACGGCAGCGGCGCCGCCGTTATTCAGCATCAAGTAAGCTCGCCCTCGCTCGTAGATCGAGAACACTTGGAGATTGCCGATCTCATTGGGGCCTACCACATGCAGCAGTTCAATTGCCTCTGGAGCATTGTTGCGATCCAAAGCCACGGCGGCAAGGATCGTCGGTAACCAATAGCGCTGCACTCTCGTGTGCAACGGAAAGTTCTTGTCCAGTTCCACGGACAACTTCTTCGCCTTGGCTGCGTCTCCTGCCAAAGCCAAAGCCAGCACAAGCTCTGGAAAATTATTGCCTTTCATGTTCATCTTCATCGCCGCATTGGCATCGAGCTGGGCCTGGTGCCTGGCGCCATAGTATGCTTCGACCAGGCTCAGTTGTGCGCAAGGCCGCCCGCAATCCCGTGTGGCAGGCTGGATTAGTTCCCGAGCCTTGCGCAGTCTTCCGTGATAGGCCTCCACGTGCCCCTGCCAGATACGGAGCTTGTCCGCGCCCTCCTTGCCCGCGGAGTTCGTCACCAGCCGCTCCATCTCAACCTCATCACCCTTCAGGAACGCCAATTGGTAACGGTTCCACAGCAGCAACTCACTTTCAAGCTTCCGCTCCTCTGCCTCCCTGAACACTGCTTCCGCATCATGCAGTCGATTGAGATACAGATACAATTGACCTAAGGCGACATAACCGTCTTGATTATTTGGGTACAGTCGGTGTGCCTCATGCGCCTCTTGCAATGCCCTCTCATAGTTGCTGTTCTCGCGGTAGAACGATGACAAGTTCGAATAGGGCTCGCCTTCTCGCGGGTAAGTCTGCTGCATCACTTCCCAGACCGAAGCGGCTTTGTCCAGCTCTCCTGTGACATCTCGGAAATAGTGAGCCTCGATGTAAAGCCGCTCGCGTTCGGAAACTCTCGATCGCAGTTCGTAGGCTCTTCGCACGCTCTCGGCGCTTAAGAGTGGATTGTCGCTGGCGCTGTACTTTGTTCCCAGCCGGGCGTAAGCCATGGCGAAGTTCGAATCGAGATCCACCGCCCTCTGAAAAAAAAGGAATAGAAGGCTTTACGCCCTTCGCATCGACCGTGCTCAGCCCCAGGCTATAAGACTTCAACGCATCGAGTGAGGTTGTTGTGGCCCGCTCCAAAGGAGCGTCGTATCTCTGAATTGATGGCAGCGACTCGCCGAGTTTCTGCCGCATCTTGGTTGCCGCGTTACCCAGTTCCTTTAGCACTTGCTCCCGGCTGTCCGCTTCTACCTGTTGACTGCCCAGGCTGTCGCCGTTCTGACATGCACCGGTACTCCACGAAATGAGTCCTTTCGCGGGGGTCGCTGCGCTGGGAATGCTCTGTACCCGCAACTACAGACCTATCGAGATAAGTAATGTTCTTTGTGTTCTTTGTCGGTCTGTTGAGCGGCCCACCGCCGAGGAGCAGAGTGCTGTCAGTGTGCGCGTCATCGCGCCGGAAGAAGCACAGCTGTGGAGTGACATAAGCGCAAGGGGCTGGTCGCACGAACATCCCGAACTTCGCGATTTTCTTCTAGATCTCGGCGGCACATCTGTTGCACGCGAGGAGAGTCTGTGCTTTCTTGCCGAATATAACGGGAAACCTGGCGCCGCTGGCGTGCTGTGCATTCATGATGGCGTTGCTTTGTTCGGCGGCTCGGCTACGGTTCCGGAGCTGCGGCGTCGTGGGCTGCAAGCAGCGCTCCTTCACAAGCGTATGTGCTACGCCTTTGACCATGGATGCGATCTGGCAATGATGGTCGCACAGCCGGGCAGCGATTCCCAGCGCAATGCTGAGCGTAAAGGGTTCCGGATTGCGTACACACGCACAAAATGGCGCTTGTGCTCCTCGCTATAGCTAGGCCCGGTTACGAGGGGCTGAGAAGTTTACCGGTCCCGCACATCCTCATTTCCAGCGCGATCCTGGCTGCCGGAGAGCGTCACGGCGGTCATGCCGAGAAACAAAGACACTACGGCGAGCGAAAGTAGCTTTTTCATTTTCTGCTCCTCGTCACTCATGTCTCCCTTGGTCAGTCAGCTTCCCAGTCTCGCTCTCGGTTTACTCAGATTTCAGAGAAGCCATATCGATCGAGAACCGATACTTCACATCGGCCTTCAGCAGTCTTTCGTAAGCTTCATTCACCGTCTGGATCGGGATCACCTCAACATCCGAAGTGATGTTGTGCTTCCCGCAGAAATCCAGCATCTCCTGAGTTTCCGCGATGCCGCCGATGGGCGAACCAGAAAAGCTGCGGCGCGCCATGATCAGTCCGAATACCGAAACCGCGAGAGGCTTCTCAGGTGCGCCGACCATAACGATGTTGCCATCGCGGCGCAGCAGATTGATGTACGCGTTTATGTCGTGATCGGCGGAAACAGCGTCGAGAATGAAGTCGAAGCTGCGCTCGTGCTTTTGCATTTCGTCCGCATTTTTCGAGAGGATGACCTCATCTGCACCCAGGCGGATTGCATCTTCCTGCTTCTTCGCTGAAGTCGTGAACACAACGACGTGGGCTCCCAGCGCGTGTGCAAATTTCACCGCCATGTGGCCCAGTCCGCCGAGACCAACCACGCCAACCTTCTTGCCCTTGCTCACGCTCCAGTGCCGCATCGGCGAGTACGTTGTAATTCCGGCGCACAGTAAAGGCGCGGCTCCGGCCAGATTCAGGTTCAACGGCATCTGCAACACAAACCTCTCGTCGACAACGATGCTGTCCGAGTAGCCGCCGTAGGTGACACCTCCCAGATGCTTATCCGGAAAGTTGTAAGTCAACGTCATGTTCGGACAGAACTGCTCGAGTCCTGCTTGGCACTCCGGACAGGTGCGGTCCGAGTCCACCATGCAGCCGACCGCGGCAAGATCACCGCGCTTGAACTTCGTGACTGCCGAGCCCACTTTCGTGACGCGGCCGACAATTTCGTGTCCGGGGACGCAAGGGTAGACGGTGGGCATCACGCCGCTCCACTCGTTGCGGACTTGGTGGAGATCGGAGTGGCAGATGCCGCAAAACAGAATTTCGATCTGCACGTCATTTTTCGTTGGATCGCGCCGCGGGATTGTGGCCGAGGTAAGTGGTGATGTCGCATTTACGGCCGAGTATGCTTTCGCTTTGTACATGAACTCTCCTAATTTGTTGGCACTCGATTCGAAACTAAAGCTGAGGTAATCAGCGCGGCTACGGTCTCCAGTTCGCGGAGAGCTGACCCGCTACCCGATTGCGTGGTTGACTCCTCAGAAGCCGGATTCCTCGTATCCATCATGATTGATCGATCGGCTGCATGTGCTTTTCGGATCTATTGCGCCCTTCTTCGTTTTAGTCGTTGATTAGATCCCCTTTACTGCCTTCACCGCTTCGTTCATTGGATTGCTTCGACCCTGTGCTCAGCGGCCAACCATTTTCTGCAAGTGTTCCGGATACCGAGCACCTTCTACCTTGATTTTTGAAGCCGCGCTGTCGATTTCGCGCAAGTCCTCCGCCGTTAGTTTGATGTTCACTGCCCCAAGGTTTTCTTCCAGCCGCGACACTTTGGTCGTGCCTGGGATCGGAACTATCCACAGCTTCTGCGCCAGCAGCCACGCCAGCGCGATCTGCGCCGGTGTCGCCTTCTTCTGTTCCGCGATTCTGCCCAGCAGATCCACTACCGCCTGATTTGCTTTCCGCGCCTCGGGCGAAAAACGCGGCACGATGTTGCGGAAATCGGAACTGTCAAACGTAGTCTTCTCGTCGATCTTCCCGGTAAGGAAGCCTTTCCCCAGCGGACTGAAGGGAACGAACCCAACTCCGAGTTCCTCCAGCGTCGGTATCACTTCCGCTTCAGGTTCTCTCCACCACAGCGAATATTCGCTTTGCAGCGCAGTCACCGGCTGAACTTTGTGTGCGCGACGAATCGTTTGCACTCCCGCTTCCGAAAGGCCGAAGTGTTTCACCTTGCCTTGCTGAATCAGTTCCTTCACCGCGCCCGCCACCTCTTCGATCGGTACGTTCGGATCAACGCGGTGCTGATAGAACAGATCGATCACATCCGTCTGGAGTCGCTTGAGCGAGGCCTCCGCAACCTCTTTAATGTGCTCTGGCCGGCTATCCAGTCCGGCCTGTTTCCCGGTGCTCGGATCAATTTTGAATCCGAACTTCGTCGCAATCTTCACTCGGTCACGGAACGGCGCGAGAGCTTCGCCCACCAATTCTTCGTTCGTGAACGGCCCATAGACTTCCGCCGTATCGAAGAACGTTACGCCGCGTTCGACGGCTGCTCGAATCAGCGCAATCCCGTCCTTCTTGTCCACCGCCGGCCCTAAGCCGAAACTCAATCCCATGCAGCCCAGCCCCAGAGCCGAGACTTCCAAGCCGCTTTTTGCAAGATTGCGCGTTTCCATTGTTTCTTCTCCTTAACCGTTGTCCGCATCCCCAGATTAAGACCAAGCGTCCTGCAGGCGGTAGCCCGATCCTTCCGATTTATTGCCTATTCCTCTTGTCAACTGAAAAAGTATTGGTATATCCGAGGCCGGGTGGCTATCTTAGGGTAGGGAACAAGAAAACCAATACATGAAAAACCTCAGCAAAAACATTACTCCGCCGAAGGGCCGAGTCCCTGAATTGCTCAACGAGCTGGCCAGCAAGATTGCCTTTTTCGTTGGCTCCAAAGAGAGACTCTTGACCGACGTGCCTGGCTTGCTGCTGAGCCGCCGCACCGCTCCCACGGCGCCCGCCTCCGCCACCTATGAGCCGAGCCTCGCCGTCGTCGCACAAGGCCGCAAGCAAGCAAACCTCGGTGGAACCAACTTCATCTTCGACCAGTCGCGCTACCTGCTCACCTCGCTCGATTTGCCGGTCATCTGCAACGTAATTGAAGCAAGCGAACAGGTCCCCTATCTCTGTTTCGTGCTCAAGCTCGAAATGCCGCTGATCCGCGAGCTTCTGAGTCGCGAGGAAATTCGGGAGCCCGAGTTGCCGTCCGACAAGCCGGCCATGGCCCTTGGTAAAACCACCCCCGAACTACTGGATGCTTGCTGCCGCCTCGTGGATCTGCTGCACACTCCGCAAGACATTCCATTTCTTTCCGGGCTGATTCAACGCGAGATCATCTACCGCATTCTCCGCGGATCGGAGGGCGCGCGTCTCCGCGCAATTGCGACCTTGGGCGATCAGAGCCATCGCACCGCGAAGGCCATCGCCTGGGTCAAGGCCAACTTCGCTGAGCCGCTACGCGTGGAAGATCTCGCCAACATTGCGGGCATGGGCGTCTCCACGCTGCACCACCATTTCCGCGCGCTAACCGCCATGAGTCCTCTTCAATACCAAAAGCAACTTCGCTTGCAGGCCGCACGCGAACGCATGCTAATGGATGGCCTCGACGCGGCCAGCGCCGCCTTTGAAGTCGGTTACGAAAGCGCCACGCAATTCAATCGCGAATACAGCCGCTTCTTCGGCCAACCGCCCATGCGGGATATTCGGACTCTTCGCTCTCCAGGCGCTCTGCCCTTAGAGTTGGTCAGTAATCGGCAGAGCGTTAGCTGAGTGTTGTAACAAGGCACGACATTTCCATGGTGAGTCTCAGCATAATGAGTGATTGCGCGATAGGACCGGTCTATGCAACGACTTCCGCGAAGCGCCGTTGAAATCCAACTACGGCGTGCCCACCGATTCACGGTTGAACATCACTCCAGCAGGACGAGTCCACCGCCGCGACCTTCGTCTAACCGCTGAATAATTCCTGCCTTGGCCAGTACTACCTGTACCGCAGGACAAGGCTTGTGCTGAAGGGCTGCCTGCTAACCTTTGGCAGGCTAATCTTGTCGGTAGGAAGGCGTAGTTGCGATGAAATTATTGGGTCACACAAAAAGAGCGGTCAATTCGTCAAAGGTGAAATAGAAATGAACCGTTTGTTCGAAGCTATTACAAACGATGCAGTACTCTCCGAGCCGTGGGCGGAGCTTGGGATCACCCGGCGCAAGATACTCCAGTATCTCAGTCTGTTTTGGGTTCTGTGAGTCATCTACTCGATCTGCCTTTCTAGCTACTACAAGTTCCTTATGGCGGAACCTGCCGCCGGATTTGGATTTGGCGATGTCATGAAGCCGCTGATCGGGCCTTGCCTTATCTCGACATTGCCCTTCGCTGCGTTGGCCTACTCCGACAAGACCTGGCGTTCCGGCGATGCCGCTGGAGTTATTCTCGGTGTATGGATTGCGGTGTATATTGGCCTTTCGTTCCAATATGACAAACTCTGTCTATTGCCGGTGGCTATTCCGTTGGCCCCGTTTATCCTCTCTGCGCAGCTTGCTCATACAATTGGGACACTTTGCCAACCAAAACGACACGACGACATGAAATCAACCTACCGTCCCTAACGCGTTGCGACAACGCTGGGCACCTTCCGATAATTCCGTTTTTCAATCGTAAGCAACAAGCAACTAGTTAGGCCGCTATGTCGGATCGTTCGGCAGGCTAGCCGTGTGTGTGTTTGCCTTCGCTCCCGAACGAGACGGTCTTCGCCCGAAAACGAGCATCTTGTCCGGCGTAAGTTGTTGATTCCGAGCAACAGGACCAGAGACGGTGTCTCTTGCTAAACCGCCATCTTGATCGATGCGATCGCCGCCCGCGGGAGCGGTCCCTGGAACGCGGTTGGGCCTACCGACTGATCAGAGTGCTGTCGCGACGGTGAGGTTAGCCTGCCGTGATGTGGCCAAGTATTAGGGGTGATCGCATCTTCGGCTGGCTTAATCGGACAACGGTAATGAATCGCCCCTCAGGAGCAAAACGCTGCTCCGCGACAGATCGATTCAATGAGGATTCTGAGTAGCGCTAAAGGAAGAAACCGAAAGGTGCACAACACTGGAATTCGACGTGGGCGGCCCCACACTGCTTCGAGCAACGATCACAAGATCATCACCAGTGCCTGGCACAGTCCCGGCCGGAATGGCTAAATCCACGCGTACGGTTCCGGACTCCCCGGCGCCCAACGCCAGCTCTTTCGGTTCCACCCGGCTCACGAATTGATGCGCGTCCGCTACTGTCAGTTTGAATGTGCGCGGGAAGCCGATGTTTCGCACCGTGAACGCGAATTGCTTGGTGCTTCCTGCGGGCAATTCGTCAAAATCCAGTTTTGGAGAGACTTCCACGCTTTCCGCGTGAAATAAATTCGAGAAAAATCTCTGGTATTGTTTGTCATTCGAGTCGCGTCCCGTCACGGCAACGCGGAATGGCACGTTCGGAAGATCCACACTGCCGACGAATTCAAGGAATTCCCGGTCGGAATTCACTGCGTGTATTTCGA
>Ga0137363_10003032_pt1 | contig 10125 bp, 9 predicted proteins | sample MadtaG_FD_104800 | JGI IMG/M metagenome (GOLD analysis project Ga0137363, IMG submission 104800) | Vadose zone soil microbial communities from Angelo Coast Range Reserve, California, USA - Mad1_115_16 metaG | ecosystem: Environmental > Terrestrial > Soil > Vadose zone | place: USA: California...
AGGAACATGCGCCGAGGGCTCAAGGAGTATGTTCGTAAGGGATATGGCGGGCGTCAAAACGCCATTAGACGTTTTGGGGGCACCGCGTCAACTGCGGCTACTCTCTACGGAGCGTTGTCGAGCATTGCTGCTGGGCAACCGGCGGCGGCGGGAAGTCCGCTCGATCCGGCTCTACTCTCCGGCAAGTCCGCGCGCGAAGTAATGGACGCTATCGTCGAGGCGGTACGACCGCCTGACGGGACGCAGGACGCGGAGGCCAGCCGGACCGCAATCAAGGACGCTCTTTCCGATTTGCTGACGACTTTCCCTGATGCGGATCTTCTTGACTTGACTGAAGCCCAGAGGGAAGCGGCCATCGAGCGCTTCGTCTCGATCGATGTATATCAGCGTGCCATGCTGGATGTTGGCAAGTACATCCAGGCAAAGGCTCCGACGGCGACTGTTGCCCTTTCGCGAATGAAAGACATCCGGGACTATATAAAGCAATCCGTTGCAGCGGCGTTCAGAACTTTGCAGAAAGCCGGCCACCGCATCACCACGGGGCGGGTCACCGAAGTCGTTCGGGCGGCTCTCGATGAAACCTTCAGAGTTTTTGAGGAATACAGACAATGAAGCTGCTCTGCGCGCTGAAGAACCATAAATTCACGAATAGCAAAGACATGACGGAAGTCGTGCTGTATTCACGCACGGACCGACCGACCCGCGGGACCGCCGGGGCGGCCATTGCGGAAGAGATCGCCGATAGCAAATTGCATCCGGCACCAAAGGCGTGGGACTTCTTGTCGCTTTCGCTCGCTGTCATAGCCGGGGACCTTGCCGGACATCGGCGCAAGAGCCCCGACGGCTGGACGCGGGAGTTGGATATCGAGGTCGCGGTCGGTGACCCGGCTTTTTGGAACAGCCATCGAGACCTCGTTAACAGGCTTCTCGGGTTCCTAACGACCGATATATGGAGCGTGAATTTTATTGGGGGCGGCTATTCGCCGAAGCCGCCCGGCAAGCCCTGCATGCCGATGGAGGATTGCGTTAGTCTGCTGTCGGGCGGGCTGGACAGCTTCATCGGAAACGTGGATCTGGTCGCTGCTGGGAAAAAGCCGTTCGTTGTCAGCCAAACGGTTGTAGGCGATGCCGAGAAACAACGGCTATTTGCGCAAAAGATAGGCGGCGGCCTCCGGCACCTGCAGATTAACCATAACGCGAAAGTTCCCAACACTGAGACGCCGTCGTCGCAACGCGCGCGATCGCTCATTTTCCTCGCTTACGGCGCACTGGCCGCAACTACGCTGAAACTCTATCATGCCGGTGGAACGGCAACCTTGTACATCTGCGAGAACGGATTTATTTCCATCAATCCGCCGCTAACGGCCATGCGACTCGGAAGCCTGAGCACTAGGACGACGAATCCCGTCTTCTTGGGTCTCATGCGCCACCTCTTGAACGCCGCAGGATTGCGGGTTCAGTTGGAGAACCCGTATCAGCTCAAGACTAAGGGGGAAATGCTAGAGAAGTGCTCTGACCAAACGCTCCTAAGCGCCCATGCCTGTGAAACCACGAGCTGTGGCCGATACCTCATTCATGGTCATAAGCATTGCGGGCGTTGCGTCCCCTGCCTTGTTCGACGGGCTGCATTCAAGTCCTCAGGGATACCGGACACGACGAAATACGTCTTCACGAAACTCGGGCGCGATGATAGCGACCACGCGGCCTTCGACGACGTTCGGTCCGTAGCGATGGCATTGGCCGCAGTTGACGCGGACGGTCTGGAGCGTTGGCTGGGTGCGACGCTCAGCACGACTTTGCTGGGTGATGTTGACCCGCTTCAGGCAATGGTGGGGCGCGGGCTGGGGGAATTGCGCTTGCTACTGAAGTCGTATGGTGTCAAGTGATCGATTTCCATTGCCATCTGGATTTGTATCCAAACTATCGGGAAGTGCGGCAAGAATGCGACCGTCGTGGCATGTACGTGTTGTCAGTTACGACGACGCCTTCGGCATGGGAAGGAACATCCGCGCTTGCACATGGATCGCCACGTATCCGCACCGCACTTGGGCTTCATCCGCAGCTTGCCGGAGAACGCAAGGGAGAGTTGGCTCTCTTCGACGCACTACTGCCGCGCGTCCGTTATGTGGGAGAAATTGGCCTTGATGGCGCGCCCGAGTATCGCAGCTCCTGGAAAGACCAGCTTGCGGTGTTCGAGCATATTCTTGCGCAATGCCAGAAATCCGGCGGCCGCATCATGTCGATCCATAGCCGTCGTGCGAGCGGGCATGTGCTCGATTGCCTCGAAAAACGCCCGGAAGCTGGAACGCCGGTGCTGCATTGGTTTTCGGGAAGCGTCCGAGACCTGGATCGCGCTGTGAAGCTGGGATGCTGGTTCAGCGTCGGCCCGGCAATGGTGGCGGGCAGCAAGGGGCGAGAACTCGTTTCGCGGATGCCTCGGGACCGTATTCTAACGGAATCAGACGGCCCGTTCGCTCAGGTAGAAGGTTCTGCGGCTTTGCCGTGGCAAGTCGAAAACGCATTGAAGGCGCTTGGTGAGATCTGGTCCGTCCGGCCGGAAGATGCAATGGAGACTGTCTATCGGAACCTGAAGACCCTGCTGCCAAAAGACACTAATCAACATCTGACCGAGGCTGACTGATAGCCGAATTGGAGAAAAGGGCCATGGCATGAGTGTCGATGACGAATTCAAGACCGTAGATGCTGTCGTCGCAACTAAAGCCGAGACACACGGCGTCGATGCTTTTGCTTTGTCTCTGATCAAGTCGGAGCGCCAAGCCCGGAAGCTGCTGACCCATCTGGTGTATCAGTTCCCGGCGTTTACGAGAGGGGACGCTGCGGCGCTTCGCGCTGCGTTGGAAGCAAACCGTCGTGTATATTTCGATGGCGTGCTGTCTGGGTTCGATGCCTTGTATCCGAAGACAATCGAAATGCTTGTAGGAGTCGACTTCCCGCGCCTACGTAAACGGCTTAATGATGCTGCGGACCAACGGAATAAGATATTCCATGGCCAACTGACTTCTTTGAGCCTAAGCCGTCCTGATCTGCTTTCATTCGTTACCGACATCCGAAATTGGTGCAGACATCTGGCGGTTGGGAGCCTTGCCGAGTTTGATTATGACGGATTTGGCCGGAACTCTTTCAGGAAATCCGCCAATCCGAATCTCTGGAGGCAGTTCAAGGTTCAGTTGACCAGCGTCGCGGACTACGAGGCTTTCATCAAAGCAAGCATGCAGAGATGATGGAGCGACCAGAGCGACGGTCGCTTGTGCATTTGATCGTTTAGGAAACCGGAAAGGAACATTGTGCGTAGGCAGGACGACTTCACCGAGAGGACTAAACACTATGTCGCCCATCGTGCTGGTTACCATTGTTCGTTCCGCGGTTGCCCCCAGCCCACGGCAGGGCCAGGCAATGAATCGCCGATAGCCACTATTAACATCGGCGAAGCAGCACACATCTGCGCGGCGGCGCCGGGCGGGAAGCGTTACGACGAATCGATGACGCCTGCCGAGCGCCGACACATTAGTAACGCGATTTGGTTGTGCAGCACGCATGCCAAATTGATCGATCGCGACGAAGCGCTTTACACGATAGATTATCTTCGCCGGATGAAAGCAGAACATGAGGAGATCCGTGCAAAAAAGGTTCAGTTGCCATCAGGAGAGACCGGGACTTATGGGCTTATCGCGGTCGGACCGAATATCGTTTGCACGGGTGAAATCGTCGAGGTCGATGGGCAATCTTGGTCCCTTGAGTTGGAACGTTTTGTCCGCGGTGATTTTAACTCCTTAATAGCCTTTGGTGAAGGATTCGGCCAACTGGCTTCAGCGGAGCAACATGTTCTAGTAAATGCGATCGGAGATGGCCGCACGCTTACCAAGGCTCCTGCGGTGAGCAAGCTTGATGTCGGCTATAGCCTGCGATGCGAAGTAGCGCCTAGCTTTCCCCGAATTGCCGCTCAAGAACTCGGGAGCCAGTTCGCTATATCACCCGTAACGAATGATCCCTTTGTCGAAAATGGCCAACTCGCTCGCGTGTCTGGTTTGGCCTCTCTGTCTCAAAAAGTTCGGTCATGTTTGTCGTTACAGCGAGGTGAAAGTCATTTTGATCCGACTTTCGGCGTGCGGTTTGCCGAATATTTTGACGCGTTTCGTGGTTCTCCGTGGCTGGCGCATTTCTTTATGCTGGATGTGGTCAGGCAATCTTCCATTCCGTACTATCAAGGAGCGATGAATCAGACCTACACACCGCTTCAGTGTGTCGAGCGCGTATTGAGTGTGGAAGTCTTGGCTGAAGGCCCTGAGAATGGGCGGCTACCGCTCCGGGTTGTCTTCGAAGTGAAGGGTGTCGGGCGATGGCACTCCGATATTTCAGTTTTTCTTCCGTTGTTGGCCCCAGCAGAGGTTTAACTCTCCCCGTTGAAGAACGGACAATAGGTCGTCAGAGGGGAAGGTTGTTGTGATCGGCTCAATTCATGCGCAAGGGCTCGGAACCCGAACGAGCCGAGACCCTTTTACAGCCTCAGCATGCTTCAGACCCTCGCCTGACGTCCGTCTCTCGTTACTGTGAAGGAAACATCATGTCCAGTCAAAATTCCACACCCAAGATTATTCTAGCTTTTCGATAGGGCCGACTCTCCTGGCACCTCCCGCGAAAGGGATCGTCACCCGCAAGGGCCGAGACTCCCCCTCCCGCCGCGTTGCGGCAATCAAAAACGGGGAGGCTCGGGGAGCGCCAGCGAGTAGCCCGGTCCGCGCCTCCGCGCGGATCCGCCCTGGCCAACCGCCAACCTTCGCCATTCCAGGCAGCGGTTCCACAGCAATCCAAGAGATAATTTCTCTGTGAAACGCGCCCGCGATACCGCTCCCGTCATGACCGTCCGGCCGGACGGCTCGATTGAATGGCGAAACAAAGAAGGCAAGTATCATCGCGAGGACGGCCCTGCCAGAGAGTGGCCCGCTCAAGGCGCCAAGGCCTGGTATCGCACCGGCAAGCTCCACCGCGACGACGGGCCGGCGATGGCGGGTCCTCTTGGCAGAAGCTGGTACCGCCATGGAAAGCGGCATCGCGAAGAGGGGCCCGCCGTCGAACATGCCGACGGCAGAAAAGAGTGGTTCCGCCATGGCAGGGAGCTGACCGCCGCTGAGTTCGCTGCTACCAGGGAAAAGGAAATTGCCGAGATCGGCGATGCGTTCAAAACCGGCCTAACCAGGGGAATCACCGTGTCCCGGCCACGGCCGCTCAAAAGGTCCTCTTAAAAATTGTACCGATTTTGTACGGAGAACGTGATTTTGGTGCTTTTTGGGACTTTGTAGACTTCGCAGAATCAGTAAGTTACGGACATTACAAAACCTGTCAAGTTCGTGGTTCGAATCCATGCCGGGGAGCCAAACTTCTAAGAATCAGGTCGTATCGAAACCTAATGAAGGCTTGGGCATTTGTGCTCGTTGTTTTGTTTCTAAACCGTGCCGTAAACGTGCCGTACCGTTCGCTGCCACATGCGCTAAAGTGCGCCTTTTCAATACCTCTCACTTTTGCTTCCGTGCGGGCTTGATTCAGGGCAAGTTATTGAAAAATATGGTGAGCGCGGAAGGAATCGAACCTTCAACCTACTGATTAAGAGTCAACCAACGCGGCCTCGTGAGATGGCGAGTAAAGCAAATTCAGCCCGCACGGAAGGAAAAACTACCCGCGTTGATTCTGTTGGATTTAGCTGACCGCGGGGGAATGGCTACCCCCTCACAAAATCCAATGACTCAAAAGGCATCTTCTCGGGGTTGCACGGTGTACCCGATGACGGCATATCCTTTCAGCCGTCGCTCGTACATCCGCGCCAGCATCGGAACGTACGAATCCACATAGTCGTAGACTTGAACAACATGCTTGTTGTCGTGAAGTCGATGCAGTCGCCCGACGTATTGCTGGAGAGTTCCTTTCCAGGAAATTGGCATAGCGAGAAAAAGAGTATCCAGCCTGGCATCGTCAAATCCCTCGCCGATGTAGCTGCCGGTCGCGAGAATAACCCGCTGCTCTCCCAAGGGTACGGAGGCCAGCGCGTCGGCTGTGCTCTGGCGTTGCCTCTTGCTCATGCCACCCTTTAGGACAAACAAGTTTTTCACCATCGACGCAAGTTTCTCCGAAAAGTACTTCAGGTGTTCGGTTCGTGCCGTCAGAAGCAGGGGAGATCGCCCCACCTCTAAGGAGCGAAGCAGATCAGCCGTAATCAGTTCATTGCGAGAGCGGTCACTAACCAGGCCAGCGTATATGTCCTGAATCGTCACATCCGAATTCTCAGGCGGCATCTGGAACTCAGTCACGCGAGGAATTACCCTGTGTTCGAACGGATTTGTTTCCGTCATCTTGCGGGCGCTGAGATTGAATCGGATTGGGCCACACTGCATGTAGATAATGGGATGGTGGCCGTCTTTCCGTGTGGGAGTTGCTGTCAAACCCACGACATACCTAGCCTTCACTTGCCTCATTACCTGCTCGAATGTGAAAGCGGAAATATGATGGCATTCATCCACAATGACTTGGCCGTACTCGGCCACATAGTCTTTGACGATTTCTTTTCTGTGCAAACTTTGAATGACTGCAACATCCACGCAGCCTGTCCGGTTTGTCTTTCCGCCACCGATTTCCCCAATCGATTTGGCAGAAAGTTGCAGAAACATTGCCAGCCGTTCACGCCACTGGTCCATTAGCTGCTGGCGGTGCACCAAAACTAAGGAATTCACTTTGCGTACGGCGATAAGCCATGCGGCAACAGCCGTCTTTCCGAAGGCCGTCGGAGCGCACAAGATTCCTTCATCGTGAACACGGATATTTGCAACAGCTTCCTCTTGAAGAGGTCGAAGCTGACCATGGAAGTCCACGTTGATCGATGTACCTGCCAAACGTTCATCCTGAATCAGCGGCGTAATTCGGTGCGCTTCCAACAAGGCCAGCAGATCAGAGAAACAGCCACGAGGCAGGGCAATGTGATTAGCGAGGTCTTCTCCGCAGGCTATCACGCGTGGTTTGTCAAAAGTCGAAATGCGCATCGCTTGAGCTTTGTAAAATTCAGGGTTTTGAAACGCCGCGAGGCGAAGCAGCCGATTTTGCATCGCGGAAGGCAGGTCCTTCTTCTCCAGATAGAGAAGATTAGCGCGAACAAGTTGAACTCTTTCCGGAAGGGGCTCCTTGATGGGCCGCTCCAGCCGCGTGCGTGAAGGCGGCAGAGTCCAAGGGGCTTGGTCGTTATCGTCTTCCGAAATGCTGATTCTTACTCCTATCAAATCGCCTGCCTGTTGCGCCTGTACAACAAGTGCTTCAGCAGCAGGAGCAGACATGCGCTGAATCATCGCAAGGAACTGCCATTGATCTGTATATGGCCGAAAGTCGGAATCTATGAATACGCTGTTGCCCGACTGGCGCGGCGTCTTTTGCAACGGCAGCGCAATGAGGTTGCCGAAACCTCCTTTCGGCATGGTGTCCTGGTTCGGGAAAAATCTATCATACGAGTCAAGTCCGACTTGATGCCGGCGCTCCATAGTTCGGGTAAGAATGGCGCATCCGAGCTTTCGTGCTGTTACCGCAGGCATTGCCCGATCAAAGAAGATCCAAACATGACCGCCATTGCCGGACCGCGAACGCTCTAATGCAGCGGGCACGTTCAGTTCCTGGCAAGTAGCGAGAAAGGCGGCGGCATCATCTTGCCATGTCTTCTTGTCAAAATCGACCGCAAGAAACCAGCATGTCTCATCACGCAGCAGTGGATACGCGCCAACCGTAAGCTCACCCGCCAAATGCTGGCGAACCGCCTCGTCCGTTAGAGGATGGAAGGTCCGTGTTTTACGGTCGACCTTCTTGCGGTCTTCGGGTCTGCTCGCATAGTAAGCCTTCCAATCGCGATCTGCCTTTGGCATGTATCCAGCCCGCCCATCAGGGTTTTCCCAGCGGACCGCATAGACATCTTCCCGGCCACGGAAAAGGTTTCTAAAGAGGGCAATTTTAGCCTTTGAGTCGGAAGCATGACTGACAGCATCGATTGCTGTCCCGACGCTTTGGACCAGCGTAGCCCCCTGAGTCTGGATCGCAGGAATCGAGATACCGTGCTCCGTCAAGAGCCTCCGCAGACGGTCGTTTTCCTCCCGTAGACGGTAACATTCCACCTGGGCGGATTGAAGCTCTCTTTGAGACTCTTTGCCGGGCATAACTGCATAGTCATCCTATCAACTCAAAAACCATTTGGGGGAGGCCTCGGCCCCGATCCCATCCGTAACAACGGGTCGCTCTCGTTAAAATATTTGCTTTTTATGTAATATGCGTCTAATATTTAGACGGTTAATCAATGCAAAGTGTTACATTCAAACTCAAGCAGGCCAGCGCCGTACTGGGGGTGCCGCCAAAAGACCTTCAAAACCTGGTACAGCTGGGGGTCATCCGTCCTACACGCCGCAACAGTGTGTGCTGGTTTGACACGAATCTCCTATTAGAAGCGAAAGTGGCTTTTTATCTCAAGGAAACCCTTGGCAGTTCGAGTGATCTCCTGGCCAGATTCACAGAGGCGCTTTCGAAGAATCTTGGCAAAGCCAAAATGGGTAATTTGGGGGACATCTGTCTTCGATCTCGTCCGCTTAACGGCACTAATGCGGTGGAAATCAAGATTCCGGTTCGCTCTTTGGTTCGGGAATTGGAAGACCAGATTCCTCTGGCCTCGGCTTATAAGGACCTTCCCAAGGGGCGAAAGAGAGCTGGGTGGAAGAAGGATTTCTTGCGGAACGCCGAGCAGTCCGCTGCAGATCTGGGTGACATCTCAGAGGAAGAGATTCTAAAAACGGTTCGTGAATATCGCTCAGGACGAAAAAAGCTGCCGGAGATCACCGTCGTTGCCCGCACAAAAAAGAAAACGGCCTAAGGGCGTTGTCGATACGTCCGTTTTGGTAGCAGGAATCGCGGGACTCAAATCCCTGGAGATCACGCCAAAGAATCCAAGCGCCAAATTGCTCCGGGATTGGATCGAAAGGGATACGTTTGTCTGGCTGGTGAGCGACGAGATTCTGCTTGAATACAAGCGGGTCTTGGCACATCTGGGGGTCCGTCGCGCGTCTATCGGTAAAGTGATCAATCTGTTACGAGAAGAAGCGGAACTCGTCCCAGCCTCTGCTCTTCCAAACATCTCCCCTGATCCTGGCGACGATCCATTCTGTGCTTGCGCTGAAACTGGCCGAGCCGATTTCATTGTGACGCTGAATCCGAAAGATTTTCCGCAATCGCTACTATCAGCTCACGTGATCAGATCAGGCGAAAGCGTTCCGACCACTGCGCGCCGAAAGCCGCGCCACAGATTTTAATGGGGAGCGACTCGCTCTGCCGTGAAATTTGCGACCGGGCCAATCCAAATAGGATGAAAGTGCCATGAGTGCGACGTATCTCTGTGCCGTAAACGTGCCGTACGCTTCGAGCCGGTATGCGCCAAAGTGGTCTTTCTTGATACCTAATGCAAGTGCTTCCGTGCGGGCTTTGTTGATGGCAAGATATTGATTTATAAGGCGAAAATACAAACTCCTCCGAGATTCGAGTCATTGACTACGAATCAGAAGGCCGGGAGTTCGAATCTCTCAGGGCGCGCCATAGTTTTCAAGCACTTACCCGCCGGCAGTTCTCCTAAAACAGCACGCTCTTACCAAAAACTCTTACCAACTCATTCGTGACAGCGCTGGAATACCTGGGAAAGCGCTGGAATAAACATCGGCAACAACACGAAGAATGAGGTGACGGGAGCATATGAGAAAAGCGAAGCTCAATTGCGTTCCAGCATTTGACCGAGTTTTAGTCCTGTTGGGAAACAATCGGAATGAAGGACAAAAAACGGCAAAGGCTTCCTCGTGGTCTGCACTGGGACCCGAAGTCTCAATACATTTCATTTAACTGGCGCGATTCTCGTGGCAAGCAGCATGGGCAGTCTACCCACACCACAGATCCAGCTAAAGCCCTGATTTTTAAACTGGACTTCTCGAAAAAGCAGCGTGAGAGTCTGGATCAACTGGAAAACGCAACAGAAAATCTAGGCACTCTGAGTCTTCAGCGAGTCTCTGAGATGTACTTCAACTGGAAGCGAGCCGGCAATGCCGCCAATAC
>Ga0137363_10003037_pt1 | contig 10118 bp, 12 predicted proteins | sample MadtaG_FD_104800 | JGI IMG/M metagenome (GOLD analysis project Ga0137363, IMG submission 104800) | Vadose zone soil microbial communities from Angelo Coast Range Reserve, California, USA - Mad1_115_16 metaG | ecosystem: Environmental > Terrestrial > Soil > Vadose zone | place: USA: California...
AGTCGCAAAACGCAACGCCTCCGAATTCAACGGCATTATGATATCGGGAGGCAGCCTCGAATGCTTTTCAGCGAGATAGCGTGCCAAGCGGAGCTCATCAGCTTCGCTGGGGAACCGGGCGAGCTCCAGGAACTCGGTAGAAATATCGATTTGCGAGGGCGATCTATCAAGCAGTCGCTTCCTGACCGCAGCACCAGCGTTCACTGTAGCCGGCTGCGCATTGTCGAAGGGGTAAAGCAAAAGAACGCGTCGCGGCGGTCCTTGGGCGTTGACCGACCAGTTATTCAGAACCAACGCGACTACGCCGATTATAAGGCTTCTCAAAAGGACAAGGATCTGCGTCACCCCATTGCTCCGACGCTGCTTAGCGTTGATCGGACCTCGGTTCGGGGATCGTATCCCAGGATTGGAAGGACAGCCAACCTTAAGGTGAAGGTGACATCGTTTGAATTTAATTGTTCAAACTTCAAAAAAGGGCGAAATAATTGAATTTTTACGGGAACGGGGCCAATTTTAAAACGACACGCACAACCGATAGTACGTCACTGCCACTTTCCGGATGCGGGTGTCTGCGTCTGCGGCAGGCTCCCGCCAAGCATCTCCGCAGTGATTATATGATGTTTATTTATGCACGAGCACCTGTGGCGCAGCGCCCGGGGTGGGCGGCGCCTCCGAAATTGCAAATGTAAGCCATGTATTCCAGCCCTCAGGCCGGTTTTTGGCACCAAACTCAAAATACGACTTCACGCCGAGGAAGCCCTGCTTTCCAGCAATAGGGAAAATATATCCCAATTGGGGACCAAGCGAAAACACGCGTGACTCAAACGCACCGACTCTGTCGCCCGAGCCGCTGTCACCGGAGACCTGGTCGTAGGCATATCCGACGAGGCCGACAAAGAACTGCTTCGACAGGAACTGCGATGCCCCCAGTCCAGATGGAAGTCGACGCCGCTTTGGTATTGGGTTGTCGGATTGATGAAATTATAGGTGAACCCCGCGACTGCCGAAAACTCGTGTCCCGTTGCTGGATTGAAATAAGTATACCCGCCGCCTGCATCGATGGCGCCGTGCCCAAGCCCGAGGTTGGACACACTCGTCGAGTTATAATTGCCAACCGGAATATCGTCGGTGATATAGGTCATGAAATTGTTGACTCCGAAGTTCCACTTCAGCGACGCCTGCGGATAGAGGTCGCCGAAACCCGTCGTGGTATCGCTGATACTGTCGGTTCGCAGCAGGCCGAACGGAGGGAGCGAGGCCGTGAGTGTCCCGTTGACGTTAGCGCTCGTGGTTCCGGTGATCGTTCCCATTTGCACCGCCAACTGGCCGCCGAAGACCGGCGTCGCAAACACATAACTCGGAACGATGATCGCCAGGTCCGCGGTGGCGTGCAAACTCGCGTTGAGGTTGACGTTCAGCGATGGGTTAAATCTGCCGATCTGGATTTCGCGGGCCGCAGCAACATCGGCTCCGGCACTGACGGATGTATGATAGTAAACTGACGCCACTGCCCATCCTGGTGTACTCGGCGCCGCCGCAAGACTTCCAAATGAGCCCGGAAGCCAAAAGCTGGTACCGCTTTCATCGGGCGAACGAAGCGGATGACGCTGTCAAAAGAATGCCTACACATAGAAACATCGCAACAGCAGAAGATTGCAGCGCCGCTTTCTTTGGTACGAACATCTCTCTCAAAACGTTCGAGTTGATGCGGTTCATGTGGCCGTCCCCCGATACATGTCAGCATAACTTTTTCAAAGCTCGTGATGAACTTATTCGCGTTAACGTTGAGAATAAATGACAATTAGTCGCGCGTAATAACTTGGTGAAATTTGGTTGCACGAAAGCAACTACTCCGAAATTTCGGAGACTCTACGAACTTTCGGAGCATTGCTGCATTGGCCTTCGTTAAGGGTTTCATCAGCCCACTGATCTGGCTTGCGATTTTTCGGATTTGAGAAGCTGGCGGCGTTGGCCCAATCCTTGCCCTAAGCTAGTCCACTATCGCTTAAGCCAGGATCGAGAAGACTAAATGTGCATTTTCCTCTCAACGCATATACGCCGATAACTGACGATGAGCGGACGGCGGATCAAACTGCGCTGCTGATGAACTACAGCCCAAAAGGAGCCAGACATGTCCGAACCGGAATGTTGGTATGTATCCTATCTAGCCAAATCACCCGACGGTCATCGGCTCTATGCTCGTGCCACCCAAACATTCAAGACCGAGGAACACGCGAAGACGTTCGTCAAAGAAATTGCTGCCAATCGCCAGCGTCTTACAGCCGGTACAATTAATCCGCATTCTCCAAAACGTATTATCCCTGCCGCCGAAATAGCGGCCTGGGTGGAAACGCCGGAATAGGTCGGGTGGTTTGAGACCCAATGTATCCGACCACCCGACGGCGTCAGACGGGCTACTGAGCGGTAAGCGCTGCCGGTGCCACTCGCGGCAGGACAAGCTGGATCGTCGTCCCCTCGCCGGGCTCGCTATCGAGATTAACTCGACCACCCAAGCAGTTCGTAACGATGCTGTGGACGATGTGCAATCCTAGGCCGGTGCCGCCCCGATCGCGACGCGTCGTGAAGAACGGATCAAATGCTTTACGCCTAACACCGAGACTCATGCCGCAGCCATCGTCGGAAAAAACGATCTCGACATTGTCCTTCCCCGACGCCAGCACCTTGATATCGACAGTACCTCCCTTGCCGTCGGGAAACGCATGCGCGACCGCGTTGAGGAAGAGGTTGGTTAGCACCTGTCCGTACGGTCCTGGATAGCTGTTCATCGTTAGATCGGATTGGCATTCAACGTTGAGTATCAGATTTCGCTTTCTCAGGCTCGGTCGCAGGCTCATCAAGACCTGTTCGGTCAGATCGCCGAGGTCGAACACGCGCTGATTCGGGTGGTTTCGGTCGGTCGCCACCTGCTTGAACGATTGGATTAGTTCGGCCGCGCGATTGAGATTCGTGACCAATTGCGATGACGCTTTACGGCTGACCTCGAGAAACTCATTCAGACTTGATCGCTTGAGGGTGCCTCGCGCTACTTCCGCCGCAAACATAGCGGTCTTGCGTTCCAGCGACGAAGCCACCGTCAGACTGGTGCCCACGGGATTATTGATTTCGTGCGCAACACCCGCGACCAGCCGCCCAAGTGCCGCGAGTTTTTCCGCTTCGATGAGGAAATTCTGGGTCTCCTGCAGATTTCGCAACGCCGCCTCGGCTGCGTCCCTGGCACTACGTATCTCCTGTTCGCTACGCTTGCGCTCGCTGATGTCGATGTGGGTACCGATCCAGCCATAGATGGCGGCAGCCGCATCGCGAAGCGGAATGGCGCGTGTCAGAAATGGGCGATATTGCCCGTCTCGCCCGCGCAAAGATAGCTCCATCTCCAATGCCGTTCCGGCTTCCAGGGTTTGCGCCCAACGAAGGCGGGCTTCATCGAGCGAGGCCGGTGCAAGAATAGCCTGCCAGTCATGAGAGCCGGTTTCCCTAACTGATGTCCCAGCGTATTCGTGCCAATGATTGTTGAACCAATAAATCTTGCCGCCGGCGTCGGCCATCCACACCAGTTGCGGAATGGAGTCGGCCAAAGTATGGAACTGGCGTTCGCTGGCCTGCAGCGCGGCTTCCGCGCGCTTGCGTTCTGTGATCTCTTCAGCAGCGACGTTGACACCGACAATTTCGCCGCTCGGGCTACGTAGCGGATGCCAATAGGTGATCCAAAACCGTTCGTCGGCTTGATCCGCGCGCTGACCCGCAACCTCGATGCCCGTCACCGGTTCACCGGTCTCCATGATCGAGCGGACGATGCCTTCGACCGCCTCGGCCAGCGCCGGTACGCAATCCCGAACCGTGCGTCCCAGATGATCCTCCACGGAGATGCCGCATATCTCTGTGAGGCGCTGGTTGATCTGCAGATAACGGCAGTCGGGAGAGAGGCAAGCGAGGCCGATCGGCGCCGTGTCGTAGATCAGTTGCAGGGCGGGTTGGTGAGGAAATAGCACGACGGAGGAAGACTTCATCGCGGTCGCACCGCTATTGGTGTTCTTTGACAACGAATGCCTCCCTCATTGTCAGCTTCGGCCACGTCGGGCATCGGCGACAAACCGATGCGGGTGATGGCAGCCGGAGCCGATAGCTCCCAATGTATCGAAGCCACGCGTAGCTCGCTAAAATGACAGACAACGTCCCACATTTCCAATCGCAAGAACCGGGCCAACGTATCAGGTGGATCGGGCTCGCAGGAAATGCGTGATGGATCAGTGATGTGACCAAACGTCGCCATCAACGGCGACCGCCGGTTTGATTGAGATTCTCCGAAATCTCGGAGGGCCTCCGAAATTTTGGAGGTGTATGGCTTCGATGTAGATCCACACGCATCAGCGTTTTCAGAATTGCGTTGCCAGATGTCGTCGCGACGTTCGCGACGACACAATACTCATCTCGACGCAACCATTTTTCGACTCCGAGGCAATCGTCCGGAAATCATCGCTGGGTATTCATCTCATTAATGAAGCGCCGGAATGGCGCACCAGGGCGCTCAAACAGGGTCAAACAGGGGACGTACAATGTACAATCTGGATGCGTTAAATTTGAAGTCTCGGCGTATCGCCGCCTTCGGCGCGTTGGCGATCGGAGCAGTCGCATTTTCCGCTTCCGCCGCGGCCGGGCCGGTGCAGCTGTTTCCCTTCTTCATGACACCTCCGACAGAGCAGATGCAGCCTGCCCCGCAAGTTGCGCCGCAATCCCAGGATGAAGGCACCGTGATCGAAATGCCCGCGCGGCTGAAGCGTCAGATCGTCAACTACGCGACCCGCGAGACGCCCGGCACCATCATTATCGATACGCCCAACACCTATCTCTATTATGTGCTCGGCAATGGCCGGGCAGTTCGCTACGGCATCGGTGTCGGCCGCGATGGCTTTACTTGGTCGGGCGTGCAGTCGATCACGAAGAAGTCGGAATGGCCCGATTGGACACCCCCGGCGGAGATGATCGCGCGCCAACCCTATTTGCCGCGCTATATGGCCGGCGGTCCCGGCAACCCGCTCGGTGCCCGCGCGATGTATCTCGGCGGTACCATCTATCGCATCCACGGCACCAACGCTCCTGGCACCATCGGCACGCGTGTCTCGTCGGGTTTCTTCCGCCTCACCAACGAGGACGTTGCCGATCTTTATTCACGGGTGAACGTCGGCACCAAAGTGATTGTGTTGCCGATGGATCACCGCGCCGACAATTCTGTCGGCCAGCGCAGCTAAAAAGGGGCACGGCAATGAACCACTCGATCTACAGCGCCGACCGGTCGACTCATCTAAAGATCGTGGTCGTCGCGCTTGTGGCGAGCATCGCGGTAGCTGGCTTTGGCCTTGCATTCCGCGCCAACGTTGAAGCCTCCCCGCAAACTGCGGGCGTTATCAAAGCCGGAAAGCCAATGGCGATCACCAGTTCGGCTGGTTCGATCACTCGCTAGTCGGAGAATGCGTCATGTGGACCACAGAAGCTGACCGCGCTCGTCTCGGAGACTGGGATCCTGCCCTCTGGTCAATTGGCATCATGCTCGGAGCAGCGATCGTCTACCTCGCCTGCCTGAACTAATCTTCAGGGTACAAAAAAGGCTTGCGCGAGCTTGTGAACCATCTCTGTTTCGACTGCGCCAGGTTTGCAGATAAGGAGTTCTAAATGCGTTTTTATCGGAAGGTTCTCGTTTCTTTTGCTGTCGTTATTGTAAGTGGAGCGAGCGTTCTAGCCTTGCCTGCGCCCGTTGCCCATTTGTGGGATCTACCCATCGTGACGCACATTCCGGATCCGCTGCCGCTTCCATGCCGAAAGCAGAACTGGACGAATGCCGATCGTATTTGCCTGTCGTGGACCGCACCGCGCGACAACACGCGTCAGATAATGGCCGTCGCAACCGAGAGAGATCGAAGTCGCGCCGCCCCAATTTCGAGAACCCCATGACTTCGCGCGAGTTGCGAACTACTAATCTGGAGGCAAATATTGTCCGAGCAGCCTGACACCGCTCGGCGTTGTCGCACGCCGCTACTGATATCTCAGGGACCGTCCGGCGCGGACGTTGGCAGTTTGGCGCTAAAAATCGATCCGTAAGGACTACGCGCTGAAAACCAGATCTGCCCTCCATGAGATTCGATGATCGTGCGGCAAACCGGTAATCCCATCCCCATTCCCTGAGCCTTCGTTGTAAAGAACGCCTCGAAGACGCGGCTCGTGTTGCTCAGCTCAATTCCAGGGCCCGAGTCTTCCACCGTGATCAAAACGCGATCGGATTCACTCATTTCGGATCTGACGATCAAGATGCGTTCTCGATTGCTGACTGAACTCATCGCGTCAACGGCATTCATGACGAGGTTGAGCACTACCTGCTGCAGCTGTGTCCGCTCGGCCATTATTGTTGGGAGACGGTCGCATAGCTCGCGCTGTAGCGATACCTGATGTCTCTCCAGCTCCCCGCGAACGATCACGAGAACCTCACCGATGAGGTCGTTCACGTGCACAGAACTCCTCTCGCCGAGATCCTTCCGGAACATTGAGCGGATGCCGACAAGAACCGCACTAGCTCGGTTTCCGTTATCGACAATCCGCTTCAATGCCGCCCTCACTTCGTCCAGATCGGGCTCTGCTCTGTTGAGCCACCGCAAGCCGGCATTTGCGTTATTTATAAGTGCTCCCAGCGGCTGTCTGAGCTCATGCGCGATCGAAGCAGTCATCGCTCCCATTGTCGTGTCTCGGCTTACCTCGGCAAGTTCCCGACGCGCGGCCTGCAATTGATCTGCCGTATTTTTGAGATCAGTGACGTCTCGGGCGACAGCATATATGTAGCCCTTTTCGGCTACTGCCTTCCAAGATAGCCAGCGATAAGAGCCGTGCTTCCCGCGGAGACGATGCTCGAAATGTGGCAAGTTATGGCCCTTTGCGACACGGTCTAGGTGAGCGCAAGTTTTTGCCCAGTCATCAGGGTGTACAAGCCACTCGGTCGTATTTTTGAGCAAATCTCCTTCAGAATATCCGAGTGTCGTATTCCAAGCCGGATTGACTGCGGCAAATCTGCCTTCCATGTCGGTAACGACGAGAAGATCCTGTGACACGTTCCAGAGCCGGGCGCGTTCCTGCGCCTCTTGTTCAACGCGCCGCTCCAACGTTTCATTCAAATAGAGCAGTGCCTTCTCGGCCTCGATGCGTTCGGTTACGTCAGTGTGGGTGCCGAACCATCGAACAAGATCACCGGCCTCATTGCGGATTGGCAGCGCATGGGACAGGAACCAGCGGTAGGTGCCGTCCTGCCCCCTAAGTGGAAAGGTGTCTTCCCATGGGGTGCCGGTTTCGAAGCTTTCACGAATACGACTGACGACGTGGTCGACATGATCGGGGTGGACCACTTTCTGCCAGTCCCAATCCTGCAGATCTTCGAGGGGCGTTCCGGCGTAGTCGTGCCAGCGTTTGTTGTACCAATAGATCCTGCCCAGAGCGTCCGCGGTCCAGGCCAATTGACTCATGTTGTCGGCAAGCTCATGAAATTTGGTCTCGCTTGCGATGAGCGCCGCTTCCGCTCGCTTACGCTCGGTAATTTCTTCGGCTACGACGTTTATGCCGAGGATGCCGCCATCTCTCGCCCCAAGCGGATGCCAGGAGGTAATCCACACGCGCTCTGCGTTGCTCCCGTCCGGTCGCTGACCATTCACCTCTATGCCCGTGATCGGCTCCCCGGTCCGCAATATCGTTTGAACGATATTTTCGACCTGTCCGGCAACCTGTGGAACGGTATCTCGCACCGAACGGCCAATGTGGTCGGCGACCGAAATCCCGCAGATTTCCGTCAAATGCCGATTGACCTGCTGATAACGACAATCGGGCGTGAGAAATGCGAGACCAACCGGGGCAGTTTCGTAGATAAGCCGCAACTCGGCCTCGTGCTGACGTCGCTCGGAAAAGAGCGCAGCCAGAACGAATGAACACAGCGAGATAGCCAAAATGCTTGCCTGGGCGGTCAGGATGCGTTGGGCAACCGGAAAGTCAGCCTCATTGAAAATGCCGATGCCGAACGTCGTCGTCCAAACAATTGTAAGTGCGACGATGAACACGGCTACCGCAGAAAAAACTGGCCGACAGCGGGCGGCAAGCCAAAGCAATAGCGGGAATAGCATGGTGACCGACACCACAATCGTCCAAGTATCCCGCGGCAGGAATATGATAAGTCCGCTTATTGCGGTCAACGTTACGAGTGCCACAACCCCTTCGATGCGTTCGGCCCGCGGCGACGGATCGCGCGTTGCCGAGGCGAAACCGGTCAACAGCGGCGCAACTGTAATGATGCCCAGCGCGTCGGAAGCGAACCAGTGGTTCCAGATTGTCAGAACCGATGCCGTCGAACTGTGGAACAACACATATCCCACCGTCCCGCCAATTCCCGATACACTGGTCCCGACCATCACCGCCGCCAGCAATCCCAGCACATTACGCAGTCTGTCGAGGTTGAACGACGAACCGAAGTAGAACTCGAGCATACCCGCGATGAACAGGGCTTCGCCGGCGTTGCACAGGGCGAAGACAATCGCGCTCCAGATGTCCCGGTCTCCTAGGAGATTGGCCGCAATGGTTGCAGCCATCGTCCCGGCCATCACCGGCAATCGTGCACGGCGCCCAAGTGCGATAAGGACACCGGCCGCTATCCCCGCGGCAGGCCAGAACACGGCCACGCCATCAGGCTTGGTTTGCAGGTCAAGGCTCAGCCGTGCAGCCAGGAAATAAGCAATGCCTACCGCGATGGCGAGTCCGGCCGAGCCAACCCGCCGCCTCATCGGATCGGCGGAGGTGAAAAGCTGTTCGATCTGCAGCAAATAATGCAATGGGACACCCCTAACCCATCGAATTGTTGCACGGGCGAGAGGGTAGTGTGAACCCCCGTCGTGACGACACCAGTCAGTTTCGACTACAAATCTTTGCCATACCTCTCGCATTATCGGCCGCGGCGGTACGCGGCGCTCGCGCGCGGCTTCGAGGTGCCGCCAGTGGGGCTCGACCGCTGCCGAGTCAAAAGCGGACCCTGCGCTATTTTTGAACAATGTCCGCTTTATCCCTGCCGGCTCAACCGGTCACGGTCACGCATCACGAAAGCCCCGAAGTGGAGGTCCGAGGGCTTAGTACCGAACCAGGAAGTTACCATCGGCGGTAGCCGCGGCGGTAAGCATAGCGGCCTTAGCTTATCTCATCCTGGCTTACGTCCTGCTCCCGATCTTGTGGACCCATCACGAGCATGAACCTGGCCTAGCCTCCCTGCCCGAACTCACCCGCCGCCGCTCTGGCTTGCTTGCGCTCGCTTTCAGCTAGGTAAGAAAAACCGCTCCTCGGACGGATGTACCCAAAGGCACGGCGTGTTTTCGCGGGTATCGGTCAGTTTAATCATTTGTACCGGTGGCGCGTGGCGGCCCTCCTGCACGAATCGGCATTTCAGCGCTGCTTCAAGCTTCCAGCTGTAGGACCGCGCCAGTCTGCCGGACGCGATGGCCGAGGCGGTCATCGGCGCGCCGCGTTATGCATGTCGCGCAAGATCGCAGCAGTGGTGAAGATGCCGCTCGCCAAACACGACAACGTGGTCAAGACATTCCCGCCGGATCGAACGGGCGGCGCTAGCCGCCGCACGTAATTGTCGTGACCGTCGCAGTTCAAAAAATATTGGGAATCACGGGCCCATAGTAGGCGCCCCAGTGGCCCCACACATCGCGGCCACCGTACCCTCGGAATCCGCCACGCAAACCGCTGGCGCGGTTACCGTAACCGCCATAGCCGTCACCGGGAGTACCACCGAAGCCGCCGCCAAAGTGATTGCCGCGAAAACCATCACCTCCGCCACCGTCGCCGCCGCGGGCAAATGCGCTGGTGGAAAGCCCGGAACTTCCGAGAACAAGGACAATTGCAAGAACAACTATGGCGTTGCGCAACATTGACGACCTCTTTGAGATGCTCCCTGCATCCGCCTCGATTCAACGACCGTTGTCGATCGGTGCCCGCACGGGAGTTCGGGTCGACGTTCAAGATCTATGAACGTGCACTTGTAATCGCTTGTCCGATATTGCTGTTGTTTGCATCATTGCGGCATG
>Ga0137363_10003041_pt1 | contig 10114 bp, 5 predicted proteins | sample MadtaG_FD_104800 | JGI IMG/M metagenome (GOLD analysis project Ga0137363, IMG submission 104800) | Vadose zone soil microbial communities from Angelo Coast Range Reserve, California, USA - Mad1_115_16 metaG | ecosystem: Environmental > Terrestrial > Soil > Vadose zone | place: USA: California...
CCGCAAACGGCTCAGACCACGGTGAATGTCACTTTCACGGCCGCACAGGCCGCCGGCAACCTCAACGTCGTGGTCGTCGGCTGGAACGACACTACCGCCACGGTCAGTTCGGTCGTCGACAAGAGCGGCAACATCTACGCGCGTGCCGTTGGACCGACGCTCAATACCGGTGTGATTTCCCAATCCATCTACTACGCCAAGAACATCAAGGCGGCTGCCGCTGGCGCAAACATCGTCACCGTGACCTTCGCGCCTGCCGCGGCCTACCCCGACATTCGCATCCTGGAGTACAGCGGTGCGGATCTGAACAACCCCGTGGATGTGACCGCCGCCAGCATTGGTAACAGCGCCACGACCAACAGCGGATCCACAACAACCACCAACGCCACGGATCTGATCTTTGGCGCCAGCATGGTTGCCACCTTCACTACCGGCCCGGGTACCGGCTTCACCCAACGCTTGCTAACCTCCCCGGACGGTGACATCGCCGAAGACCGCATGGTCACCGCCACAGGCAGTTATAGCGCTACCACCGCGGCTCTCAGTCCGGCCGGCCCGTGGATCATGCAGATGGTCGCCTTCCGCACTCCTCCTCAAGGGAGCGTTGCTCCACCGACGGCACCAGGTAACCTTACCGCAACCGCCGCCAGCACCACCGGAATCGATCTGAGCTGGACCGCATCGACGAGCACTATCGGGATCGCCAACTACGTCGTCCAACGTTGCCAGGGCGCGGCCTGCACAAACTTCGCTCAGATCGCTGTTACTGCCCTCAGGCTCACGTACAGCGACACCGGTCTATCGCCGAGCACCAGCTACACCTACCGTGTACAGGCCATTGATACAGCCGGCACGCCGAGTGCTTTCTCCAATACCGCAAGTGCCATTACACTAACGGCTCAACCGCCGACGGCGCCCACGAACCTGACAGGCACGGCGGCCAGCGTGAGCCAAATAAATCTCAGCTGGACCGGCTCGACGAGTAACGTAGGGCTGGCAAACTATATTGTGCAGAGGTGCCAAGGTGCGGGCTGCACCACCTTTGCGCAAATCGCCACTCCAGTTGGTACGTCTTACAGCGACACCGGCCTATTATCGAATACAGCCTACAGCTATCGTGTCCAGGCGATCGATACTGCTGGCAACCTGAGCCCGTTCTCGAACGTGGCGAGCGCAACGACGTTAAGCGGCGCAGTGTTTTCGGTCAGCCCGCGTGTCTCGGTCCTCACGTTCACTGGCAACCAGCAGTTCACGGCAAGTACTGGAGGGGTGACTTGGTCAATAGACGGTGTAGTAGGTGGCTCGACGTCTTCGGGCACGATTACCAGCACCGGGCTATACACGCCACCGGCGAGTGTGGGCACTCACACCGTAACCGGAACAGCTTCTGGGCAATCAGCGGGTGCAACCGTTTACGTCAGCAACTACCCGGGTACGTTCACCCATCACAATGACAATGGTCGAACCGGCCAGAATTCCAATGAGACGGTCCTAAATCCGACCAACGTCAACCAAACACAATTTGGCAAGCTTTTCTCCTACGCCGTCGATGGCTACTCATACGCGTCGCCGCTGTATGTGGCAAACGTAAGCATCCCTGGCAAGGGCTTCCACAACGTTGTTTATGTCGCTACGGAGCACGACAGTGTCTACGCTTATGACGCCGACGGGCTAAGTAGCGCTCCGCTCTGGAAAGTTAGTTTCTTGGTGGGCGGAGCCACCACAGTCCCGTGCACCGATGTTGGTGAATGCGGTGACATACCCAATGAAATCGGTATCACCAGCACGCCCGTCATTGATCCGAACACTGGGACGCTATACGTAGTCGCCAAAACCAAAGAGAACGCAAACCACGTGCAGAGACTGCATGCGCTGGATATCACTACAGGCGTAGAGAAAGCTGGTAGTCCAGTGGTAATCCAGGCAAGCGTGCCCGGAACCGGTGACGGAACAGCGACGGTCACCTTCAACTCGCTTCGTGAAAACCAGCGGACAGGACTACTCCTGTCAAACGGGATCATCTATCTTGGATTCGGATCCCACGGAGACAACCCTCCCTACCACGGCTGGATTATTGCGTACAACGCAACGACCCTCCAGCAAATGATGGCTTACTGTTCGACCCCCGACGGTGCTTCCGGTGGCATCTGGCAGAGTGGCGGGGGTTTGGCGACTGATTCAACCGGGAATCTCTTCTTCGCGGCTGGTAATGGCGACTTCAACGCCAACACAGGAGGCCGGAACTATGGAGATACGGTCGAAAAACTGAGTCCGAGCGGCACTGTTGCGGACTATTTCACGCCGTACAACCAGGCCTTCATGTCCAGCACTAACATTGAACTCGGATCCGCCGGTCCGGTCATGCTGCTAGACCAACCCGGCCCCAACCCACATCTATTGGTTACTGCGGCCAAGAATGGAACGATCTACGTGGTCAATCGCGACAACATGGGTCACTTCAATGCGAGTAATGACAATCAGATCGTTCAATATCTGATTAACGCGCTCGTCAACTCAGATGCAGAGAGCGGAAACTATAGTTCACCCGCCTATTTCAACGGATTTATCTACTTCGCTGCGGTTAATGACCGACTGAAAGTCTTCCAATTGGCAAATGGACTCTTGTCTACTTCGCCGGCTTCACAGTCGTCTGCTATTTATCCCTATCGAGGAGGATCATTCGCCATCTCGGCCAACGGCACTAGCAACGGAATACTATGGGCAATGCAAGACAACTCGTTTGGCGCGCCTGACAACGGTGTTCTCCGCGCCTACGACGCAGGCAATTTAGCGAATGAACTGTACAACACTTCCCAAGCTGGGACTCGTGACGCCCTTGACGTGGCTAATAAGTTCAGCATTCCGCTGGTGGCCAACGGAAAGGTTTTCGTCGTCTCCCACACACAACTCATAGGCTATGGTCTGTTGCCCTGAGCTGCCCCCTAGCTCCGCGCACGGGATCATACGACACCAAGATCTCCTAAACTCATGACTTTTGCCTCTTTCCGTTCTTCGAGTTGCGGCGCGCACGGAGCCGTAGGCGACCGCAGAGTGGCAATTCGTCGCGCAAACTCTCACGGAGCCACGTATCCCAAACTGCTGTGCGGCCGTTTTTCGTTGGACTCCTTTCCGCAAAACCCTCCTTTAAGCGATCGGATATTGTCTGATTCTCCTCCTTGAGCTAAGTCAGTCTTCAGAAAAAAACCTCATCTAATTTGCCCCGTCAATACGAATTGACGGTCCCAAATCCTTTATCATGAAGGGGCTCAAATTGGCAGATTGTTGTTCGGCTGGTGCAATCGAGTGAATGATCATTTGGCTCAGTATTTTCGGTGTCCGCAAAGATATGCCCGGGTCGTGACGAAAGGCACGCCTTCCTCTACGAGTGGATACTTCCGGTTCGGCAATGATGCAATTTGCTATGGAGCTTACTACGGGCATCACGCAGACGAGCTCCGTCGAGGGATGCTTTACGATGCCCTCGATGAGGTTGAGATCAATAACGGAACCACTTATCTGCCATTTGATCCTTGGCAGGTAGCCGATAATCTTCTTCGCGAACGATATGTAGATGACTGGCGAAGCGAAGGCTTCATGTTAGCTTTGTCCAAACTCTACTACTTCATTCGGCCGGTTCTTTCCGCCGGTATGCGGAGGCTGCTACAAAAAGTCTATATGAAGGGCTGGGATAGGCTTCCCTTCCCGAGGTGGCCGGTTGATTGTTCAGTGGACAACTTACTAGGGCGCTTGCTGCTGATGTCCCTCAAGTCAAATCGCGTCGAGCGAATTCCCTTTATTTGGTTCTGGCCGGAGGGCGCTTCCAGCTGCGCAATTGTGACGCACGACGTGGAGACGGAACTTGGTCGGAACTTTTGTCCGACCTTGATGGATATTGACGACCGTTTTGGAATTAAGTCCTCATTCCAGATTATTCCGGAGCAGCGTTACGACGTGAGCCCGGAGTTCTTGACTTCCATTCGAAAACGTGGCTTCGAGTTGGCGGTTCACGATCTAAACCATGACGGCCATTTATATAGAGACCGAGGCGAATTTCTTGAGCGTGCCGTCAAGATCAATTCCTATGGCAAGCAGTTTGAAGCGCAGGGGTTCCGCGCGGCGGTTCTGTATCGAAAGCAACTGTGGTACGACGCGCTGCATTTCTCATACGATATGTCCGTTCCGAATGTGGCGCACCTGGATCCTCAACGCGGTGGTTGCTGCACCGTCATGCCATATTTCTTAGGTAATATTCTGGAATTACCAGTCACCACAACGCAGGATTACACTCTGTTTTATATTCTCAACGATTTTTCGATTGATCTTTGGAAAAAACAGATCGAGATCATCATGGAGAAGCATGGACTGATCAGCTTCATTGTCCACCCAGACTATGTGGTTAGACCGTCCGAGAGAGCCATATATGAGGGATTACTCGGTTTCTTGTCCCGCTTAAGGGAAGAAAAGGGCGTGTGGGTGGCCACTCCAGGAGAAGTGAATAGTTGGTGGAGACAGCGAGCCGAAATGACATTGCTTGAAAACGGTGAAGACTGGCAAATCGAAGGGCCCGGTAGTGAGCGAGCCCGGCTAGCCTACGCAAGTGAAAAAGACGGTCGCCTTATTCTCTCTCATCCAACATAGCAGACTCCGGGATTCCAGTGTCAACGCCTCATCGAGCCCGGCAATGTCGCAGACTTGATTCCCATCGATGCTTGCGTGAAGTGCTCCGAATTGCACGGAACCTGCTTCCAAGCCCTCCATCGCGGTTACAGGTATTCTTCAATTTCGGATCATTCGTTAACCAACTGAAAACAAGTGACTTAATCCGCCCTCCCTTGAGAATTCGGAGCGACTATGCAGTTTAGGAATTCCCTTGTCAAATGATGGTAACGGTTTTCACCTTTTGACCAGGGCCCTAAATGGAGGAGGAACAAGCTCTCTATGCCAGCCCCAGTCGTCTTGTAAACCGTTTAGTTTAAATTATTTAGCAGAGACCAACGAGAGAAGTCGGCAGCCCCGAGCGAGCGCCAGATGGCAGGCTGATTGCGAATGAGCCTATAGGTGGAAGTCCCGTCCCAGCGGAGTAGTTTCGCTTGGTCAATGTGACACAGCGGCAATTCCGGTTCCGCCGATAAATAACAAGGATCTATTAAACTCAAGATGAGCCCCGAATCTAGCCGCGACCGGTGGTATGCACTTCAAGTACGAACTCGCTGGGAAAGTTCAACGGCCGGTTTACTCAGCAGCAAGGGATACCAGACCTTTTTTCCAACGTACACGACCGAGAAGAGGTGGCGTCGTGGAGTGTCCAAAGGAGCTGCTGCACCTTTGTTTCCTGGGTATGTCTTTTGTCAATTCGACCCACTCATGCGTTTACCCGTTCTTGTGACCCCCGGCGTGATCGCCGTGGTTGGACGGGGACGCGTCCCAGTTCCTGTCGAGGATTCGGAAATGGAAGCCATACAGAGGGTGGTTTCATCCGGCTTTCATGCTGAACCTTGGCCTTATCTGGAAGTCGGCCAGCAGGTTCGAATCCAAAACGGTGCCTTGCGCGGCCTTGTAGGGATTCTCACGAGTCTTCGAGGCAGCAACCGAATTGTGGTTTCTGTTTCATTGCTTTGCCGGTCCGTGGCTCTGGAGATTGACCGCTCCGGCGTTTCTCCCATTCAGTCCCCTGAGTCCGCCGTGCTTGGACCACTCTCTGCTGGACTGCAGCTCGAAGGGGTGGCCGGATAATTTATCGGACTCCTGCATGCGTCCCCGCGCTCGGAAGTCTGGGCTTAGGTTCGACAAAAATACTCGGAAGCGATGGAAGACAACGTACACAGAACCAGAATTGCCAAATGAGGCCTGACCGCAGATGGGAAATAGCTACCTGAGAATGCCAGCTTTCTGGGAACAAGGTGCCCGCAGCTTAAAGGGACAAAAGGCTAAGGCTATGTCTTCTTTCGGAACATCGGCTGTAACGCGGGCAAGTTTCTTGCAAGAAGAGACGTTTCACAACTTGCTCATGTTGGAGCGTCGTCGCGCAGAACGCTCTCGTAAACCGTTTGTCTTGATGGTGCTTGAAGCCGACCCCACGATTGAAGCCAATGTAGCGGAACGCTTCCTGTCGCAGGTGACCTCAGTCCTGCTGAAATCCACTCGCGAAACAGATCTCATCGGTTGGTACGAGAAGGGTGCCAGCCTGGGTGTCATCTTCACCGAGATCAGCTTGGAATTTGCCACGCCGATTACTGAGATTCTTCGGTCAAAAGTTGTGAATGCCCTTCACAATGAGTTCAGCAGCAACATCAGCTCCAAGCTCACTGTAACGGTCCATCTCTTCCCTGAAAACCGGGATCGTGACGGAGCCCCCAAGGTCGCAGATACCAGGCTCTATCCAGATCTCCGGGGTGGGGATTCGAAGAAATGCCTTTCTCAAGCTATTAAGCGGGTGATTGATATTGTGGGCAGTGGCGCGTTGCTTCTGTTTCTTAGCCCTCTCCTTGCCGCTATAGCGCTTGCAATAAAACTGACATCCAAAGGTCCGGTGCTTTTCCGCCAGGAAAGACTTGGGCAGTTCGGAACTTCCTTCAAATGTCTCAAGTTTCGAACCATGCATGTGAACAACGATCCAAGGATTCACCAAGAATACATCCAGCAATTCATCGCTGGCAAATCTGGCTGCGAAAACGCTGATCCCGGAAAGCCGGTCGTCTATAAGCTCACGAACGATCCCCGCGTAACAACCATTGGGAGATTCCTTCGCAAGACTAGCCTGGACGAATTTCCACAGTTCTGGAACGTTTTGAGTTGTGAGATGTCGCTGGTTGGCCCTCGGCCACCGGTGCTCTATGAGTTTGAGGCCTATGACATCTGGCACCGTCGTAGAGTTCTTGAACTTAAGCCTGGTGTTACCGGGCTATGGCAGGTCAGCGGTCGCAGCCGTATGTGCTTCGACGATATGGTTCGATTAGATCTCCGTTACTCACAGTCTTGGTCTCTCTGGCTCGACCTTAGAATCCTAATGGCGACTCCGCGTGCAGTCCTCGGTGGCGAGGGCGCTTACTAGACCGCACCTCGAATGGTTTCGGTGTGCAACGGTGCGAGCGCTTGCGTCCAAGGGCAGAGCAATAATTTAACTTGCTCCGAATGAACCCAAACCAGTGCGGTTCCACACCCCTGTGGGTGCACTTGTCTATTCCCGCTTGGGCGGAGAATCCCTGACCTCGACCGTTTGATGGTTATCGTTACAAGCTTAGGTAGCATGGCTCCATCGCTTTCGAAAAAGATAAGCGCGATACGTTGGTACAATCACTAGGCAGAGAAATCTGGCGCCGGTTACGGCAGCGCGAGGTGAGGGAGCGTGTCCATGAGTTTCCATGAGCCACAATTCCCCGACGAGACCCCTTATTAGCCCAAAGGAAATCGCGCTGTGACGGCAACGGAGACACGGGCATTGCATGAGATGAACGCAAGCGTTAAAAAGCGATTCTTTCTGTTTGGCTCTTGGGTTTTACTTTCCTCCCTGATCTTTTCAAGCGCGATCAGCACCTTCATTCGAATCTCCGTTTCGAACCCCGATGCCTCTCACCTCATTCTCATTCCCTTCATAAGCGCGGGGGTGATGTTCGTGGAACGGAGCAAGGTTTTCCGGGACCTGGCCTACGACAGACTGCTTGGCGGTTGCTTCCTCTTTCTCGCTTGCGGCGCGGCGCTCGTTTCGCGCTTCGCAGGAGGCGGCGCAGCACTCGATGTAAAGTTCTCCGCGAGCATTCTGGCGCTTGCGTTGAGTTGGGTGGCTGGATTCGCTTTTTTATTCGGACAATCTGCTTTCAGGGCAGGCTACTTCCCGCTTCTTTTTCTTTTCTTGATGATCCCATTACCCAAGTCCTTCCTCGACCATATTGTTTTTCTCCTCCAATTAGGTTCTACTTGGGTCGCCGAAAATCTGTTCGACCTATTGGGTGTCCCAGTATTGCGCGAAGGATTTGTCCTACATCTTTCGCGGTTCAATATTGAAGTGGCGCAGGAATGCAGCGGCATCCGTTCAAGCATGGCATTGCTCGTCCTGGCGCTGCTGATCTCCCATTTTTGGCTCAACCGTTTTTGGACCAAAGCCCTGTTCGTGGTCTCCGGCCTTCTGATGATGATCCTCAAGAATGGAATTCGAATCGCCACACTCTCACTGCTGGCAATCTATGTAGATCCGGACTTTCTCCTTGGGAAATTGCATCAGGAAGGAGGGATCGTTTTTTTTTCGCTGGCATTACTATTGCTTCTTCCTGTTCTCGCTCTTCTTCAGCGGTGGGAATCCAGAATTCCAGTGGCTACTGCTCCCGCAAACAGTCCTAGAGATCCGTGATCCGCGACACATGCGAGCCGGGATTAATTATTAGGGAATCGAGTTTGCCACTAAACCATTAATTGAATGAGAGAATCTCGAAAGGTTTGAGAGTAGCGGGGAGTAAAACCCTATCCGGAGAAGCTCTAACGTCCCCTTGGAATTTATCTTTCAGGTCCGGCGCGGTCTAAAATGGACTCGACCTATGGGTTCGCTCATTAAACTTTGTCGTTTTGGTACCCATAATAATAATCCCCATAGGAATCTTGCTTTTCTACTCGATTGAGCACTACCCCGAGTAAATTCTTGCCTTGGAATTCCGCCGCAGTTTTCTCGGCGATCTCTACATTTGTTGAGCCTGCTTGCACTACGAGCAATACTCCGTCTGTCAAATCTGCAAGAATGCTTGCATCGTGAACCGGCATGGCAGGCGGTGAGTCAATGACGATCCAATCGAACATGGGAGTGAAGCGATCCAGTAGCTGTTTCATCTTTTCACTCAGCAATAGCTCACTCGGATTTGAAACTTGGCTTCCACCGGGGATAAAGAAAAGTTTTTTCTCCATGCCCTTCTGAATTATTTCAATTTCGCTCGCCTCTCCCCTCAAATAATCTGAAAGCCCCGGACGATTTGGTGCGCCAAGCGTAGCGTGCAATCGCGAAGCTCGCATGTCTGCGTCCAAAAGCAGAACTCTCAAGTCGGGCTGCTGTACGATCGACTGCGCTACGTTTGACGCGACAAAGCTTTTCCCTTCCCCGGCAACACTACTCGTAACCAGAAGTCGCCGCAACGTGCGCGTGCCAGCAATCTGATATAGTCGCGAGCGAAGGGTTCGAAACCGTTCCGATACGGCATGTCTAACGTTCGAGTCTTGAAATACACTTTTCAGTGGGTCAAGCCGCCACTCTGGGTGTGCGCACCGCATGACAAGTTCTTCATAGCGCGGAGGCGTTGCATGATGGCCCGCAGGCACGATTCGCGGCGGTATTACGGGCAAGCCGACTTCAGATGTCCCCGTCACCGAGTGCCGCGTTTCTTCGGCTGCTTCCCCTATACTAGCTACCAAACCAGCCGCAAGTTGGGTGGATCTCTCTTCCGCGGCTTTCTTCAGGGCTTCATGAATGCGACTCATCGTTTCCTCGGATGCCTCTCTGAACGATTCAGCTGGTTTGAACCGCGGACGTTCCCAAAGGTTCTTTATTCTTCGTGCCTAATGCCGAAGCATCGAACATCGGAAGACTCGCGAAGACCGGGAGCTTGAGATATAGCTCCACTTCTCGATCCGTGTGAAAAGTCTGATCCATGGCTATTATCATGTACAGGATGCCTATACTCAGTGCGAGCCCCCCGCCGAATCCGCCACCAGCGAAGTATTTGAGTTTAGGGAATGACGGTTTCATCGGCAGGCTAGGCGGATCCAACACGCGAAATTGCTCCCCTTCTTGTTGATGCGCTAGGTCAGTGGCCATCGCTGAATTATCCCGCTTCTTCAGAAGCTCGTTGTAAAAATCCAGCGCACTCTGATAATTGCGGGTCAGCTCCTTCAATTGCTGCTCCACCCCGGGTACAGCTTGTACACGCGCTTCAAGAACTCGGCTCTGCTCCTGAAGTTGTCTTAGCCGCGTCGTCAGATCGGCAATATTAATCTCATCCTGACGCAGCGAGGCGCGGAGTTGTTGCATCTGCGGGGGTTCAGCCACCGGTTTTGATCCATAGGAGGGACTGTCTGCGTTTCGTTCTTCCGCTATTTTCCTCTTGAGGTCGTTGACCTGATTCCTGGTCTTAATCAC
>Ga0137363_10003044_pt1 | contig 10109 bp, 9 predicted proteins | sample MadtaG_FD_104800 | JGI IMG/M metagenome (GOLD analysis project Ga0137363, IMG submission 104800) | Vadose zone soil microbial communities from Angelo Coast Range Reserve, California, USA - Mad1_115_16 metaG | ecosystem: Environmental > Terrestrial > Soil > Vadose zone | place: USA: California...
AAATAAACCTCTTCGCGCAGCCCCGGCGTGGATTCTTGCGAATTGAGCGCGAGCAACTGCACATTAGGCTGCGCGTTCGGATCCGTATTCACGCCCGTTCGCACGCGGTTTCCCCTCGGATGTCCGCCACCCGCCGCAGTTGGCGGCTGCGCCGTCCCCTGCGTTGCGCCACCGCCAGGCCTCGCAGAATTCGGATCGCGCGGTGGCGGAGGCTGGTAGTCGTACTTGATCCGCTCCGTGTTCGTGCAGCCATAACTCTTCAGTTGCGCCTCGATCCAGTCCAGCGCGTTTCGGTTCCGGTCCGTCCCCTGCCGCCGGTCCCCGAACTGCGTTAACCCCTTGATCGTTGCCTTGTAGCGTTCCAGGTCCAACCGATCCACCAGCGCCCTCACCGTCTCGGAGACGGCACTCTGGCTCTGTGGCGCCGTCGCCGTGTCGGGGTATCGCGTTGCCAAGCCGAACTCCGCCCGCGGTGCGTACGCGGACTCTGCTCGCAGCGCCCGCCCCAGCGGACTCCCCGCAGCTCCAAACACACCCACCGCAGCAACCAGCAATTTCCATCCCATCCACTCACCTCTGGTTCACTCGAACTCACGCAGTTCAGACCGCTCGTATCCTGTGCAACTCCGATTATACTGATACCTTCATGGCTGCCACGAAATCAAGTCCGCCCAAACGCACGCCACGCAGCCGCTCGACCACATCTCCCTCTTGGACCACCCGCGCTTCCGGCGGCCTTAAAATCCTCCAAGTCCGCTCTTTCTCCAAACTCCCCTGGCTAGTCCACGCTGTCAGCACCCGCTCCGGCGGCGTCAGCTCGCTCGAGAACGAAAAAGTCCTCAACCTTGGCTTCGCCGACTGGGACACCCGCGAAAACGTCCAAGAAAACCGCCGCCACTTTCAATCCGCCGTAGGCGCCCCCGATCTCCCGTTAATCGCCCTAAGACAATTCCACTCCGACGTAATCCACGTCTTCGACGAAGCCCCCAGCGACCCCTGCCGTGGCGACGCCAGCATCACAAACCGCCCCAACCTCCTCCTAGCCATTCAAACCGCCGACTGCGTCCCCATCCTCCTGGTCGACCCCAAAAAACGCTCCATCGCCGCCATCCACGCCGGCTGGCGCGGCACCCTGGCCCGCATCGCCACCAAAACCATCGGCAAAATGCAAATGCGCTTCGGCACCAAGCCTGCCGATCTCCTAGCCGCCATCGGGCCGAGCATCGGCGGCTGTTGCTACGAAGTCGGCACCGAAGTCGCCACTCAATTCCTCTCCCAATTCCCGGACGCCCCAGACTACTTCGACGAGCTCCGGACCGGAGAAGAGCCCAACCCCCTGCAATGGCTCAACAGGATGCCTCCCGGCCACCAGCCACCACCCAAAAACGTTCGTCTCGACCTACGCAAAGCCAACCGCTCCCAGCTCCTAGCTGCAGGCCTCAGCTCCCAAAACATCTTCGTCAGCAACCTATGCACCGCCTGCCACCCCAAGCTCCTCTTCTCCTACCGCAAACAAGGCCCCGCCTCCGGCCGCCTAATGTCCGTAATCGCCCTCCGCCCCTGATTCCATTTTCCCGTTTTGGTACTTGACAAAGAATTACTTCAAGTATGCAATAACACATAGTTAACATTGCGCTTTATCTCGGGAACGCGAGCATCTTTGCTGGCGTTTTTGGTTTTTACCGTCCCGTATTGTCTAAGTTTATTGTTTGCAACACTTATGCAAGACATAGGGGAAGGGGTGCCAGGGGTTCCATGCTCTACCTCTAGCCGACAGCCGGAGGCCGCGCGTTCTCAATCTGCAGCAACGCCAATTGTCCGCACGCCGCGTTCACGTCTCGCCCTCGCGAGTACCTCACAAACGACGGTATGCCCCGATCGACCAAAACGCGCCGAAATTCCTCAATCCGCTCCGCCGATGACTCCCGGTACGGCAACTCGCCCGGATTCCACGGTATCAAGTTCACCTTCACGCTCTTCAGCGGCGCCAGCAACCGCACCACCCGCCGCGCATCCTCCGCCGCATCGTTCACTCCGCCCAGCATCACGTACTCAAACGTCAAATGCTCCCAGGGACGCAGCGGATATTTCCGGCAAGCGTCAAGTAAAACGCTCAGCGGATATTTCTTATTGATGGGCATCAACGCATCGCGCTGCTCATCGTTCGACGCATTCAAAGAAATCGCCAGCTTCGGCCGTACCGCTTCCAGCCCCAGCCGCTCAATCCCCGGCACAATCCCGCTAGTCGAAAGCGTCACACGCTTTGGCGAAATCCCCACTCCCTCAGGATCCAGCAAAATCCGCAAAGCCGCCATCACCGCATCAAAATTCAAGAGCGGCTCGCCCTGTCCCATCAACACGACATTAGTTTGTATGGGATCGCGCAGCCGGGCTTGTGCAGCGCCTTTCGTAGCGCCGGGCTTTAGCCCGGCATCTTGCACTTCGCTCCTGGTGTTGCTCGCGCGCCGATCCTCTTCCAGCGCCAACAACACCTGTCCCAAAATCTCCCCGGCCGTCAAATTCCGAATCAACCCAAGCTGCGCCGTCAAACAAAACTGGCAATCCACAGCGCACCCCGCCTGGGTCGAAACACAAATCGTCTGCCGCTCCTCGCCAGGCATAAACACAGCCTCGACCGACGCGGCCCTCGGCGGTCTTCTCTTCGGCGCGCCCTCTGTGTCTTCTCGAATGTCTCCGTTAATTCCTGACTTTTCGGTTCCTTCTAAAGCAAACAAATACCGCACCGATCCATCGCTAGACTCAAAACGTTGTTTCACGACAGGCAAAGTAATCGTTGCTTGCGTCGCGAGCCGCGAACGCAAAGCCGCCGGCAAATTCGTCATCTGCGCGACGTCAAACTTCCTCTCCGCATACAGCGCATGGTATATCTGGCCGCCGCGATACGCCGGCTCGCCCATCGCTCGGCACATCTCGCGCAGTTCGCTCTGCGATTTTCCAAGCAGTTCCATGGAATATTCCCGCGGGTTTCGCGCCGTCATCTCGTTCGACCGAATCACCCTACAGAATATCGTGTTTCGTTGCCGAGTTTCTTCTTTGCCTGCTTATCTTCTTCTTTTCAGCGTTATAATTTCCTCACCATGTCAAAACAACTCGCCGTCGAGCAACTGGCTATCGCCGACTGGGTCAAGGGTCTTGTCTCCATCCCCGAGCGCAGCTTCTCTCTCGAAAACATCCAGGACTACATCCTCCACCACGCCGTCCGCCCGGAAACGCTTGACAAGTACTGCTTCTTTTCCAAGGGCAATTACACGCGCAATCTCATTTTCAAAAACGATCTCTTCGAGTGTATGACCATTTGCTGGGAAGTCGGCCAGCACAGCCGCATCCACAATCATCGCGATCAAAATTGTTGGATGTCCGCTCCCATCGGCCGCCTAAAGATCCAGAATTTTCGCGTGGAACAAAAAGACGCTTCCTGCGGTACCTGCAAAATCGTTCCCACGGAAATCTACGAAATGGATGGCGCCCACCCCGTCCACGTAAATCCTCTAGAGCCTGTCCATCAAGTTCTGAACTTGCCCGAATTCAATCAGCGCGCCGTGAGCATCCACGTCTATTCCAAGCCCTTCGACAGCTGCGAAGTTTATCAGCGCGAACGCGGCACCTACGGCGACGTCCCCCTCCACTACACCAGCGAATTCGGCAAGCTTCACCCCGACGAAAAACTCTTATAGCATTTTATGTGGCACAGACTTCAGTCTGCGCGCATTTCCAAGCCGGCCCCGTTCTAAGCAGCGCGAACTGTTTACGATGTTCGATTGTAAGTCGCTGTAGTAAAGCCGTTATTCCAAGCGCGGCTTCCGCTTCTCACTTCGACGCCGCCTGTGTCACAATTAGTCATGGCTACCGCCACGGAAGTCCGTGACATCCAAAAGCACCTCCTCGGCAACGGCCTTGTCGTCATCACCGAGACCATGACTCACGTCCGTTCCGTCTCCGTAGGGGTCTGGGTCCGCAACGGCTCCCGCCGCGAAGTCCCCGAAGAAAACGGCTTAGCCCATTTCATCGAACACATGGTCTTCAAGGGCACCGAACGCCGCTCCGCCGAAGCCATCGCTCGCGAAATGGACTCCGTCGGCGGCATGCTCGACGCCTTCACTTCGAAAGAACAGATTTGCTTCAACGCCAAAGTTCTCGACGAACATCTCCCTATCGCCTTTGACGTCATCGCCGATCTCGTTCTCCGTCCCAAGTTCGATTCCGATGACGTCAAGAAGGAGCGCCAGGTCGTCCTCGAAGAAATCAAGATGGACCTGGACAATCCCGAATATCTGCTTCACGACATTTTCACGCGCGGCTTCTGGCCCGAGCATCCACTCGGCCGTCCTATTCTCGGAACGCCAGAAACCGTTCGCGGCTTCGACCGCGCTCATCTCATTGAGCGCTTCCGCGACTGGTTTGCGCCCGATCATCTCGTTATCACCGCCGCGGGGAATGTCACGCATGAAAAAGTTCTGGACCTCGTCCAGCGTGAGTTCGGCGATCTGCGCCCTGCGCGCACGCTGGAAGATCACACCGCTCCGCTTACACAAGCGCCGATTCGTCTCGAAACCAAGCGCGACCTCGAGCAAGTCCATCTCTGTATCGGAGTCCCCGCACTTCCGCTCGGCCACGAAGCGCGCTTCGCCGCGGCGGTCCTCAACAATCTTCTTGGAGGCGGCATGTCTTCGCGCCTCTTTCAAAACATCCGCGAAAAAGAGGGCCTCGCCTACGCCGTCTTTAGCGAGCTCACGCCCTATTCCGACGCTGGCATGTTCACCGTCTACGCCGGCACCGCGAAGGAAACCGTCGGCCAGGTCATTGACCTCACCATCAAAGAATTTCGCGCCATGAAAGAATCGCCTGTCAGCGAAGAAGAGCTCACACGCGCCAAGAATCATCTTAAGGGTTCGCTGATGCTTTCGCTCGAATCCACAACTTCCCGCATGTCGAATCTAGCCCGTCAGGAACTCTACTTCGGCCGCTTCTATTCTCTCGACGAAATCCTAGCCTCCATCGAAACCGTCACTCTCGCCGAGGTGCAAGCACTCGCCCACGATTTCTTCCGCCCAGAACAAATCGCCGTCACCGTCCTGGGCCCGCTAAACGGCTTCACCCTAGACCGTTCGCGTCTATCCTGTTAATTCTGCTCATCGAATCGCGAGCTCGAGCCCATCCGCAATGGCAGACGAAACGGTGTACTCGACATGCAGGACGCGACGCGGAGCATTTGATTGTGACTTCGAGGAGGCGTGGACGATAAGCGGCCGCATGGCGAGAATTCCACCGCGAGGCACGAGGCAATCAACGGCTGGAATTTGCCTCGAGAGCTCATGAAGCGCTTCGTCGCTCAAGACGCCCAGAGTGTGGGTTCCTGGGAGTACACGCAAGGGTCCGTTTTCGGCGCCCGAGTCGTCAAGATGCAGCCGCAGCGCTAATACTTGTTCAAGGGCGGCCGCCGGCGCGTGAGCGTAATTCACGCCATCCTTGACTGACCATGGTCCCCAACCCGGTGTATCGCGCCGCTCTCGCAGCGGCAACGCCGTGTCCTGATGCCACACAACGAGCCAGTTTGAGCTCGGCGACTTGTCGAACAGCGTCGCGCGAAAGGGAATTGTGGCGCTTCCGAGAACCTCTTCGGCTATCGCAATCAACGTTGAATCGCGCGCAAGCGAGCCGACACTCTCATTTCTCATCGCGTGGCGCATCCCGGCTCTGCTGCGTGGAAGTTCCGATTGATCTAGCATGGCTTGTAGGCCGGCTATTTCAGATTCGGGAAGAACATTGGGAAGGATTGCGAATCCCTCGTCTCTGACGCGTTCTTCGAGCGACTCTGATTTGTCGGTAACTCTCATAGTACGAATATTCTAAGCTCTCTTTTCGCGTTGACGCGCGAGAATCGAAATGCCATCATTCTGAAAATTCGTTTTTGAGATATTTGTACTGCAATTGAGGGCAAAGCGATCGGCTTGCGGGTCTCCATACTGGCGTCAGGCAGCTCGGGCAACATTACACTGCTCGAGACGCAGCGCACCCGACTCCTCGTGGACTGTGGCCTCGGCAAACGCGAAACGCTTGCGCGTCTCGCGGCAGTCGAACTTAGTATCGACCACATCGACGGCATCCTCATCACTCACGAGCACTTCGATCATTGCAACGGTCTTCCGCAAATGCTGGGCTTGTGGAAGGCACCGCTTTACGTCACAGAACCCACTATGGACGCGCTGAACCGCGCCCTGCCCGACCGGCTCGCGAAGCGCTTGCGTGGCGTGGAAACCATTCAAGCCGGTCAGCACTTTTCCATCGGCGATATTGATATTCATGCGTTTCAAATTCCTCACGACGCTGCCGATCCCATCGGTTTCACGTTTCGCACCAATGGCACCAAGATGGCGCTCGTCACGGACCTCGGCTACATGCCCGAACTCGTCAAAGTTCATTTGCGCGACGCCGATTGTTTGCTGCTCGAATCCAATCACGATTTGGACATGCTGAAAGTCGGGCCGTATCCGTGGGTCGTCAAGCAGCGCGTTCTTTCGCGTACCGGGCATCTATCGAATCATGCGGTCAGCGAATATCTTTCGGACCCGGAAGGTTTTGACGCCCGCGCGCGCTATCTCGTCCTCGCGCATCTCTCGCAGGAAAACAATAATCCAGACCTTGCGCGTCTTTCCGCCGAAGAAGCGCTCAACCGCCGCCCTGCGGAATGCGCTTTTCATGGCGAGTTGCTAATCGCTTCGCAAGAAAAGCCGCTCAAGCCGCTCGAACTTTAGTGCACAAAAAATAACGCCTTCATTTGTCATTCCGAGCGCGGCGAGGAATCTGCTTTTTGCTGGCAATCGCGGCAAGCACACCTTACGCAAGGCGCGCCTCATCGGAAATTCCACTCGCTTTTTTTACCGCGCTCTTCTAAACTGAGAGTGTTCTTGGTAGAGGTGCGGAGGCCATGAGTAGCCAGGTGAGCAATTCCGATCAGCTTCGGAAACCTGAGCAAAAGGGGCTCGCGAGTTGTACTCCGCCGAAATCCGAGCGGTAGCTGTTGCCGCCGCGGTTGGGGAACAGGTCTAAGGCCTGTCCACTGTCATCCGTTTAGATGGCCGCTTCCGAATGCGGCCAGAGCTAAAGCCGGATGGAGCGCTATCGAGAGGCAGCAGCCTCGAAAATCTTCTTCGCGGTTCCTTCCTTTCGTTTCGTTCCCTCCAGAAAAAGCCGGGCTGAATGAATCTTTTCGAACTTACGCGGGCGCTTGTCGATATCGAATCGACGACCAACCGCGAGCAAAACGTCGCAGACTTTTTGTTCGCGCAGTTGTCCATTCTGGCTGCGCGCACTTCCGGCCGCCTGGAACGCATTGCGGTCGAGCCGAACCGCGACAATCTTTTTGCGAGCTGGGGCGAGCCCATCGTCACGCTTTCGACGCACATGGATACCGTGCCGCCGTTCTTTCCGTCACTCGAGGACGCGGACTTCATCTGGGGGCGGGGCTCCTGCGACGCCAAAGGCATTATCGCGGCCATGATCGCGGCTGCGGAGAAACTTCTCGACTCCGGCACGACAAATTTCGGTCTGCTTTTTGTCGTCGGGGAAGAACGCAACAGCGCCGGGGCAATAGCCGCCGCCGCCAATCCGCGTGGCGCGCGTTTTCTGATTAACGGCGAGCCGACTGAAAATCAGCTCGCTCTCGGTTCGAAAGGGGCGCTTCGCTTCGAAGTCACCACGCACGGAAAACTTGCGCACTCCGCTTACCCGGAGCTAGGTCATTCTGCGATCCACTCGCTGCTCGATGTTTTGCGCGCGATCCGATCGATTCCGCTGCCTGAAGATCCGATGCTTGGCCCGTGCACTCTCAATATCGGAACAATCGCAGGCGGGCGTGCGCCTAATGTTGTTGCCGACCACGCGCAAGCCGAAATCATGTTTCGTACGGTGGGCGATCCAGAGGGAATTCGAGAGGCCGTGCTGGCCGCCGCTACGGGGCGCGCGGAAGCCCGAGAAGTTCTGCATACGCCCGCCATGCGGCTTGCGGCGTTCGACGGACTGCCCACGACTGTTGTGGCTTTCGCCACCGATATTCCCACGTTTAACGGCGTGTGGGGCCAGCCTTTTCTGATCGGTCCAGGCAGTATTCATTTGGCGCACACAGCAGAAGAGCGCATTCCAAAAAAACAGTTGTCGGACGCGGTCGACATTTATACGCGCATGGCGAGGCAGCTTCTCCGAACGGGAGCTGCACAAGCATGAGCCAAGGCCTCGCCATCGTCGGGTACGGAAAAATGGGGAAGCTCATCGCGCGCCTTGCGCCGGAGTATGGATTTGAAGTGCGCGCGAAATTTTCTGGCGGTGACAATCCCGGCGGGCATGGATTGTCACACGAAACCTTACGCGGGATTGATGTCGCCCTGGAATTCAGCACGCCAGTAGCCGCTCCGGTTAATATCCGGCGTCTCGCTGTGCTCGGGATGAACTGTGTCGTCGGCACGACTGGCTGGTTCGAGCAGATTCCCGCCACGCGCGAAGCTGTCGAGCACGCAAAGACGGGCCTCGTTTGGGCGGCGAATTTTTCGGTCGGCGTGAACATTTTTATGGAAACCGTGGCGCGCGCCGCCGCGCTTTTCGCCAAGCATCCGGAGTATGAAGCGTGGGGCTGGGAGATTCATCATTCGGCAAAAAAAGACGCGCCCAGCGGCACACTCAAAAAGGTTGCCGAAGAGATGCGCACAGCGGGTTATGCGCGGCCCGTCAGCCTAAGTTCAAATCGCGCCGGCGCGGTTCCCGGTACGCACGAAATCGGTTTCGACTCCGTTGCGGACACCATTACGTTTCGCCACATGGCGCACAGCCGCGAAGGGTTTGCCCGCGGTGCGCTGCAGGCAGCGCGGTGGGTAGCGGGCAAAAAAGGTTTCTATGAGTTCAAGGAGATTCTGGGTGAGCTGAGTTGACGAATGCCGCTTGCTGCAAGCGGCGGCGAGAAACCACCCATCCAGATTTTGAGCGGTTCGATGTCTAAACAAAGAAGGAGAAACACCATGTTTACTGGAACAGGCACTGCACTCGTCACTCCATTTGGCCGCGACGGTTCGCTTGATGAACCCACACTGCGCTCGCTGATCAAGCGCCAGATCGATGCAGGCATTGACTTTCTGGTGCCCTGCGGCACGACAGGCGAAAGCCCCACGCTCACGCACGAAGAGCATTTGCGCGTGGTCGAGATCGCCGTAGAATTGGCGAAGGGACGCGTGCCGGTTCTCGCAGGCGCAGGCGGCTACAACACCGCCGAAGTCATTGAGCTCGCTCGCGAACTTTCCGAAGTCGGCGCGGACGGCATTCTTTCTGTCACTCCCTATTACAACAAGCCGACACAGGAAGGGCTCTTTCAACACTACAAAGCGATCGCTGCAGCGACTTCGCTGCCCATCATTCTTTACAGCGTGCAGGGGCGCACGGGCGTGAATGTCGAGCCAGCAACGGTGCGGCGTCTCGCTGCGATTGAAAACATCGTGGGCATCAAGGAAGCTTCGGGGAATATTTCGCAGATGGCCGCAATCCTGAATGCAGTTCCGGACGATTTCATCGTGCTCAGCGGCGACGACGCTATCACTCTGCCCGTCATTTCCCTTGGTGGACGCGGCGTCATCTCCGTCGTGTCTAACGAAATTCCGGCGGATATGGCGCGCCTCACGCGGCTCGCTCTCGACGGCGATTTTCAGGCTGCGCGGCAAATTCACCGGCGCGTGCACTCTCTGATGGAGGTAAACTTCGTCGAATCGAATCCCATCCCAGTGAAGGCGGCCATGGCGCAAATGGGTTTGCTCGAAGCGGTTTGGCGTTTGCCGCTCGTTGCGCCGAAGGCGGAAAACGAGGCGCGCATTCACGCCGTGCTGGAATCGCTAGAGCTTGTCGAGACCGCCACGCTGCCGCGTGAGAGAGTTCATGCTGCCGCAGCAAGTTGAAGGATTGTTTGATGAGCCTCCGGCTCAATACAACGAAGAACACTTTCGGCTCTTCCGCGAATTCAAGGACGCGGTCAATCGCGGGGAAGTTCGTGCGGCGGAGCCGGATGCCGCTTCGCCCACGGGCTGGCGCGTCAACGCGTGGGTGAAGAAGGGAAT
>Ga0137363_10003048_pt1 | contig 10106 bp, 8 predicted proteins | sample MadtaG_FD_104800 | JGI IMG/M metagenome (GOLD analysis project Ga0137363, IMG submission 104800) | Vadose zone soil microbial communities from Angelo Coast Range Reserve, California, USA - Mad1_115_16 metaG | ecosystem: Environmental > Terrestrial > Soil > Vadose zone | place: USA: California...
ATCACGTCGACGTGGAGCCAGTCGGCGCCGGCACGGATCACCGCCCGCACCTCGTCGGCGAGGCGCCCGAAATCGGCGGAAAGCAGCGATGGGGCGATGCGATGCACTGCGGGTCCGAAGGGGGTTGCTTATATGATCGCGCCGGACGGCGCCGCAAGCGGCGGCGTGCGGTCTCACGCGTACGTGAGTGCGCTACGTTCGACGACGAACGCGTACGGCGTAGAAGCCGTCGAGGCCGTGGCGGTGCGGGAAGGTGCGGAGCGCGCCGGCCGCGTCCACGAGTGACGCGGCGGCGGACGGCAGGTGAGCGGCGGCGTGCTCGCGCTCGACGTCGCCGTGCGCGGCGAGCCAGCGGGCGACGAGGTCCTCGTTCTCCTCGCGCGAGATCGTGCAGGTCGCGTAGACGAGGACGCCGCCCGGCGCGAGGAGCGGCGTGACACCGTCGAGGATCGCGAGCTGCAGGTCGGCCAGGCGGCGGACGTCGTCCGCCGTCCGCGACCAGCGGACCTCGGGATGCGCCCGCAGCGTACCGAGGCCGGTGCAGGGCGCATCGACGAGGATGCGGTCGAAGCGCGTCGTCAGCGCGAGCGGCGGCTGCCGCGCATCGGCGGCGAGCGTTGCGACGCCGAGACCGCGAGCGGCAGCGGCGCCGGCCCCATCGGGACCGTCGACTGCGACGCCGAGTCGGCGCGCCGTCGCGGCGACCGTCACCGCCCGTCGCGGGTGGCGCTCGAGCGCGACGACGAGCGCGCCGTCGCCGGCGAGCTCGGCGAGATGCGTCGTCTTGCCGCCGGGCGCGGCACAGGCGTCGAGCACGCGCGCGCCCGGCGGCGGGTCGACGAGCAGCGCGACGAGCTGCGACGCCTCCGATTGCACCGTGAAGTCGCCGCGTCGCCAGCCGGCGAGGGTCTGCGGCGCCGCCGCCTCGACGACGACCGCGTCGGGCGCCCAGCGCCCCGGCGCAGCCGCGATGCCCTGGGCGCGGAGATCGGCGATCAGGCGGTCGCGGGTTCCCTGCCGAGCGCGCAGAACGGTCGGGGCGGCCTCGTTGTCGGCGGCGAGGAGCAGCGGCGTCTCCTCGGGGCCGAGCATCTCGAGCCAACGCGCGACGAGCCACTCCGGATGCGAGTACGCGACCGCCAGATGGCGCGCCGGATCGGATGGATCGGGGAGCGGCAGCGTCGCGCGCTCGCGCGTCGCACGTCGCAAGACGGCATTGACCAGCCCCGCGGCAGCGGGGGCGACGTCCTTCGTCAGATCGACGCTCGTCGCGACCGCCGCGTGCGCCGGGACGCGGTCGAGCAAGACGATCTGGTAGAGCCCGAGCCGGAGGACGCGGCGTACCGGCGGATCGAGCGCCTCCGGCGGCCGCGTCGCGAGCTGGCCGAGGTGCCAGTCGAGGCGGCCTCGCCACGCCAGCGTGCCGTAGACGAGCCGCGCCGCGAACGCGCGGTCGCGCGCGTCGAGGTCGCTCGCGGCGAGCGCCGCCGCGAGCGCGACGTCGGCGTATGCGCCGTCGTCCTCGACGCGACGGAGCACGTCGAGCGCGAGCCGGCGCGCCTCGGTGGGTGTCGGTGCGCCGCCGCGTGGCGCGTCGCGGCGAGTCGCCGTGCCGCCGTGCCCTACGTCGGATCGCGGCCGCCCGCCGCTGCGCCGGTCAGGGCGCGTCATCGAGGCGCGTCCCCACGGCGAGGCGCGCGCCGGCGACGAACGCGCGGGCGTCGAGCGCGCGCTTGCCTTCGGCTTGCACCGTGACGACGTCGAGCGCGCCGTCGCCGGTCGCCACTGAGATCGCGTCGCCGAGCGCGATCACCGTCCCGGGCGCGACGCCGGCCGCCGGGCGCGTCGGCGCGACCCGCGCGCGCACGAGCTTCAATGTGCGGCCCGCGAGCGTCGTGAACGCCGACGGCCACGGCGTGAAGGCGCGGATCTTGCGCTCGATCACGACCGCAGGCTCGCTCCAGCGCACGCGGCCGTCGTCTTTCGTGAGACGCGGCGCGAACGTCACGGCGGCCGGATCTTGTGGCTGCGGTTCGAGCCCATCGGTTCGCAGGCACGCGACTGCCTCGGCGAGCGCGCGGCCGCCGACCTCCGCGAGACGCGCCGTGAGCGTGCCGGTCGTGTCGTCGGGCGCGATCGCGACCGTCTGCTGCAGCAAGATGTCGCCGGCGTCCATCTCCTGCGCCATCAGCATGATCGTGACGCCCGTTGTCGTGTCGCCGGCCAGGAGCGCTGCCGCAATCGGCGATGCGCCGCGATGCCGCGGCAGCAAGGACGCATGGACGTTGATGGGCGCGACCGTCGGCAGCGCCAGCACCGTCGACGACAGGATCCGCCCGTACGCCGCGACGACGATGAGATCGGGTTCCCAGGCGCGCAACGTGGCGAGCGCGTCGGGATCGCGCAGCGTGGCAGGTCGGATGAGCGGCCACCCGCGCGCGAGTGCGAGCGCCGACACCGGCGACGGCTGCGACGCGAGCCCGCGCCCGCGTGCCCGATCCGGCTGCGAGACGACACCGACGATCGTCGTGCCTTCGGCGAGCGCCTCGAGACTCGGCAATGCGAACTCGGGCGTTCCCATGAAGACTGCGCGCGCCGGTCGATTGTCGGCAAAATGCAGGCGCTTCGTCATGTCAGACGGCGTCGAGCGTAGCGCGAAGCCACCGCCCGACTACAGCACCTTTACGCGGGCGCGCTTGGCGGCCGTGCGTAGAGGGCCGTCCTTGCAGGCGATGGGGAGCTTCCGTCGGATCGCCAGCTCGACATAGGCGGCGTCGTAGAGCGTCAACCCGTGTCGGACGGCGAGATCCGATAGCTTCCCGAACGCGCGCGCGGCCATCTCGTGGTCCAGAACCACGGCGAGCCGCGCGAGTGCACTCAGTGCGTCGACGCGCTCCTCGTCGGTGAGCTTGCCGCGACGTGTGAGCACGAGCAACGCGTTCGCCGTTTCGAGCGACCACAACGCGGGCGCACGCACGACGGCTCCGCCGACGATGGCATCGAGGAGCGCCTGTGATTGTGTCGTCGATTGCGCCGGATGAACCCACGCCACGCCGATCGAGGCGTCGACGACGAACTCCGTCGTCACCGCCTGCCTTCTTCGATCGCGGAGCGGACCTCGGCGTCCGAGAGCGACGCTCGCCCTCGCGCTCGGACGCGAATGCGTTCTTGGAGTCCCCTGAGCTCCACGACGGCGCGCCGGACGGCGCTGAGCTGTCGACCTGTCGCCGGGACCATCCTGGCAACTGGCTTGTCGTGGCGAGTCACGATTACCTCCTCACCGCGCGCGACGCGGTCGAGAAGCTGACCGAACCTGTTCTTCGCTTCCAAAGCGGTCACCGTGACCATGCACGCGCAAAATAGCTAATGAACGGCTATTTTGCAACGCGCCAACGCGCCGCGGACGACGACAACACGCGTCCGTCGAGCCCACGAAGCCACTGCGCGGAAGCCGTTGAACACCGCGCCCGACCTTCGGCAAAACGCAGGCGCGTGTCAGCGGCGACGGCGTCGAGCGTAGCGCGAAGCCGCGCCGAGGGGTGCCGCCGCCGTGTCGGTGGTTGCGTCGGCCGCAGTTCACCGTGTCAGGGTTCGGACCGCTTCGTTTTCACCTCCGTTCGCGTACCCCGGGAGCGCGGCGCCTGCGATCGCAATTGTCCGTTTCGCGGTGCGCACCGATTTGCACTCGCGCGCACGGAATTGCAGTCGACCAGCGCGCGCACGCAATTGCGCGTGAGCGGTGCGCACGAATTTGCACTTTCGGTGGGGTGCAGCTGGAGTCGCGGATGCCGGATTCCTTCATAAACGAGGACGGGACCGGAGAGCATGGCCCGTACGACGTCTCCAACGGCCGATTGGGATCGTCCGACGCGCACCGATTTGCAGTTGGCGCTGCGCGACCGCGATCCGATGTCGACGCCGCCGTGTCATGTCCGGTCGTCATGCTCCACGTCGCGACCGTATGCAGTGCTGTCGACACAATCGCCTCCCGCGATTCCAGCGCGCGCAGAGATCCGTCGCGAGCTCCTGTCGTCGCCCGGACGACGGCGAGTCGCTTCGGGACCCAAGGTCGATGAGGCGAACAATAAGCGAAAATACGGGCGGCCGTCAAGCCTGAACTGCGACGACACCAGTACGAGTATCTACCGTGATATCGAGCGTGCACGATCGGCCCGATTGGTAGCCACGCTGGGCCGACGTCACTGGACGCCTCCGCAGCATTTCGGAAACACTAAATCAGCGTCGAGTGCGGGGCCGGGTCTCGCCCCTCGCGCTCCATCTTCTTCAGCTTCCGCCGATAGAGGTCGCGCTTCAGGCGGCTGATGCGGTCGAGGAAGAGCTTGCCGTCGAGGTGGTCGATCTCGTGCTGCAAGGCGACCCCGAGGAGGCCGGTGCCCTCGATCGCGATCTCCTGCTGATCGGGCGTGTAGCCGCGGACGAGCACGCGCGCGGCGCGCTTCACCTCGGCGACGTAATCGCGCACCGAGAGACAGCCCTCCTCCCACAGGATCTCGCCTTCGCGCTCGGCGATCACCGGGTTCACGATCTTGAGGAGATGCTTGCCTTTGTTCTCGTGATCAATGTCGAGGACGATCACCCGCTGCGACAGGCCGATCTGCGGCGCGGCGAGACCGACGCCCGGCGCCGCGTACATCGTCTCGACCATGTCGTCGATCGTCTCGACGAGCGCGCCGTCGATGTCCGGCACCGCCGTGGCCACTTCTTTCAACACCGGCTCAGGATACGTAAAGATCCGACGAATCACAGCTTTTCATAACATGCTGACAGGATCGACATCAACGACGAGACGCACTGTGCGCGCGTCGCGCGTCGCACGCCACGTCGTCAAAAGCCGCCGCACGACGCGGTGCAGAGCGGCGACGCTCGTCGACGCGAGGAGGATTTGCCAGCGATAGCGATTGCGCAGGCGTTCGAGCGGCGCCGGCGCCGGGCCGCGTACCGCGACGCGCGCGTCGAGGCCATGTCCCGAGCGCGCCAGGTCGACCGCCGCGCGCTCGGTCACGTCGGCGGCGACGCCCTCGAGGCGGAGCACGACGAGGCGCGCGAACGGCGGATACGCGACCTCCTTCCGGTGCGCGAGCTCGTTCGGCGCGAAGCTCGCGTAGTCGTGCGCCGCCGCGGCGACGAGACTGTGATGCGTCGGACGAAACGTTTGGATCAGCACCCGCCCGCGGCGGTCGCCACGTCCCGCCCGTCCGGCGACTTGCGTCAGCAGCTGAAATGCCCGCTCGCCGGCACGGAAGTCGGGCATGTTGAGCGCCACGTCGGCGAGGAGCACGCCGACGAGCGTGACGCCGGGGACGTCGTGGCCCTTCGTGACCATTTGCGTCCCGATGAGCACGTCGAGGTCGCCCGCCGCCCACGCGCCGAGGATTCGCCGATGGGCGCCCTTGCTCCCGGTCGTGTCGCGGTCGAGACGCCCGACGCGCGCGTCCGGGAATCGCGTGACGACCTCGGTCTCGATACGCTCCGTGCCCTCGAGGGTCGCGCGCAAAGCGTCACGACCGCAGCTCGCGCACACGGAGCGTGCCGGTCGCGCGAACCCGCAGTGATGACAGAGTAGCACCGCGCGGCGCTCGTGCAGGGTCAAGCTGACGCTGCACGAGGGACACCCCGCGGGCTCGCCGCAGCACACGCATTGCACGGCGCGCCCGAACCCCCGCCGGTTCAAAAAGAGGAGAACCTGCTCGCGCCGCGCCAACGTGTCCGCCATCTCGCCGAGAAGCCGCGGCGAGAGCAGCATCGACGTCGGCGCGTCCTCGATCGCGATCTTCGAGCTCGCGCGCGGTGGCGGCGCGCCGCGCCGTGACCCGCCGGCGCTCCGCAGATCGAGGATTTCGACGTCCGGCAGCGGTCGTCCTTCCACGCGCGACGGCAACGAGAGCAGGCGGAACTTGCCATCGAGCGCCTGCTGATACGTTTCGACGGACGGCGTCGCCGACCCGAGGATCGCTACGGCGCCCGCGAGCTTCGCGCGGACGATCGCGAGGTCGCGGCCATTGTAGCGGAGGCCCTCGTCCTGCTTGTACGCAGGGTCGTGCTCCTCGTCGACGATCACGAGGCCGAGCTTCGCGAGCGGCGCAAAGACGGCCGAGCGCGCGCCCACGACCATCCGCGCTTCGCCGCGCGCGATCCGTCGCCACTCGTCCCAACGCTCACCCGGCGAGAGGCCGCTGTGGAGTACCGCGACGCCGCCGCCGAAACGCCGCTGCACTCGGTCGAGCAGCTGATGCGTGAGGGCGATCTCGGGGACGAGAAAGAGCACCGACTGGCCGCGCGCCTGCGTCTGCGCGGCCGCTTGTAGGTACACCTCCGTCTTGCCGCTGCCCGTCACTCCGTGAAGTAGGAACACTTGGAATTCGGAGGTCGCGGCGATCGCCTCGACGGCGACGCTCTGGTCGAGCGTGAGCGTAAGCGGCGCGGCATCGCCGCCGGCATGCGGCGTCGTCTCCCGGTAGCGCTCGTGACTCGAGGCGCGAACGACTCCGCGCCGCACGAGCGCGGTCGCGGCGGCGCGTTCGTGCGTCTCCAGCGCGCGCGCCTCGACCGTACGATCGGCGGTGCCGACGAGCCGCTCGTACAGCGCGTGCTGGCGCGGTGCTCGGCGCGCGAGGCTCGCGAGCGCATCGGCATCGAGCTCCGCCGCGAGCGTGAACGTCGTCTCGAACCGCGTCGTCGCCGTCGGCGGGCGGAGCTGTTCCTCGATCACGACGACGGCGCGTGCGGCGAGGGCACGCAGCACGCGCGGCACCCGCGAGTCGTGTAGCGCGCGCTCCAGATGCTCGGCCGTGAGCGGCCCGGTCTGCCGGATGTGCGCGACGATCGCCTGCTCGAGGGCCCCGGACGGCGGCTCGTCGAACGCGCGCCCGCCGAGGCGGACGACACGCGCGCTGCGGGCGCGTAGGCCGGCGGGCAGCGCCGCACCGATGACGTCCGCGAGCGAGCTGCAGTAGTAGTCCGCGGCCCAGCGGCAGAGCGCGAAGAGATCCGGCGTCACGATCGCCTCGTCATCGAGCACGGCGGCGATGGAACGGACGTTCGGAAGATCCGGAGCCGCGTCCGTGAGCTCGACGACGATGCCGGTTTCGTGACGCCGTCCGAGCGGAACGACGACTCGTACGCCGGGACGGACGCGACGGCGATCGGATTCCGTCACGCAGTACGTCAGCAAGTCCTTGCCGGGAATCGCCGGAACCAGCGCCACGGCGGCGAACGCGCGTTCGCCTGCGTCACACGCGATCGGCTGTGACACGGCGCGAGTTATGGCCCGCGTCACAGAAGGTGTCAAAGCGAATGGGCGAGTCGAGTGTCGGCCGACGGGCGACCAACGCTATCTTGATGACACCGTCACTGCGATAGCACACGGACGCGACGCCACCGCGCATGGCACGTACTGGGTTACTGATCGGCCGGTAGTCGGTGTCACGACGCCCCTCGCGACATGACGTCGTGGAACGTCTCTTGCTGCCGTAACGCGCCATGACACGGGCGCAGCGCATCGATCGCCGCAGTCGTCGCCGCCAGGGAGGATTCTCAGCCGTCGAGACGCTCGTCGTGGCGGGGCTCGCCGGCATCGTCGCGATGATGGGCATGCCGCGTATCCCACGGATGGTCGCCGAGTACGACGTCGCGAATACGGCGTCGCAGATCGCGCTCGACCTCCGGCTCGCACGCGAGCGCGCGCTCACGACGAACGCGCGCGCACGCTTGAACATCGGCTCGACGGCCTACACGCCGCAGCGCGAGATCCCGTCGGGAAGCGGCACGTACGTCAGCGACGGCGGCGTGCAGAACCTCGCGAACGGGATCACCGTCACGACCGACCCGAGCACGCCCATCTTCGACTCACGCGGGCTCACCGCGCAGGCGTACACCGTCACGGTCACGAACGCCTACGGGGACGCGAAGACGATCACCGTCACGACGATCGGACGGATCAATGTCAGCTAGCGGTCGCGGTCGCCGCCGCCCGATCGGAGCGCGTCGCCGCGCTGCAACGGCCGCGCTTCTCGGAAACGACGGAATGAGCGTCGTCGAGGCGCTCGCCTCGATCGGATTGCTGTCGATCGTCCTCATGGGTACCGCCGTCGGCGGCGACAGGGCGACGCGCTACACGCAGTACAGCAGGACGGCGTCGACGGCGATGACGCTCGTCCAAGACGAGTCGGAGCAGCTCATGGCTGCCCCCGTCGGGTCGGCGGTGCTCAACGCAGGCAACCACACGGACGCCAACAACCCGATCACGTCGACGGCGGCTGCCGGCGGCATCTACACGCGCACGTGGACGGTGACGAACAACACGCCGACGAACGGCTTGCTGACGATCAAGGTGCAGGTCGCCTGGAGCATCTACGGCAACAATCACAGCGTCAATGAGGTGATGGTCCGGTGCTCGATCGTCGGATGCTGAACGGATGGCGCGCCGACGAGCGTGGGTTCACGCTCGCCGACGCGCTGGTCGCGATGACGCTGGCGCTCGTCGCCGGCGCCGGCGCCGTGACGTTCATACGCTCGCAGTCGTTGGCGCTGCGCGTCCAGGCGGGGCAAGCCGACCTGAACGACGCGTCGCGCGGCGCGATCGAGCTCATGGCGCGCGAGATTCGTCTCGCCGGATACTGGCCGTGCGGCAGGAGCGCGACCGCGCCGTGCCCCGGCGCATGTCCGACCCAAGCCGGTAGCCCGTGGGAAGGCATCGTCACGGGCGCGACGTCGACGTTGCTACGCGTCCAAGCCGATCTCGACGGCAACGGTGCGCTCAGCGCGGCCTCCGCGGCGACCGAGGACCTGACGTTTCAGTACGACGCTGCGAATACGAAGATCACTCGTACGGCGGGCGCCGGCGGCGGCGCGTCGGTGAGCGACCTCACGAGCGACGTCGCCGCGGGGGCGTTCGCGTTCCGCTATTACAGTAGTGCCGGGCCAGAGATCGTCCCCGGCGCCGGCGGCCTCACCGCGGCCGAGGCGGCGGCAATAAACCGGGTCTCGATTCGCCTCGAGCCGGCGAAGACCACCGACGCGCGGATCGCGACGCAGGCGAAAGCGTCGCTGTGGACGAACGTGTTTCTCGACAACTACGGAAAATGCCAATGACGAAAAGACTATTCTCCACCGCCAAAGACGAGCGTGGCTTCGCGATGGCGATCGCGATCTTCGTGCTCGCGGTGCTGATCAGCGTCACCGCGGCCGCGCTGCGCATGAGCCAGGCCGACATCTTCGCGGCGCGCAACTACCGCAGCGGCTCGCAGGCGCTCTTTGCGGCGGAAGCCGGCATCAATCACGCGATCATGATCATCAATCAGGGCGGCGCCGGGGGGGTCACGAATCTCCAGAACGACGCCGTGAACGGCTGGAGCGCCATCTGGGGTGGGAGCGCAAAGGCAATGGCGCAGCTCACGAGCTACTCCTACAACGTCACGCTCGTGCAGGACGCGACGATATACCCGGGCGACCCGGACCGCGGCGTCCTCACCTCGATTGCGACGGGCAGCGATAACTCGACGCGAACGGTCGTCGCGCGCATCCGGAAGAGTAGCCTGCCGGCCTCGCCGCCGGGCGCGATCTATCTCGCCACGGACAACCCGACGGACTCGACATTCAACGGCAATGCATTCTCGATCGATGGTAACGATTCGAACATGAACAACACGGCGGGTCCGGCGCCGGCGGTTCCAGGCATCACGACGCGCAACGATGCGAACTCGACAGAGACCCGAAATTCGCTCAACAACCCCCAGAAAGACAACGTCACCGGCCTCGGGTTCGTTCCCGGCAGTCCGTCGACCCCGAGCGTCTCGACCGCGCAGGGCATGAGCTCGGCGCAGATCAATCAGATGATCACCGACCTGCTGGCGCTCGGACCTGTCCCCCACGACGGCGACATCCACGGCGGCGAGAAGCTGGGCGATTGCTCGGCGAACCCGCCGACCCCGCAGATCACGTACGTCGGGCCCGGCAACGGCAGTACCTACATGGAGAACGGCAACGCCAGCGGCTGTGGGATCATGATCGTCGAGAACGGCGTCACGATCAACGGCAACTTCGACTTCTATGGGTTGGTCATCGTGCGCGGCACGCCGCAGGTGACC
>Ga0137363_10003049_pt1 | contig 10105 bp, 10 predicted proteins | sample MadtaG_FD_104800 | JGI IMG/M metagenome (GOLD analysis project Ga0137363, IMG submission 104800) | Vadose zone soil microbial communities from Angelo Coast Range Reserve, California, USA - Mad1_115_16 metaG | ecosystem: Environmental > Terrestrial > Soil > Vadose zone | place: USA: California...
CGAGGTAGCGATGAAGCTCCGTGAAGTCCTTGGTGTAGAAGACCGCCACCGGCACCGACGCCCACTCTCCGCCGTTCTTCTTGTTCAAGAACTCGAGCATGAGGTCGTGGTTGGCGTCAGGGGACCCCGCCGGATCGGGCGTTCTCGTTCCCAGGATCTTCTTGCCATCGCGGTTGAAGATGCGGAGCTCGAGCCCACCCGCCTCAGCCAGCCGAGCGAAGACCGGCACGTCGCGACGGCAATCCGACGACCAGTCCTCCGAGATCACGAGGATCTTCGCCGGGCCGCCCGGTTGAGCGGCCAGCCACTTGATGGCGGCCGTCTGGTCGTCGCTGAGCCGCGTCCTCGCGTAGCGGTCGCGGAAAACCGCGCTGTTGTCCTTGCGGGGGGCGCTGAACGATCCGCCGTCGGGGAAATAGCCGCCGAAGGCCTCGCGGGCGAGGTTCTCCTCGCTGCCCGTGTACTTCACGTACTCGTCGAAGGTCATGCCCTTGGCGAACCGGTCGGGTGTGACGACGCTCTGGGCCACGGTGTCCCTCCCTAGCCTTTGTAATTCTCGTTCGGTCGCTTCATCTCGAAAATGTCGTGGATGTGCGAATACTGGTTCCCGGCGAGGCGGCCCACCGGCTGGAGCCGGTGGATGTCGATGCGGCCGGTCTTGACGTCGTAGACGTCGTCGCGCACATGGAAGTAGACGATCTCGCCGAACACCACGCTGTGCGGGCCGCGGCCCGCGGGCACGATCTGCACGACCTTGCACTCCATGCTGATAGGCGCGCTGAGGAGCCGCGGCGCGCGCACCATGATCCCGGGCGCCATCTCGAGCCCGGCCAGCGCGAACTCGTCGATCTCCGGCGGGTACTCGCCCGACGTGGCGTTCATCGCCTCGGCATGGTCGTCGTCGACCACGTTCACCACGAAGTCGCCCGTGTGCTCGAGGTTGTGCACGGTGTCTTTCTTCCCGTTCTCGCGCCGGCCCGACGAGAAGGCGATGGTGGGCGGGTCGTTGCACACGCCCATGAAAAAGCTGAAGGGGGCCAAATTGGGCACGGCGTCGGCAGCCATGGTCGACACCCAGGCGATCGGGCGCGGGACGACGCAGCCGATGAGCAGCTTGTACGACGCGGTGATGCCGATGGCCTGAGGGTCGAGCTCCATAGGGAATTCTCCGTTCGGCGTCTGGGGAACGTTTACTTGGCGAAGTGATCCCGCGCCAGGGGCGGGCGCACGTCGGATCCCGAGAAGAGCAGCTGGACGATGATCTCGACCGAAGCGTTACCGCCGAGCCCGCGGCAGCCGATGGCCGCGCGGGTCGGCTTGCCCCGATCGCCGTAGAGCTCCACGAGCAGGTCGGCCGCGCCGTTGATCACCCGGGGCTGATCGTTGAAGCCGGGAGCCGAGTTCACGAAGCCCGTGAGGTGGACGATCTGCTGCACGCGATCGAGATCGCCCAGCGCGTACTTCACCGCGGCCAGCGTGGTGAGCGTGCAGTAGCGGGCGGCCTCGTAGCCCTGCTCGAGGGTGAGGTTCTCCCCGACGACCCCGGGGAGATAGAGCTTGCCGTCCTTGATGGGCACGGTGCCGGAGAGGTGGAGCATGTTCTGCACTGCGAAATGCGAGATGTAGTGGGCGCCCAAGGCATTGGTCCGGTACAGATCCTCGAGGTCCGGCACCGTCAGCCCCCGCCCCTTCAGTTTCTCCTCGACCGTCATGTCGTCCTCCAGGACTACGATGACCTGCAGCTCTCCGCGCCGATCCTGCCAGATCGCCGAGAACAGGTCAAACGCGCAGCTCGATCGAGTCACGCTCGGCCGTCGGGAACGCCTCCCGGACCTCAGGGGATCGCCCGTGGATTCTTCGGCGCTCCCGTGAGTGATACGCTACCACCCGTGGCGAAGTTGACCATACGCATCGAGCCGTCCGGCCAGCCTACGGTATCGCGATCGGGCGCGAGCACAGGAGGCGGTGGCATGCGATTCATCGGACATCTCGCGGTGGCTCTCGCGGTAGTGCTGCTTGCCACCACCGGCGCGCGCGCGCAGGATATGACCCTGTCGGTCGCGGTCAGCCTGAAGGACGTGACGGAGGAGCTTGGACGCACGTTCATGGCTGCGCACCCCGGAGTGACGCTGCGCTACAACTTCGGCGCCTCCGGCGATCTCCAGAAACAGATCGAGGCGGGCGCTCCCATCGATGTCTTCCTCTCCGCCGCGCAGCGGCAGATGGACGAGCTGGAAAAACAGGGCCTCATCGTCGTAACATCCCGGCGCGCGTTTGCCCGCAATCTGCTCACCGTGATCAAGCCGTCGGACTCGAAGGTCGACATTGCGGGGGCGGCCGATCTGCTCGAGGCGCGCGTGGGCCGCGTGGCCATCGGCAATCCCAAGACCGTGCCGGCCGGGCAGTACGCCGAGGAGAGCCTGCGCGCTCTCGGCTTCTGGGAGCGTCTGCAGCCGAAGCTCGTGTTCGCGGAGAACGTACGGCAGGTGCTCGACTACGTCGCGCGTGGCGAGGTCGAAGCCGGCTTCGTCTACACCACGGATGCCGCCACACGCGCCCAGGGAGTGAAGGAGACCTTCCGTCCATCCGAGGACAGCTATCGCCCGGTCGTGTATCCCGGAGCCGTGGTGGCGGCGTCCAGGCAGTCGGCACTCGGGCAAGCCTTCCTCGATCTCCTCGGCGGTCCGCAGGGCCGAGCGGTGCTGGGTCGCTTCGGCTTCCAGCCGCCTCCGACGCCTTCGATGGGGAAGCAATGACCCGGTAGCAACGGGCTGAGCCCTCAGGTCCTTCGTTTCACTCCCTCCTCAACTGACCCGATTTTCGGTTCACTTGCTCATCTTCTTCTCTCTGCCGCTTCGATCGGTCTCCCTGGGGCTTGCACCACGTCTCAGGAGGGCGGGGTCGTGACAGGCACGAGTCCGGCGTCTCAAACCGTGTCGTATTCGAACGGACAGTATCGCCTCTACGGGAACGGAACGACCGCCGCGCCCTATTTTTGGGTGTGGGTACCGACGGGAGTGACGGCGCCCGCGCCACCCGCGGATACTTCCAATTCCTCGGTGGCGTTCCAAGGGGGGCGCTATCAGCTTCGCGGGAACGGTTCGACCACATCTCCCTACTACTGGGTGTGGGTGCCCGCGGGAGCTAACGTAGAAGCCACCATGCCGCCTCCGCCGTCGCTTCCTGTGAGCAGCGCGAGCGTGGGAATGGCGCGCAGGGGTAGTGAGCCCTGCGCGTCACGACCGGACCCGGGACGACTCCTGGCCATATAGCCTTGACGCCCGCCCCACCCTTTGGATAGTATCTGGCCACGAGAGACGTGGCCTTGACGCCCTATCAGCGGAGGTGAGCGCCATGACCTGGGAAGCACCGGACTTCATCGAAGTGAAAATGGACGCCGAGATCAACTCCTACCAGGACGACTTCGACCGGGAACAGGACGACCGCTTCTAGCAAGCGGCCGCCCGAGCAGACCTCGCAGCCCCTCGCCCGGCCACTGGCCGATCGAGGGGTTGTCGCGTCTCCGGGGACTTCATCGTGCGCATCCGGGTGCTGGGTTCGGCGGCCGGCGGCGGCTTTCCGCAATGGAACTGCGGCTGCCCGAACTGTCGCGGCGTGCGCGCCGGCGCCATTCGGGCCACGCCGCGCCGACAAGAGTCCGTCGCGATCAGCTCTGGGGACGGTGGTTGGTTGCTGTTGAACGCCTCCCCGGAAATCCGCGAGCAGATCGAGGGCTTCGCTGGCCTCCATCCGCAGGGGCCACGGCACTCGCCCATCCACGCCATCGTCCTCACCAACGGCGATCTCGACCACACCCTCGGCCTGCTTTCGTTGCGCGAATCCTACCCGCTCGTGGTCTACGCGACCGAGCGCGTACGCCGGGGATTCACGGAAGGCAACGTCCTTTACCACACGCTCCAGCGATTCCCCACCCAGGTCACGTGGCGCCCCCTCACCCTCGGGTCTGAGAGCGAGCTGACGGGCATCGACGGGAGCGGCAGCGGGCTCTGGATCGAGGCGGTACCGGTTCCGGGAAAGCTACCCATTCATCTCGAGAGCCAGGGTGCCGGCGATCCGGAAGACAATATCGGGCTCCGGATACACGAGGCATCCACCGGCCGCCGCCTCGCCTACTTTCCTGCCGCGGGCGGCCTGACGCCCATCGTGGGCAAGGCCATTGAAGATGCCGACTGCGTGTTCTTCGACGGAACGTTCTGGTCGGGGGACGAGCTTCCCGCCCAGGGGCTCGGCACGAAGCGCGCCGACGACATGGCGCATCTGCCGGTGGGCGGGGCTGCGGGAAGCCTGGCCGGCCTGCACGGCCTCCGCGCCGCGCGTCGCATCTACATCCACGTCAACAACACGAATCCGCTTCTGCGCGAGGACTCCGCGGAGAGGAAGGAAGCCGAGGCCGCGGGCTGGGAGATAGCGTGGGACGGCATGGAGGTGAGTTTGTGACGATCGCGTCGCCCCGGCCTCCCCTCTCGCGAGACGAGTTCGTCGCCTGGGTGCGGCGCGAGGGCGAGGCACGCTACCACGACCACCACCGCTATCACGCCCTGATGCACGAGGGGAAGCTCACGCGCATCCAGCTCCAGCAGTGGGTGCTGAACCGTTACTACTATCAGACGCGCATTCCCATCAAGGACGCCATCATTCTGTCGAAGTCGGAAGATCCCGCGTTCCGCCGCATGTGGATCCGCCGCATCCGCGATCATGACGGCGACGAAGCCGGCGAGGCGGGGCTCGATCTCTGGCTCCGCTTGGCCGACGGCGTCGGTCTCGACCGGCGAGAGGTGGAGAGCTGTCGCTCGGTGCTCCCCGGCGTGCGCTTCGCCTGCGATGCCTACGTGGAGCTGGTGCGCGAACGCACGCTCGTGGAGGCGGTGGCCTCGTCCCTCACCGAGTTCTTCGCCCCGGATCTCATGTCCAAGCGGGTGCTCGCCTGGGAGACGCACTATCCGTGGGTCAGCCCGGAAATGCTGGCCTATTTCCGCTCGCGGGTACCGCGCGCCCGGCGCGACTCCCAGGAGGCCATCGACTTCGTCATCGAGCACGCGACCACCTATGAGATGCAGGAGCGCTGCGTGGTCGCCCTCATCCGCAAGACGGAGATCCTCTGGCACCTCCTCGATTGCGCCTACGCCGCCTACATCGAGCCCGGCTGGGGTCCGGGCGGAGCGCGGGCCAGTTGATCTCCACGGAGAGCCGGCCCCGACTCGCCGCCAAGGCCCGTCTCCGGTTCGACCGCAAGTCCTCGCGCTACATGCTGCTCTATCCCGAGCGCGGCCTCGTGCTCAATCCCACGGCCGCCGACGTGCTCCAGCGCTGCGACGGCCTCCGCACCGTGGGCTCCATCGTGGAGGAGCTGGCGCAGCAGTACGGCCACGAAGTCCCGGCGGTCGAGCGCGAGGTGATGACGTTTCTCCAGACCATGACCGATCGCGGCCTCGTCCTCGCCGAGGTATGAGCGAGCCCGCACGGCCGTATACGCTGGTGGCCGAGCTGACCTACCGCTGTCCCCTCCGCTGCGTCTACTGCTCCAACCCCCTCGACTATGGGCGCCACCGCGACGAGCTCGACACGGAGACATGGCTCCGCGTCCTGGGCGAGGCGGAGGACCTGGGCGTGGTCCAGCTCAATCTCACGGGGGGCGAGCCCCTCGTACGTGACGATCTCGAGACCATCATCGCGGAGGCGCGGCGCCTCGATCTCTACACGAACCTCATCACCAGCGGGATTCCCCTGCGCCGCGAGCGGCTCGCGCGATTTCGCGAGCTCGGCCTCGACAATGTCCAGATCTCCATACAGGACACGGACGCCGCGGGCTCGGATCGCATCGCGGGACGGCGGTCCTTCGACCGCAAGCTGGCGATCGCGGGCTGGGTGAAGGAGCTGGGCTTTCCCCTCACCCTCAACACCGTCCTCCATCGGGAGAACCTCGACCACGTCGCGGACATTATCGCGCTCGCCGAGCAGCTCGGCGCCGATCGCCTCGAGCTGGCCAATACCCAGTATCTCGGCTGGGCCCTCCCCAATCGGGCCGCCCTCCTCCCCACCCAGGCCCAGCTCACGCGGGCCCGCGAGGTCGCGGCCGAGGCGAGGCGCAGACTGCGCGGCAAGATGGAGGTGCTCTTCGTCACACCCGACTACTACACCGACCTGCCCAAGGCCTGCATGGACGGCTGGGGCCGGCGCTTCATCGTGCTGAGTCCCGCTGGGCTGGTTCTGCCCTGTCACGCCGCGCATACCTTGCCCGGACTCCACTTCGACTCGGTGAGAGAGAGGCCGCTCCGCGAGATCTGGGCCGACTCGGCGGGCTTCAATGCCTTCCGCGGCGAGGGCTGGATGCCCGAGCCTTGTCGGAGCTGCGATCGGCGCGAAACCGACTTCGGGGGCTGCCGCTGCCAGGCCTTTCATCTCACCGGCAATGCCGCCGCCACCGATCCCACCTGCCACCTCTCGCCCGACCATGGACTCATCGAGACGGCGCGACTCACGGCGGCCGCGGCACCCCCGGCGCCATTCATCTACCGGACGGCACGACGCGCGGGTTGACAAGAACGAAGGGCCGGATCGGCGCGAGCCGCGGGGCGTCGGTCCCTCATCGATCCTCAAAGGGGAGGCTCATCATGCGGCGGATGACGCTGACATCACTCACGGTGACATTCACGGTTGGATGCATGCTCGCGGCGCTGGCGTGGGCACAGCAGGTCGCGCCCCCGTCCTGGAAGCAGGGCCAGCCCCCCAGCATGGCCGACTCGACGCTCGCGCCCATCCCCCAGCCGCCCGCGCCCAAGGCCGCCGGTGAGATTCCCGTCGACAAGATCAAGGTGCCGCCCGGCTTCAAGGCCGAGCTCTGGGCGTCCGGGATCAACAATGCGCGCGCAATGACGTGGGGCGACAAGGGCACGCTGTTCGTCAGCAGCCGCGTGGCGGGCAATGTCTACGCGGTCGTGGACAAGGGCGGCCAGCGTGAGGTCAAGACCATCGCCACCGGCCTGAACCTGCCGAACGGCGTGGCCTTCAAGGACGGCACACTCTACATCGCCGAGGTGTCGAAGATCAGCAAGATGCCGGGGATCGAGGAGAAGCTCGACAGCCCGCCCGCCATGGAAATGGTCTACGACACTCTGCCCAAGGATCTGCCGCACGGCTGGAAGTACCTCGCCTTCGGCCCCGACGGCAAGCTCTACTTCAACATCGGCGCGCCCTGCAATATCTGTATGCCGCCGGACACTCACGCCAATCTCTCGCGGGTGAATCCCGACGGTACCGGCTTCGAGTACGTGGCCCACGGCGTCCGCAACAGCGTGGGCTTCGACTGGCATCCGGTGACGAAGCAGCTCTATTTCGCCACCCACGCCCGCGACTGGCTGGGCGAAAACGAGCCGAGCGACAAGTTCGACGTGGTGACGAAGAAGGGACAGCACTACGGCTTCCCCTACTGCCATCAGGGTGACGTCCTCGATCCCGAGTTTGGCAAAGGGCACTCCTGCAAGGAGTTCGTGCCGCCCCTCATCAAGACCGGCCCGCACGTGGCCGGCAACGGGGTCGAGTTCTACACGGGCTCGATGTTCCCGCCGGAGTACAAGAACCGCGCCTTCCTCGCCCAGCGCGGCTCCTGGAACCGCTCGGAGAAGATCGGCTTCCGCGTGATGATGGTCACCCTGCGCCCCGGGGCCGCGCCGACGTACGAGATCTTCGCCCAGGGATGGCTGCAGGGACAGGAGATCTGGGGGCGCCCAGTCTACACGAAGCAGATGAAGGACGGCTCGCTCCTCATCACCGACGACTATGCGGGAGCGATCTACCGGATCAGCTACCAGCGCTGAGCCACGTGCGACCGTTTCTCGGCGTCCCGATCGCTCTCGCCTTGCTGGCGGCGACGGTCGGGGCGCCGGCGCATGCCGCCGACGTCGAAGCGGGCAGGCGCAAGGCCGAAGCGTGCGGCGCCTGCCACGGCGCCGACGGCAACGCCACCGTACCCGGCACGCCGTCCCTCTCCGGGCAGCCCGTCTACTTCACCCACTGGCAACTCATCAAGTATCGCGACGGGCGACGCAAGGATCCGCAGATGTCGCCGGTCGCCAAGAACCTCAGCGATACCGACATGGCGGACCTCGCCGCCTACTACGCGGCTCAGCGAGCGCTCCCCCGCCCCGCGACAACGGATCCCGCCAAGGTCAGCGAGGGCAAGCGTCTGGCCGTGCTTCACCACTGCGCCTCCTGCCACCGCCCCGACCTCTCCGGCCAGCAGCAAGTCCCCCGCCTCGCCGGCCAAGACTACGAATACCTCCTGCGTCTGCTTCGCGGCTTCAAAGCCAAGACCGCCTCGGACCTCGACGGCACCATGACCATGGCCGTCCAACCTCTTCGCGACGAAGACGTCGAAAACCTCGTCCACTACATGGCGAGCCTCGGCGCCAAGCCCTAACCTCTTCGCCCTAGGCCCCCTCACCCTGCCCTCTCCCCCTATGGGGGCGAGGGAGGCACTGCTCGCAAACTACAGCCGGGTGGGGTGGGGGATGCCCTCCCGGGACCCGTGGGCCCGTCACCGTGGCTCACGGCCGCATGGTGTGCGTCGAGGCTCCGGGCTGGCGCCGCGGGGCGGCAAGCTCCGCGAACTCGCAGAGGAGCGGTCGCGTGTCGCGCGGGTCGACGATCTCCTCGATCCAGAACGTCTCCGACGAGCGGAAGGGCGAGCGGAGCTTGTTGAGGCGCACCTCGATCTCTTCGAGCTTGGCCTTGGGATCGGGGGCGGCGTCGATGTCGGCGCGATAGGCCGCCTCGATCCCGCCCTCGAGAGGGAGGGAGCCCCAGCGGCCCGACGGCCACGCATAGCGCGTGCAGAAGCGCCCGCCGTTCCTGTGGGCGGCCCCGGCCACGCCGAAACAGTTGCGCACGATCACCGAGCACCACGGCACGGTGGTCTGCCATATCGCCGACATGGCGCGCACGCCCTGCTTGATGGTGCCCGTGCGTTCCGCCTCGAGGCCGATGAGAAAGCCGGGGCAGTCGACAAGATAAACCACGGGCAGGTGAAAGGTCTGGGCGAGATCGACGAAGCGCTCGACCTTCTGGCAGGTATCGGCCCCCCACGCCCCGCCGTAGAAGTACGGATCGCTGGCGAGGACGGCCACCGGCCAGCCATCCAGGCGCGCGAGACCCGTGATGATCGAGCGTCCGTAGAGCTGGCCGATCTCGAAGAACGAGCCCTTGTCGACCACCGCCTCCACGATGCCGCGCATCTTGTACGGCTTCCGGATGTCGCGGGGAATGGCCTCGATCAGCCACGGCTCGCGGCGCGGGGGGGGATCGGTACGCTCGCCGCACGGGGGCACGTCGTCGATCGACGACGGCAGGTAGGAGAGAAACCGGCGGGCGCGCGCGAAGGCCTCTTCCTCGGTGTCGACCGCGTCGTCCACCGCGCCGGCTTTGAGCTGAATCTCCCACCCGCCGAGCTCGTTCTTCGTGAGCTTCTGCCCGAGACGCTCGACCACGGGCGGCCCCGCCACGAAGAGCGCGGAGAGCTCCTTGACCATGATGGAGTAGTGAGCGGCGGCGAGATGGGCCGCCCCGAGCCCCGCCACCGAACCGAGACCGAGAGCCACGCGGGGGACGGTGCCGATGTTGTCGACCACGATCTCCCAGCCACTCACGCCCGGAACATTGGCGCGCCCCGTGGTCTCGATGGTCTTCACCGAGCCGCCGCCACCCGAGCCTTCCACGAGACGGATCAAGGGCAGACGCATCTCGTTGGCCATCTGCTCGCACATGAGGTGCTTGCCCTTGATGGTCGCGTCGGCGGAGCCTCCGCGCACCGTGAAGTCGTCGCCGCCCACCACGACCGGCCGACCGGCCACCTTGGCCCGCCCGAAGACGAAGTTGGAGGGCGTGAGGCTTGCGAGCTCATTGGCCTTGTCGTAGGCGGCCATGCCCGCGATCTTGCCCAGCTCGTGGAATGATCCGGGATCCACGAGCTTCTCCACCCGCTCCCGGATCGTCAGGCGTCCGCCGTCGTGCTGCCGCCGCACGCGCTCAGGGCCGCCCAGCTCCTCGGCGAGCGCCTCGCGCCGCCTGAGCTCGTCGAGCTCGGGCTCCC
>Ga0137363_10003060_pt1 | contig 10096 bp, 7 predicted proteins | sample MadtaG_FD_104800 | JGI IMG/M metagenome (GOLD analysis project Ga0137363, IMG submission 104800) | Vadose zone soil microbial communities from Angelo Coast Range Reserve, California, USA - Mad1_115_16 metaG | ecosystem: Environmental > Terrestrial > Soil > Vadose zone | place: USA: California...
ACCGGCGCGACAGCGTGTTCATCCACCGATCGTTGATGTTCAGAGTCGTGTGGGTGCCATCGGTGATCGAGTCGCCGAAGGCGCAGACCACCACCGTGTCTTCCGGAGCCATGACATCCACGGGAACGAACATCGATGCCGGCAACGGATGGCGAATGTAGTCCGGATGGCGCTCGCGCTTCAAACGACCGAATGACCGTCCCGTGACGAATCCCAAGGAAGGATTCGGGCTTCTCGCCCCTCAGGCGAGGAACTGCAGCGTCGCGGGCACCTGGCGCCGCAGCAGCGCGGCGCGGGCGGACCATTGCGTTTCAGCGTCCAGCGCCTCGAGAAACCGCACCTCGTTGGCCGCGAGCAACGCGATCGGCACGCCATCGCGGTAAAGAATGCGATTGCCGGTCAGTGCGGGCAAGCGCGGTCCGGGGGTCAGGACGCCGACCAGGTTCAGCGGATCGGCGCCGCTCAGGCTGACCAGAGCGCCGGCGCGTTCGCGCCGGCGCACGTCGCGCATCAGGCCGATCGCCTCCGGTACGGCAAACTGTTCCCCGGTGACGCCGGACACGAAGCGCCCGCCGCGAATCTCGCCGCGCGCTTCCAGCCTCCGGTAGCTCCTGAGCAGGTTTCTCCACGGTGGCAGCCAATCGGCTTCGCGCGCGACCAGGCGCCAGAACACGACGCCGTAGCGCCGCAGCAGCGTGCGTGCCACATGCTCGACGACCTCGGGATCCTCGACGGCGTCGCGCAGGCCGGCTGCGCTTGCCGGCCGCATGCGTCGCGCGAGCGCCCAGCGGCCGGCGTCCTCGATCCCGAACAGCGCCGTGCGGCGCAATCGACGGCCGCGGTCGATGCCGCGGCCGTCCAGGCTGCGGCGGCGCTCCGAGGGCACCAGCAGCGCGCGCAGGCCGCCGAAGCTGTCGGCATTGACCAGGCCCTGCGCCACCAGCTCGCCAAGCGCGTCCTCGACCTGCGTGCGCAGCAGCCCGGTGCCCTCGACGATCTCGTCGAAGAACGACGCGCCGTGCGCCGTGATGAACTCGACGACCCGCTGCGCGCGCGACGTCGGCGGCGTGCCGGTGCCGTCGCGCGCGAGCGCGGCCCAGATCGCGAGGTTGCGTCGCGACGCCAGCACGATCGGCGTCGTGCGGACAGGGCTCGGAGTGCGTTCGCCGCTCGCGTGAAGCGGCGCGATGCGCGTCCACACCACGCGGCCGGCGCGGCTCAGCTCGTCGAGCCACACCGGGTCGTACTCGTTGACCCGCGCGGGCAGGATCTCGGTCTCCCAGGCGGCGGCGGGCGCCTCGAACCCCTCGAGCTGCGCCACGATGTTGGCCACTGCGTCGGCGCCCTCGACCCGTGCTTCGGGCGCCACGCGCTGCCATTCGAACAGGAAACGCAGGAAGTCGCGCGCTTCGACGGGTTCGATCTCCCGGCGCAGCCGGTTCACCGTGTAGCGGTGGATGCGCGCCAGCAGCCGGCGTTCGCACCATTCGGTCGCGCCGGGCCCCGGCCCGATGCCCGCGCTGTTGCTCAATTCGAGCGGCGTGAAGCTTCCGCGCATCACCGAGCCCTCGGATTCGAGCGCCAGCAGCGCGGCATCGATCTGCGACTCGGGCAACGCGAGCGAGGCGGCCAGCTCGCGCGCGCTGACGGGCCCCAGGCCCTGCAGGCGGTCGCGCAGGATCTCGACCAGCGCCGCCTCCGGTGCCCACGGCTTGCGGGTCTCGGCCGGCGGCTCGACGGCGGGGATCCATTCGGCGGCGGGAAAGACCGCTTCGAATTCGGGCAGCCGCTCGGCAGCGACGAACAGTTCGCCCGCTCCCAGGCCGAGCCGGGTGGCGCGCCGCGCCGCTGCCAGCTCGCCGATCAGCGAACGCCAGGACGGCTGCGTGTCCATCTCCGAGCCCGTCAGGAAGGCGAGGCTCAGCAAGGCGTCGTGCAGTTCGTCCGCGTTGCGGGCCTCCGGCCATACCTCCTCGCGCACGCGCCGGATCGCGTCAAGATCAAGCTTGCCCAGGTCGGCCGCCGTTTCGGCGTCGATCCAGCGGCGGGCCAGTACCGCCTGGGTGCGCCGCTCTTCCAGGGGCGCATCGTCCAGATAGGCGTACGGCCGCGCGGCCAGGATCTCGAGCGCGAGCGGCGAAGGCTCCGTCAGGTCGCGTGCGACAACGCGGATTTTGCCGTGCTCGATCGCGTCCAGCACGCGCTCGAGCCCGTCGATGTCCATCGCTTCGTGCAGGCAATCGTCGATCGTCTGCCGCACCAGCGGATGGTCGGGAATCTCGCGGTCGCCCACGATGTTCTCGCCGCAGGCGACCTGGTCCGGGAAAATCGTCGCCATCAGGTCTTCGGCCGCCATCCGCTGCAGCTGGGCAGGGACCTTGCGACCGCCCTGGAAACGCAGCAGCGCCAGCGCCACCGACGCGTTCCAGCGCCAGCGGGTGCCGAACATCGGCGCATCGAGCAGCGCCTGCACCAGCAGCGGCCGAACCGTGCCGGCCGACAGGTAGCGCGCAACGTCCGCCAACGGAAAACTGTGGGCGGTGGCCAGCGACAGCACGATCGCATCCTCGGTCGCCGCCGCCTGCAGCTCGAAGTCGAACTTGCGGCAGAACCTCTTGCGCAGCGCCAAGCCCCACGCACGATTGATCCGGCTGCCGAGCGGCGAATGCACGATGAGCTGCATGCCGCCCGATTCGTCGAAGAAGCGCTCGAGCACGATCGTGTCGACGGTGGGCAGCACGCCGAGCGCCGCATTCGCGGCCGCCAGGTAGTCGACGACCTGTTCCGCGGCCGCTGCCGCCAGGCCAACCGCGCCGCTCAGCCAGGCGAGGGCCTGGGCGCGCCCGCCGGCGGCGAGGCGCTCTGCGATCGCCTGACGCAGGTCCGAGACCGCCTGCGACAGCTCGGCCGTGCGGCCGGGCGCCTCGCCGAGCCAGAACGGCATCGTCGGCGCTTGGCCGTGGGCATCCTCGACGCGTACGGTGCCGCGCTCGATCCGCATGATCCGGTAGGAATGATTGCCGAGCTGGAACACGTCGCCGGCCAGGCTCTCGACCGCGAAGTCCTCGTTGACGGTGCCGATCACCTGCGCCTGCGGCTCGAGCATGACCGTGTAATCGGCCGTGTCGGGAATCGTTCCACCCGAGGTGACAGCCGCCAGCGCGGCGCCGCGCCGCCCGCGCAGCACGCCGTTGACGGCATCGCGATGCAGATGGGCGCTGCGGCGCCCGCGCCGGGTGTGAAAGCCGTCGGACAGCATTCGAACCACCTCGGCGAACTCCTCGTGCGTGAGCTCGCGGAATGGGGTAGCGCGCCGCACGCGCTCGAACAGCGCCTCCTCGCTCCACTCCTGCGATGCGACCTCGGCAACGATCTGCTGCGCCAGCACGTCCAGTGGCTTGGTCGGCAGCGAGAGCCGGTCGAGCTCGCCGCGCCGAACGGCGTCCAGCAGCGCGGCGCACTCGCACAGCTCGTCGCGCGAAAGCGGAAACAGTCGCCCCTTCGGCACTCCCGCGACGGCATGACCCGAACGGCCGACCCGCTGCAGCAGCGCGGCGATCGACCGGGTCGAGCCGATTTGGCACACCAGATCGACCTCGCCGATGTCGATTCCGAGCTCGAGCGAGGCGGTCGCCACCAGCGCGCGCAACTCGCCGCGCTTCAGGCGCCTTTCCGCATCGAGCCGCTGCTCGCGCGCGAGGCTGCCATGGTGGGCGGTCACGTATTGATCGCCGATGCGTTCTGACAGGTGGCGTGCCGCGCGTTCGGCAAGGCGGCGCGTGTTGACGAAGATGAGCGTCGTGCGGTGCTCGCGCACCAGCTCGGCGAGCCGGTCGTAGACCTGCTGCCACACTTCGCCCGACATCACCGCTTCGAGTGGGGAAGACGGGAGCTCGATCGCGAGGTCGCGCGCGCGGACGTGACCCGTATCCACGATCGCGCAGGCCGGCACACCGCCCGCGTCGGTTCGGTCGCCGACCAGGAAGCGCGCGATTTCTTCGATCGGCTTCTGCGTGGCCGACAGCCCGATCCGTATGGGTTCGCGCCCGGTGAGAGCCTCCAGCCGCTCCAGCGACAGCGCCAGGTGCGCTCCGCGCTTGTTCGGCGCCAGCGCGTGGATCTCGTCGACGATCACCGTGCGGGTCGTCGCGAGCATGCGGCGGCCGGACCGGCTGGTCAGCAGGATGTACAGCGATTCCGGGGTCGTGACGACGATGTGGGGCGGGCGACGGCGCATGCTCGCGCGTTCGCTCTGCGGCGTATCGCCGGTACGCACCTGCGTGCGGATCTCGACATCGGGCAGGCCCAGCCGCTCCAGTTCGGCACGGACTCCGGCCACGGGCGCTTCGAGGTTGCGCTGGATGTCGTTCGAAAGCGCTTTCAACGGCGAGACGTACAGCACGTGCGTCTCGTCGGTCAGCCCATGCTCGATGCCCTCGCGCACCAGCGCGTCGATCGCGGCCAGAAACGCGGCCAGCGTCTTGCCCGAACCGGTCGGCGCGGCGACCAGCGCGTGCCGCCCGGCTTTGATCGCTGGCCACGCTTCGAGCTGTGCGGCCGTCGGCGCAGCGAAGGCCGACGCGAACCAGGCCCGGGTCGCCGGATGAAAAAGCTCGAGCACGTCGTTGCCCTCACTGCTTCCCATCCGCGAACGATACCGCCGAATCCCGATCCCGTTTCAGGGCCGGGCCGGCACGACGTTCGTCGCTCGCTAATGGTTGCCAACCTGCTGCACGTTGGCATTGCCATCTTCGTAGACAGCGACACAACCGTTATTGCTGCCGCAAATTCCCGCACCCACGGTTGTGGTATCCCCGCCGGCGCGGATCACCGCAAACGGCGCCACTTGCGGAACGTAGATGCGGTTGAGCTTGGAATCAGCCGCCACCGAGTGCGAGTTCTGAGATTGCGGGACGGTCTCGATCAGCAGATTCGTTTTCGCGTCGATCACCCCGAGCACGGCCCCGCCAAGCGGCGCCGGACAGCCACCCGGCAGTCCACACGCCCGGCTGGAGGCCGTGTAATAGCGCTCGTCGCCGTCGCAGTACCAGACCTCATCCGAGCCCGTAATCCCGCCGATGGCGGCAGAATGCCCGTTCTTCGCCTTGATGACCAGCGTGGTGGTGTTGCTGGGGTTGTTCTGCGGGGTACAGCCCAGGAGCAGATTGCCATTCGGCCCGACCGTGGCACCGTTCGGTCCACACCCGCTGAGGTTTACCACCCCCGTGTTCGTTTTCTTCTCGAAGGCTCCGATCTGCACGGACGCCGTCGTCAGGGCGGTCGGATCGACCACCAGCAGCCCGCCGTCGCAGGTAATGGCGCCGGGCAACTGTCCGTAATTGCAGCCCGCCGGGTTGTTCGCGATGACCGGAATCGACACATAGAAGCGCGCGGTCTTGGGCTCCCACGCCGGCTGCTCAAGCGACAAGCCCAAGCCCGGTGGAACGATGGCAGGGTCGACCGTGATCCGGCTGATCACATGCGCATTGCTGGCACTCATATCGCCATTGGCCGCCAACAGTGTCGCAAACGGCGGGTCGTCTGCGTTGTTTGCCGCGAGCAGCAGGTGCCGTCCGCCGTCAATGCCATTTCATCCACTCTCATGGTGCCGCCGGTGCTGACGACCTGTTGGGTGGCGGACTGAGCGGGGGCATCCAGATCGATCACATGCAGCGTGCTGTCGCCGTCACCGGCGTAGAGCCACCTGCCATGCGACGTGACGCCGTCGGGGCCGGAGATATTGTTGTTCACGCCGCCGGCGGCGTTGAGCTTGACGCCGACGAAACCGCCGATGGTCCGCTTGAAGGTGTTGCTCTTCGTGTCGATGACGTCGATGCCCGAATTCGAGCGGTCGCTCAGGTAGTACTCAGAGCGATCCGCGTCGACCCAGCTGATATCGAACGACCGGAGCGGATTGCCCGGGATCTGAATCGCGGTAAGGCACCTCGTTTCGGTCGTGATCGGTGCCCCCAGGCCGCTGCACGGACCTGCGAACGCGATACCGGGTACCGCCAGCGACGCGGCCCCGATCAGCGCTGCGAAAAGCGCGGCCACGCGAGTGCAACATGGCGCGGATACCTTACGGCAGTCAAATCTTCCTTGGGCAAACCTCCTGCGCACGAAGATGCTCATCAGAGTCTCCTCCGCCTGAGTGCCCTGTGCGAGCCCAACGCTCGCTCCAAACCCGGGGCTCAAGGCCGGCGGATGTTGCCAGACTCCTTGTGCAAAGCCGATGCACTCAACACCTGAGTAGAGGTCTGGAGAGATTCGGGGTGGGTTATTCCCCATAGGAAGGCCCGGGCGGTCTCATTGCGGAGAAGGCCAGGAACCCAGATCCTTGGTCGAAAAATTACCCAAGTCGCGTGCGCGATCGTTCGACGGGGTAACCACCCTATCCGCCGCGGCGCTTCGAGCGCACGGAACAATGCTTGGCCACTTCGGCGTTGATGGAATGACGCCGTAATTCCATATGGCGACCGCGTCCAGCGTTGAGTGGATTGCTCCTCCCGGATGGCGTCCTGAGCAAGGCACTGGCAAGCGAAAGTCCCTACGCTCAGCTTCCGACCGCCCGGCCAACCCATGCTCTGCAGGCCTCACCCACCTCGGCCAACACATCCTCGTCGGTGCGCCCCGATGACTTCAGAACATGGAAGCTGTGATCGGCCCCCTCCAGCCAATGCATGGTCCATCGGTCGGACAGGCGGCCGATCGCCTGGTCCATCAGGTCGCGCTGGCAAAGCGCGTCCCGCGTGCCATTGAAGCACAGGACTGGAACCTGGATCTGTTCGAGGTGTGCGTCGCGCAGCTTCTCCGGCCGGCCGGCCGGGTGCAGCGGATACGCGAGCAGCAGCAGGCCATCGCAGGGATACGAGTCGGCAGCGAGCATGGACGCGACCCGCCCGCCCATCGACCGTCCACCGAGGATCAGCATCTGCGGCTTCACGATCCGGCGAACGTGCTCGGCAACGGCGACGTAACACTGCTTCAGGCGGGGCATCGGATCGGGGGCACTCGATTTTTTCTCGCGATAGAGGAAGTTGAACCGGACTACCTGCAGGCCGCGCCTGCGCAACTGCTCACTGGTGGCGAGCGCGCGCTGGTCATTGATGTGACCGCCGGCGCCGTGTGCGCAAATGAACAGTGCGCCGGTAGGATGGGCGAGGGCGGGCTCGAAAACCGCAGAGGTCTCTTCGTCGGCGCCGACTTTGACCCGCCACGATCCTGCCAGATCATTCACGCGGGTACCCCCTCCGAAGCGTCTTTCCTGCTCCGCTAAGAGGCAAGGCTACAGAACCGTGCAATCGCATCGGCGACGTCCTGCGGCGCTTCCCGTTGAGGGAAATGCCCAACGCCGCCCAACAAGATACGACGGTATGGACCGCTGAAGAAACCTTCCTTGCCCTCGGAACTGTCGGGATGGTTACAGGCATCCGCATTCCCGTGGAGTACAAGGGTCGGCACCGACAATACCGGCGCCGGGTTCAGTCGGGCGTCATCCGCAGCGTAGAAAGGATCGCCGGGCGCGTAAGCCCACCGGTGACGGTACGAATGCAGGACGATGGCGGCCCAATCCGGGTTGTCGAAAGCCTCGGCGGCCTGGTCGTAGTCCTGCTGCGTGTACCAGCCGGCGGGTGACCACGTGTCCCACATCATGCGGGTGAAGGCGCGCCGATCCTGCTCGACGGCCCGCTGCCCTCTCGATGTGGCCATGAACCAGTGATACCAGTAGTTTCGCGCTTGCGCGTACGTGAGCGTTTGATTCGGATCGTTTGTCCCGTAGCCGACCGATAACAGGACCAGATAGGACGCCGCACCGGAGCGCAGTCCGCAAGCGTTGGCTGCTGCACGGGCTCCCCAGTCATGGCCGACGAGGATTGGCCCGACCAGACCCAGCGCATCGACAAACTCCAGCAGGTCCCGCCCCAGCGCCGAGAGCTGGCCGCTGCGCGGCGTATTGGAATCGCGAAACCGCGTTGGCCCGAAGCCACGCAGGGCGGGACAGAGAATGCGATAGCCGACGCCGGCCAGTCGCTCGGCGACCTTCGTCCAGCCTTCCGGGCAGTCAGGCCAGCCGTGCACCAGCACGACAGTACGCCGCCCGGCGGGGTTCCATTCCAGATAGCCAACGTCCAGTACGAGCGTGCTGACAATCGAATAGTCCGGCATCGTCCCCCCGCCACGGCCGAGCCAAAGCCGCCGTAGGATATCGTAGGGCTGAATTGAGTCTTCGATAACGAACGGCGTCCAGCGACGACCTGGTTTATGAGCGCTTCGCCAGTCTCCAACGTTTCAGATACCGCGCGGTGGGTTGCCGTCTACCGCGCTTGGGAGTCCGCGAGGGCGGACGCTCTGTTCCACGATCCGTACGCGGATTTGCTGGCGGGTGAGCGAGGGCGGGCCATCGCGGCCTTGATGCCGGCACAGGCGCGCAGCGGCTGGCCCCTGATCACGCGCACCAAGCTCATCGACGATCTGCTGATGGACGCGATCGCACAGGGCTGCGACTGCGTTTTGAATCTGGCGGCCGGCCTGGACACCCGTCCGTATCGGCTCGACTTGCCCGCGCATCTGCAATGGGTCGAGGCGGATCTGCCGAACCTGATCGAGGAGAAGGAGCGACTGCTCGCTGATGCCCAACCGCGCTGCCAGCTTCGCCGGATGAAGGTCGATCTGGCCGACGCGGGCGCACGCGCCGCGGCGCTGAAGGAAGCGGTTGGACCATCAACCCGGCCCCTCGTCGTCACCGAGGGTCTGCTGGTCTATTTCGACGAAGTGCAGGTGCGTGCGCTGTCGGCGGACCTGTGCGCTCAAGCGGGCATTCGCTGGTGGATCCTCGATCTGGCGTCCCCGGCACTTGTTCAGTTGATGCGCAAGAGCATGGGTGCGCATCTGGCGAACGCACCGATGAGATTCGCGCCGCCGAACGGCATCGCCTATTTCGAGGCACTCGGCTGGAGGGTCGCCAAAGTGCGCTCTATTTTCCACGCGGCCGCGCAATTGCGGCGCTTGCCATGGTTCCTGAGGATATTCCTGCTCTTCCCCGAGCCCGACCCCAGGAAACTGGGCAACGCGCGCTGGTCCGGTGTCGTGCAACTTGGACGCCCCGATCGATAGGAGGATCAGGCTCCGCGCGTTCCCGCAAATGCGGCCTGCAGGGCAGCGATGTCGATCTTGACCATCTTCATCATCGCGTCCGACGCCCGCTTGGCCCTGGCTCGATCGGGCGCGGCCATCAACTCACCGAGAACGGTCGGGACGATCTGCCACGAGAGACCGAAGCGATCTTTCAGCCAGCCGCACTGCTCGGCCGAGCCGCCCTCGAGAAGCGCGTTCCAGTAGCGGTCGAGTTCGGCCTGATTGTCACAGTTGACGACGAAGGACACCGCGTGGTTGAACGGGTCGAGCGGCCCGGCGCTCATGGCGATGAAGGGCTGACCGAAGAGAACGAATTCGACGACCTTCACCGACCCGGGCGGGCCGCTGGGCGATTCGCTCGGCAAAGAGGTGACATGGGTGACGCGTGAGTCGGGAAAGATGGAGGTGTAGAACGCCGCAGCCTCCTCGGCCTCTTTGGAATACCAGAGAAAAGGGGTGATCTTCTGCATGGATCTCTCCTGTTAGGGTAGGCGAGCAACACCGCTGCCAGTCGGCTTCAAAGCCACGGAAGCCTATCCCAGCGCGAAAGTGGTTCCCACTCCCTAGTCGATGGGCGGGGTACCGAATCGACATCACCCGTCAATTTTTTCCCGGCCAGGCCCGGAGCGAATTCGCCGCGGGCTTTCTGAAGGCTCACCATGTGGACGGCAGGGTTGAAGGCACCGGAACTAAGGACCCTTGGCCGGTCCAATTTTCGGAAGCGCGCCCTCATCGTGACCGGCCTCGTTCGCGTCGTGATGCTGCGCATGCTGGTGCGGGTGCGCATCTGCGCTCTGCGCACCTACGATCGCGCGATAGGCTTCCGGCGAGAGTTCCGGAAGTTTGTGCAGAAACGCAACGATCGCCCAGATGCTGTCATCGTCGTGCATCGCGCCCCAGGCGGGCATGCCGGTCATTTTCAACCCATGCTTGATGATCCAGAACGTCTCTTGGGGACTGA
>Ga0137363_10003061_pt1 | contig 10095 bp, 7 predicted proteins | sample MadtaG_FD_104800 | JGI IMG/M metagenome (GOLD analysis project Ga0137363, IMG submission 104800) | Vadose zone soil microbial communities from Angelo Coast Range Reserve, California, USA - Mad1_115_16 metaG | ecosystem: Environmental > Terrestrial > Soil > Vadose zone | place: USA: California...
CCTTCGCAGCGTGTGCCCCGGGCAACGCCCCGACGTCTGATGCGATCGACGTATCGGTGAGCCCGGCCTCCGCCTCGGTCGCTCCGAATGCCGTCCAGCCGTTCGCCGCAGCCGTGACCGGGACTGCCAACAAGAGCGTCGCCTGGAGCGTCCAAGAGGGCGCCGCCGGCGGTCGCGTGAGCAGCGCCGGCCTCTATACCGCTTCGTCGAACGAGGGCACCTACCACGTGGTCGCCACCAGCGTCGCTGATACGACTCGAAGTGGCGTCGCGACGGTCACGGTCACCGCCTCGCCCCCTCCTCCCGGCGGGACGGACCTCATCGCTGCCGGTCGCCAGACGGCATGGAATCCCGGCATCACGAGCGACGACCAGCTCGGGTTCGCGCTCGGGCCGGATGGGCTCCCGCAGCGGACCACAATCTGCGCCACCGTTGGCCCGGGAGCGAGCATCCAGAGTGCCATCGACGCCTGCCCCGCGGGCCAGGTCGTGCAGCTCGCGGCGGGCACTTTCACAGTCTCGTCCACTGTCACACTCACAAAAGGCGTCGTCCTGCGCGGCACCGGGTCGCAGGGCGCTCCCTCCGGCACGACCATCGTGACAAGCGGCGGCGGGACCGTGCTCGCGATCGGCACCGACCGGGACTCCACCTGCTACGGTGGGACCGCATACCCGCTCGCCGTCACCGGTGCGAAGGAGGCGACCACTCTCTCCGTCGGATCCGCGGCGGCGAACTTCAGCGCCGGGGACCTCGCCCTCATCGACGCGGTGGATGATGCCTCGATCCAGCAAGGGGACTGCACCTACTTCAAGCGCGTGAGCGGGCGGTCAGCCACGCAGCGGGTCGAAGTGAAGGCGGTGGACACCGCGAGCGGCACCCTCACCCTCGGCTCGCCACTCCACTGGACCTTCCCGTCCGCCTCGCCGTACCTCGGCCAGATCACGCGGGTGACACGCCCGACCACCCGGTGGGCGGGCATCGAAAACGTGCGCATCCAGGGGGGGACGAACACGAGCTACGACGGCGCGATGGCGGGCGGAATCGACATCTCGAACGCCGCCTATTGCTGGGTGAAGGACGTCCAGACGGATGGCACCATCGGCGGCATGCACATTGCTCTCACGGGTACTTACCGGTGCGTGGTCAGGGACAGCGTCATCCACCATTCGGCAAACTACGGCTTCGGCGCCGACTGCTACGGCATCGTCCTCCGCTGTGGCTCGGCGGAGAGCCTCGTCGAGAACAACGTCGTCCGCTTCATGAACAAGCCCATCATGTTCAACGTCTCCGGCGGCGGGAATGTAGTGGCTTACAACTACGCCGACAACTCGTGGTCGACCCCCGCCACCTGGCAGGAGGTGAACATTGACACGCACTGCTCCTTCCCGCACATGGAGCTGATGGAGGGGAACTGGGCGCCCCACATGGGCGCGAGCATCACGCACGGCAACGCCGGCTACCTCACGTATTTCCGTAACTATGCCTCGAGCAGATTCGCACCGCCGGCGGTAGTCGGCTCGAACGTCACCCAGACCGGCAACATCGCCGCCCTCCAGTTCGACGGCGGCGACCTCGGCATGAACGTGCTCGGGAACGTGCTCGGGACGGCCGGCTGGAACAGTACGTACGACGCCCACGACCCCGGTCCGCTCGCGATCTACCAGACCGGCACGAACGGCTCCGGTGCGTCGGACATCGCGTTCACGTCCCTTTTCCGCCATGGGAACTTCGACACGGTCAACAACGGCGTGATCTGGGACCCTGCCACGGTTTCGCACGCGCTCCCCAATTCGCTCTACCTCGGCGCGAAGCCTGGCTGGTGGCCAAGTGCCACGCCCTGGCCCTGGGCGGGGCCGGATCTCTCGCCCATGGTCGGCACGCTGCCCGCGAAGCAGCGCTCCGACGCGATGGGACTCTGACGTCTCGTAGCAGATCGACGCACCTTGCTATCGCCGTAGGTTGCTGGCGAAGTTCCGCGCGGCGCTGAAGAGCCGACGGGCGCGGCCGCTCGCTCGCCGAACCGCGGGGACGGCGGCTCTGGCCCGTGGCTGTGCACATCCCGATCCGCTTCCACGACCTGCGCCACACTTTCGCAACCGAGCTACTCCGCCGCGGCGTGGACTCGTACCGCGTCCAGCGGCTCACGCGGCACAGCGACGTCCGCGTCACACTCGGAACGTACGCGCAGCTTCTGGTCGAGGACCTCCGCGCAGCCGCCGACGCGCACACGCCGCTTCCCACGATGCCAACCGGCGCAACTTCAGCCCCAATAGAGCCCCACGCCTTGAATCAAGAGCACACACCTTCGATCAACGCCGCGCACATTTTTGAGCGAGATCGGCTGTCTGGATTGGAGCGGGAAACCGGAATCGAACCGGCGACCCTCAGCTTGGGAAGCTGATGCTCTACCAACTGAGCTATTCCCGCCCGGAAGCGCGAAGCTAGTCGCGGCCTCCGGGGCCGTCAAGGACTACTGTACGCTGAGCGTGTACGGCTGCGACGCACTCGCGTCCTTGTTCCGGGGACTCGACACTTCCACCGCGTAGTCGCCTTCCTTCAGCGGCACGGCCACGAGCTTCTCCTCACCCTCCCCGCGCCGCGTGTCGGACGAGCCGATCACCTCGGCCGGCCGCTCCCCGTGGAGCTGATACAGCCGGAGCTGCAGATCGACCCCCCGCACCGACGACAGCAGCACGCTCACCGGCGCCTGTCCGGCCGCGACGTGGAAGCGGAAGACGTCCACGTCCTTGCGCGGCCAGATCCATCCCTTGAGCGCGACGGGAACGGTGATGGTCTGCGCCGAGGCGACGTCGTCGTTCGGCTCGCGCTCGGTCGTGCCGTCGTCGGGGGCGAGCTGGACCGCCAGCCGATACGGCGTCTGCCGATCCTCCCCGTCGCGGATCCACTTGCCTTCGAGCTGCCGCGCGGCGGCCTGGACCAGGACGTAGCTGTCTCCCGCCGGAATCCCCACCGCGGGGAGCACCTCCGGCTCTCGCGGCCCCCCCTCGTTGGCGCGGGCCAAGAGCCGCGGCTTGTCCGCGCCCGCCGAGGTGTACACGGCCAGCTCCAGGTCGGCGCGATCCGCTCCGGAGAGCTCCGCGTGCAGCACCATCGGCGCGTCCGCATGCACCCGGTACCAGTCCTGATCCCCGGCGGGAGCGATGAATCCGGTCGCGGTGTCTCGCAGCGGCGTCGCGTGCTCCGGGTCGTCGTTCGGCTCGATCTCCAGATCAGGAGCACCCGCCTCCAACGTCGCGGTGATCGTGTAAGGAGTCTGGGGGGCGCCCCGCCGCGACTTCCCCTTGAGCACCAGGTAGTAGCCGGTACCCGCGGCGGCGCCCGCATCCATCTCCACGGCCTGCGCTCCGCCGTCCGCGACGCCGGCATCTTCCGTGACACCGCGGTCCGCGACTCCGGCGTCGGCCCGCTCGCCCAACCGCAGCGACAGATCGCGCACGAACAACCCGTCAGTGCCGCGGAACGATGCCAGGAGCGCCGCGTCCGCGAGCGCGCGCACCTCCAGCTCCAGACGGACTCCCGCCACCGGCGTCACTTCGATGCGCAGCACGTCGGGCGACCCGGGCGGCACGACCAGCCGGAACCAGTCCTCGTCCTCCGCCGTCAGATAGGTCCCCCGCACCGGCTTGCCAGGCTGCAGCTCGGTGGCGTCCACCGCCCGGTTGTTGGGCTCCAGCTCCTCGCCGGCGGACGGGTCGCCTCCGAGCACCGACAGCTCGTAGTCTTGGGGGCCGGTCCCGGAGACTTTCACGAAGCAGGCTTCCAGGCAGGCCATGGCCGGAATCAACCCCGGATCCTCCCCGCCGGCGTGGACGCGCAGCAGCGGGTTGCGGTCCCGATCGAAGGTCTCCACCCAGGCGTTGGACGCGCCCTTCAGCTCGATCCGCAGCGCCAAGAGCTTTCCCGCGCCCGGGCCCACCCTGTACCAGTCGTCGTCGCGCGGCGCCTGCAGGGTGCCGGCAACGATCGCGCGCGCGGGGATCTGCTGCGCGCGCTGGAAATCGTTCGGTTCCTGCTCCTGGACACGCTGGGGGGCGGCCGGGGGCTGCGGCTCGGCGGCGGGCGGCGGACCGGCCTTCTCGCGGCACCCGCACAGCAGCGCCGCCACCATCCAGATTCGGCGCATCTACTTGCGCGCGGCCTTCGTCCCCGGATTCAGCCCGACGGCGAACTCCCGGTAGAACTCGACGATGCCCTTGGTCAGCTCCACGGCCGACTCGCCCTCCTCGGCGAAGTCGGCGGACTCGAGCCAGATCCCCCCGCAGCTCTCGCAAGTCTCGTACACCAGCGGGTTGCGCTTGTGCTGGCTCTCGACGGCGAGAAGGCCCACGTTGTCCACGGGGCACTCCCCGGCGTCCTCTTCGGGGTCCGCCCTTCCTCCCATCGCCTCCAGAGTGGGAAGGCCGGCGTGGAGGAGGATCCGGTTCAGGTCGGCGACCTCGAGCCAGAGACCGCCGCACTCGGCGCAACGGAAGAGGAGCCGCTCCTCTCCGTCGGTGAGCTCGGTCATCTCCGTCTCGTCGCGCGGGCAATCCATGGCTTCGTCCTGCTCCGTTGAAGGTAGTTACTGAAAGCCTAGCGCAGCGCCTTTCCGTAGGGCAACGATCAAGCGCCAGAAGATGTCCTACGCCGACGCGCCCTTGATCCGCCGGATGCTCGCCCCGAGCGCCTCCAGCTTCTTCTCCAGCGACTCGTACCCACGGTCCAGGTGGTACACGCGATGGACCAGGGTCTTCCCTTCCGCCCGCAAGCCGGCCAGCACCAGCGAAGCGCTCGCGCGCAGGTCGGTGGCCATGACCGGGGCGCCCGAGAGGCGCCCCACCCCGCGCACCACCGCCGTGTGCCCGTCGATGGCGATGTCCGCCCCCATCCGGTCCAGCTCCTGCACGTGCATGAAACGGTTCTCGAACACCGTCTCCACCACCCGGGAGGCGCCCCGGGCCACGGCCAGGCAGGCCATCAGCTGCGCCTGCAGATCGGTGGGAAAGCCCGGAAACGGCGCGGTGATGAAGTCGACCGCCTCCGGCCGCTCCGGCGCGACGATCCGGACGCCGGAAGGCTCGACCGTGATCCGCGCGCCCGCCTCGCGCATCTTGGCGATCACCGCGTCCAGGTCGTCGGCGCGCGCGCCGCGCACCAGCACGTCGCCTCCGGTGATCAAGGCCGCCGCCAGGAGCGTGCCCGCCTCGATCCGGTCGGGAATGGCCTCCGCGTTCAGGGGCCGCAGGCTGGCGACGCCGTCCACCGTCACGACGCTGCTGCCCGCCCCCCGCACCCGGGCTCCCATGGCGTTCAGGGACTCCGCCAGCGCCACCACCTCCGGCTCGCGGGCGCAGTTCTCCAGGATCGTCTGGCCGTCGGCCAGGGCGGCCGCCATCATCAGATTTTCGGTCCCGGTGACGGTGGGCAGGTCGAACAGGATCGGCGCCCCCCGCAGCCGTGGCGCCGTCGCCTCGACGTAGCCGTGGGCCAGCTCGATCTTCGCGCCCAGGAGCTGGAGCGCCTTGAGGTGCTGATCGATGGGCCGGGCCCCGATCGCGCATCCGCCGGGCAGCGAGACGCGGGCGCGGCCGAAGCGGGCGAGTAGCGGGCCGAGCACCAGGACGCTGGCCCGCATCGTCTTCACCAGCTCGTAGGGCGCTTCCGGCCGGGTCACGGGCTGCGCGTCGATCAGGATGGTGGTCCCGTCCCGCTCCACGCGCGCGCCCATGCTGGCCAGCAGCCTTCCCAGCGTGCGGACGTCGGCAAGATCGGGGACCCCGCGGAGCACCGAACGGCCCGGGGCCAGGAGCGCGGCCGCGATCTGGGGCAGGGTCGCGTTCTTCGAGCCGGAGACGTGCACTTCCCCCGCGAGGCGCTTTCCTCCGGTGATCTCGATCGCGTCCATTACCGTCCTCTACCCAACACGAACCGCTCGAGCCCCGCCAGGTCGCGCTCCACCCGCACTTCCGAAAGCCCCTTCTCCCGCAGCATGCCGGCAACCACCTCGCCCTGCGAAGGATCGATCTCGGTGACGAACACGCCCCCTGGGGCGAGCCAATCCCGCAGGCCGCCCACCATCCTGCGTATCACCTCGAGCCCGTCGGCGCCCGCAAACAATGCCAGGTGCGGTTCGTGGTCGACGATCTCCGGGGCAAGCCTGGGTGAATGTGCGAGGGGTACGTACGGCGGGTTGGCGGCGACGGCGTCGTAGCGGACCGGACCGGGGAGTCCCGCGTACAGGTCGCCGGAGAAGATCCGGGCGCGGCCCGGGGCATGCCGTTCCGCATTGCGCCGGGCCACCGCCGCCGCCTCCTCGGACAGCTCGACCAGGTCGACCTGGACGTCGGGCCGCTCGGCCGCGACGGAGATCCCCACCGCCCCGGACCCGGCGCAGAGATCCAGGACCTGCCTGGGTCCCTGCTCGAGCCCTTCGAGCACGAGCCGCACCAGCAGCTCCGTCTCGGGCCGCGGGATGAAGACGCCGCGCGCGACCTCGAACGGCCGCCCGTAGAACTCCTTGGTGGCGAGGATGTACGCAACCGGCTCGCGGGCCGCGCGGCGCTGGATCAGCGGCTTGAACCGGGCCAGCTCCTCCGCGGTCACCGGCTTGTCGATCTCGACGTAGAGGCGGAGACGGTCGCAGCGCAGCGCGTGCGCGAGCAAGAGCTCGGCGTCCAGACGCGGGTTCTCCACCGACTTGCGGCCCAACCATTCGCGCGCCCATTGCAGCAACGAGCGCACCGTCCAGGTCTCCGCCATCAGGGCCTCTGCGCCGAGACGACCCGGTAGACGCCCGCGCCGTCGGCGTGCGCTCGAGGCTCGCGGAGGCCGGAGCTGGTGAGGAGCGCGATCATCTTCTCCACCTGGGAGGGATCGCACTCCTGCGCGTACGCGCCGCCCGGCGCCAGCCATTCGGACAGCTCGTGGATGAGCCGGCGCACGACGTCCAGCCCGTCGGGTCCGCCGAAGAAGCTGACCGCCGGCTCGTGGTTGATGACTTCCTCGGGCAATTCGGTCCCGTCGGGCACCCAGGGCGGATTGGCGGTGATCACCCTGTACTTGCGCCCGCGGGGAAGGGGTTGGAACAGATCTCCCGCGTAGCACTGGGCGCGGCCGGGGATGAGGAGATCGGCGTTCTCGCGCGCCAGCTCGATCGCCTCGGTGGACACGTCGGCCAGATCGACCCGCAGGCCGGGGCGGGCGTGGGCGACGCAGATGCCCGCGGCGCCGATGCCGCAGGCGAGATCGAGCGCGAATCCCTCCGCGTCCTTTGGCACCCGCCCGAGCCCGGCATGGATCAGCACCGGCAAGTCGAGGCGGGGAATGAACCCGCGCCGGTCGACCTTGAACCGCAGGCCGAGAAGCTCCACCGCTCCGACGATGTAGCCGGTGGGCTCTGCATTCAGCCGGCGCGAGAAGAGCCGCATGAACTCGCCGTGTCGGCTCGCGTCCACCGCGGATTCCCCCCGGGGGCCGAGATCGGAAGGAAGGACCCCCAGCGCGTGCGCGACCAGCTCGCGGGCTTCCTGCCGCGGATCCTCGCTGAGCAGCTCCGGCGCGGCCAGTCGGAGCGCTGCGCGGTCGAGCAGCTCGCCGACGGTCATGCCTGGGCCTGCTGCTGCCGCAGCGCCTCGGCCTGGAAGAAGGTGCGGCAGGCGACGATCACGTCTTCGATGTCTCCGTCCATGACCGCCGCCAGGTTGTGACGGGTCAGGCCGATGCGGTGGTCGGTGAGCCGGTCCTGGGGAAAGTTGTAGGTGCGGATCTTCTCGCTCCGGTCGCCCGTCCCCACCTGCGACTTGCGCTGCGCGTCGCGGACGCTCTGCTGCTTCTCCAGCTCCATCTCGTACAGCTTGGTGCGCAGCATCTTCAGCGCCATCGCCCGGTTCTTGATCTGCGATTTCTCCTGCTGGCACTTGACCACCACACCCGTCGGCTTGTGGGTCAGGCGCACCGCCGAGTCGGTGGTGTTCACGCTCTGCCCGCCGGATCCCGTCGAGCGCATCACGTCCATCTGTATGTCCGCGGGGTTGATCTGGATGTCGACGTCTTCCGCCTCCGGCATCGCCGACACCGTGGCGGTGGAAGTGTGGATGCGGCCCTGCGCCTCGGTGGCCGGGACGCGCTGGACGCGGTGCACGCCGGATTCGTACTTCAGGTAGCTGAAAATGCCGGCGCCTTCGATGGTGACGCTGGCGTCCTTGATCCCGCCCGCGGCGTTGTCGCTGGTGTCCATCAGCGTGAACTTCCAGCCCTTCCGCTCGGCGTAGCGCAGGTACATGCGCAGCAGCTCGGCCGCGAAAAGGCCGGCCTCGTCCCCGCCGGCGCCCGCGCGCACCTCCAGGATCACGCTGCGCTCGTCGTTCGGGTCCTTGGGCAGGAGCAGGATCTTGAGGAGCTCGTTCAGCCGCGAAAGCCTGTCCTGCAGCGCGGGGAGCTCCTCCTTCGCCACGGCGCGGACGTCGGGGTCGCTATCTTGAAGGAGGGCCTGGTTGCCCTCCAGATCGGCCTTGACCCGCTTGTACTCGCGAAAGGTCTCGACGAGCTGCTCGAGCTGGGCGCGCTCCTTCGCCACTTGCGAAAACCGCGCGCGGTCGCCGATCACCTCCGGATTGCCCAGGTCGGCGGTCAGCCGCTCGAACCGCTGTTCGATCTCCTGCAGCTTCTCGTCCACGTTTCCTTCGACGCTCCGGAGGCGCGGACCCTATCCGCCACCCCGGCTGAAAGCAACGCGTTCCGTGTTATGTAACGCGCCCCCGCATGGCACTCGAGACCTCGATCGTCGCCGGGACCCCGAGATCCCACAAGACAGACCTGCTGGCGGTCCTGGTGCGCGAAGGAGAGAAGCTGGACCCGCTGGACGAGCCCCTCGACGGGCTCCTCGCCCAATGCGCCAAGGACGAGGAGTTCACCGGGAAGGAAGGCCAGGTCCTTTCGCTGCACACCCATGGCAAGCTCGGCGCCCGCCGCATCGCGGCCATCGGGATCGGAAAGAGCAAGGACCCGGAGCGCACGCTCGATCAACTCCGGATCGCCGCCTCGCGGGCGGTGAAGATCGCCAAAGCGACGGGCGCGAAGACGCTGGCGATCTCCGGCGCCGAAGACGGGCCGGCCCAGATCCAGGCGCTGGCGGAAGGAGCGTCGCTGGGCGCCTACGTCTTCGACCGCTACAAGAAGGAGAAGAAGCCGCTCAAGCTGGCGCGGGTGGAGCTGCTGGTTCCGGGGAAACCCGACCGCGAGCTGGCCGAGGCGGCGCGACTCGGCTCCGAGATCGCCGACGCGGTGTGCGCCGCCCGCGACCTGGTCAACGAGCCGCCCGCCCGGATCACCCCGCGCGCGCTGGCGGCCGCCGCGCGCAAGAGCGCCGACGAGGCCGGGCTCACCTGCGAGGTGCTGGGGCGCGCGCAGATCGAGAAGCTGGGCATGAACCTCTTCCTCGGCGTCGCCCGGGGAAGCGCGGAAGACCCTCAGCTAGTCCGGATCTCGTACGACCCTCCGCGCGGCAAGGAGGGGGCCGTCGCGCTGGTGGGCAAGGCGATCACCTTCGACTCCGGCGGGCTCTCCTTGAAGACCGCGCAGGGCATGGAGGACATGAAGACCGACATGGCCGGCGCCGCCGCCGTGATCGCGGCCATGCGGCTGGTCGGAGCGCTGAAGCCTCCCTTTCCCGTGCGCGGATATTTCGGGGCCTGCGAAAACCTCCCCAGCGGGACGGCCTACAAACCCGGCGACGTGATCGTGGGGAAGAGCGGGACCAGCGTGGAGGTGCTGAACACCGACGCCGAAGGCCGCCTGGTGCTCGCCGACGTGCTCGCCTGGGCGGTGGAAGAGAAGCCTGCCGCCCTGGTCGACGTGGCGACCCTGACCGGCGCCATCCTGGTGGCGCTGGGTCCCTGGACCGCCGGCCTCTTCAGCAACGACGACGATCTCGCCGACGAGCTGCTCGATGCGGCCAGGGCGTCCGGCGAGCCGCTCTGGCGGATGCCGCTTCCCCCGGAGATGGAAGAGCTGATCAAGAGCCCGGTCGCGGATCTGAAGAACACGGGCGGCCGCTATGGCGGCTCCATCAACGCGGCCCTGTTCCTGCAGCACTTC
>Ga0137363_10003062_pt1 | contig 10095 bp, 9 predicted proteins | sample MadtaG_FD_104800 | JGI IMG/M metagenome (GOLD analysis project Ga0137363, IMG submission 104800) | Vadose zone soil microbial communities from Angelo Coast Range Reserve, California, USA - Mad1_115_16 metaG | ecosystem: Environmental > Terrestrial > Soil > Vadose zone | place: USA: California...
CTAACCGCCACCACGTCGAAGTGGAGCCGCTGATCGGTTTCTTCGTGAATATCTTGGTCATGCGGACTGACCTGTCCGAGGACCCGCCGTTCGAAGAGGCGCTCGCGCGCGTCCGCAAGGTCGCGCTCGAGGCGTTCGCCAACCAGGACGTGCCATTCGAGAAGCTTGTGGAGGATCTGCGCCCGAGGCGCGACCTCAGCCGGAACCCGCTGTTCCAGGTCACGTTCCAGATTTACGGGTCGGGCGCCGACGAAAGGGCGGAGCCGGTACTCGAGGGCGCGCCGTCGCCGTTCGAGATCGGGGCGCAGACCGCCAAGTTCGATCTTCGCGTGGACCTCGCAGAAACCGGCGATGGACTGAACGGTTTTATCGAGTACGACACCGACCTGTTTGACGAGGGCACCGTTGCGGGAACCGCACGTCATTTCGAACGGTTGCTCGAGAGCGCTGTCGCCGATCCGGCCCAGCGGCTTTCTGAACTCTCAATACTGACGGCTGCGGAGCGCAGACAGCTGCTCGTCGAGTGGAACCGGACGACGACGACGTACCCGCGAGACGCAACCGTCCAAGAACTGTTCGAGGAGCAGGTGCAGCGCGCGCCGGATGCGGTGGCCCTAGAGTTCGAAGGCGGGTCGGTCAGCTATGCCGAGCTGAATGAGCGCGCCAATCGTCTGGCGCACTACCTGCAGCGGCTCGGCGTTTGTGCTGGGTCGGTTGTTGGCGTCAGCACCGAGCGTTCGACCGAGATGATCGTGAGCCTGCTCGGGATCATGAAGGCGGGGGCAGCCTACCTGCCAGTCGACATCGAAGACGCGCATGATCGGGTCGCCTACGAGATTGAGGACGCGCAGGTGCGCGTCGTGCTGACGAGGGAGCGGCAGCTTTTTCACCTCGCCGATCGCGGCGTGAGGGTGATCCCGCTTCGTCTCGAAGCCGCAACCATCGACTCCGAAAGCGCGACAAGCCCTCAGAGGACCACAGGCGCCGAGCAGCTCGCGTACGTGATGTTCACCTCCGGGTCCACGGGTCGACCGAAGGGTGTGTGCGTACCGCACCGCGGGATCGTGCGGCTCGTGCGCAATGCCGACTTCTTCTCCGCGCACCCCGCGGACGTGTTCCTGCAGTTCGCGCCGCTTTCGTTCGACGCCTCCACGTTCGAGATTTGGGGCGCGCTCTTGAACGGGGCCCGGCTGCGGCTCTTTCCGCCGTACGTGCCCGCGCTGGAAGAGCTCGCGGCTTCGATCGAGGCCGGCATCACGGTGGTGTGGCTGACGGCCGCGCTGTTTCACCGGATGGTGGACGCGTACCCACTTAGCTTCCGCGGCGTACGGCAGCTGCTCGCGGGTGGCGACGTGCTCTCGCCAGTGCACGTGCGTAGAATTCTGGAGGCCTGTCAGGAGTGCTTTTTGACGAACGTCTACGGGCCAACCGAGAATACGACATTCACCTGTACGTTCTCGATCTCGGGCCAGGCATCGTTCGGCGGGTCGTTCCCAATCGGTCGGCCGATCGCGAACACGCGGGTCTACGTGCTCGACGCGCATGGCAGGCCCGTGCCAGCGGGGGTGCCGGGCGAGCTCTACGTCGCCGGAGATGGGCTCGCGCGTGGCTATCTCAACGCGCCAGATCTCACCGCGCTGAAGTTCGTCCCGAACACGCTTTCCGAAGAGCGCGGCGATCGCCTGTACCGCACGGGCGATCAGGTGCGCTACCGCCGTGATGGCACTCTCGAGTTCATCGGGCGGCAGGACCACCAGGTGAAGATCCGCGGATTCCGCGTGGAGCTGGGCGAAGTGGAATGGGTGCTGCGTCAGCATCCCGCTGTCAAGGATGCGGTTTGCATTGTCTCAGCGGAGGCCGACGGCGACAAGCGGGTTATCGCCTATGTCGCCGGCGACGGGCAGCAGCTCGCCGTCCCGGACCTGCGCCGGTTCGCCCAGCAGCGGCTTCCCGAGTACATGATCCCCGCCGCAATCGTCGCTCTTCCATCTCTACCGGTGACCAGGAAGGGGAAAATCGATCGGCAGGCGCTGCCGTCACCGGACCACGGCCGGCCCACACTCGAGGTTCGGTACGTCGCGCCGAGGACGGAAACCGAGCGCACCATCAGCGGACTCTGGCAGGAGGTGCTCGGGGTCGAGCAGGTCGGGGTCGACGACAATTTCTTCGATCTGGGTGGTCACTCACTGTTGATCGTGCTCCTACACAATCGACTTGCCGAGACGTTCCGCAAGGACGTGTCGATCGTCGATCTATTCAGGCATCCTACCGTCGGTTCGCTCGCCAGGTTCTTGAGCGGGGACGATCGGAGTTGACGCACGATCTCTCCAACGTGCGCTCGGTGTCGGGTCGGCCCGTATCGCCCGACTGGGTCGTGATCGGCGAGCACACCTACATCGCGCACCGCCTAGCCGTCGGCGCGTGGTACGCGTGTGAGAAGATTGTCATCGGCAAGTTCTGCTCGATCGGCAACGACGTCACGATTTTGACGGGGGGCAACCGCCGGACCGACATCGCCGCGACGTACCCAATCGCGATGCTCGCCGCACGTCTTGCGCGGCGCGTTGAGGACGGGCGCCCGCCGGCCGGAATGGAGCGACGTGCGGCGATGACGCTCGGACGATTGTGTGCCTCGGTCCCATACTTTATACAGGGACCCACCTACCGAACGACCGTGGACACCACTATCGGCCACGACGTGTGGGTGGGGTACGGAGCGATGATTACCGGCGGTGTCACGGTCGGCCACGGTGCCGTCGTCGCGAGCGGATCCGTGGTGTCGAGCGGCGTGGCGCCCTACGCGATCGTCGCCGGGAACCCGGCCCGCGTGATCCGGTATCGATTCAGTAGACGTGTTGTCGAGCAGATGCTGCGCATTCGGTGGTGGGACTGGAGTGACGACGAGATCCGCGACCGAAAGGAGTGGTTCTACCGTCCGATCACCGAGTTCGTCGAGCGCTTCGATCCGCAGGCAGGCAGGCACGATGGACGAATTGCTATCGGTGATTAGCGGGTTGGTGGCGCCGGAGGTCGCAGTGACGGCGAGCACGCCGCTGATCAGCACCGGCGTGATCGACAGCTTCACGGTTGCCGCGCTCATTGCGGATCTCGAGGCGGCATTTCGAGTCAGGATCGATCCGGCCGACATAGGCGTGGACAACTTCGACACGCCGGCCCAGATGCTGCAGTTCATCGGCTCGAGGCGATGAGCATCAGTGAATCGCGGGGGCTCTTCGGCGAGTTTCTCCGGACGGCGCGCGACGCCGCCGCACGGCCGGCCTTCACGTTCCTCGACGCGCACCTGGCCGCCTCGTCGTATACGTTCGAGCAATTGCTTGCTTGCGTCGATCAGCTGGCGCGCAGGCTGTCGCGCGCTCGACCCGATCCTGCGCTACCGATCGCGATTCTCGTCTCGAGCCAAGAGGGCCAGGTGCTACACTGCCTGGCTGCCATGTCCCTCGGTCTCACGCCGGCGATTCTCACGCCGCCCCATCGAAAGCTAAATCGCGCGTACTACTTGGCGACGACGAGGGCGATTTTCGACTACGCGAGGTTCAGTGCGGTCATCACGGACCTCGGCGACGTGGAGTCGCCGATCGCGACGCTGCAGGCGTACACGTTGCACGCTCTCAAAGCTGGCGGCAGGGAGCCGGCGCGCACGCAGACGTCAGTCGAGGGGAGCGCCTTCCTCCAGTTCTCGTCCGGCACCACCGGCATCAAGCGCGGCGTGCTCGTCAGCAACGCGGCTGCGCTGGCGCAGATCCGCGCGTACGCCGAGGCGATCGATCTGTCGACGCGCGACAGCATCGTCAGCTGGCTTCCGCTGTACCACGACATGGGGTTCATCACGAGCCTGCAGATGCCGCTCGCGCGTGGCGTGCACGCCACGATGATCCAACCGATCGACTGGGTGACGAACCCGGCGCTGTATCTCGAAGCGGTGTCGCGATTCGGCGGCACGCTCGGCTGGCATCCGAACTTTGCGTTTGCGTTCATGGCAGATCGCGTTCGCGAGGTCGATCTGGGAGGCCTCGATCTCTCGTCGCTGCGAGGCCTCGTGAACTGCTCGGAGCCGCCAACGAAGCAGAGCCAGGACCACTTCACCCGGCGCTTCCGCGGTCTCGGCCTGTCGCCGAGCGTGTTTCAGGGTTGCTACGCGATGGCCGAGACGACCTTCGCCATGACGCACGGTAGGTGCACGGACGCGGCGTATCTCGACGGGACTGGGGCCACCGGATTCCCGCCGCGGAGTTGGGCGGAACCGTTCGTCTCGGTAGGCCGCCCGCTCGAAGGCGTCGACGTCATCGTGACCGACAATGACGGGCGTGCGCTGCCGGATCGTTGCGTCGGGGAGCTCTGGGTGAAGTCACCGTTCAACGCGACCGGCTACTACGACGACCCTGTTGCGACGGCCGCCGCGTTTCGCGACGGCTGGCACCGAACCGGCGACCTCGGCTATCGAGCCGGAGACGTGCTGTATGTGTGCGGCAGAAGGAAGGACCTGCTGATCGTCGGGGGCGTGAATATCGTGCCGCACGATGTGGAGGACGCCGTAGCAGATATCCCTGATGTGCATCCTGGCCGTGTGTCGGTGTTTGGCGACTTCGACGCAAACACGCAGACGGAACGCATGACGATTCTTGCGGAGACGTCGGCAGCGCCGGAACAGCAGCCCGATATCGTGGCCCGGATCCGCCAGCGGGTGGCAGCGGAGTTTCAGGCCGCCGGGTTCGATGTGTCGCTCGTCCCGCTCGGTTGGCTGGTGAAGAGCTCAGCCGGCAAGATGGCGCGCCGCGCCAACCGAGAGAAGTGGCTCGAATGGCGCTCCAGCGCTCGGTGACGGGCCGCGGCTAGGAATAACCTTGGTAGAGCATCGCTTCGTAGTCCGCCATGCCCTGGTAGTAGGCGGCGTCCTCTGGCGACACGCCGACGAGCCCGGTCACGTCCTGTTGACCGGCGACAAGGGTCGCTTCGTAGTCCGCCATGCCCTGGTAATAGGCGGCGTCCTCTGGCGACATGCCCACGAGCCCGGTCAAGTCCTGCTGACCGGCCACGAGGGCCGCTTCGTAGTCGGCCATGCCTTGGTGGTAGGCGGCGTCCTCTGGAGACATCGCCTGCCCGTAGTAGTCGCCTCCACCGGTTAGCGCCACCTCGTAGTCGGCCATGCCCTGGTAATACGCAGCAAGCGTCGCTTGGTCCATTTGCCCCTCCCATTCAAGCAGTGCTCGACTTTGGCCTAGTCTACTGCCGGGCGTCGGCACTGTAAAGAGACAAATGCCCGCTCATACGCACACGGCCCTCTCTGCGCATCTCCGCATGATCGAAAGGCGGTGTCAGCTCGGGAGCTTCCTCGTTAGATTTGACGCCATCTCACCCTCAACCAGGACTTACTCATAGAGCGACACTACCTCGACCAGAACATCGCCTTGTATCGCAAGTGGAACGGGTGGCAGATTCCAAGAATGCACGAAGTTTCTGGAGCAGGTTCGGAGAAGCTAGCAAGACAGAGTGTCACCGGGGGAACCTTCGACGTTTGCAGTAATGAAAATCTGCAGCCGTATTTCAAGTCGCATGGATCGAGCAATTGGATCGATGCCAGCAGTGGGAGGCGGCTGTTCTTGATGGGAGGCAACAAGCTCGCACTCATCCAGAGCAACCCCCTATTCTGAAGTGGAAGCATGATCGACTCAGAGACTACCTGTTGCGGCCCGACACTCGATTGATGATCGTTCCCGATCCCCTATTTGCTCGATTGCAGCCCCGATTGATGGGGGCGTCGAGGCGCACCTTGTTGGAGATCTTCGGGGCCGATCGAGGAGAACATGGGAAGGTGATGAGATTCTTCACCTAGAGCTTTGGCAGGCCGGCATTTTGGCTCAGTGTTCTTCCATTCGGAGAGCAGTGACCTGCGATGGGATGCCTTTCGCCCCGTCAATCGCTCGGCGCGCGCACAACTCCCAGAATTTAGATCCCGGGCTACAGGTTGTTGACTCAACACCCTCGAAGTACGCAATTCGTAGCAACTAGCGCGTGGCGGACCGTAAACACGGGTCTCAATCCCGCGACGGACCCACCTTCATCCGAATGCCTTTCTCTCTTACCTCGATGTCTTTCCGCGCTTAGCCGCGTAATTTCTCTCTTCTCCAACGCCGGCCGTCATCAGATTGACTCGGACTGTACTCGTACCGAGTGAATTGATTTCGTCGGTTTTCATCCGTCTTCATCCAGGACGGGGATGAAGTCCAAGGTTGCGAATGAAAACGAATCGCGACGAATCATGTAACTGTGGGAGGGGATGGGGTCGGGTCTGAAAATCCTCGTGTCCATTCCAGCACATTCCAGCGCACTCCTGAGCACTCCAGCACACTCCAGCGCACATGTTTTCGTTGAGGATTGATGCCTTAGGTGAGTTCGACATTCCGTAAAGCAGGGTGGGACGGAGGCTGCTGGGAGCACAGGAGTTTAAGTCCTCGGTCTTCTTGCATGTAACGTCTTGTCGATTCGACGTGCGAGCCCAGTCAGCACCTGTTTCGCCTGGCGGTATCAAGCTTGTCGTGCCCCGGCACGTTTCCTCTCGCAGTCGGCATCACGACGTGATCGCTCCCTGGGTACGGTGTAAGGGCAGCCTTGCTTTGACAGGGCGCCGCTACCCGCCTAGACTCCCGTCACGTCCTACCAGGTCACCATTCGGTTCTGTGGGAGAACCACATTGCGGCTGCATTCAGCTGGGCTCCTGTTGCTCTTGCTCCTGGGCCTCCTCGTCGCACCGCTTACCGCCGCGGCGCAGCAGACGAGGAAGGTCTGGAGGATCGGTTTCCTAGATCCTGGTTCCTCGCCCGCGAACCTCGCCGTCAAAGGTCCATTCCGCCAAGGGCTCGAGGCCCTTGGGTATGTCGAGGGTAGAGATTTCGTCATGGAGTACCGCTGGGCAGAAGGGCACCCGGACCGATTGCCCGAACTTGCGGCCGACTTGGTACGGGCACGTGTCGATGTGATCGTCACGGGCGGCTCACAAGGGACGATGGCCGCGAAACAGGCGACCCAAACCATCCCTATCGTCTTTTGGGTTGCCGGTAGTGTGGTGCAACGGGGGATAGTAGCGAGCCTGGCGCGGCCCGGCGGGAAACGTGACAGGTCTCCAGCAACAACTAAACGTGCCTAAGCTGATCCAGCTGCTCAAGGACGCCGTTCCTATGGTGACCCGGGTGGTTTACCTCTACGATCCGGCCGGTAACTCTCCCGAGGGGTTTTTGAGGACCAAACTAAAAGAGCTTCACTCTCAGGCGCAGTCGGTGAATGTGGAGGTACAGCCGGTTGCCGTCGGTGATCCGAATGGCATCTCGCAGGCGTTCACGGAGTTCGGGCGCGGCACGAGTGGACTGGTGATCGAGAATCCGCCAGCCATTATCAGTATGGCTGACCAAGTCTGTAGGCTTGCCGCCCAGCGCAGGCTACCCACAATTGGGTGGGGGGCCCGGTTCACAAGCGCTGGCTGCCTCATGTCCTACGGGGAAAATTTCGCCGACATGAGTCGCCGTGCTGCGTACTTCGTGGATAAGATCCTGAAGGGCGCCAAACCGGGCGACCTCCCCGTGGAGCGGCCGAGGAAATTCGACCTGGTCATCAACCTCAAGACCGCCAAGGCGCTCGGCCTGACCATCCCGCCGTCGCTGCTGCAGCGGGCGGATCAGGTGATCGAGTGATGGACCGGCGCACGTTCCTCGCTGGCACGGGAGCGATCCTCCTCGCCCCGCCGCTCGCCGCCGAGGCCCAGCAGGCGGTAAAGCTGTACCGGTTGGGTTTTTTGGCTCCGGGAATTCCTGGAGATATCTCGCGATCGTCGGTGCTCGTGCAAACATTGCGAGAGCTAGGATACGTCGAGGGTCAAAATCTCGTGTTGGAACGCCGCTATGCCGAAGGGAAGATTCATCGGCTTCCGGACCTAGCGGCGGAGCTTGTCCAGCTCAAGGTCGACGTGATCTTCACGGTCAGCACACCAGGGGTTCAGGCGGCCCAAAAAGCGACGAGAACGATACCGATCGTCTTCGCCGGTGTCGGCGACCCAGTAGGATCAGGCGTCGTTTCGAGTCTAGCTCGGCCCGGCGCCAACGTGACCGGGGTCTCCACCCAATTGCTCGACATAGAAGGCAAAGGACTCCAATTGTTGAAGGAGTTGATTCCCGGTGCTCGTCGGGTGGCCGTCCTCTGGAACCCCTCGAACCGAGCATCGGCTGAAGGTCTCGCGGAAGCTGAGCGGCTTGCACCCTCTCTCAATCTCAAGATCATGCCGGTAGAAATACCCAGCCCGTCCGACGTGGAGACCGCCCTGGCGCTGTTAACGCGGGACCGGCCGGACGCAGCCCTGGTACAGCCGACCGCTCCGATGTTTGAATTGCGTCGACGCATTATGGAGTTTGCTGCGCTGAACCGTGTACCCACTGTATCGTTCCTGCGCGATATGGCAGAGGCGGGAGGGCTGATCACATATGGGCCTGATTCGGCTTACCACACTCGATTGGCTGTCCGACTGATCGACAAGATCCTGAAGGGCGCCAAGCCCAGTGATCTCCCCGTCGAGCAGCCCACCAAGTTCGAGCTGGTCATCAACCTCAAGACCGCGAAGGCGCTCGGGCTGACCATTCCCCAGTCGCTGCTAGGGCGGGCGGATCAAGTGATCGAGTGACTCGACAATCTCGGTGAGCCGAAGCCGTCGGCGCACATCGGGAGCCAGGCTCCCTGCCTGTTCCATGTCGAGCGGACCGCCGCTATCCGAGCGAAGGAGGAGGGGTCCTCCACGAAACTCGTGACCCTGCTGGCTCATTTTCGTTGACAGATTCCGTTGCCCTGTTCCGTACGCTCCCAATCGCCAGACAAACAGCAAGGACTCCGGAGAATCTCTCCGAAGCCCTCGTCCTTGGCTATGGCGCACTTCCAGGATGTTGACTCAACAAGCCGTATTCGAAGATTTGAATTCTGAGATTAGTTCGAGTCCCCCTCCGCCCCGGGAATGTAGATCGGATGAAACGGCTGACCCCTACTCAACGTGGTGGCATAAAGTGCCCCACGGAGAGAACGAGGTCCAACGGCGCACTGGGGAGCAAGCCATGCGCTTCTTGTAGGGGTAGACGTGGTGGCCGACTTCGTGGCCCCGCCGGCAATGACGCCGCGCTGGATACCGCCGGGGCGACGGTCTACACTACGGACCACACTCGAGACACGGAGGGACATGATGGCTTTGAAGCCGATTGCCTACGGGCAGGCCTCATGGCACACCAACATCACGGACCATTGCCGGACGGCGTTCATGGCCGAGTTGGCGAAGCACGGGTACGCGGCGGCCGACGTCGAGACTCTTCTCGGTGCCCGGCAGCCTCGAGATCCCACTGATGGCACGGAAGCTCGCCCGCACCGGCCGTTACGCGGCGGTGTGCGCCAGCCGCCTCGTCGTCGACGGCGGGATCTACCGGCACGACTTCGTGGCGCAGGCGGTGCTGCAGGGCATCGTGCAGACCTCGCTGGAGACGGACATACCCGTGCTGTCGGCCGTGCTCACGCCGCATCACCTTCACGAACACGCCGTTCACGAGGAATTCTTCAAGCAGCACATGCTCACCAAGGGCAAGGAGCTGGCGGAGGCGCGCGTGGCGATCATCGGGCAACTCGCCGCGGTGGCCTGAAGCGTGGTGCTCAGGGCTCGCCAGCGAGCACCGGGCGCATGAAACTTCGCTCGAAGCTCACGATGCGTGAACCGAGCGCGGAGGCGAGTGAAATGACTTCGACGCGCTCGCGCGCTCCGTGCCAAAGCGCAGGGGAGATCTGATGGTACAGTTGCTCTTTCTAGTAGGCCTGATCGCATTCCTTGTGGCTGGCTGCGGGTTTACCTCGACGTCCCCTGGCGAAGCCGTTGTGTTTTCTCGATTCGGGGATGTCAATCCGAAATGCTACCCAGCCGGGTTTTACCTATACAACCCACTCACCACCTCGGTCTACCATGTTGACGTGAAGGTTCAGAAATTTGAAGTCAAAGCAGATGCGTCCAGTCGAGATTTGCAGAACGTCCATACGACGATTGTGGTGAACTTCTCCATTGATGGC
>Ga0137363_10003070_pt1 | contig 10083 bp, 10 predicted proteins | sample MadtaG_FD_104800 | JGI IMG/M metagenome (GOLD analysis project Ga0137363, IMG submission 104800) | Vadose zone soil microbial communities from Angelo Coast Range Reserve, California, USA - Mad1_115_16 metaG | ecosystem: Environmental > Terrestrial > Soil > Vadose zone | place: USA: California...
CATCCCCAAGTACCACGAGTTCCTGACGCGCTACCCGACCTTCGAAGACCTGGCCCGCGCCCGCGCGCCCGAAGTGACCAAGGCATGGCGCCCGCTCGGCTACTACCGCCGCGCGGCCAATCTTCACGGCATCGCGCGGGAAACCGTCGCCCGCTACGACGGGCGCCTCCCGGAGGACGGCGCGCAACTCCGGAGCATGAAGGGCATCGGCCGCTACACGGCCGGCGCGATCCTGGCCTTCGCCCACAGCCGCGATGCCGCGATGGTGGACACGAACGTGCGGCGCGTCCTGGGACGGGTCTTTCTGGGGCCGCGCCGGGTCAAGCGCTTGCGTGGCGCGAAGCCCATCTGGGACCTCGCGGAATCTCTCGTACCCGCCGGCCGCGCCTATGACTACAATCAGGCCCTGATGGACTTCGGCGCCACGTGGTGCACGGCGCGGAATCCTAAATGCAAGCGCTGTCCCATGAAGGCCTTCTGCAGGAGCTACGACAATGGCAACGCTTGAGGGCAAGGTCGCGATCGTCACGGGAGCGGGCACGGGCATCGGCCGCGCGACGGCCATTCTCTTTGCGAGCGAGGGCGCCCGCGTGGTGGTCTTCGGTCGCCGGCCCGAGCCGCTGGCGGACGTCGTGGACGCCATCGCCAAGTCAGGCGGCCAGGCCAGCGCGGTGAGCGGCGACGTCGCCAGCGAGGCCGACGTCGAGCGGCTGGTGGCCGCGGCGGCGCGGGAGCATGGGGGCGTCGACATCCTCGTCAACTCGGCGGCGGTGCGCCTGCGCTCCGCGCTCGTCGAGATCGCCGCCGCCGACTTCGCCGAAGTGCTTCGCATCAACCTCGTGGGCGCCTTCGTCGTGACCAAGCTTGCCGCCGGCGCCATGCGGACCCGCGGCGGCGGCAGCATCGTCCACATCGGCTCGGCGCTCGGCACGGTGGCGGCGCCGGACTTTTCCCCCTACGTCGCTTCCAAGGGCGGCCTGCATCAGTTCGCGCGCGCCGCCGCCGTCGAGCTGGTCCAGGAGGAGATCCGGGTCAACGTCGTCGCCCCTGGCACCATCGACACGGCGATCGGCATGGGCGTGCCGGAGTTCCGGCGGCACCTTCTCAAGCACAGGATCCCGATCGGACGCGCGGGCCACGTGGACGACATCGCCCAGGCCTGCCTCTACCTGGCCTCCGACGCCGCGCGCTACGTCACGGGCTCGATCCTGGCTGTCGACGGCGGCTGGACCGCGTCCTAGCGTTCCGATGACGGCCGTCGTCGAGGTCGTCGCCGCCGTCGTCGAGCGCGATGGGCGCTACCTCATTACGCGCCGGCTCGAGGGAACCCACCTGGCCGGGCTCTGGGAGTTCCCGGGAGGCAAGACCTTGCCCGGCGAGCAGCCTGAGGACGCGCTCAGACGGGAGCTACAGGAAGAGCTTGGAGTGGACGCGACGGTGGGAGAGCTGATCGACACCGTGGATTGGACCTATCCGGAAAAGAGCGTCCGGCTCCGCTTCTTCCGCTGCGCTCTCCTGGGAGAGCCCCGCCCGCAAGAGAGGCAGGAGATGCTCTGGGTCCAGGCGGGAGATCTTTCGACGTACCGCTTCCCCGCGGCGGATCTCCGGCTCATCGAGCGCCTTGCCCGCGCGTGACGGCACCTTGACGGCGACGAGCCCGTCCGCATAGGATGCGGACCCAGTGAGTCTGACGATCCCCAACTGGAGGACAATCACCATGCGCAATGCCCTCAGAGCCTTCTCGCTAGCCGCCATCGCGGCGGCCGCGCTCGCCACGCCGGCCTTCGCCCAGGCGCCGGTCAAGATCGGTGTCCTGACGCCGCTCTCGCCTCCGGGCGACGCGACCGCGGGGCAGTTCATCGTCCGCGGGGCCAAGATGGCCGCCGACGAGATCAACGGCCACGGCGGCGTCCTCGGGGGCCGCAAGATCGAGATCATCGCCGAGGACGACGCGGGCACGCCGGAGAAGGGCGCGGCCGGCCTGCGAAAGCTCGTCAGCCAGGATCACGTTGTAGCGGTCGTCGGACAGTTCCACAGCTCCGTGACCGAGGCCGTCCAGACCCTGGCCGAGCAGCTCAAGGTTCCGGTCTTCCTGACGCAGGCCTCGGCCAAGAGTCTCACCGAGAAACACCTGACCTATACCTTCCGCACGCACGTCATCGATCCCGACCGCGTCACGCTGTGGAACAAGTGGATCCAGCAGCAGGGATTCAAGCGCGTCGCCGTCCTGGCCGAGAACACGGACTACGGCGTGGGCCTGATCGAGGAGACCAAGAAGCAGTTCGCCTCGATGGGCGTCAAGGCCGAGCTCAAGACCATGATCTTCGACCGGGCTGTCGTCGACCTGACCCCCCAGCTCCTCGAGATCAAGAACTGGAAGCCCGATCTCTTCATCAATATCGGGATCGGCACGCCTATGTACCTGATCAGCAAGCAGGCCTTCGACGTCGGACTGATCCCGGCAACGCCGATGCTGATCTCCTACGACGCTCCCTCCCGGCCGGAATACTGGAAGAACCTCGGAGAGAAGGGTACGTACGCGGTCTTCATCGTCTACTACCACCCGACGATGAAGCTGACGCCGCGGGGCGAGGCGTTCCGGACGCGCTACCTCGAGCAGTTCAAGGAGCAGCCCGTGTACGGCGGCCTCAACGCATACGCCCAGGTGATGCTGCTGGCGGACGCCATGAACGCCGCCAAGAGCGACAAGCCCGACGACATCGTGAAGGCCCTCCTCGGCACGAAGTTCACGGGCTGGAACGGCACGATCACGTTCACGCGGGGCGAGGGCCCGTACTGGCAGCAGTGGACGCCGCCGATGCTCTTCCTGCAATACACGAAGCAGGACCAGCCCTTCACCGAAGCGAAGATCGTCTACCCGCCGGACCTCAAGACCGGCGATCTCATGATGGCGCCCAAGCGCTGAGCGCCGGAGCGGCAAGGGTCGAGGGCGGGGCCGGCTGAGGGGCGGGATGGATCCGTACATCCTGTCGCAATACATCTTGTCCGGCCTCGTCATCGGCCTGATCTACAGCCTGATGGCGCTGGGGATCACCTTCATCTACGGCATCATGAAGATGATCAACTGGTCCATGGGCGAGTTCTACATGGTCGGCAGCTATATCCAGTACGCGCTGCTTGCCACGTTCCTCGGCTGGAACCTGTGGTACGTAGCGCTGCCGCTCAGCATGGTCTCGGTCTTCCTGCTCGGCCTGATGGTCCAGCGCTTCCTCCTGCGGCCCATGTACGTGGGCGGCATCGAGCGCCGCGATGAATACGCGACCATTATCACCATCGCGCTCATGGTCCTGTTCAGGAACCTCGCGATCGTGATCGGCGGGCCCAACCAGTTCGCGCCGAGGGACTACGCGCGCGCCACGACGCTCTTGACCCTGCCGATCTCCGGCAACCGGATGGTCGCGCTGGTAAGCACGGTCCTGCTCCTCCTGCTCTTCTACGTGCTGACCAAGAAGACCTGGGTGGGCCGCGCCTTCCGTGGCGCCGCGCAGAACCGCGTCGGCATACAGACCGCCGGCGTCGACGTCCTGCGGCTCGACATGCTGGCCTTCGGCGTGGGCGTGGCACTCGCAGCGGCCGCCGGCGCGCTGCTGGCGCCAGATTTTCTCGTCTATCCCGAAAACGGCGCGATCTCCACCTTCAAGGGCTTCGAGATCATCGTTATCGGTGGTTTGGGCTCGCTCATGGGCAGCGTGGTCGGCGGGCTCCTGCTGGGACTCATCGAAGCGCTGGGCTCCGTCTTCCTTTCCCCGGCCTACAAGGACCTCTACGGCTTCCTGCTCCTCCTGGCCCTCCTGGCTTTTCGACCGACCGGCCTATTCGGAGAGCGCGAACGCACCGTGTAACGGCCTGCTGATCAATCTTCGGGGCGGCGGGGCGTGAGGAGCGGGGTCAGGCCCGGGGCGAGGAGCGTCAGCTTTTTCGCCGCGGCGATGCAGAGGCCGCGTAGACCCGCCGGATAGGCGCGCACCACGACGATCACCAGGATGGCGAACAGCACCATCCGGATCTCGCCCCAGGCCCGGAGCTCCTCCGACAGGAACTCGATGAAGACTGCGCCGAGGACCGGCCCGCTGAACGTCCTGAAGCCACCCGAGATGACCATGATGATGATGACCGCCATCTCGTTGAACTTCATCGGCGTGGGCGACAGCAGGCCGATGTAGTGGGCCTGGAAGCCACCGGCGACCGCCGCGAACGCCGCCGAGATGACGAACGCCGCCCGCTTCCACTTGAAGGTGTCGAGTCCCATGACGCTCGCCGCTTCCTCGTCGTCGCGGATGGCGCGGAGGTAGGCCCCGACGCGTGAGTGGAGGATCCGCCAGATCACGAGAAGCGAAGCCAGCGTCAGCGCGAGGAACAGGTAGTAGTAGGGCGTGGGCTGCACGGTGCCGAAGAGGAGCGCGGTCTTGAGCCCGAGGTCGCCTCGGGTGATCGGGTACTCGACGGTGACCAGCAGTCTCACCGACTCTGCGAAAGCCCAGGTTGCCAGCGCCAGGTAGATGGCCCGCATGCGGAGGCAGAGCGTGCCGAGGCCGTAGCCCACGATCGCGGCGACCACCACGCCCGCGGCGATGCCAACCAGGATCGGGACGCCCGCGTAGAGGCACAGGAGCGCGGACGTGTAGGCCCCGATACCGGCGAAGGTGTGATGGGCCAGGGAGAATTGCCCGGCGTATCCCGCGAGGAGGTTCCAGCTCGCCGCGAGGATGACGTAGTAGAGGCTGATGATAAGGACGTGCGTGTGGTACTCGGTCACCGCCAGCGGCAGCCAGGACAGGGCGGCAAAGGCCAGGACCGACCAGGCGATGCGGCGCACGAGCGGGGACATCCCGCTCAGGCGCCGAGGAGCGAATCGCGCACGATGGCGCGGAGCTGGTCGGCGAAATCCCTGCGCGGCCCCTCTCGCCGGACGTCGCCGCGCTCGATCATGTAGAGGTAGTCGGATACGTGGACCGCCTTGTTGATGTTCTGGTCCACGAGCAGGATGGTCACGCCCTGCTCGCGCACCGCCAGGAGCTGCGCATAGACCTGCTCGACGATGCGCGGCGCGAGCCCCGCCGAGGGCTCGTCCACGAGGAGCAGCCTCGGCTCGGTCACGAGCTCCTTGGCGAGGGACAGCATCTTGGCCTCGCCGCCGGACAGCGTCGTCGCCCGGCTGCGGCGCTTCTCCCGCAGGCGCGGAAAGGCCGCGTAGGCGCTCTCGAGCCTGCCCGCCACGCGCGCCCGATCCTCCCTGATCACCCAAGCGCCGAGCTGGAGGTTCTCCTCGACCGTGAGCTGGGGGAAGATGTTGGCGCCCTGCGGCACGTAGCTGATCCCGAGCCGCTTGATCTCGTAAGGTGCCAAGGCGTGGATATCGCGGCCCTTGAGCGCGATGCGGCCGCGGCGCGGGTGAAGGAAGCCGAAGATCGCCTTGAGCAGCGTCGACTTCCCCGCCCCGTTCGGCCCGATCACGCCCGTGATGGACCCGGGCTCCACGCGTAGCGTGATGTCGCCGAGAATGTCTATGCCCTCGACGTACCCCGCTGCGATGTGCTCGAGCTCGAGGAGCGCCATCTATCCGCCGAGGTACGCCTCGAGAACGACCGGATCGTTCGCCACCTCGTCGAGCGTGCCCTCGGCGATCCGCCGGCCGTCGTCCATCACCGTCACCTGCTGGCAGAGGCGCCGCAGCTCGGCCATCTCGTGAGAGACGATGAGAAACGTCACGCCCGAGTCGCGATTCATCCGGATGATGGCCTCCATGATGATGTCGCGAATCGTGGGATGCACGCCGGCGAAGGGCTCGTCCATGAGGACCAGGTGGAGCGGCTGGACCATGAGGGCGCGGGCGATCTGCACGAGCATGCTCTGGCCGCCCGAGAGCTCCCGCGCCAGGTCGTGGCGCATGCGGTCCAGCGTGACGAAATCGAGGAGCTGGCGTCCGCGGTCGCGGATCTCGGCCATCGGCCGGCGGCTGCCGCGGTCGAGCGCAGCCAGGGCAGGCAGCAGCACGTTCTCGAGCACCGTCATGTGCCCGAAGAGCTTCGAGATCTGGAAGGTCCGCGCGACGCCGCAGGCCGTGATCTGGTGTGGTCGGAGCCTGTCGGTTCGCTGGCCGCAGAGATGTATCTCGCCGCCGTCGGAACGGTAGAGACCCGAGAGCACGTTGACGGTCGTGGTCTTGCCGGAGCCGTTTGGGCCGATGAGGCCGCGGATCTGGCCGCTCGGCACCGCCATCGTGAGCGCGTCCACGGCCACGAGACCACCGAAGCGTTTGGTCAGGTCACGCGTCTCGAGCGCCAGGCCTTCTCCTACGGCGGTGGTCACGGCTTCCTGATCCATTCCGCGAGCGAGCGTTCGTCCACCTCGACGCCGAGCCCCGGGCCGTCGACAGCGAGGATGGCCCCGTCGGCATAGCGAACCGGTTCGCGGACCACGTCACCCTTGAGAAGCAGCGGGCCGAAGAGCTCGCAGCCCCACGTCACGGGCGCCGCCGCGAGCGCCACCTGCAGATAGGCCGCGGTGCCCAGCGAGGTCTCGATCATGCAGCCGACATAGCAGCCCAAGCCCGCGGCCTCGGCGATCCGGCTTATCGCCATCGTGCCGATGATCCCGGCCGACTTCGTCACCTTGAGGCCGAGAATGCTGACGCCGCCGAGGCGCGCGATCTGGAGCGCGTCCTGGGGTGAGAAGCACGACTCGTCGGCCATGATGGGCACATTGACGCGACGGCCGATCTCGGCCATGCCCTCGAAGTCCCAGCGCGGAACCGGCTGCTCGACGAAGTCGAGGCCATAGGGCTCGAGCGCCTGGATGGCGCGCAGCGCGGTCGGCCGGTCCCAACCCTGGTTGGCGTCGATTCGGAGAGAGACATCCGGCCCTACCGCCTCCCGAAGGCGGCGCGCGCGCTCGACGTCCTCCGCGACGGGCCGCGCCGCCGTCTTGATCTTGAAGATCCGATGCCCGGCCGCGACCTTGGCCCGCGCCTCTTCGATCTCGGCCCCGGCGTCGGCCACGGCCAGCGACCACGACAGGGGCACGCGGTCGCGCACGCGGCCGCCGAGCAGGCGGTGCACGGGAACGCCGAGCGCGCGCCCGTTGAGATCCCAGAGCGCCATCTCGACGGCGGCGCGCGCGAAGGGATTGCCCTGCACCCGCCGGGCCATCTCGCGCGACAGGACTTCGATCCCGGACGCGTCGCGGCCCACGAGCCACGGCACGATGTAGCGCTCGATGGTGGCCGCGACGGACTCGGAAGACTCCTCGCTCCAGGTCGGTCCGCCGAGGCACGCCGCTTCCCCCCAGCCCACCAGGCCGTCCGCGGTTTCCAGGCGCACGAAGACGAAGTTGACGGCCTCGAGGGTCGTGAAGGACATCTTGTGGGGGCGCGCGACCGGAATATCGGCCATGATGACCCGCGCGCTTGCGATTTTCATGCGCCAATATCCCTGTTCGCCGCGCGGCCGTCAAGCGGGATTGTGGTCGGGTGTCGGCCTGTGGTATACGCAGGCAAGCCCTGAGGTCGACGCCGCCCTCGCCCATATCCAATGAGGATCCGTGACCGAGGAGGAGACCCCATGAAGCGCTGGTTCCTGCTGACTGCCGTTCTCGCCGCCGCGGCGCTGGCCGCCATGCCCACCACGGTCGGCGCGCAGCCGAAAGACACGCTCACCGTCGCCCTTACCTCGCACGCCCCCACGCTCGATCCCCACATGCACTTTGAGCGGGTGGGCATCCTCGTCAACATCAACATGTTCGACTCACTCCTCCATCGAAACACCAAGCTCGAGTTCGAGCCGTCCCTCGCGACTTCCTGGAAGCCGCTCTCGGATACCCAGTGGGAGTTCAAGATTCGCAAGGGGGTACGGTTCCACAACGGCGACGTCATGACCGCGGAGGATGTCAAGTACTCCTTCGACCGGGTGCTCGACCAGGCGAAGAAATCGCCCCAGTACGGCAACATCCGCGCCATCAAGGAAGTGCGCGTCGTGAATCCGGAGACGGTCCACATCATCACCGACAAGCCCTTCCCGCTCCTGCTCGAGCGGCTCGTCTTCTTCCCCATCGTGCCAAAGAAGCACATCGAGGCAGTGGGCGACCAAGCCTTCGGGACGACGTCGCCCGTCGGCACGGGGCCGTGGAAGTTTGTCGAATGGAAGCGCGATCAGCTAATCCGCCTCGAGGCCTTCGACCAGCACTGGCGCGGCAAGCCGCCGTTCAAGCACCTCGTCTTCCGTGCCGTACCTGAGATCGCCACACAGGTCGCCGAGATTAAGACGGGCGGCGTGGACATCATCCGCAACGTACCGGCCGACATCATGCCCGAGCTCAAGACTCACCCGCAGGCCTACATCTCCTCGGCGCCAATCCTCCGCGTCCACTACCTCGAGCTCGACATGCGCTCGCCGCCCTTCGACAAGAAGCTGGTCCGCCAGGCAGCCAACTACGCGATAGACAAGCAGACCATCATCCAGAAGCTGATGGCGGGGCTGGGCAAGCAGGTCGCCACCACCGTACAGCCGCTGGCCTTCGGCTTCGACCCCGAAGTCAAGCCCTACCCGTACGATCCCAAGAAAGCCAAGGAGCTGCTCGCCCAGGCCGGCTATCCGAACGGCGTGGACATCACCATGCACAGCGCCTACGTCGAGTTCCGGCCCGTGTTCGAGGCCATCTGCCAGATGCTCACCGAGGCCGGCATCCGGACCACTCCCAAGATGTGGGACCCGGGGCCCGCGTGGAACAAGTTCTTCCAGACGGACGGCAAGGCGACCAACGGGTACTACGGCTCCTGGGGCAACTACTCCGTGTTCGACGCTGACGCCGTGCTCCACCCGCTCTTCCATACCGAGCCCGGCGGCTGGGTCGGCAAGTGGTACACCCGCGTCGAGGGGCTGGACAAGCTCATCGACGAGGGCCGCTCGAGCGTGGACCAGCCCAAGCGGAAGCGAACCTATTCGCAAATCCAGCAGATGATCCGCGAGGAGGCGCCGGCCATATTCCTCTTCACACAATACGACACTCTGGGCATCTCGAAGAAGGTGCAGTACGCGGCCCGTGGGGACGAGTGGCTCTGGCTCTACGACGCCAAGCTCGCTGCAAAGTAGGAGCGGCCCGAGCGAGAACGAGGTCCCGGTGAGGCCGCCGTGCTGACACTGCTCGTACGCCGGGTCGTTCGCCTCGCGGTCGTGCTCACGGGCGTGACCCTCGTCACGTTCGGAATCCTCCACGTCAGCGGTGACCCGGTGAGCCTCATGATGCCGGAGGCGCCCGAAGCCGACCGCGTGGCGCTCCGGCAGGCGATGGGCTTCAACGAGCCCCTGCCTGCACAGTTCGTCCGCTTCCTCGCCAACACCGCCCGGGGGGACTTCGGCAACTCCTTTTTCCACCGCGCGCCTGCGCTGCCGCTCGTGCTGGAGCGGATGCCGACCACGCTGCTGCTGACCGTGCTCGCGCTGGGTCTCTCCCTCGCCATCGCGCTGCCCGTCGGCATCCTGAGCGCGGTCCGTCGCAACTCCCTCTTCGACCACGGAGCGACGTTCGTCGTCTTCCTGGGCACGTCGATGCCCGTCTTCTGGACGGGCATCATGCTCATCATCCTCTTCGCGGTCCAGCTCCGCCTCCTCCCCGTCTCCGGCTGGGAGAGCTGGCAGGCGCTGGTGCTTCCCACGGCGACGCTCGCCACGTTCTCGACACCGCTGCTCCTGCGCATCGTCCGGTCGAGCATGCTCGAGGTCATCAACCTCGACTACGTGCGCACGGCGCGGGCCAAGGGGGTCTCGGAGCGGATCGTCATCTGGCACCATGCCCTGATCAACGCCGCCCTGCCGCTCGTCACCGTGGCGGGGCTCCAGTTCGGTATCCTCCTCGGCGGCGCCATCGTCACGGAGACCGTGTTCGCGGTGCCCGGGTTGGGCCGGCTCATCGTCAGCGCCATCCGCCAGCTGGACTTCCCCATCGTCCAGGCGGGAGTCTTCGTTCTCGCCCTCATCGTGGTGCTGGTGAATTTCGCCGTCGATCTCCTCTACATCTATCTGAACCCGCAGATCAGGGTGCGCTGAGGCCGCCGTGTCCATCGGCACG
>Ga0137363_10003072_pt1 | contig 10079 bp, 6 predicted proteins | sample MadtaG_FD_104800 | JGI IMG/M metagenome (GOLD analysis project Ga0137363, IMG submission 104800) | Vadose zone soil microbial communities from Angelo Coast Range Reserve, California, USA - Mad1_115_16 metaG | ecosystem: Environmental > Terrestrial > Soil > Vadose zone | place: USA: California...
AACGTGGCGATGATGATGGCGCCCGCGCGAAACTTGTGAACTTCGATGTGCGATTCGCCACGGATATCAAACGCGTCGTTCATCGTCTCGCCGCCCGCGGAGGACTGGTCGCGCCGGGCGCGGACGGCTGCGCATTGGCGGGACGCTCTTCGTTTTTCATCTCGAGAGGATGGAGCGTCAGGAGAACCAGCACTTCCTCCAGACGTTCGAGGTTGGCAGCCGGTTTGACGCGAATTTGCTTGAAGGGATTGCCGGGCTTGATTTCCGCGACGGTTCCCACGGGAAGATCGCGCGGGAAGATGCGGTCCATGCCGCTGGTAACCACGCGTTCCCCGGTATTGACCTCATCGTCATTCGGAACGTATTTCATCACCAAAAGAGGTTCACCCTGCCCGCCAACAGGGCTCTGGATTCGCGAATCGGCCAACATTGCTCCGACGCCACTCTCCTTGTCCGTGAGGAGAAGCACCTGCGATGCGTTCTGATAGGATTCGACAACTTTGCCGACCACGCCGTCCGGAGTGATGACTCCCATATTCTTTCGAATGCCGTCGCGCTCGCCGCGGTCCAGTTGAATCATGAGACTTGCGGTCCCCGCGCCCGTGCCAATCACGCGCGCGCCAATCATGGGGACGTTGGCGTGCGATTGCCGGAAATTCAGCAATGCCGCCAGGCGGTCTGCTTCCGCGGCTTTGCCCTGAAGCTGCGAAATTTGAAGTTTCAGCGCATCGTTCTCACGGCGAATCTGCTCGTTCACTTTCGTCGTGTTTTGCAGCGCGAAGTATTTGCGCCACGCATCGCGAAACCAGCCGAAGCTCGACGAGCCCGCGCGTTCAAATGGGGAAACTGCGCCAACAGTCCAGACGCGAATAAGTCGGCCCTCCGATTCGCGCTTGATCTGCACAGCGAGCATGAGCACCTGCAATATGATGACTCCTGTGAGCAGGACCAGCGATTTATGGCGAGAGGGAATGGCGACCATTGGCGGTGTTCTCTTCGTATTTGCCGGAGCGCCGGTAACTAGTGACTGGTGACCGGCAGCTCGTTATGTCAGGGTCAGATCAATCTCACTGGCGCGAATCGTCCGGCAGCTCACGCTACTCGAAAATGAAAGATCCACCCAGAATTCAGAAAACTGAAAACTTTTTTCCTAGTCAATGCAAACCTGGCGCAGCAATTTGAAATCGCTCAGCATTTTTCCCGTGCCGAGCACCACCGACGCCAGCGGATCGTCCGCAATCGAAACCGGTAGCCCGGTTTCCTCGCGAATCCGCTTGTCGAGATTCTTCAGCAGCGCGCCGCCACCGGTCAGCACGATACCGCGGTCGCTAATATCGGCGGAAAGCTCCGGAGGCGTCCGCTCGAGGGCCACGCGCACGGCGTTCAGAATGGTCGCGACGCACTCGCTCAGGGCCTCGCGAATCTCGCTGTCGTCAATCGTAACAGTGCGCGGAACGCCTTCGATCAAGTTGCGGCCCTTCACTTCCATCGTAAGGGGTTTTTCCAGAGGGTAGGCGGAGCCGATCTCCATCTTGATCTGCTCTGCCGTACGTTCGCCGACGAGCAGGTTGTACTTGCGCTTCAGATATTGCATCACCGCTTCGTCCATCTCGTTGCCCGCCACGCGTACGGACCGCGAATAAACAATCCCGCTCATGGAGATGACCGCGATGTCCGTGGTGCCGCCGCCGATGTCCACGACCATGTTGCCGGAAGGCTCTTCAATCGGCAGGCCCGCGCCGATTGCTGCGGCCATGGCCTGCTCGACGAGAAAAACTTCGCTGGCGCGCGCGCGATAGGCGGAGTCCTGAACGGCCCGCTTTTCCACGGGCGTGATCTCGCTCGGAACGCCAATGACGATTCGCGGATGCACCAGCACGCGTCGGTTGTGCGCCTTCTGGATGAAATAGGTCAGCATCTTTTCGGTGACCTTGAAGTCCGCGATGACCCCATCTTTCATCGGCTTGATGGCCACCACGTTGCCAGGCGTGCGCCCGAGCATCTCTTTTGCTTCGCGGCCAACAGCCACAACTTCTCCGCTGGATTTGTTGATGGCCACGATCGAAGGTTCGTTGACGACAATGCCTTTGCCATGCGCAAACACCAACGTGTTTGCAGTGCCCAGATCAATGGCCAGGTCGGAAGAAAACAAACTGAACACCGACCTCATGTTGTAACCGTTCTTGTTCATCCCCCCATCCCCCTGCGGAGAAAGACTCTCCGCTGTCCAGCCGGCAATCGCGCTGACCTCACGGCGGCCAGCTCCCGCATCTATTGTCTCCGGACACCGCGACCAGCGCAAAGGCGCTTCGGTCTTCCTTCGGAAATCTTACTTCGGAACTACGATGGACACTTGCTTCATCGCCGTCCCGCCTCGGCGGTTCGAACCGATAATGGAAATCGTGTGCTGGCCCGGGGCAAGCTGCTCGGTGAAATGCCGGAAATTGCCATCCGGGGCAATGTTGGGCACGGATTGGCCGTTTACGATTAGAGCCGCGCCGGGCTCGGTGTGACCCACGATTTCGGCAGAGTGCCCTACAACCTGGTAGCTGACGATTTCCAGCACCATTCCCTGCGACTTGCCTTGCGCGACAAGCGTAAACTTGAATTTGTCGCTGAGTTCGCTGGTCTGTTTTTTTCCGTCCGTCGCCGTGACGTTCCAAAAGTATTCCCCGGGATCGAGCCCGGTGACATCCACGCCTGTTCCGCCGACCTTTTCTTCCTTCACCGTCTTCGTAAACATTGCCGTGGTGCTGATTCGCAGCGTGTATGAAACTGCATCCTGGACGGGCTTCCACTCGAAATGAATGGGATACGTCCGCGGATTTTCCGCCGTGATCGGCGCGAGATTCAGCGGTTCGACAAGATCGGGAGGCGCGAGAACATTGGACTTCTGAATCCTTCTGCCACTAGAAATAGTAGCCTTTTCCCATTGCGCGAGGTCGATCTTTTCCTGTCCGCGCTGAACCTGCGCGCTACCACTTGAAACGACAACCTCGCTTTCCTTTTTCTCCGGGTCGGCTTTGACCGCGGCACGGCTATTGGAATGCAGTTGAGCCACAGCATCTTCCGCGCTGACGGCGGCCCTGGAGTCCGGAGAACTCCAGTTCGGTGTCGCCAGATTTACTTCACCGGTGTTGATGTGGACCGCGACGCTGGTCGGCTTGTTGTTGTCCGTTGAGTTCTCTTCCACCGTGATCAAGGTATCGGGCTTGACCGTATAAGTCGTGCCGTCAGCGAAGGTGATGCGCGCGTTGCTGTCGGCGCCCGTTTGGACCAGATCGCCCTTGTCGAGTGAAGTGCGGTAGTCTGCTTCCACCCATTGCACCGAATTCACTCTTTTTACCTGAACTTTGCCGTCGAGATTGACGAATTTGGCGTGCCTCTGATCGGCGGCCTGCGATTCGTTTTCGGGATCGCTCACGGCCTTGTCGATCTTCTTGAGCACCACTTGATACAAGTCGGGTTTGATCAGGTAGAGCCCTGCGAAAATAATGGCCAAGGCCAGAAGCACGTAAGCGATCACCGTCTTATAGGTAACCGCCTTCCAGTACACTTCGACGTGCGGGGTCCTTTGGCGGGCCTGAGCGAACTTCGGGTCGATCGGTGTTTGTGTGGTCACGGTTGAATGTGCTGCAAAGCTCCAATTTTTTAATCTAGCACAGCGGTCTCCGAATGGATGACTTGCTGAGCCGCGCGTTGTCAAACTGCAAATAGCACAGTCGCGCCCTGCCCAATTGTCCTTCGCCTGTCCCCTGGTGCAGGTCCCCAGGGTACCTGTTGCTGCTGGACCGAGCCGAAGAAATATTCCACACTGATTCCTGAGAATTCACTGCACTGCCCGGGGCGGACCATTGTGTTTGAGACGCGCGCCTATATCTCGTATAATCTTAAGTTTGTCTACTGACGGGGGAGACTCATCGGATGGCTGGAGCAGATAAAAGCAAACTTGGGTACCGCATCCTTCTCGGGGTCGTGGTCCTGGTTCTGGGGGGCAGCATGCTGCTCTACCTCGTTCCCCAGTCGCCGGTCAGCGGCGAGATCTCCACGGACACGGTGGCCAAGATCGGCGATGAGTCGGTTAGCGTGCAGGACGTGCGCCAGCAGCTCAGCCAAATCGAGCAGCGCAATCCCAATATGAAGGCCCTCGAGGCCCTCTACGCCCAGCAGATCCTGAAGCAATTGGTATTTCAAAAAGAGATCGAATACGAGGCCAAGCGGCTCGGAATCGCCGTGTCTGATCAAGAGCGGGCTGATCGCATTCGCCAATACGTACCGACAGCCTTCAATAACGGCGTATTTGTAGGTAGAGACCGTTATGCGGCCGAAGTCCAGGCTCGCTTCCAGATGACCGTCCCCGTCTTCGAAGAACTGGTACGTCAAGGTCTGCTCGAAGAAAAATTCCGCAAGCTGGTGACCGACGGGATTAGTGTGGGACCCGCCGAGCTTCAGGATGAGTTCCGCTACAAGAATGAAAAGGTCAAGCTGGACTACGTGCTGATCAAGCCGGAAGACCTGGAAGCGAAGATTTCGCCGGACGAGGCGGAAATTCGCGCGGCCTATGAGAAGAACAAGTCGAAATACCAGGTGCCGGAACGGCGCGTGGTGCGCTACGCGCTAGTGGATGTCAATCAGATCCGTCACAACGTGCAAGTCTCCGATGACATGCTCAAGCAACAATACCAGGCAAGTATTCAGCAGTATCAAGTGCCGAACCGCGTGCACGTCGAGCATATTCTCTTTATGACCGTCGGAAAGACGACGGACGCGGAAGTCGAAGAGGTTAAGAAGAAGGCTGAGGATGTTCTAAAGCAGGTCAAGAAGGGCGGAAAATTCGAAGACCTCGCGAAGAAGTACTCCGAGGATCCCGGCTCCAAGGACAAGGGCGGTGACTTGAGCTGGATCACTCAAGGACAGACCGTCCCTGAATTCGAAAAGACAGCCTTCGGCCTCAACCCAGGCCAGGTTTCGGACCTCGTCAAGACACAGTATGGATTCCACATCATTAAGGTCCTGGAGAAGGAAACAGCCCATACCAGGCCGTTTGAAGAAGTGAAGGACTCGCTGCGCGCGCCATTCCTGCTCTCGCAGGCAGACAAGCTGGCAAGCGACACAGCTGACCAGATATCCGCAGCTATCCGCCAGTCCAACAAGATTTCTCTGGACGATTTGGCGAAGCAATATCACCTGACGGTGAGCGAGACGCGCCCCGTCGCCGCGTCGGACCCGCTGTTGGAGCTTGCCAATTCCCAGGAAGCCAAGGATGCCATCTTCCGGGCAAAGCCAGACGAAACAAGCCTTCCACTTCGAACTGATCGCGGCTATGTCATTCTCTCGGTCAAATCGATCCAGACAGCACACCAAGGTTCGCTCGAAGAAGTCCGCGACCGTGTGATCACCGACCTGAAACACGAAAAGTCCACGGAGATGGCCAAGAACAAGGCCGAAGAGCTAATCAAGCGCGTCAAGGCGGGAGAGAAATTTGACGTGGCTGCCCGCTCCCTCGGTTTGGAGCCGAAAACGAGCGACCTCATCGCGCGCGACGGCTCCATCCCCGGCGCGGCCAGCGCCAAGCAGGTCAGCGCAGCCTTCAACCTCAAGGCCGGCGACGCGGCGGCTCCTTTGAGCCTCGGGCAGAACTGGCTCGTTTACCGCGTGACCGAAAAAACGGAACCCAACCCGGCTGATTTCGACAAACAAAAGAAGCAGTTGACCGACGAAGTCCTGCAATCGAAGCGGAGTCTTGCCTTTGAGGCCTTCCAGAAAGCCTTGGATAATCGCTTGAAGGAGGAAGGCAAGCTCAAGCTCATGCCCGAAAAACTGAAGAGTTTTGGCTCTTTTGGTTAGTCTAACCTACACAAAATAAAAGAGTTGCAGTTGTGGAACCCTGCCCTTGTCTTTCCCCTCGTGTCCCGATATCCTATTACTGTCTTCCTAGAAACCGAATTCCACTGCGGAACGGCCTTGTTTGGGGGATGTCAGGTTTCGCCGTTAGCGCCAGGAATCGGAACCGAAGCAATCATGGCCAACCAGCGCCAGCAATCCAAAGATTGGTGACATTAACATGGCAGCTCGCACTTCGTCTGTTCGCAACGACTACCGCTGCACCATTGACCGCAATCAGTCGGGGAAATACTGTGTCCGCGTCCAAGTCCACTACCCCCGCCATGCCTGGACGCTGGGAGTCTACTTTCTCGCTTCCACGTTTGATCGCGCGATGAAGAGACTAGAAGACTCCCTCGATTTCCTCCAGCGTCAGGAAGAGAAGCTGTGGTTTTGGGGCGTGGACCGCGCCGAGGACATGGGTTTTTCGGCTGAGTTCTTGAAAGAAGCGGGGTTGTATTTGGACCGCCGCAACGAGTTCCCGCGCAAGGCCACCAGTGTCTCGGTAGCTCCGGAGCGCCAAGTGCCCGCTTTCGCTCTCGGACCGATGCGCAGGGGCTTGGCGGAATCCGTCGAAATGTCTCGAAGTGCGGCGGCCGCCGGCGACTGACGCTAAGTCTCTTATTTTGAATCGTTTCTCCACCGCAACAAGCCTTCCTAGTCGGTTTTAATCCGCAGCTTTGCTCGGTGATGTCGCTGGCGTCGCTTCGCGAATCAGCAAAGGAAACCGCGGAAAGGAAAAGCTGCCCGCAACGTCATCAATCACATTTACCTGGCAAAGGTAGAGCCCCGGCTTCAAAGCATGAAGGGGCAGATCCACCTGGAAGATCACCGCTTTGCGGTCTGGAGCCGTCACTTCGTTCGCTACCACCGGCTTCGATTCGTAAACCTTCGTGGCACCCTGCAGAAACTCGATGCTTGTGAAAACTCGAATACTGTCCTTCGCCGGCTTAACTGGAGGCGCATCCTTGGCTGTGCCGCTTTGGCCCACCGTCTGGCCATTGACGACCGCAGGCGCCGGGTTCTTTCCTTTTGCTGCGTCGTACACTTCGTACTGCAAATAGAGGTGCTGGTCGGGTGCGAAAACATGCGTAATGTTCGGCACCAGTTCCATTTGGTCCCGTACGAGAGGATTCGCTCCGTTTTTCTTGCCCGTTACCGGCGCTCGCAGGCTGCTCAGCACCACCGAGCTCATTTTTAGCGGCGCTTTCCGCAGATCGGGGATCCGCACATCCGTCTCGAAAGAGCCCATCCGGCCGGACTGATTCTCGCGGATGACAAACTTCAGGTGATAGCCGCCCGGGGCCAGTACGAACCCCGTGTTGTATTGCACATTCTTTCGACGGACCTCCCTCGTGCTATCCACAGCCAGCTTGACGGTGTCGCGCAATTGCCCGACAGGGAATTTTCCCCCTTCACGGACCTCTCCGACGATGTCGATTGTCGCGTTGTCCTTCTCCCTTTCCGTTACGAAGGGGATCTGGGAGCCCGGCACCACCAGTGAAACGGCAAGGTAATAATGGGAATCGTCTTGTCGGAAGAACGCTGTCCCCGCGTAAAGAGGCACATCTACGCGTGGCAACTGCGCCGCCAGCTCGTCCTCGAGTTGCTGCTCGCGGTCCGCGCGGTTCAAGTGCTCGAAATCGCGCCCTGCGTAATAACCCGAACGAAAATCGAGCTTGAGGTCGGGCCGATTCACCTGCACTTTCAATCGCCGGAATTTTCCGTCCTTTAGCGGGTTGTTGCTGGTGAACCCTAGAACGTAATACGCCGAGCTGTCCTTCTGAACCTGGGCAAAGACCCCGCCGAAATCATTCGAATCAAAAAAGGCCTTCCCGCCCGTATCCGACGATAGCGTCGCCAGCGTTTCCTGCGACGAAGCGTTGTTGTTCAGATCGTTCAGCACGGCGGCCCCCGAATACGCCGACTGCCCATGCAAACTGGCAGACTGCGCCTCTCCCCCTGGCGGGAACGCCTGTAGCCCGCGGATGTCCATCGAATAGATGGACACGTTGGCTTTCACCGCCGCCGCGGTCGTGGCGCGTAGGGCGGACTGGTTGTCCGAGCCCGTCTGGCTAATTCCGTTGCTGAAGTAGACGAGGCTCTTCTTTTGCGGGAGCTTACCAAGGGCCTGCATCAGCGACTGCAGCGCCAGCAGCTTGCGGTCGGCGCTGAACGTGTTGAAGTCCGTGTCGTCCGCCGAAAAGGCTCCGCTCGTTTCCGCGGCGCCTTCCGCGCTCCCTGTACTGCCATTTTCGAAGCCCTGGCCTTGTCCGGACGTATACGCTGTCAGCGCCCCCAGCAATTTGGTCCTGTCGTCCGTGAAATCCAGATCCACATGCATATTCGTTGCCAGCGACACCAGTGCTATCAAATCGGCCGGCTGCATTTTTGTGCTGACGAACTTCTTCGCGGCATCAACGGAACGGTCAATCTGCTCCGGCTCCATCGCGGAAAAATCAAAGAAGAGCAGAATCAAGCGGCGGTCGCGCGCGTCCAGCGATGGCGCCGCTTGCTTTCCGGAACGCAGCACCGTTCCCGGCGCGCTTACGCCCGAGACGGTTGCTTCTGCCGCTCCAGCGGTCGCCAACTCGTCCACATTCTCGAAGTCGAAAGTGGAAATGTCCTGCCTCTTGCCATCCTCAAAGAGTGTGAAGTCTCCCTTCTTCAGGTCGCGAACCAGGTTTCCCTTTTTGTCGTGCGCGACCACATTCACCAGTACGAGTTCGCTCGTCACTTGAATGCGCGACTCAGCTTGTCCGGTCTGCTGGGCCATCGCTGGCGCCGCCGCTTGTACGAGCAGTCCCGCCGCAGTGAACATCGAAAGTGCTTTTCCTGGAAGCCGCATATGCATCTTCCTTTTAGAACCGGAAGCGCGCGGTCATCGTCACCCGCCGCATCCCGCTCGTCCCCGTAACCTCGCCGAATGTGAAAGAGTTCACCGCTGTATTGATGGTCGTGAAGTGGACGATATTGAAAATATTGTTGGCGGAGATGCGCAGGTCGAGCGCGCGAGATTCCTTGATCTGGATTGTCTTGTTCAGCGTCATGTTCATCGCTACCTGTCCCGGCCCCTCGATAATATTTCGGCCAGCGTCGCCAAAACCAGAACCGCTCGGGTTCGAGCAATTGGGACCCGGCGCGCAAAACGCTGCCGTATTGAACCATTTGAGCGTAGTGGGGTTGCTGATGGGAATCGATTGTCCCGCGACCACGTTTGCGCGAAGCGAACCGCTCACGCCGCGGCCGATGTCCAGCCCTCCTCCAAGCACCCGCGGCGTGAAGTACAATCCGGAGCCAACCGTGAAGTCGCCGCTCCACTGCCACCCTCCCAGAACGTGGCTCCATGCGCCCTTGGGAATGAATCGCCGGTTTTCTCCGAATGGCAAGTCGTAAGTCCAGTTTCCCGTGAATTTGTGTCGCTGGTCGAAACTGGAAAGTCCGCGGTCCGCGGAAATGTCAAAGGGGTCCTGCGCCACAACGCTCCCGCCGCCTCCGATCGATGATGCGTCGTCGATGGACTTCGAAAACACATACTGCGCGCTCAGCCCCAGCCCCTTCGCCATCCGCTTGCGCACGCGCACCGAGGCCGCGTGCAAAATCGAATTTCCTTCCGAGGATTCGTAAATAAACGGCTGGCCGCCAGAGACCACCAGCGCGCGCTCCGTATCCAACCGCGTTCCCTTCGCGCCGTTATAGCCTGCGTTCATCACCGCGCCGCCTGGAAACTCGCGTTGTATATCAAGATTCCAGATCTGCACGTAGCCCAGGCGATAGTCTGGGTTGACGGCGAAGTTGTTGGTCACTGTGTTGCCGGAATTGGGGAATCCATCTGTGATCGTCAGCCTGTTCGCGCCTAGGAAGCCGTTGACGTCGGTGGTATTCGTCGCCGTCGTGGCGAAGGGCGGTTGAAACGCAAAGTTCTGGATGATCGCGCCGTACTGTGCCAGGTTATAGTTAATTCCGTAGCCCACCCTCACCACTGTCTGCTTCTGTGGTTTCCAGGCAATCCCGATGCGCGGTGCGAAATTGTTTCGGTCCGGCCGCACAAGCGAAGCCGGAAATATTCCGTTGACGGGCCCGGCCTGGCCCGGCAGCACTGGCACCGCGGCCGCAAAATTGGGCGCCACGTCCAGGTTCGCGATGTGATTCTGTGCCTCTGTATAAGGACCGTTGTACTCGTAGCGCAGTCCCAG
>Ga0137363_10003074_pt1 | contig 10079 bp, 11 predicted proteins | sample MadtaG_FD_104800 | JGI IMG/M metagenome (GOLD analysis project Ga0137363, IMG submission 104800) | Vadose zone soil microbial communities from Angelo Coast Range Reserve, California, USA - Mad1_115_16 metaG | ecosystem: Environmental > Terrestrial > Soil > Vadose zone | place: USA: California...
CATCAGGGCACTCGGGAAAGAGTCCTACTGTGGTTGGTGAAACGTGGCGGCGTCGAATCCGAAAACTCGGCGCCGATGGGGAGTGAACTGGAGACATAGCCCACCTCTGAGCACGGTCAAAGTATTTCGCTTTTTGTTCGCTTCGTCAAGCACAATTTTTCGCTTTTTATTCGTTTCCGACCGAATCGTCACGCCTTCCCTTCCACCTTACGTCCATGAATAGAAGGACACGCCGGCTCCTCCAAATCCCCGCAGGCAATTGCCTCCCTCGCCTGCGCAGGGTATTCTCATTGTCCGTGAAGACCTCCGTTGGCATGCCTGAGATGTCCAGACGCGCTCTGCTCTTGGCGCTGCTCTTTGCCGCCCTCCCTGTACTCACCCGGGGCCAGAATCCTCCACCCGCAAAGAAGCTCCCAGCCGGTCCTCCCGCGCCGCAATCGACTCACTACCCCATTTTTATTCTTGCCTTTGGCAATGATCCCAACTGGAGCCTGCGCATCGGACTGAAGGGCCCGGAACGGATGGATCGTCCCGGCTATCCGCCCATCCCCCTCGAACCCGCCGAGGTCACCCACGAAGCCACCGCCGATTCTTGGACTTATCATGCTAAGGACTCCGCCACCGGCGCGGCAGTAGCCGTCCATCTCACACGAGAAGCCTGTACCGATGCCGCGAACGATACGCTGAGTACCACGCCGCCTCCGTCCGGGAAATATTCTTTCCGCGCCTCCATCGACCACGCGCAAATAGGCTCCCTCAAGGGGTGTGCTCGCATCGCCGCCGAGCTCTTTCCGAAGATCAACAATCAACCGGACCAGGAAGATGACGACGCCAAGAAGAAGCCACCGGTTCCCGTTTCCTCTGTCACCAATTTCAAATCCCCTGTGGCCGTTGCCTATCTGAATGCCGGCCAGCAGCTTGTATTCAAACGCGGTTCGGTGGCACGAGTCATTCCAGGAAAACCGGGAAACGACCTTTCCATTTCACACGACGGCAAGAAGCTTCTTTTCACTCGGGACGAGGGATCTAGCGAAATCCGAACCATCAATCAATATGATTTCGATTCCAACTCCATTAAGGAAGTCCTTCGAGGCAGCGTCCAACAGGCCTTCTGGTCGCCTGACGATACACGATTCGCATTCATGAAATTCGTCGATGGCAAGTGGCATTTGTGGTCTGCCCCTGTGGCTTCCCTGGAGAGCGCGGCTCCCATTTTCCCGGGCGATATCGTCTCAATCCACGGATGGGCCGATGCGCATACCGTTCTTGTGGATGGTTTGCAGCAGCTATCCTGGGTGACTGACACCGGGACGATCCAACAGGAGATCCCAGACAAGGACATTCTCGGCGATGCTTTCGGCCCTTCCAGCGCCGACACGTTTCGCGTCCACCCCCTCAATCCGGACTTGCTTCTCGTCTCCGCAGAGTGGCTGAAACCGCCCGCAAGTGTTCCAACCGATCCACACATGGGGGGTGGCTTTGGCTTCTTCTTGTACGAGATTCGCTCGAAAAGACGCGTTGTGCTGAGCCCCTTGAATATGTTCGCCCAGAATGCCGAATGGTCCCGGGATGGCTTCCAAATCTTCTTCACGGGCGGCGATTCTTCACGTCGTTACGCTACTTATCGTATGTTCTGGGATGGCATCGGTTTGCAGAAATACCTCTCAGGCACCTCCCTCGCGATCGGCCAGTAAGCCGCTGCCTCCCAACGGCCTCAGGAGGGACAGACCACCCTTGCTGGATTAGCTGCAACCCCTTAATTCGACACCTCTCCCACCATTTTGAGGGTATATTAGGTACTGTGAGTACTACTCCTACTCCCGTTCCTCTGAACGTCGGCATCCTCGTCCTCGACGACAATGCCCAAGGGTCCAGCGCCGTCAAGCAGATTTTGGATTCCGAGGGATGGCGCGTCCGCGTTGTCTCCGACAGCCAGATGCTCCTGGCCGAGCTGAAGACCGGGGAATGGTCTCTCGTGATTGCCAATGTGGCTCTCACGGGAATCGACGGCCACGCCTTCGTCATCTTGCGCGAGCTTGCCAGCGTCTCTCCTGCAGATGGAGGCCGCATCCGCGTTTTGTATCTCGTCCCGGAACAAGCCAGCAGCCAGTACATTGTCCATCTGGAAGCCGCGCGCCTTCCCTATGTGCTTCGTCCCTACCATCTTCACGACTTTCTCGAAAAAGTCAGCGATTTGCTCGTTGAAGTGAAGGCCATCGAGGGGCCTCTCCGTCAGGTCCGCCACGAATTCGGCGCCCTGCGCAAAAAGAAGAAGCAGCAGGCTGGGCGCAACTCCATGTTCGCTTCACGCGATACCTTCTCTTACACCGACGAAGAGCTAGCCGAATACGAAAAGCAGGAAGGCGAAGCTTCCAAGTCCAGGCGCAGCAAACCCCGCATCAATCTCGGCGACCCCAATCGCTGAACAAACAAAGACCTACTTCCAGCCGTGCAAGGATTTCTCAATTCCCCGTTCTAATCCTGAGTCGTGTCCTCGCCGGTCGCTCTAGCCGAAGTGAGGTTCACACAAAGGAGGCTTCATGGAACGTTCGATTTTCGCCGCCCTCATCGGCGGATTTCTTGGCATCACCGCGCTCGGCAGCCTGGCTTTTGTAGGTTCTGTGCCCGGTTTACCCGCAGTTCCCTGGTCTCGTCCCGAGGGTGAATGGCAGCTCCTCGATCCGGTCACTTACGAAAATATCTCTGTCTTCCCCGTCGTCAGTTCCCAAAGTCAGGACACCAGCCCGTTCCTCACCCTCGAAGAAGGACTCGCGACCGGCGAGGTGAGCGTCGCCGAGCAAGGCGCGCAAGTCATGCAGCGTTCGCGCGACGGCCATCCCATCTACCTTCCGCAGCTGACCACTGGCGCCTCCGTCAACCAGCTCGTCCTGATCAACCGCAGCAAGCGACCGCTGTTGCTCCTCGCGGGCGAACTCGTCAGCGGCGGCAAACAGGATCGCGTCATTGGCAAGGACCGCATTGTTCCCGTCGGCGCGCCTCCGCTTCCCCTCGACGTCTTCTGCGTTGAACACGGCCGCTGGACCGGCAGCTCACAGTTCGCGGCCGCAAAAACCATCGTCCATCCCAGCGTCCGCGAAAGAGCCGCAGTCGATCAGAAGCAGGCCGAGGTCTGGGATGCGGTTCGCGGCGGCACTACAGCGAAAGCGGTCCCCGCTGCTCCGCCACCGCAAATTTCAACCCGGAGTATTCAAGGTGCTATCGCCGGCAACGGCCGCACCGAAGCCTACGAAAAAATCTACGAGTCCCAGGCCGTCGGCGTTTCCATCGATGATTTCGTGAACGAAGTGCAGCGCCGCTTCGCGAACGCCACTTCAGGTCTAAAGGGTGAACGTGTCGTTGGCGTAGTGGTGGCTTACGGCGGCGAAGTCGCCTGGAGCGACATCTTCGCCTCCGGCGATCTCTTCGATCACTACTGGCGCAAGCTTCTTCGCAGCTACGCGGTCGAAGCCCTCACGCGTCCCACGTACCGTCAGGCCGCTTCCCGCGACAGCGCCAACGAATTTTTGCGCCGCTTGAACGGCCGCGAAACTCAGGAGACCGAGCCTGGCGTCTATCGCTGGCGCGAAATCAAGGAAGGCCAGTTCGCTCAAATCGAGCTCGACGCCCTCCAACCCAAGCCCATTACCCTTCACCGCCTGCTGTTGCACCGCACCAGTTGACGCGACCATCAGGCTCTCCCTTGTTGGGGCGGAGCTTGCCCGCCTGAAGCGACGCCCCTACTGGCGGACGCCCCTACTTGGCAACATCATACCGGCGCACCGTACTCCAATCCGGCGTTTGCTCAAGGAGTTGCGCCGCTGTCACTTTCAATGTGGGATGCACAACGTCCGCCGCGATCTCCACCAGCGGCACCAGCACAAACCTCCGCTGATGCATTCTCGGGTGCGGCACCTGTAATTCCGGCGTGTCAATCGTCTCCGAGCCGTACAAAAGAATATCCATATCAACCAGCCGCGGCCCTTTCGCCACCAGCTTCTTGCTTCCCATCTTCGTTTCGATTTCGCGGAGAGCTCGCAATAGCATGAACGGGTCGAAATGCGTTTCCGCCTCCACAACACAATTCAAGAACCACGGCTGCTCCCGCAAATCCACTGGCTCGGTCTCATAGAAGGACGACACTCTCGTAATCGCCACACCCGCATGCGGCAGCTCACCAATCGCCAAACGCAAATTTTGCTCTCTGTTTCCGATATTGGACCCCAGCGAGAGATAAGCCGTCTTTTCACTCATGCAGTCTCATCGGTAGGGCCTATTTCACCGTGTCCGCTCCGGCTTTGGCGCACTGCGCGTCCTGCGCGCTTGTGGCGCCGCTGACGCCAATCGCGCCCACAATCTTTCCGTCCATTACCAGCGGAATCCCGCCCTCCACGGCCACCACGCCCTTCAACGTAAGAACCCGCAGACCATCTCCTCCACCCGCCAATACATCCTGAAACGCCTTCGTCGGCCGCTTGAACAGCGCCGCGGTGCGAGCCTTGTCAATGGCCACTTCCGCGCTGCCGAGCTGCGTGTTGTCCATTTTCTCGTAGTAAATGAGCGTCCCCGCCGGTCCGACAATCGCCACCGCCACAGTCCATTTATTTTTCGCCGCCTCCGCCAGCGCCGGTTCCGCCGCCTTCTTCGCATTTTCCAGGCTAATGGCCGACCCGTAAGCGTTCGGCATTTGCGCCAGCGCGGTGCGGAGCGCCCCGAGCACCACGAGCAAAACAACAACAGTCTTCGCAATATTCTTCCGTGACATTTTCCCTCCTCCTACGTTTCAACCGTCGACTGCATCAGCATCCCACGCACCTTAGACGACCTCGAAACCCCTCGTAATCTTTCCGCCTCACTTACTGGCCTCACACACAAAATTGCCAGCGTCGTTCGTGTCTCCACTGCCCTTGTACTTCGCCACCTGCGGATACGGACAAAGCGGTCGCGTCATCTTCACTCCCTTTGCAGGGTCGCCGCCTTCATACTTCGTCGCAACGATCGCGGCGGGCGCGCTCCCTTTCTCCACCCATTCTTCGACCGCCAGTTCCATATTGTGCTGCGCATCCCTCACACCCGCCGCGCCCTGTCCGAAATAATCCGTTCCAGGACCGCCGCCGCAATGTTGCATCCCGGGCACCATGTAGAGCCGTATGAACGCCTCCGTCTCCCGTGCGCCCATCTTGCTCACCACGTCGTTGTAATAGTTGACCGTGTTGAGCGCCGAAATGGCCGGATCGTTCCAGCCGTGATAGAGAATCAGCTTCCCACCGCGCGCTTTGAACGCTGTGAGGTTTGCCATGGTGGCGTTCAACATTGGCGCGGTCTTCTCATCAGCCGCTTTCATCGCTTGATTGACATTGGCGTCCTTGTAATTCCAGTCCGCCTTCCCATAGACGAAGCTGGAGAAATATCCGCCGCTAAAGGCGAACAGCAAACTCTTGCCTGGCGCTTGTCCAGTGATCCAAGTTTCCCATCCTCCGGGCCCCTCTTCCACTCCCGGCAAATAGCCCGGAAAGATCTTTCGCCCTTTTGCATCGTTCGGCCCTTCATACAATTTTTTCAGCGTGGCCACCTGCGCCGCCGTCAGGCACTTCTCGGAATCGCCTTCTTTGCAAAGCATCGTGCCCGGATCGAAGTGACATTGCCTCGGTTCGTTCAGTATCCCGTCGGTCACTCCGTCCTGCGCATCGCAGGCAGCGTTCACGGCACGGGCGATCGCCGGAAGTTTGCTCGATGGGATGTAACTCGCCGGGTCGCGAGTCGTCGCCTGCGCATCCGCAAGCGCCTTGGATAGCAGGTGCGTAAAGTAATTGGCCGGCGCTCCCCCCAGAATCCCATCGTAGTCTTCCGGAAAGCGTTGTGCTTCCATCAGCGCTTGCCGCCCCCCATTCGAGCAGCCCCAGAAATACGAATGCTGCGGACCCTTGCTGTAATACGCTTTCGCCGCCACCTTCGCGACCCGCGTCATCTCGTGGATTCCTCGATATCCGTAGTCCGCGACCTTTTCAGGGTGCCCTAGCGCCCAACCCGCGTAAGTCGCATCTCCCGAATGGCCTCCATCCGTGCCTGCCATCGCGTAACCTTGGTACACACCGATCCCTAATTGCTGGTAACCAATCTCTCCGGAGAATCCTCCGTTGCCCCGGCCTTGCAGTTTCCCGTTCCACCTGCCGCCATTCTGGTCATTGATGGGCATCCACACTTCGATCTTGATCGAGGAATCCGGGCTCGGCGTTGCTTCCGCCACCACCCGGCAAAACGCGGGAAGCATTTTGTAGAAAGAGGGATCTCCCGCTATCCGAGGGGACAAATTTGGCGGCGGCGTGAACGCTCCGGCCGCGACTGTCTGCGCCGACAGGATTCTCGCTCCGAGCAATTCCAGTTGCTCCAAGCCCGCGCAAGAATGCGTTCCGGAGGCCCCGTTCTGCCCATAAGCCCCGCAGGACATCAAAACTGTGCCGGCAACCGCAAGAATCACATTCCGCATGACGAGTACCTCCGATCTGAGCCTTGCACCCCTCCGCGCCGAACCGCACGTTAGCCCAAGTCCAAACTTTCGCGCAATCCTTTTCGCTCTGGCGATGAGTCTGCTTTCGTCGCTGGGCGGCTGGCTGGACTGGATTGGAAAAATTGCAATTTCTCGCTTAGAATCCGCCCATGCGCAAGGTCGTCCTCGGCCTCGGCATCAGCCTCGACGGCTACATCGCCCGCCCCGATGGCGCGGTCGACTTTCTCTTCATGCCTAAGGATTATTCGATGGGCCCATTCTTTGCCACGATTGATACGGCCATCATGGGCCGGAAGACCTACGACGTGGCCCTCAAAAATGGGTGGAGGCGGATTCAGCGACTCAAAGATGAAGAGCTACGTCTTCTCCCATTCCCAACCGCCCGGCGAACGCGGCGGCGTGACCTTCGTCAACGAATCGCCGAAAAGTCTCCTTGAGAACCTCCGCAAGCGCCCTGGAAAAAACATCTGGCTTATGGGCGGCGGCGAACTCGCCCGCGACCTCCTCAAAGACGACCTAGTCGACGAACTTTACATTGGAATCGTTCCCATCCTCATCGGCGAAGGCCTCCCGCTTTTCCCCAGCGGCTTCCCCAACGCGAATTCACCCTCCTCGAAAACAAAACCTTCTCGAAAGGCATGATCGCCCTCAAGTACGCCCGCACCCGCAAAAAACCCAAGCGCAAGTAAGCTGAAGTCGAGATTGTGGACCAACACAGGGGGCATGATGGCGAAAGGGCTAACCAACTAGAAGAGGCGCGGCTGGCGGCGAGGCAATTCGCGGCCGAAATATTCGTAAGCGCGCTGCGTGGCGACGCGGCCACGCGGGGTGCGATCGATCATGCCGATCTGCATGAGGTAGGGCTCGTACATTTCTTCGATGGCGTCTTCTTCCTCGGAGAGCGCAGCGGCCAGAGTGCCGAGGCCGACCGGCCCGCCCGCGTACTTGTCGAGCAGCGCGATCATCAAGTTGCGGTCCACTTCGTCGAGGCCGCTTTCGTCCACGCCCAGCATTTGCAAGGCTTCCTGCGCGACTACGCGGGTAATGCGTCCCGCGGCGCGCACTTCGGCAAAATCCCGCGACCGCCGCAGCAGGCGGTTGGCGATGCGCGGCGTCCCGCGGCATCGGCCCGCGATTTCTTCCGCGCCGCCTTCGTCCATCTGGATGTTCAATATTTTCGCCGAGCGATGAATGATAATCAGCAAATCCGCCGGCTCGTAAAAATCCAGCCGGTGCACGATGCCAAACCGCGAGCGCAGCGGTGCGGTAATCAATCCGGCGCGAGTCGTCGCGCCGATCAGCGTAAAGTGTCCCAGTTGGAACGGATGAATCCGCGCGCCCGGCCCCTGGCCGATAATCAGGTCCACGCGAAAATCTTCCATGGCGGGATACAAAACCTCTTCCACGGCCGGCTGCAAACGGTGAATTTCATCCAGAAAGAAAACTTCTTTCTTTTCGAGCGAAGTCAAGATCGCCGTCAGGTCTCCTTTGCGTTCCAGCAAAGGCCCCGCGCTGGTCTTGATCGGAACGTTCAATTCGTTGGCGATGATTTGAGCCAGTGTGGTTTTTCCGAGGCCAGGTGGCCCGTACAAAAGCACGTGGTCCAGCGCTTCGTCGCGGCTTCGCGCGGCTTCGATGGCGATCTGGATATTTTCCTTGACGCGCTTCTGGCCAATGTATTCGTCCAGACGCTTGGGCCGCACGCTCACATCAATGCGCGCATCCTCGTCAAACGCTTGTCCGGAGACAATCCGCTCCGGCTGCCTTTGTTGCATCATCCGTTTTGCCGTTCCGTCCGCCATTTCTCTTCCCGCCGCGTCTCCCAATCCCCGGTCTACGTCCGTAGGGGCGCAGCATGCTGCGTCCCTACAATCGAGGCTTCGACAAACTATGCACTGCGCGCGGCTCGTCCCTTCGGTGCGCTCAACGACTGCAATGCACCGCGTAGCAATTTCTCAAAATTCCCGGCGCCCGCTTCGCGCTTCGCTTCCCCGACCGCGGTTTCCGCGGCGCGGCCCTCGTATCCGAGATTCACGAGCGCTGAGAGGACATCCGCCTCGATTCCCGCCGGCGAAGACGCCGCAGGTTTTTCCGCTTCCACGGCCACGGTTTCCAGTCTGTCTTTCAACTCCACCACTATGCGCTCCGCGGTCTTGCGTCCCACGCCGGGAATTCTTGTCAGCCGCGCCAAATCGCTTCCACGAATAGCGGGCACGAGTTCTTCCACGCTCATTCCACTCAGAATTTTCAGCGCCAGCGTCGGTCCCACGCCGGAAGCCGAAAGCAACATCTCAAAAAAATGTTTTTCGCGCGAGGACACAAATCCGTACAAGGCCAGCGCATCTTCCCGCACATGCGTATGGATCAGGAGGGTCACTTCGGTATGCAGCTCGCCGAGCGCGGCGTAAGTCGAAAGCGGCACTTGCACGACGTAGCCGACTCCGCCCACGTCGACGAGCACTTGGTTCGGTCTTTTTTCGGCAAGCCGTCCGCGAAGCTGGCCAATCATCGCTCGCCAGTATTGCCGCTTTTCCTTCGCCCGTCAACGCGAGTCGCATATCAGCGGCCGTATTTGCCAATGAGTTCGCCTTGCGCCAGGATGTGGCCTTTCATAGCGCGCTCAACGTCGGCCTTTGTCGCGCCCGCTTTCAAATCCAACTTCGTGTCGAGCGCATACACCTTGAAAAAATACCGGTGCGGCTTCCCCGGTGGCGGACACGGACCGCCGTAGCCAATTTTCCCGAAATCGTTTCGGCCTTGGCGCGCTCCGTTGGGGAGCTGCTCCTGCTTCGCGACTCCTTCGGGAAGTTCTCGCGTGTTTGCCGGAAGGTCGTAGAGCACCCAGTGGACCCAGGTGCCGCCGGGCGCGTCGGGATCATCCATGATGAGCGCCATGCTCTGCGTATTTGCAGGCGGATCATTCCATTTCAATTGCGGGGATGCGTCAGGCCCGTCGCACGTAAATTTTTTCGGAATCGCGTCACCAGCGGAAAAGGCTGCGCTGGACATCTGCAGAGACATGGTTTCTCCTTTCTCCCGGGCAAAGGACTTTCCGGAAGGCCACATGGAGAAGCAGAGAACGAAACTAGTGAGAACGGCAACTCTGTTGTGCGCTGACATTTTCCCGGACGCTCTGTTACGCGGCCCCATGGCTGCGCAGAAATTCGGCGACTTCGGCATGGCCACGCTCCTGGGCGAAACCGAGCGCCGTCTTTCCATCATTGGTCCGGGCCTGCAAATCGGCGCCGCTTGCCAGCAACATACTCACGATTCCCAGGTGGCCGTTCGCGGCGGCAGTAAGAAGCGGCGAGTAGCCGTTTCCGTAACGGTAATTCGGGTCGGCGCCACTTGCCAATAGCCACGACACAACGGCAGTGTGGCCGCTGGCTACCGCTCCGGTCAACGCGCTATAGCCGGTTCCATTTGTCGCGGCCGCGTTGACGTCCGCACCTTTCTCGAACAAGTATTCGGCTACTTCCAGATGCCCGAACACGGCGGCCAGCGCAATTACAGGAAACCCATCGGGCGAGTAGGTCTTCGCCTGAGTCGGTATTTCTTCGACGAGCTGCTTCAC
>Ga0137363_10003089_pt1 | contig 10058 bp, 7 predicted proteins | sample MadtaG_FD_104800 | JGI IMG/M metagenome (GOLD analysis project Ga0137363, IMG submission 104800) | Vadose zone soil microbial communities from Angelo Coast Range Reserve, California, USA - Mad1_115_16 metaG | ecosystem: Environmental > Terrestrial > Soil > Vadose zone | place: USA: California...
CGCCGCGGCGGAGGCGGCGCCCAAGCTCTTCATGCCGCCCTCGGGTACGAGCCCAGGTGCCGGAAGAACGCGCACACCTCCCTGAGTTCCTCGAGCGCCGCCGCCAGCGCCGGATCGCTCGCGTGGCCTTCCACGTCGACGTAAAAGTAATACTCCCAGGCACCGGTGCGGGCCGGGCGCGACTCGAAACGCGTCATCGAAACCGCATGCCGGGCCAGAGGCGCCAGCATGTGGCAGACCGCGCCCGCCCGGTTGTGGACCGACAGGACCAGCGAGGTCTTGTCGTGCCCGGTCGCCGCGCATTCCTGCTGGCCCAGCACCAGGAAGCGCGTGCGGTTCGACGGGTCGTCCTGGATCTGGCGCGCGACGGTCTGCAGCCCGTACCGCATTGCTGCGTTTTCCCCGGCCACCGCGGCCGCCGCCGGATCCAGCGCAGCCTGGCGCGCGGCCTCGGCGTTGCTCGCGGCGTGAACGCGCTCCAGCGCCGGCACGTTCTGGTTCAGCCAGGTCAGGCACTGGGCGAGCGACTGTGGATGCGCGAACAGGCGTTGCACGCCATCGAGCGAGCCGTTCAGCGCCAGCAGGTGGTGCTGAACCGGCACCGAGACCTCGGCCACGATCTTCAGGCCCGTGGTCAGCAGCAGGTCCAGCGAGCGGCTGACCGCGCCCTCGGTCGAATTCTCCACCGGCACCACCGCGTAGTCGGCGCGGCCCGCCTCTGCGCTGCGGAATACGTCATCGATCGAGGCGCACGGCTGCAGGTTCACGGCGCTGCCGAACTGGCAAGTCGCGGCCAGCTCGGAGAAAGTCCCTGCCGGGCCGAGAAAAGCCACCGCCAGCGGCCGCTCCATCGCGCGACAGGCCGAAATGATCTCGCGGAAGATCGGCTCCATCGCGGCCACCGTCAGCGGCCCGCGGTTCAGCGCGGCGACCGCACGCAGCACCTCGGCTTCGCGCTCCGGCCGGTAAACCACAGTTCCGACCGCGAGCTTCAGGCGGCCGACCTCGGTCGCCAGCTTCGCGCGCCGGCTGATCAGCTCGACCAGCTCCCGGTCGATCGCATCGATCTGCTGTCTGAGCGGCGTCAGATCCGGATCGGTCGAATCGTCGTCGTGCGCCAGGTCGGTCATCGGTGCGTTCAGGGCAGCGTGGTGCCTGCGCTGCCATTGCCCGCGGAGCCGTTGGCGCCCGCATGCTCGGCGTCGGTCTCGACCACCCGCTGCAGGCCCGACAGCCGCGTGCCGTCGTCCAGCGCGATCAGCGTCACGCCCTGCGTGGCCCGCCCCATCTCACGTATCTCCGCCACGCGCGTGCGGATCAGCACGCCGCCGGTCGTGATCAGCATGATCTCGTCGTCCGGATTGACCAGCGTGGCGGCCACGACCCGCCCGTTGCGTTCGGTGGTGGCGATCGCAATCATCCCCTTGGTGCCGCGGCTGTGGCGCGTGTACTCCGTGATCGGCGTGCGCTTGCCGTAGCCGTGCTCGGTGGCCGTCAGCACGGCCTGCCGTTCGTCGCCCGCCACCAGCAATGCGATCACGGACTGCCCGCTGTCCAGCTGCATGCCGCGCACGCCCCGCGCCTGGCGGCCCATCGGCCGCACGTCGTTCTCGTCGAACCGGACAGCCTTGCCCGCGTCCGAAAACAGCATCACGTCATGGCGGCCGTCCGTGATCGCAGCTCCGATCAGGAAATCGCCCGGGTCCAGGTCCACCGCGATCAGACCGGCCTTGCGCGGGTTGGCGAATTCCGGCAGCGGCGTCTTTTTCACGGTGCCGTTGGCCGTGGCCATGAACACAAAGTGTTCGCCGTCGAACGCGCGCACCGGCAGCACGACGGTGATCTTCTCGCCCTCGGCCAGCGGGAACATGTTCACGATCGGCTTGCCGCGCGACGCGCGCGAGCCCTGCGGGGCCTCCCACACCTTCAACCAGTAAAGGCGTCCGCGGTCCGAAAAACACAGGATCGTGTCGTGCGTGTTCGCGATGAAGAGCTGATCGATCCAGTCGTCGTCTCGCGTGACTGCAGCCTGCTTGCCGCGACCGCCGCGCCGCTGCGACCGGTAGTCGGCCACCGGCTGGCTCTTGATGTAGCCGGCGTGCGACAAGGTGACCACCATGTCCTGCGGCGCGATCAGATCCTCCGTGAGCAGGATCACGCCGTCCTGCACGATCTGCGAGCGCCGCGCGTCGCCGGCGGCCTGGCCGTGCTCGCGCCGCAGCTCGACGAGTTCGTCGTGGATGATCCGGTTGATCCGCTCGGGCCGGGCCAGCACGTCCAGCAGATCCCCGATCTGGGAGATCACCTCGCGGTACTCGGCCACGATCTTGTCCTGCTCCAGCCCCGTGAGCCGCTGCAGGCGCATCTGCAGGATCTGCTCGGCCTGTTCCTCGGACAGCTGGTACAGACCATCGTCCTGGATTCCGAACTGCGGCGGCAAGCCCTCGGGCCGATACGATTTCATCGCATCGGCCCCGGAGCGCGCCAGCAGGTCGCGCACCATCGGAGAATCCCAGCGGCGCGTCATCAGCTCGGTCTTCGCCACCGGCGGCGTGGGCGCGGCCCGGATGATGGCGATGAACTCGTCGATGCTGGCCAGCGCGACGGCCAGGCCCTCCAGCACGTGGCAGCGCGCGCGCGCCTGGCGCAGCTCGAAGCCGGTGCGCCGCATCACGACTTCGCGCCGGTGCGCCAGGAACGCCTCCAGCATCTGCTTCAGATCGAGCAGCCGTGGCTGTCCCTCGACCAGCGCCACCATGTTCATGCCGAACGTGTCCTGCAGCTGGGTCAGCTTGTACAGGTTGTTCAGCACGACGTCGGGCAGCTCGCCGCGCTTGAGCTCGAACACCACGCGCATGCCGGACTTGTCCGACTCGTCGCGAATATCCGAGATGCCCTCGATCTTCTTGTCGTTGACCAGCTCGCCCACGCGCTCGAGCAGCGCGCGCTTGTTCACCTGATACGGAAGCTCGTCCACGATGATTGCGGTGCGCGCGCCGCGGTCGATATCCTCGGTGTGCGTCTTGGCGCGGATCACGACGCGGCCGCGCCCGGTGCGGTAGCCTTCACGGACGCCGTCGAGCCCGTGGATGATCCCGGCGGTTGGAAAATCGGGCGCCGGCACGCACGCGATCAGATCGTCGACCGTGGCCGCCGGGTTGGACAGCAACAGCAGGCAGGCCTCGACCACTTCGCTCAGGTTGTGCGGCGGAATGTTGGTCGCCATGCCGACGGCGATGCCGCCGGAGCCGTTCACCAGCAGGTTCGGCAGCCGCGTCGGCAGCACGGTGGGCTCGCGTTCCTTGCCGTCGTAGTTGGGAACGAAGTCGACCGTCTCCTTGTCGATGTCGGCCAGCAACTCGGATGCGATGCGGTCCAGCCGGCACTCGGTGTAGCGGTAGGCGGCAGGGTTGTCGCCGTCGATCGAGCCGAAGTTGCCCTGCCCGTCGATCAGCGGGTAACGCAGCGAAAAATCCTGCGCCATCCGCACCAGCGCGTCGTAGGTTGTCGTGTCGCCGTGCGGGTGATACTTGCCCAGTACCTCGCCGACCACGCGCGCGCATTTCACGTAGGGGCGATTCCACAGGTTGCCCGCCTCGTACATCGCGAACAGCACGCGCCGGTGCACCGGTTTCAGACCGTCGCGCACGTCGGGCAAGGCGCGGCCCACGATCACGCTCATCGCGTAATCGAGATACGAGCGCCGCATCTCCTCTTCGAGCGAGACCGGCAGGGTTTCCTTGGCGAATGGGTCCATACGGCAACGGGCAAACGGTTAATTTTAGCAGCGCCCTCGCCTGCTTCGCCGCCGCCTTGGTATAAACGGCGCACTCGCCCACTTCCGATCGGACCCCGGGATGAGACCCGTCGACACCCTGATCAGCGCCCGCTGGGTGGTGCCCATCGTGCCGCGCGCCACCGTGCTGCCCGATCATTCGGTCGCGATCGACGGCGGGCGTATCGCGGCCGTGCTTCCGACCGCGTTGGCGCGCTCCCAGTTCCAGCCGGCCCACCACGTGCAGCTCGCACAGCACGCGCTGGCCCCCGGCCTGGTGAACGCGCACGCCCACGCCGCGATGAACCTGCTGCGCGGCACGGGCGATGACCTGCCGCTCGCCCGCTGGCTGGCCGAGCGGATCTGGCCGCTGGAGCGGGCGCTGGTGAACGAGCGATTCGTCTACGACGGCACCCGCCACGCCGCTGCCGAGATGCTGCGGGCCGGCATCACCTGCTGCAACGACATGTATTTCTATCCCGAGGAGGCGGCGCGCGCATTCATCGACCTGGGCATGCGCTGCGTGGTGGGGATCATCGCGCTGGAGTTTCCGAGCTCCTACGCGACCGACGCCGACGACTACCTGCGCAAGGGCCTGCGCACGCGCGATGCGCTGCGCGAGGAGCCGCTGGTGAGCTTCACGCTGGCGCCGCATGCGCCGTACACGGTGGCCGACGCGACGCTGTCGCGCATCGCGATGCTGGCCGAGGAGCTCGATCTGCCGGTGCACACGCACTTGCACGAAACCGACGCCGAGATCGCAGAGTCGGTCCAGCAGCACGGCACACGGCCGCTGGCGCGGCTGGACCGGCTGGGACTGGTCACCGAGCGCCTGCTGGCGGTTCACGCGGTGCACCTTCAGCCCGACGAAATTGCGCTGCTGGCGCAGCGCGGGGCGAGCGTCGCGCACTGCCCGGCGTCCAACCTGAAGCTGGCGAGCGGGGTTGCGCCGGTGGCGGCTCTGCTGCGCCAGGGCGTCGGAGTCGCATTCGGGACCGACGGTGCGGCCAGCAATAACCGCCTGGACCTGTTCGAGGAAATGCGATTGGCGGCATTGCTGGCCAAGGGCGCCTCGCTCGACGCATCCGCTCTGCCGGCCTGGCAGGCACTGGAGTGCGCGACGATCGCTTCGGCCGGCGCGCTGGGCCTGCAGGATCGGATCGGATCGATCGAGGTCGGCAAGGAGGCCGATCTGATCGCGATCGACCTGTCGGAACTGGAGACCCAGCCGTGCTTTGACGTCGTATCGCAACTGGTCTACTGCGCCGGGCGCGAGCACGTCTGCAGCGTCTGGGTGGCCGGCAGCCGCGTCGTTGCGGACCGCCGGCTGGTGCGTGGCGCGCACGAGATCGACGTCGGATCGATCGCGGCCGCCGGGGCCTCGTGGCAGGCGCGGATACAGAAGCAGCTGTCCGTGCGGCCCGACTGAGCCGTCCGCCACCCTCGCGCCGCCGCTGCGATCGCCTCGCATCGGAGGGGATTTTCGAGGATGGCGCTGGGGTATATTGGGCCGCTCGATTCTGCAGCCACTGGACCCGGACCATCCGGGCGTCGATCCGATCAACAATCAAAAGGGGGCACGGCGATGAAACTTCCGGCGAGGTATCGGTACCTGTTCCTTTCGGCACTGTCCGCGGTCTCGGTTTCCGCGGCGGGCAAGGACATCGAGGGCAACCAGAAGAACACCGGCTATTGGCTGGATCAGCGCGGTACCGTCGTGGTCGATCCATACGGACTGTGCTGGCGCACGGGTTATTTCAGCAAGGACCTGGCGTTGCCGGAGTGCGACCCGTCGCTGGTTCCGCCGCCTCCGCCGCCACCACCGCCGCCGCCTCCACCCCCACCGCCGCCGCCGCCGCCGCCTCCGCCGCCGCCGCCGCCGCCGCCGCAGGTGGTCGCGTTCGTGGAAAAGATCACGTTCGGTTCCGACGAACTATTCGACTTCGATCGGGCGGAGCTGAAAGCGCCGGCGCGTGCCAAGCTCGATGCGCTGGTCGTGAAGCTCCAGGGCGCCGACCTGAAGGCGATCCACATAGTCGGTTACACCGACAGCGTCGGCACGGACTCCTATAACGACATGCTGTCCCAGCACCGCGCCTCCTCGGTGCGCGACTACCTGATCAGCAAGGGCGTAGACCCCTCGCTGATGGACGTCGCGGGGCGTGGCAAGCGCGATCCGATTGCCAGCAATGCGACCAAAGAAGGGCGTGCGCAGAACCGGCGGGTCGAGGTCGAAGTCGACGGCTCGCGCACGATCGTGCGTTGAGGATCGCCCGCAAGCGATGAATGTCGATCCGGCCGAGCTGCAGAAGTTCAGCGAACTGTCCCACCGGTGGTGGGATCCGGCCGGATCGTTTCGTCCGTTGCACGAGATCAATCCGTTGCGGCTCGACTGGATCGACCAGCGGGCCGCGCTGGCCGGCAAGCGGGTGCTCGATGTCGGCTGCGGCGGCGGCATCCTGTCCGAATCGATGAGCGCGCGCGGTGCCGACGTCCTCGGAATCGACCTGGCCGACAAGCCGCTGCGGGTGGCGCAGCTTCATGCACTGGAAAGCGGAGCGCGGGTCCGCTACCGCGCGATCAGCGCCGAGGAGCTGGCCCTGGAGGCCGCCGCCTCGTTCGATATCGTCACGTGCATGGAATTGCTGGAGCACGTGCCGGATCCGGATTCGACCGTGGCGGCCTGCGCGACGCTGGTGCGGCCGCAAGGCTGGGTGTTCTTCTCGACGATCAATCGCAATGCGCGGGCCTTCCTGATGGCGATCGTCGGCGCCGAGTACGTGCTGGGCCTGCTGCCGCGCGGCACCCACGAGTACGCCCGCTTCATCCGGCCCAGTGAGCTGGCGCGATCGGCCCGGACGGCAGACCTGGAAGTCGATGAACTGCGCGGGATGTCGTACCGGCCGCTGGGTCGAACCTACCTGCTAGGGACCGACACCCGCGTGAATTACCTGATGGCGTGCAGGAAGGCTTCGTGACACCTGCCGCTGCGGCGGCCACCCGGCTGGTCCTGTTCGATCTGGACGGAACGCTGGTCGATACCGCGGATGACCTCGCCGCCGCGCTGAACCGCTGCCAGAGCCTGCGGGGCCTGCCGCCGACGCCGCCGCAGGAGCTGCGGCCTTGGACCAGCCATGGCGCGCGCGGGCTGATCCAGCGCGGCTTCGGGCTCGAGCCCGCCGATGCGGGTTACGAGGACCTGCGCGCCGAGTTCCTGGACCACTACGAGCAGGCGCTGTGCGTGCACTCGCGCCTGTACGATGGAATCGAGCAGACGCTGGCGGCGATCGAGGCCTCGGACCGTCGCTGGGGTGTGGTCACGAACAAGCCGGCTCGCTTCACGCGCCCGCTGCTGCGTGCGTTGGGCCTGGAGCGGCGTGCGGCTTGCGTGGTCAGCGGCGACACGGCCGCGCGGCCCAAGCCGGACCCGGCGCCGATCCTGCGCGCCCTGGCCGAGTGCCGCTGCGAAGCGAGCGCGAGCCTGTACGTGGGCGACGACCTGCGCGACGTTCAGGCCGGCCGTGCTGCGGGCGTGGGAACAGTGGTGGCAGCATACGGCTATTCCGCCAGCATCGAAGACGTCAGCAATTGGAACGCGGATCTTGTGATCGATCGCCCGCAGGATCTGCTGCTCTGGATCCTGCCGCCGTAACGACGTTGCGTCCGGCAACCCGACTGCTCGCCCTCCTCGTCGCCCTCTTTGGAGCAGATGGCGCCGGCGCGAGCGAGATCGCCGTCTCCGCCCGCGATCTGGGCGGCGTCGTGACCGGAGACCGCGGTCCCGAGGCCGGCGTCTGGGTAATCGCCGAGACCACGGATCTGCCGACCCGATTCGCGAAGATCGTCGTCACCGACGAGATGGGCCGATTCGTGATTCCGGATCTGCCGCACGCGAGCTACCAGGTCTGGGTCCGCGGCTATGGCCTGGTCGATTCGCCGAAAGTCGGCTCCGAGCCCGGCCGGCGACTGAGCCTGAAGGCGGTCACGGCCCCATCCGAAAAGGCCGCCGCCGCGTACTACCCGGGCGTGTACTGGTACTCGATGCTCCAGATCCCCAACGCGGGCGAATTTCCCGGAACAGGCGAAAAGGGCAACGGCATCGCCGAGACGATGAAGGATCAGCACTACTGGATCGACACCCTGAAGAACGGGTGCCAGTCGTGCCACGCACTGGGCTCGAGGGGAATTCGGGAAATTCCCGAGGCGTTCCGGAAGTCGGGCAGCTCCTTCGCCGCCTGGGCGCGGCGGACCCAGGCCGGCCAGGCGATGGAATACATGGCCCGGGTACTGGGCCGGTTCGGCGCCGAGAAAGCGCTGAAGCTTTTCGCCGATTGGACCGACCGGATCGCGGCGGGCGAATTGCCGTTTGCCAGGCCCGAGCGCCCCAAGGGCGTGGAGCGCAATGTGGTGGTCTCGGTCTGGGACTGGTCCTCGCCTACGTACTACCTGCACGACGCCATTTCGACCGACAAGCGCCATCCGACGGTCAACGCCAACGGTCTGATCTGGGGTTCGACCGAAGAGAGCACCGATCTGATTCCGACGCTGGACCCGGTTAAAAACGTCGCCGCTACCGTCCGACACCCCTATCGGGATCCGCACACGCCCTCGGCCGTGGATCTTCCCCACGCAGAATCGGCGTACTGGGGCACGCAGGCGATCTGGGACGGGCACACCAGCATTCACAACCTGATGATGGACGAAGCCGGCCGGGTCTGGTTCACGGCTCGCATCCGACCCGCCGCCAACCCCGACTTCTGCAAAGCCGCCTCGGGCCTTGCCTCGGCACAGGTCGCGCCACTCGCCGAGTCCGCGCGCCAGCTTTCGATGTACGACCCGGCTGCAAAGCAATGGCACCTGATCGACACCTGCTTCACCACGCACCACCTTTACTTCGGACACGACGCCGACCAGACGCTCTGGACCAGCGCGGGCTCCCCGGTCAGCGGCGTGGTCGGCTGGCTGAACACCCGGCTGTACCTTCAGACCCACGACGAGGCCAAAGCACAGGGCTGGACACCGCTCGTCGTCGATACCAACGGGAACGGACAACGCGACGAATACGTGCAGGCCGGCCAGCCGCTCGATCCGGAAAAAGACATGCGCGTGATGGCCGCCTTTTACGGCGTGATGCCCAGCCCGGTGGACGATTCGATCTGGGGCCAGTCGATGGACGCCGGGTTCTCCGGCGTCGGCCAGCCCGGCTACCTGGTCCGGCTGACGCCGGGCAGCGATCCGGCCAGGACGGCGCTCGCCGAGATCTATCAGCCGCCAGCGGGAGCCTTCGGTCCGCGTGGCCTCGACGTGGATCTGAACGGCGTCGCGTGGACGGCGCTGTCGAGCGGCCACCTGGCCAGTTTCGATCGACGCCGGTGCACCGGGCCCCTGAACGGGGCGGGCACCGCCGAGGGCAAGCAGTGCCCGGAAGGCTGGACGCTGTACCGGTTCCCCGGCCCGCAGTTTAAGGGCGTCAGCAACAGCGGCAGCGCCGACCACGCCTACTACGTCTGGGTCGACCGCTACGACACGCTGGGGCTGGGAGCGAACGTCCCGATCGCGACGACGAACGGCGGCGAGGCCCTGCTGGCCCTGGTCGACGGCAGCCTGGTGAGCCTGCGCGTGCCCTATCCGAGGGTCTTCTTCACCAAGAACGTCGACGGCCGGATCGACGATCCGAAGGCCGGCTGGAAAGGCCGCGGGCTATGGACGACCTCCGGCACGCGGGCCAATTTCCACGGCGAAGGCGGCAAGGGCGCCTATCCGAAGGTCTACAAATTCCAGATGCGGCCGGACCCCCTGGCCCATTAAGTTCGGTAGAAAAGATCACGGAGGACCCTCACCCACAGCCCCTCTCCCTAAAGGGAGAGGGGAGGCCACCGACTCCTTCCTAAAGGGGAGAGGGGACGCTGATCGTCCCTCGTGGAGCGGGTGCACGTCACTCTCGGGTGGGCGCCGCTGCGCTTCCATCCTCAACGTCAGGATGTCGTTCAGCATCACCTCGGGCTGCAGGAAATCGAGCGCGTAGATCTCGCGCACCGAGCCCGCCGGGTCGATCAGGAAAAGCTTCAGCAAATGGTTGATCGCGCGCACCGGACCGCCTGCGCGGTTCCGCTCGATCCGCACGTCCTGCCCGAAATCGTCCAGCAACGGCTGCAGCATCGCGATCGACGGTGCCGTCAGGAAGTCCCACTCGAACCGCGCATGGGCCGAAAAGCCGCGCGCGTAGCTGCGCAGCTGCGCCGGGGAGTCGTGGGTCGGGTCGAAGCTGATGCTGACGAAGCGC
>Ga0137363_10003090_pt1 | contig 10057 bp, 10 predicted proteins | sample MadtaG_FD_104800 | JGI IMG/M metagenome (GOLD analysis project Ga0137363, IMG submission 104800) | Vadose zone soil microbial communities from Angelo Coast Range Reserve, California, USA - Mad1_115_16 metaG | ecosystem: Environmental > Terrestrial > Soil > Vadose zone | place: USA: California...
CAGCTCGGCCAGCTCGAGCAGGTCATCCGATGCCTCCGAGTACAGCACGCCCTGGCCGGCGTGGATCACCGGCCGCCGCGCCTCGCGGAGCACGCGGGCGGCGGTCTCGACGTCGCGCGCATTGGCGCCGGCCGCGGTCACCTTGACCGACCGGTAGGCGTCGATCAGGGCCTCGGGCACCTCCTCGCCCACGACGTCGGCGGGGATCTCGACCATGGCCGGGCCCGGTCGGCCCATGCGCATCACGCTGATGGCCCGGCGCATGACGTCCGCCACCTGGCTGCCCGCGGTGATGGTCTCGACGGACTTGGTGACGGACGCGTAGGTGCGCGCCGAGCTGAACAGCGGGAATACCTGGGCACGGTCGCGCTGATGTCCGAGCGGCAGGAGCAGCATCGGCGTGGAGTCGGAGTACGCGGTGGCGACGCCGGGAAAGGCGTTCTCGGCCCCGGGACCGTACTGCATGCAGAAGACGGCGAGCTTCTTGCCGTTCGTCACCCGCGCATACCCGTCGGCGATGCCCACGCCCACCCGTTCCTGGCGGCAGAGCACGGGCCGGATGTCGGCCTTCGCCGCAGCCTCGATCAGCGGAGTCGTCGGATAGGCGCTCAGGAACTCAGCGCCCTCGATCTTGAGAATGCGGGCGATGGCATCGATGACTTTCACGGTCTATCCCTCCTTGTGCCCCGGGAACTACCGGTCAGATCACACCGTCGGCCTTGAGCCGCTCCAGGTCGTCCCCGCCGAGCGACAGCCACTCCTTGTACACCTCGGCATTGTGCTGGCCGAGGAGCGGGGCGGGCTGGATCTCGGTCGGCGACTTCGAGAGCTGCACCGGATTGGCGGGCATCGTGAACTCGCCCCAGCCGGGATGATGAATCGTCGTCACCATGCCGCGGGCCTTGAGGTGCGGGTCGGACAGGATCTCGGTCGGCGTGAGGCAGGCGCCCGCGGGCACGCCGGCGTCTCCCAGCTCGGCCATGACCTCGTGCTTGGTGCGGGTCATCGTCCACTGCTCGATCAAGGTGTTGACCTGGTCCTTGTGCGCGGCCCGCCACTTTGGGTCTGACCACTCGGGGTGCCCGACGAGGTCGTCCCGGCCGATCGTGCGCAAGAGCGCGTCCCACATGTGGCGGCGCACGGGCTGCGGATAGATGTAGGCATAGTCGTCGGGCCCGCCGGGCTTGCAGCGATAGATCCCCGATGGCGACGTGTTGGCGATCTCGTTGCCGCGTCGGAGCTCGAAGTCTCCGCCGGCGTAGGCCAGGCGCATGGCGATCCGGCAGAGATTGACGACCGCGTCCTGCATCGACACTTCGACGCGCTGCCCCTGCTGGGTCGCCTCGCGCTGCCACAGCGCCGCCATCACCGCGAAGGCCGCGTGCACGCCCGTGCCGGAGTCGCCGATGGTCGGGCCCGGCTTGAGAGGGGGCGAGCCCGGAAAGCCCGTCAGCGTCATGGCGCCGCCGGTCGCCTGCGCGATCATGTCGAAGCTCTTGTACTGGCTGTATGGGCCATACGTGCCGAAACCCTTGACGGAGAGGTAGATCAGTCGCGGGTTGATGGCAGCGAGCGCGTCATAGCCGAGACCGCTCTTCTCCAACGCGCCCGGCGCCTGGTTCTCGCTCAGAACGTCGGCCTGCTTGACCATCTCCAGAAACATGGCCTTGCCCTGCGGATGCTTCAAGTTGAGCGTGACGCTCTTCTTGTTCGAGTTCAGCGTGAGGAAGTAGCTGCTGTCGACGCCCGGTTTCTCGGCGCGGCCGTAGCGGCCAGGATCGCCCCGCTCGGGCTCCTCCACCTTGATGACCTCTGCGCCCAGCCACGCGAGAAGCTGGGTGCACGAGGGACCGGCCTCGAACTGCGTCAGGTCCAGCACGCGAACGCCATCGAGCGCTTGTCTCATCGTTCTGCCTCCGATGGAACGGGGTCAGGCCTCCCGCATGATACCTCGGAGGGCACGTGCTCGGCGTCGCCCGTATAATTCTTACGCTCGACGCTCCGGCGCTCCTGGACGCGGAAAGGACGATCGGTAGCCGAGCATTCGGCGGACTCTCTGAGCCAGGCCCATCACTGTGAAGGGCTTGGTGATGAGAGGGTCTCCGGGGAATACCCCGTAGGCGGCTACCAGCTCGGAGGTGAAGGCGGACATGAAGAGCACTTTTATCTCGGGCCGGGTTGCACGCAGCCGGTCGGCGAGCTCAGGCCCGTTCATTCCTGGCATCACGACATCGGTCAGCAGCAGATGAATAGGTCCGGCGTGCCCCTTGGCGACCCGCAGCGCATCTTCTCCACCCGCCCCCTCGAGGACAGAGTAGCCTTCCGCCCCGAGGATATCCCGGGCCAGGGCCAGGATCTCCGGGTCGTCATCGACCACGAGGATGCGAAGGTGGCGTGTCTCGGCAGTGGACATAAGATCGGCGGGCAGGGGCCGGCCTCCTGTGGAGAAAGAGTTGCAAACGGTGGGCCATTCTCACGGAGTAGCAGAATCAGGTCCTTACGGCATCTCCGTTCACCCTCATTCTAAAATTGGAACCCGCGCCGACGAATCGTTACGGAGACCGGCTGGCCCACCGCGTTCGGCCCGATCCCGTCGCAGCAGGCTCCGATCGGCATCAGCAATACGCGCGACTATCTGACCCGCGTGACGGCCTGGGCGCAGACACAGCAGGTCGTACTCTACATTCACAACATGTTCGACGATCAATTCGGGGTCGACACCAGCTCGCCGCTCAACTACCATTTCGGCTTGATCGACTACACTGGCGCGTCCAAAGGAATCCTGTTCTGATCGGGCGAGCAGCGGGCGATGATCACGGGCGGTTGTGCCGGACCCTCCGGGAGGGTGCGATGAGCGCAATGGGACGTGGGAGACTCTGCTGCATATCTCTGGTGCTCGCGCTGCAGGTGATCGGCGTAGCCCACGCCGCCGACAAGAACAAGGCCGTGCGGATCACCAACCAGCAGGGCACGCCGGCCGAGGTGTACATCAACTTCGCGGCCGACTCGGTGCTCAAGCCGACGGACCTGCCCTTCTGCAAGGTCACCGGCCCGCTCAACTGCCACTTCACCCTGGCCGCCCGCAGCTCACAGGACGTGCCGAATCCGCAGGGCAAGTACCTGAACATGGCCCTGGCCTTCAATGCTGAAGTCACCTGCGGATCGACCAAGGCCGAGGTTCTGGTCAACAACCCCAGCTGGTTCGACGTCCTCGATGTCAGCGTGGTCGACGGCTTCAACGAAAAGATCCAGATCAACCTGACGCCGACCGGCGGCCAGCTGACGCAGCTGGGCCCGCCCGTGGGCAAGCTGGGCAACCAGAAGGTCTTTGGCGTCTTTCCCTACGCGTGCACGATCTGCGCCGGCATCAAGAACGCGCCGTGCGGCGACGGCGGCCCCGGCGAATGCAAATTGGGCACGGAGAGCAAACCCGACGTGCTGTGCCAGTATCAGATGAACGAGCCGACCGGCCTTGTCGAGGTGCTGCTGCTGCCAAAGTAGGCGCGCCGGGCTGGGCACAAAAGCCGGGGCGCCTACTGGATCGCTTCGTCTAGTATCCGCCGCCGCCCCCGCCGGTCGCGCGATCGCACATCGCCTGGGCCGGGCGCCACACCCCGCCGCTCCGCGCGCAGGCATCGGCTTCACTGAGAGTTACCGGGCCCGCCTGGGCACACCCGGCGACAAAGGACGCGAAGGCAATGAGTACGTAAGCTGTCTTGCGCATGGTGTCGTCCTCCTTCACATTCCGCCGCCACCTCCGCCACCGCCCCCGCCGCCACCACCACCCGCCGCTTCGGGCGCGCTGGGACGATCGGTCACGGTGACAACGGCCCCGCCTTGTCTCTCGGGCCGGTTCCACACCGTCACCCGTGCCTGCGCAGGGACCATGAGATAAGCCAGCACCGTTCCGGAAGTCCCCCGAACGGCGTACACGACGAACCCGGCCTGGAGAGCGGAAGCATAGTCGCGAGGCGTGGCGACACCACCTTGCTCGACGGTGGGCAGGTCGAGCGTGACCGCCTGTGTCTCCCGGGTAAATAGTACGGCGCTGTACCCTGGCCTACCGCCGCGATTCTCGGAAACTACGACGTGGTACTCTCCGGCGGGCACTTCGGCCACGCGCTCCGGGGTCAGATGGGCGTAGGTGGAGCAGCCGACGCTGCCCAAGAGCCAGCACAGCACGCCCAGCGAGCCAACGAACGAGGGTCGAACGATATCCATAGGGTCGCCTCGCGTACCCTTGGAACTGCGGAATCTGCACGTTCGTTCCGTTCGATCATGGAGCAAGGCCTGCCGAGCCTTCCCTGGGGCCAAAGGTCCTTTCGTGACGCAGCGCGAAGAGCGTCGACGGCAACGAGTTCGTGATCTACTGGATCACCTCGTCGGCCCGGGAGAGCAGGGTTGGTGGAATGGTCAGTCGGAGCGCCCTCGCAGTCTTGAGGTTGATGAGGAGGTAGTATCGGCTCGGGCGCTCGACGGGCAGGTTGCTCGGCTTGGCTCCCTTGAAGATCCGATCGACGTAGACCGCGGCTCGACGAAAGTTGTCGTCCTGGTTCGGGCCATACGACATCAGTCCGCCGTCGTGGACGAGGAAGCCAAACTCGTACATGGCGGGGATCCGGTGCACCTCGGCAAAGTCGATGACGCGCTTGCGATTGAGGTTCGTGAGCGCATCCGTGACCAGGAACAGCGCATCGGGACGCTTGAGCGTCATCGCGGAAAAGGCCACATCGAAATCGTCGGGCTCGCGGACGCCGAGGGGCTGTATCGTCACGTGGAGGAGTTGGGCAGCCCTTTCCACCTGCTGGTAGCGCAATGTCATCCCGCGATCGGCAGCGTTCCAGAGAACCGCGATCCGCGTCGCCCTCGGCACCGCTTCCTTGAGGAACTCCAAACGTTTTGCGCTCAAGTCGGCAGATTGATCGGTAATTCCGGTCACGTTGCCCCCGGGCCGCGCGAGGCTCTCGATCAAGCCGATGCCGTCGGCATCACCGACGAGAGCCAACACGATCGGGATCGACGACGTCGCTTGCTTGATCGCCTCCGCCGCTGGCCCGCCCACCGTGACGATCACGTCAACGTTGAGTCCAACGAGCTCGGCCGCGAGCCCGGGGAGCCGATCCCGCTTGGCCTCGGCCCACCGGCCCAGGTAGACGACGTTCTGCTGCTCGACGTAGCCGAGCTCCTGGAGGGCCTGGCGTAACGGCGGCGGCGGCGCGCCGTCCGGAGGGCGCGCGCCGCCAGCTAGGAACCCGACCCGCCAGACCTTGCCCGCAGGCTGCGCCTCCGCGGCGAGCGGCGCGGCGAGCAGGCCGCTCGCCATCATCCACAGGAAGGCGCGGCGCTTCAGCGGATACGGGGCGCTGGGAGTGGGCTCAGCGGACTCCATGGCGAGGATTATCGTAGCCGAACGTGAGCAGGTGGGCCAGCACGAGGCTCGAGCGCCCGGCGGGCCGCCGACGGTCAGGGGCCGACGGGGATCGGGAGGTCAAAGAGCGGCGCGTACTGCTGGGCGCCGAATACGTCGCGCTCCCCCGGACTGCCGCTCGGCCGCTCCCGCCGGATGGTGAACTTGATCGCCAGCGCGGGGTCGAACTCCACGAAGGCGGTCAGCCGCTCGCGCGGGATGCCGTAGAGGCGCGCCACCGTTTCGGGCGTGAGCGCGCCACTCTTCCTGACCAGCTCGTAGCTCTCCCGATCGCGGAAGATCACATCGAAGGTGATCTGGTCCACGCCGGCGTTCTTGCTGCGGATCGTCTTGGCCAGCTCCACCAGGGGCCTCGTCGTCATCGGCCCACCTCTTCCAGCCTCACGGTGCAGAGCTCGAGCGGGTCGGCGAGCGGCAGCACGTGATTCACCGTCCACTCGTAACCCGGCTTGCCCCGCAGCACCTCGTCCATCATGAGGGCCGCCGTGCCGGCCGTGCCCTTCACCTCGGGCAGCCGCGCGTAGAAGAGGTTGCGGGTGCCGAGCGCGCAGATCACCTCGGCGTCTTCCCACTGCGACGCGACGGCCTCCACGACCAGACACAGCTCGTGGGCGGGGACCGGTGTCGGCTCCCACGGCCCCATGACGCCGTCGCGACCGTACACGTGGTAGTAGAGCTGGTAGCGCGCGCCGGGCGCGCCCCATCGCTCCTCCACCTTTGACCGCGCCCAGGCGATCACGGTGTCGATGTGCCGGATCGTGTAGGGATCGCGGATGCCGGCGATCGAGACCGCGCGCTCGCCCACCTTGCCCGAACCCTCCAGCTTGATGCGATAGACGGGGTCGCGGCGGAAGGCGAACTCGGTCACCCGCGTGGTCCGCTCGTCCTGTTGTTCGTAGCGGCAGTGGCTCATGTCGAGCACGCCGCCCGCCACGTGCTCGAAGAACGGATTGGCCCGCTCGTACATCGCGTGGCTGGCCACCGAGGCGACGGTGCAGCGCTGGCCCGGATGCATCGCGGTCACGGTCACGGCGTCGGCCGTCACCGTGCCGAGAATGCTCTCCTTGCCCATGAACGGCTCGCCCGCGAACGAGGCGCACTCGAGGACCTTGCCGAGGTAGTAGGCCGCGGCCTCGGGAAAGCCGGCACGGATCGCGGGCGCCGCGAAGATGCAGGAGTCGCTGGAGCGTCCCGCAACCACCACCTCCGCGCCCTCGTCCAGCGCGCGGATGATCGGCGCCACGCCCATGACGGCCACCAGCCTGTCGGTCCGCGCGAGGACCTCGGGCGTAAGATCGGCGCGGCCGTCGAGCCCCTCGACGCGGACGCCGCCCGCGAGGCGCCGGGCGACCTCGTCGCGCGGGACTTCCGAGCAGATCGTCGCCAGCCTGAAGGGCGCGAGCGCGTGACGGCGCGCGATGTCGCGGATGATTCCGGCGTACTGCTTGACGCCGCGGTCGGTTCCGGTGTCGGAGGCCGAACCCACGATCATGGGAATGCCGAGCCGGCGCGCCCCGAGCAGCATCAGCTCCAGGTCGTGCCGCTGCCACTCCTCCGGGCTGCAGTGCTCGTCGGCGCCCAGGGGCTGGGGGCCGATGTCGCAGCTGCCCGAGTCCGCCACGATGGCGTCGGGCCGCCGGGCGACGCCGAGCTCGAAGCTGCCGCGCTCGATGGGCGTGAAGCCGAGGTGGCCTGTCGGCGAGAGAATGCTCATGCGGTCGGGCATCTGAGCCTCGCGAGATTGCAAACGCCGGTGCCTTGAGAGGGTTTCGGGCTCCGGGAAAGCTTCCTCAGTTCAAAATACCGTCTCCGGTTCTTCAACGGGCACCACGTCCAGTTTGGCTATTTTAGACTAGACTCCTGGCCACAGGCTACCGACTGGCAATCTCCATCGACAAGGAACGCTCTGGCCGCTAGAAACTGAGAGAGAAAATGGTGAATATCCGATTACTCGATGGTGTCCAGGCGCTCGTCTTCGATACCTACGGGACCGTCGTGGACTGGCGGGGAGGCGTGCTGGAAGTGGCGAGAGGCCTCAGGGGGGCGCAGGGAGTCGCGGTCGACTGGGACACGCGACCAATCCTGCAACTCATCAACACCGGCCAGATGCCCTGGATGACCATGGAGGCGGTCCACCGGCACGCCCTCGGGCCGTCGCTCGCGCGGTTCGGCATGGCCGGACTCACCGACGGCGAGATCGATCAGCTCGTGACGGCACGGTGGCGGCTCAGGCCGTGGCCGGATGCGGTCCCTGGTCTCACCAGGCTGAAGGCGCGCTACGTGATCAGCCCGCTCTCCAACGCGAGCTTCGTCGGCATGGTGAAGCTCGCCAAGTTTGCCGGGCTACCATGGGATTGCGTGATCACCGCGGAGAACGCACGCTTCTACAAACCGCATCCCGACGTCTACCGCACTGCGGTGTCGCTGCTCGGACTGCGGCCAGAGCAGGTCCTGATGGTCGCCGCGCACAACTACGACCTCCGGGCCGCGCAGGATCAGGGTCTCCTGACCGCGTTCGTCCCCCGGCCCACCGAGCATGGGCCAGGCCAAACTACCGATTTGACGCCGGAAGGGCAGTGGACCATCGTCGCCGCCGACTTCGTGGACCTTGCCGCCCAGCTTGCCCCGTGACCTGCAAGAGCCTCGCTAGCGCAGGAAGTCGCGCACCATCTCCGCCAGAGATGCCGGCTGCTCGAGGTGAGGTGCGTGCCCCGTCCCCTTCACGCTCTCGATCTTGGCGCCCGTGATCTGCCGCGCGAATTCTTCCGCGTAGACGGGCGGCACCAGCCGATCCTCCGCCCCCCAGATGACAAGCGTGGGCGCCTTCACGCGGTGGATGCGCTTCTTGAGCCCCTTGTCCGGGATCGGCCAGATGAACTTGCCGGTGGCACCCATGGCCCACGTGAGGCCGACCTGGGCGGCGACGCGCGCCGCGTCGTCCTCCGGCTGGGCGAAGAGGAGCTTCGCGCCGGCGCTCGTCGAATCGCGGAAGACGTGGCCGGGCAGCTCCTTCGGGTCCAGCATCATCCAGTTGGTAACGGGGGCATCGTCGCGCCAGAGGCCGATGGGATCGATGAGGGCCAGACGGCCGGCGCGGCGCGGATAGGCCGCGGCCAGCTCGCACGCGACCATGGCGCCGAACGAGTGGCCGACGAAGGCCGCGCCGTCGAGGCTCAATCCCTCCAGCAGCTCGTCGTAGCAAAGGATCAGGTCCCAGAGGCTGTCCAGCTGATAGACGTCGTCGGGCGCGCCGGGCGTGGTGCCGGGGTGCTCGGGCGCGTGCACCGTGAAGTGCTCGGAGAGCGCGTCGAGGAAGGGACCCCAGTGGAGGCCCCAGGGGCCGTGGAAAAAGACCAGCGCGGGGCCGCTGCCCTTGGAGAGAACGCGCATGCGGACGCGATTCTGCCAGACGGGGAGCGTGCGGGCCTGCGTGCCGTTGAGACCGCTCATCGCGCGCTCGCGGACGGCGCGGACTCGAAGCGGGCCCGGAGCTTTTCCGGCCACCAGTGGTTGACCCAGCCTTCGTTTTCCCAGACCGGACGCAGCGAGGGCAGGACTTCACGGGCAAAGAGATCCATGTTCTGCAGCGTCAGCTCGTGCGGCATGGAGCCGATCTGCAGCAGCACCATCAGGTTGCCGACGCGCAGACCCTTGACCACCTCTTCCTGGAGGCGCTGGCGCACCGTGGCGGGGCTGCCGGAGATGACGTAGCCCTTCTCGACGAAGTCGCGATAGCGGAGCTCCTTGGGATTCACCGCGTGGCGCATGGGAGTGCGCGCGGTCGCCTCGAGGCTCCGGTAGTCCTGGTTGCCGGGCGGCGAGAACCACACGGCGGGCACGTGCAGACACTTGTGATAGAAGTACTCCACGTGCTTCGCGTAGAGCTCCTCCGCCTTCGCGTCCGTCTCGGCCACGGTGACGAGCTGCAGAAAGCCCGCGCGATACGGATTGGCGTCGCGGCCCTTCTTGGTCACCACGTTCCAGTAGCCGTCCATCATGCCCTTGGCCGACTTCGCGCCCGAGTAGGAGAGAAAGCAGTAGCACACCTCGTTGTCCACGGCGAAGTCGAAGGTGCTGATGCTACCCGAGCCGGGCACCCACACGGGCGGGTGCGGCTGCTGGATGGGGCGGGGCCAGAGGTTCACATTGGCGAGCTGGGTGTACTTGCCGTTCCACGCGAAGATCTCGCGCGCTTGCCAGGCCTTCATCACGAGCGCGAACGCCTCGCGATAGCGCTCGCGATGCTCCATGGGCGTGATGCCGTAGCAGAGATTCACGTCCATGGGGCTGCCCAGGGGCAGGCCCGCCACCAGCCGCCCGCCGCTGATGCAGTCCAGCATCGCGTACTCCTCGGCCACGCGAATGGGCGGGTTCTGCGTGGGTAGAGTGGCGCCCATCTGGACGATAGCCACCGGCAAGTCGTTTGTCGCCTTGGCCAGCACCGCGCCCATGATGTTGGGGCTGGGCATGAAGCCGTAGGCGTTCTGGTGATGCTCGTTGGTGCAGACGCCGTCGAAGCCGGCGCGGGCCGCGAAGAGCAGCTCGTCGAGCGTCCAGTTGTAGTACTGCCCCACGCGGGCGGGGTCGGCCAGCTCCCACCAGGGCGGCGTCACCCACACGGACGGGTAG
>Ga0137363_10003098_pt1 | contig 10042 bp, 5 predicted proteins | sample MadtaG_FD_104800 | JGI IMG/M metagenome (GOLD analysis project Ga0137363, IMG submission 104800) | Vadose zone soil microbial communities from Angelo Coast Range Reserve, California, USA - Mad1_115_16 metaG | ecosystem: Environmental > Terrestrial > Soil > Vadose zone | place: USA: California...
CCCACGTTGACCGCGACCCAATCGTCGCCTGCGACACCCTGCATAATCTGGACGTTGACGCCGTCGTCGTAGCCGAGCTTAACCTGCGCGAGCTTTATATGTTTGTTGCGGACAATTGGCACATACGACTTGCCGTCCTGAAACACTACAGCGTCGTCAGGAACCATCGGGAGACCCGCAGGTGTGGCCACCTGCAGGCTGAGCTGCGCGTACATGCCTGGCAGCAGCGTGCCATCACGGTTGGACAGATCGACCTCGACCAGCATCGTGCGCGTGTCGCTATCAAGCGCGCCCGGATGGCGCGTAATCGTGCCCTCAAAGGTCCGCTCAGGATATTCTGTGACGCTCACAGCCGCAGGCGCGCCATCGCGGATAAAGGCCGCAGCGCTTTGCGGTACGTTGGCATAGACGCGCAGCGGGGTTACCATCGCCAAGTCAAGAAGCGGAGCGGTGACACTGGAGGGAGAGGTCGATTGTTCGATTAGCGCGCCCAGGTCAACGTGACGCGCGGTCACGATGCCGTCGAAGGGGGCGCGAATTTCCTTATACGCCTGCATTGATACTAGTTGGTTGAGATTTTCCTTGGCTTCGAGCATCTGCGCGTGGGACTGGTCGGCTTCCTGTGGCGCCAACACCGCCAAGCCGAGCAGCGATTGATTGCGTTCGTCGGTAATCTCGGTGAAGTTGTAGTTCGCGCGGGCGTTCGCCGTCTGATGGTCAAGTTCGGGCGAATCCAGCAGCGCAAGTAACTGCCCCCTCTTCACACGGTCGCCCTTATCCACATAGATAGCCTTCAGGTAGCCTGCGATCTTTGCGTGTACTTGAGTCTCGATGAAACCGTGAATGGCGCCGGGCAACTCCAGCGTACGGCTGCGCGGCGCTCGAATTACAGGTCTGACCAGCACCCGCGGCCCCGCCTCCAGTTCTTCCTCGAGTTCCTGGGTCTGGTGGCTCAAGCGTAAGTGTTGCGCCCGCACCAGCCCAGCGGTGAGAGTCACAGCCACACCCACAGCCACAATAGAGCCAATGAAGAAAAGCCAACCCGGCTTCTTATACGCATAGGTCTTCGGATCGTCTTCCATCGTCTAACCTTCGCCGGTCCCGCGTCCGGCCTGCGGGACCGCAGCAATTTCGGCGTCGCGCTGATGCACGCCTATGACATTTCGGCTGAACATCGAATAAACTGCCGGCACCACGAACAAGGTCATTAACGTCGCCATTATCAGGCCGCCAATGACGGCTCGTCCGAGCGGCGCGTTCTGCTCACCACCTTCGCCGATGGCCAGTGCCATCGGCAGCATGCCCAAGATCATCGCCAGAGCCGTCATGATGACCGGCCGCAGCCGGGTCCGCGCCGCTTCGATCGCCGCCATCGCCGAGCTGTAGCCCTGCTCCCGCAACTCGTTGGCGAAAATCAACACCAGGTTGCCATTGGCAACGCCGACGCCGACCGCCATAATCCCGCCCATCAGCGACTCGACGTTGATCGTGGTATGCGTGAGCACGAGCATCCACAGCACGCCCGCGAGCGCACCCGGCACCGCGAGCATGATGATGAATGGTTCGAGCCACGACTGGAAATTCGCCACCATGAGCAGATAGACCAAAATCACTGCCAGCAGGAGACCCTGTTCGAGCGATGAGAACGACTCCTGCATGGATTGGCTCTGGCCACGGATATTGATGCGCATTCCGGCTGGAAGCTGACCGAGTCGATTAATTACGCGCTGCACTGCCGCCGAAGCGCTGCCAAGGTCACGCCCTTCAACTCCGCAGTTCACGTCGATTATTCGCTGAACGTTGTAATGGTTCAGCACCGCGGGCCCCACGTCCCGACGGAACGTCGCGATGTTCGATAGCAGCTGGGGTATGTGCGCGACATGGTCGGTACTCGGCACGGTAATCGGCGTGTCGCCAATAGCTTGTATCGAGTCGATCATGTGCTGCGGCACCTGCTCGAGCACGCTGTAGTTGACCCCGTTTTTGGGATCAAGCCACCAACTTGGAGCCAGAATTGTATTGGTGCTGAGCGAAGTGAGCAGGTCGGCCGCTACCATACGCTGATCGATACCAAGTTGAACTGCCTTGGTCCGGTCAACGTTTATCTTAATCGTCGGATAATCGAGAATCTGCTGGATACGCAAGTCAGTAAGGCCCGGAACGGAAGCCAGCGTGGGTTCAAGCCGGCGTGCGACGTGGTAGTCGTCATCAAGGCTGTTACCGGAAATCTGGACGTCAATCGGCGCCGACAGGCCGAAGCTGAGGACTTGACTGACAATGTCGGCAGCCTGGAAATAGATTTCAACGTTAGGATATTGTCGCGCGACCGACTCGCGGATTTGTTGCCGATAACTTGCGGTCGGATGGTGCTTTGGCTTGAGCGCGATCGACACATCGGCGTCCTGCGGACCGACGCTGTCGTTCTGGTAGAAGGCCAGTAAAAAGGCAAATGGCGGCACTCCGATGTTGTCACTGATGCCGTCGATCTCATCGCGCGGAATGATCTGGCGTACCGCGCGTTCGACATTGTCTACCACCCGTTCCGTCTGTTCCAGGCGCGTACCGGCCGGCGTCCGTACATGTATTTTCATCATCCCGGTATCGACCTCGGGAAAGAAATCTTCCCCGACCACGGCCAGCAGGTAGAAGGAGGAGCCGACGAAAATCGATACGCAGATCAGCGCAAAGGTGCGCTTCGCAATAAATTTACCCAGCAGATCGCGGTAGCGATTCCTGAACCGTTCAAAGCCGGCATCAAACTTTCTTACAAACCTGGACCAACGGCTGTTTCCCGTGTGCTCGTCATGCGTCGACGGCATCAGGTATCTCGCCATCGCCGGCACCAGCGTGCGCGATAGCAGGTAAGACGTTAGCATCGAGAAGACCACCGCCATCGCAAGCGGCGTGAAGAGAAAGCGTGCGACGCCGGACAGAAGCACCACCGGGAAGAACACGATACAAATTGCAAGCGTCCCGACAAAGGCAGGTCCCGCGATCTGACTGGCGCCATCGAGAATTGCAACCAGAAGCGGTTTTCCCATCGCATGATTGCGATAAATGTTCTCGACTTCGACGGTGGCGTCGTCAACCAGCATCCCTACCGCGAGCGCGAGACCGCCCAGCGTCATGATATTGATCGTCTGGCCCGCCAGCTTTAGGCCGATGATCGCCGTGAGGATCGAAAGGGGTATCGACAGAACGACGATCAGCATGCTGCGGGCCGAACCAAGAAAGATCAGCACCATCAGCGCCACCAACCCTGCCGCAATGACTGCTTCGCGCACGACTCCCCACAGTGCGGCGCGGACGAACACAGATTGATCGAATGCGAGGCTAAGCGTCACCCCCTTGGGGGCAGTTTCGCGAATGAGCGGCAGTATCCCACGGACCTGATCTACCACGCTCAGGGTCGAAGCTGCGAAATGCTTGAATATCGGGAGATAGGTCGAGCGCTTGCCGTCAATGCGTACGATCTGGGTTTGCACCGAATGGGTATCTGTGACCGGCGCAACGTCGCCAAGAAAAACCGTCGCGCCGTTCACCACCTTTACCGGTAGGTTATTGAAAGCATCGATCCGGTCGGGGCTGCCGTTGAGTTCGACCCGGTATTCATAGTTCCCAATCTTCGCGGAACCCGCCGGAATGATGACGTTCATCGAATTGACGGCGGCGGTCACATCCTGAGCCGACAACCCGGCCGCATACATCTGGGAGGGATTCAGGTTCACCATCATCGCCCGCAGGCGCCCGCCAAACGGCATCGGAATCGAAATGCCCTGGATACTCGAAAGGCGTAGGCGCATGAAATTCGCGCCGTAATCGAACAATTGCTGTTCCGAGAGAGAATCGCTGTAAACGTTGAGGTTGGCGACTGGAACGTTGGTCGCGTTGTAACTGACGATCGCCGGGGGCGTCGTCCCAGGTGGTAGAACCCCCAACCCCGCCACAGACACAGCGGTCATCTGGGCGATACCGCCCGCCACAGTTTCCCCAGGATGGAAGTAGACCCGGATTACCCCAGCCCCCGCCATGGATGTCGACTCCATGTGATCGATATCGTTGACGATACTGGTTAGCGCCCGCTCAGTAATAACCACTATCCGGCGTTCCATATCGACCGCCGAAAGCCCCGGGTAATTCCAAATCATTACAACCACTGGGATATCGATCGCCGGAAAGATGTCGGCGTTCATCCGACTGAAAGACAATGCCCCTAACACCAGCATGAGGAGCGCCATTACGGCGATCGAAAGTGGACGCCGGAGCGCAAGACGCACGATCCACATGAAGCCAATTCTCCTTAGACGCAGGCCGAGTACGGCTCCCTTGCCTTACGAACGTTGTCGCCCCCGGCAGTGAAGCATTTTCCGCTGGCCTGGACCGCGCGATCTCCCACTCCCTAGAGTTTCTGGACGGCCTTGTATATGCAACCATCGGGCCAAACAATTCCGGTGGGTTTAAAATTTTTCGGTGGATGGGCGGATATCAAACTCGTGCATCCAAGTGTCACGCGGTTGGGCGGCGGCTTGTGCAACAACACGAGCTATAGCGCGCGGATCGAGCCTACCAGGATTCACTTCGCGGTGTTCCCCGAGTGGCACATTGTCGATACTCCCATCGATAATGACATGAAAGACATGAATACCCTTTGGACCGAATTCACGTGCGTTGCATTGCGCTAAGGCGCGCAACGCGAATTTGCCGGTGGCAAATGCCGTGGATTTTGCATAGCCCTTCACTGAACTGGTGGCGCCGACGTAAGCGACCGTTCCTCCTCCGTGCGCGAGCATATCGGGAATAGCTTCTTTGGCGCAGAGGAACGGGCCGAACGCCTGGCCGTGAAGGTTCTTGAGAAAATCTTGCGGAGTGATGTCTAGAAAGGAACCGCGTCTAACGCCCCCGCCGGCATTGCAAATCAGTAGATTCACCGGCCCCAGTTCATTGCGCACACGAACGAAGATTTTCTTGACCTGCTCTTGATCTGTAATGTCAGCTGTCCAAAAGACGGAACGCTCAGCCGTTGCGCCTAAGCCCACCCGGATTTGTTCTAGGGAATCGGCATTGCGCGCCAGCGCCACCACACGGTAGCCTTGCTGGGCGAAGGTTTCGACAAACCGCGCGCCTATGCCTGGACCGACCCCGGCAATGATCGCTACTTTATCATTCGCCATTTTCAATCTTCCTTTTAGATCTCTTGAGAGTGGTCATTGCCGAGCCCTTCCATTGCGAACTGGATACGCAATCGTATCATTGCTGTTTCCGCGCTCCCTTCTATGCCGATCACCCATGCCTCTGCTTGGGCGAATTTTGTGAATATCTAAACCGACGAATCGGTATGATATTTGACGCAACACTATTACTTTGGTCGGCTCGATCCCAGAACACTCCACGGCGATGAGACGGGAGCCAGACTCTGGGTGTCAATGAGGAGTCTTCTCTTTCTGGTACCTAGTCTGCCGCGTCTGCGAGAGCTTGAACTGCAGCTATTTGCGAATTTAACGCTTTTTGACCGCGATCAAGACCTAAAACAAGTATGGCGGCCACGACGCACAAAACGCCGCCGCTGATGAACGCGAAGAGATAACTGCCGTACGCGGTACGTACGATGCCAGCGGCGAGAGCCGCCACCCCACCGCCCACTTGATGTCCGGCGACGAGCCATCCCCAAATCACACCACCGTCCTCAGTACCAAAATGTTCCATTATCAGACGCACAGTTGGAGGTACTGTCGCGATCCAGTCTAATCCGTAAAAGACTGCAAATAGCGGTAATCCATAGAAGGACTTATCCATCGCATATGGTAGGTAAATCAGCGAGATGCCCCGCAGTCCATAGTACCAAAATAAGAGGTAACGGTTATCCCATCGGTCCGACAGCCAACCCGATAGGGTGGTGCCAATTAGATCGAACACGCCCATCATCGCGAGCAGTCCTGCTGCTCGTACTTCGGGTATGCCGTGGTCCATACACATAGGAACCAGGTGAATCCCAACAAGTCCCGACGTGGATGCCCCGCAGACAAGAAAGCTCGCAAAGAGCAACCAGAATTGGTGTGAATGAGACGCTTTGACAAGGCATCTGAAGGCGGTTGCCACGGGACTTCGCGGAACCCCCGAGATAATCATCGCGGTCGGCGACACTTGGCCAAACGGAAGCAGACCAATATCCTCGGGGCGATTACGAACGAAAATTATGACTGGCGTCACCACCAATAGTATGGCGCCTGCGATCATCAGGACGCCCGTCTGCCATCCGTGGTTGACGATCACGGAAGCCATCAGAGGAAGGAACAGCAGCTGCCCCGTCGCGCTACTCGCCGTCAGCAGGCCCATGACAAGTCCTTGGCGTTCTTTGAACCACCGATTGACGACAAGCGCTCCCATCGTCATGCCGATCATTCCGGTCCCACACCCCACAACAACGCCCCACAATAGGATGAGTTGCCAAGGCGCCCACACAAGAGTGGTTAGTGCGATGGCAATCGAGGTAATGATCAACGCAAGAACTATCGTGAAACGGATACCGAAGCGCTCCATGAATGCAGCTGCGAAGGGGCCAATCAAGCCATACAGCACTATTCTCAAAGAAACTGCCGAGGATATGGTAGCGCGGCTCCATCCGAACCATTTCTCGAGCGGCACAATCAGCACGCCGGCTGAGGAGCCAGCACCAGCCGCGACCAGCATCGTAAGAAACGCGAGTAAGGCTACGGTCCAGCCGTAGTGAATGCGTGATTTAGGCAACCTCTCCTCCTACACGACGTTGCATGCGTGGAATCACTTCTCGAACACGGATCGTTGAGTCTTCTGTCGGCCGAATTTTGAACCAGATCGCGTACAGCGCAGGCAGAAAGACCAGCGTCAGTATCGTGCCTGCAGCAGTGCCGCCAATCAGCGTATAGGCCATAGGTCCCCAGAACGCCGAAAGGTCAGCAGGATAAAGGCCAGGACCGCCGCGAGAGCGGTGAGCGCGACGGGGCGTGCACGCTGTACGGTGACCTCGACCACGGCATGGTAGGGATCCCGTTCGCGGGCCGATCGGCATGATGTAATACCCGGCAACGTGATACTCAGCGCCAGAACTAACTTGAATACCGGCCAGCGTGGACCACGTATATCCCTGTGCAACCTGGTTTCCGGTTCCAACGCAGCATCTGATTCCTATGCCTGAGAAGAGGTCCTTCGGCCTGACGGCATTCTCTTTCGCGCCGCGGCCGAAACCCTCTTGCAAATCGGCTTTGTATATGCAACCACCGGGCCAAACAATAGGCACTCGTTATCCCTTCACTCTCTCCACGACGGTAGTGAGCGCCGCGAGTCCCTTAGCTCCCAGTCGCCGGGTGGCTTCTTGTTGCGCCTTCCGCCATAGGGGGTAGGCGGTCCGTAAAAACTGCACACCTTCGCGGGTCAGCGAAATCTCTTGCCCTCGCCCATCACCGCGGTCGACGACAGAAATCCAACCTCGTCGTCGCATGCGCTGCAAGTTCCGGCTCGCCGTTGACTTATCCATCATCAGTATTCGGCAAAGGTCGGTGGCCGCCACGGCGCCTTGGTGGCTTAGCACCGCAAGGACACTGAACTGCGAGAGTTTCAAATCTAACGGGGCGAACGCCTCGCCATAAATTGAGCTGACTACCCGGCTCAGCATTCGGACCCGGCCGCCCACACAATTAGAACCAAGGTCCAACGGCAGTTCCCAAACTGGCTTTTTCTTGGGCAGATGTTTCATCTGTAGGTTGTATATACCACCAGAACTCGGGTCATGTCTATCATCGATTTATCGCGGAGCCCCCTGAGCAACGGCGAATTGCCTGGTCGGAGCTGTACAAACGACCGAAAAACCCGGGTAGTGGCGAGAACGATCAGGATTTTAGCCCGCCCCACGCCCTCGTTGCTCAGCGGGTGTGGTGATGTCCTGGCGCATCACTCGTACATCACCAACACGACCAGGGCGACCGCTGCCAGAAGGAGCGCGTCCTCGGTCATCGTTTGGCCCTTCGTGAGGCCCAGTGCCCGCTCACTGGTTTGGCGCAGCGCTAGTCCCATTCTGTGAACCGGCACTAGGCGGAGCGCAACGGAGCCGAGCAAAGGAGTCTGCGACGTGCGCCAAGAGAAGGATGGGGTCACGAAAAAACGAAGGACCAGGGGAAATGTCCGAATCCAGGGTTACAAAACGACAGCAAATGCTTGTTCAGGTACAGGTGCCATGATTACAAGACCGCCAGTGAGCATTAGCCGCGGCCGCGTGAAGCACGCGGGGCCCTTCAGTCCGGGGAAATTGCGGCTATGCAACCTTCTGGAAGTCCATCGCATCCTGCTCAGCGCAATTCTGCCTCGTGCCTCTCGATTCGAGTGCATCCGTCCGCGCCGAGACTCTGCGCCACACGTACCAATCCACGAGACTCAATAGCGCAGTGATCGCCAGCCCCAGAATTAAGGTTGTGATCGAAGGAATTATCATATCCCCGGCCCTCCTCCAGATCTCCGCTTTCGATCGAATCACCAAAGTAACGCATCGACTGTGCCATCGTGACCTTGTTGCAAGGCTTGCGAAACGCGAATTTGATGCGAAACTGCAGAGTTCAAATGGCTTAATTACCGTTCAACGCCAGCACCAAGTCGCGAACGACTTCGGCGCCCGTCGGATCGGCTTTGTTCAGTTTTTCAAATTCGAGTATGCGAACCGCAAACGCCTTTCCGCCGGGCGGGGACGGGGCGACGCATCTGATGGCGTCGCCCCGCCGAACTTCGCCGAGTGGCGAGTTCACTTGCCGCCCCTATTATAGGACTGCCGACTCGGCGGCTACCGCATAAGCATCATGAGGCCAGTGGGCGTCGTGTACCTGACGAGGTCCCAATAGTCCCGCGGAAAATCATGGTTGGCGAGAACCGTGTTGGAGCAATGCGACGAAGTGACGCAGGGAAATTCCGGAATGAACGCACAATAAAACCGGCTGCGCCTCAGAACCAAGCGCAGCCGGTTGTCTGAATGAGCGACCTACGCTTTTCTCAGCACCAACGCAGAGAGCAGCTTAGCGCATTACCATCGAGAGTCCCGCCGGTGTCCCGTATCTGGTGAAATCCCGGTAGCGCTCTGGCATCTCCTTGTCCCAAAGTATTTTGAGCCCGGCCGGGTTGGCGGTCGTGCCATAAGTCGCGTGGTCGTTTTGCACATCCCAGAGCCCGGAGGCTACCCCGCCCATCCACTCCTGCTCGCCATAGTTGTCGAAATTCTTCGTGGCCGTATTAAACACAAAGACCTTCCACAGCTGCAGTTGGGCGTCATAAATGTCCTCGGCCAAGCTGGTATAGTATTGCTTGTCAATGTAGTCGACGCGGCTGCCATAACAATAGCCTGTGGCGAACTCCGGGACACGGCGGATGTCAACCACGTACGCGTCGCGCGTCTCCCAGTCGCCCCACGAGGGCTTGGGCCAGCCGAGCATTCCGTCCCAGTTGGCTAACGAGGCGGGTAGCTTGGGGTCCATCGTGACCAGGGTAAGCAGCTTCATGTCGCGGAGCCATTTGCCCATAAACTTACCCACGCCGCCGTTCCATCCGTATCGTTGATCGTCTTTGATTTGGTCGGTGCCGAAAAGCGGCGAGCAGCGGGCGGATGCGGATAGGCGCAACGAGCGGCGCAGGGACGGCACGAAGACATAGTCATCTTCCTCTCTAAGATTGTCCTGGTAGAAAATCGTGAGCACGGTGGTGTACTTGGACTGCTCCGGCGTCTGCTGCATGATCCACTGGGTATACCAGGAGCCGACCGCCTGGGGATTCACCGCCGGGATACCCTGATCACTCTCCCAATTGTAGGCGGTTTGGATGTAGGTCCAGTCCAAGAACGACGGCGCTGAGTTGCCAAAGCGGTCCCTGGTAAAGAGGGTCGGTGTGTAGCCCATGTCTGTGAATTGGCCCCACTGGTAGCCCTGCATTTTGTAAGTGACATTGGCGGCAATCTTGGTGCCCTTGTCGGGCTCGCTCGGATTGGGAAACGGCAGACCCATCACGTAATTATCTAACTTGTACAGACCGCCGG
>Ga0137363_10003107_pt1 | contig 10027 bp, 9 predicted proteins | sample MadtaG_FD_104800 | JGI IMG/M metagenome (GOLD analysis project Ga0137363, IMG submission 104800) | Vadose zone soil microbial communities from Angelo Coast Range Reserve, California, USA - Mad1_115_16 metaG | ecosystem: Environmental > Terrestrial > Soil > Vadose zone | place: USA: California...
ATTCTTTCGTCCGACGAATTCGAAGGACGCTCGCCGGGAACAAAGGGCGAAGAGCTCTCGATCAAATACATTTCCGATCAGTTTAAATCGGTCGGCCTGAAACCTGGAAATCCCGACGGCAGTTATTTTCAGGAAGTGCCGCTCGCCGGAATTAAAAGCGATCCGCACATGGCATTTATCGTTAACGGCAAACCGCCGATTGAATTGAAATACCCGGACGATTTCGTCGCGTCATCCGCGCGGTTGCAGCCGGAAATCAAGGTCGACAATTCCGATCTCGTCTTTGTCGGTTACGGCGTGGTCGCGCCGGAATACGGCTGGGACGATTACAAAGGCGTCGATGTCCGCGGCAAAACGATCGTGATGTTGATCAACGATCCGGCGGTGCCCGATCCGAAAGATCCGTCCAAGCTCGACGAGAAAATGTTCAAAGGGAAAGCGATGACCTATTATGGTCGCTGGACTTACAAATACGAGATCGCGGCGCAAAAAGGCGCAGCTGCGGCGATCATCATTCACGAAACGGAACCGGCCGCTTATCCGTGGCAAGTCGTCAAGTCGAGCTGGGCCAAGGAGAATTTCGAGCTCGATAATCCGAATAAAAACATGGACGCGGTCTCGGCGCGCTCATGGATCACGCTTGATGTTGCCAAAAAACTACTTGCCGACTGCGGCCAGGATTTCGACACGCTCAAAAAATCCGCGATCTCGAAAAATTTTCGACCGATGGCGCTGAATGCAAAAAGCAACATCGACATCAAACAAGCGCTCCGCTCGTTTAGATCGCACAACGTGATCGGCAAGTTCGAAGGCGCCGACCCGAATTTGAAAGACGAATACATCATCTACAGCGCGCATTGGGATCATCTCGGCCGTCATCCGGAATTGCAAGGCGACCAAATTTTCAACGGCGCAGTCGACAACGCTTCAGGCGACGCGGCCGTGATCGCATTGGCGAGCGCATTTCCAAAAGCCGATCCAGCTCCGAAGCGCTCGATTCTCTTCATGTGCACGACTGCCGAGGAAGCCGGACTTCTTGGCGCGAAATGGTACGCGGAGCATCCGCTTTATCCACTCGAGAAAACCTTGGCCGACATCAACATCGACAGCATGAACGTGTGGGGCAAAGCGCGCGACATTGAGGACGTCAGTTACGGTTTTTCAACAATGGACGACGCGCTCGCCGCCGCCGCGCAACGGCAAGGCCGCGCCGCGATCCCGAACAGTCGTCCTGAAAAAGGCGCGATTTATCGCGCCGACAATTTCGAATTTTCAAAGGTCGGCGTGCCGTCGCTATACATCGGCAAAGGCGAACATCTTCTTTCCCGCCCGGAGAATGCACCGCTCCGCTCCGACGAGTTTGATTCGAAGGATTATCATCAAGTGACCGACGAAATAAAACAGGACTGGGACCTCTCCGGCGCGGTCCAGGATGTGGATCTGCTATTCGAAGTCGGCTACCAGGTCGCCAATGCCGACAAATCTCCGGAATGGAAACCCGGCAACGAATTCAAACCAAAACGCGACGCAATGATGAAGAAATGAAATCGATTCTGTCTGTTCGAGATGTCGTAACAAAAGCGCTCTCTGCGATTTGCTTGCTGTTCATCGCAAGAGCAACAGCGCAAACAACCCGCGCACCTGTCGTGATTAAGGATCCTAAAGATTTTCACCGTTACGCGCTGTATTGTCCGAAGCCCGAATATCCGATCGACCTACGCGAGCGACGCATTGGAGGATCAGGCACTTTTCTGCTACACCTACGTCGAGACGGGACGGTGGAGTCAGTGGAAACTCTGATCAGCACTGGTCACGCTGAGCTCGATAACATAGCTAAAAGCACCTTTATCAGTGGCGGTTTCGATCTGGACCGGCCGAAGCAAAGGTGCCGATTACATTCAAACCGCCAAACGGCGGTAGAGCAGAATGGCCATTCGCTCGATGAGTTGTAGAGGCGTTTGACACACACGCCGCTAAAACTGTCTTCCTGTCTTTCAAATCTGTGAAAATCTGTGTCAATCTGTGGACGAAACATGCGCGTTGATTTTGTCATCGGCGGGACGCAGAAGGGCGGTACGTCGGCGCTGGATTCGTTTTTGCGGCAGCATCCGGAGATTTGCATGCCAGAAACGCGAAAAGAGCTGCACTTTTTCGATCGCGAAACTGACGACAAGGATTACAACAAGTATCACGCCAATTTTAAGCCGAAGCCGGAGCATCGCGTGATTGGTGAAGCGAGTCCGATCTACATGTATTGGGAAACCGCGCCGTATCGGATTTGGAAATACAATCCGAGGACAAAGTGGATTCTAGCTTTGCGGAATCCAGTCGAGCGCGCCTTCTCGGCCTGGAACATGGAAACCAAACGAGGCAAAGAGAAATTACCGTTTGCCGAAGCGATCGAAAAAGAACCGGAGCGATGCCGCGAAGCTTTGCCGTTACAGCACCGTGTCTATTCCTATGTCGATCGCGGATTCTACGCGCATCAGGTCCGGCGCTTGTTCAACATCTTCGGCAAAGAGAAGTGTCTCATTCTTTTGAATGAAGAGCTTAGGAGTGATCACAAGGAAACTCTTCGGCGCGTCTTCGAATTTCTCGGCGTCGATTCCTCGTTCGTTCCCCGGGAAGCGAGCGTGTTCGAGCAGGAATACCCGAACAAGATCGACAATCAGTTGAGATCGAGCTTGATCGAGGCGTTTTATTTCGACATCAAAGAGCTGGAGAAGTTTTTGCGACGGGATTTATCGAAATGGTATGACAAAAAACCTTAACAATCCCTCACCTCAATCCTCTCCCTTTCCAAAAGGGAGAGGCGGATTTGTTTTGGCTGCCTGTCATGTCGAGCAGAGTCGAGACATCTCTAGATATTTCTGAAATAGAAAGAGATTCCTCGACTTCGCTCGGAATGACAGAATCGATAACTACGACTACAACGCCTTTGCCATGAACCTCCCCATTCCAATTCTGAGCGTCCTGATTGGGGCGGTGATTTTGTTTTTCGGGCGCAAACTGTTCTGGCTTTGCGTGGCCGCGGTTGGATTTGCGGCGGGCGTAGAAGTCGCGCCGCACCTTGTCCACGAACCGTCAGCCATTCTGTCGTTGAGCGTGGCGATCGTATTCGGATTCATCGGCGCGTTGCTCGCCATCTTCCTGCAAAAAGTCGCAATCGCAGTGGCCGGTTTTCTCGCCGGCGGAAAATTGGCGCTCGCGCTCGTGACCGCATTTTTCGTTCACGGCGCAAGCTATCCCGGAGTGACATTCATCGTCGGCGGCATCATCGGCGCGATATTGTTGCTCGCGTTGTTCGACTGGACGTTGATTGTGTTATCGGCGGTGGTCGGCGCCTATTTGATTCAACATACGATCGTCTTGCCGCAAACCGGTGCGACGATTCTGTTTGTCGGCCTGGCCGTGGTCGGAATTGTGGTCCAGGCAGCTGCGTTTCGCGGAAGAACGACGGCGGCGTAACAAACACTTTTTCGAACGGCGGTCATAGACCGCTGCTACAGTATTTTGCTGACAAAGCGAAGATCGACATGTGAAAATGTGGGGCATGAACTCACAAAGAACGGGATTGCGGGTGGCGGCAGTAATTTTTGCGATATTTGCGATTGGCCATGTGGTGCGTCTCTTCAAGCACGCCAAAGTAATGGTGGCGACTCATCAGATACCGCTGGAGGTGAGCTGGGTAGCGCTCATCATCGCCGCTGTGCTGAGCATTTGGATGTGGCGATTGTCATCCGCGGCCAGATAAGAAAACTAACGACGCTGCGGTCAGCGATTTGTTCATGAAGAAAAGTCTCAGATGAGACAATCGACGCTCGCTCTCGTTTGTGGACTTATCCTTTTCGTCGTTCTCGCTTACTCATGGTGTGGAAGAAATCCGGCGCCACAAGGCACCACACTGCCGGCGACGCCAACTGCGACACCAGCACGGCCCGGAACAACGGCCGCTCCAAATGTCGCGGCGAGTCCTTCCGTTTCCGTAGCTCAAGTTACAGCAACACCACCGGCACAAACGCCGCCGCCAGAATTTCAGAAAGTCGCACAGAAGGCAGCACCGGCGATTATTGAATTCACCGTCTTCGACACGAAAGGCCAACTCCTGCGGACCGGCAACGCTTTCTTTGTTTCTCGCGACGGTCTGCTCGTCACGAGTTGGACAATAGTTGCGGACGCGGCGTATGGCGTCGCTAAATCTCCCGACGGAAAAATTCGCAACGTCACCGGCGTGGTTGCATCCGACCAACAAAGCGATCTCGCCATTCTTCGAGCGGAAACCAAAATCGGTGTGCCGTTTCTTCCACTCGCTAAAAACTCCGAATCAATTGCCGTGAATGCCTGGGCGGTGATCATCGGCAGTTCGCTTCAACACAAAGAGCAGCCCGCCGCGGCGGGCACAATCACTTCTCTCGGATCCGATCCGAAAAAAGATGCATTCCAAATTAGTGGAGCGATTCCGAATGACGCTGCCGGTGCGCCGGTTGTCGATGCGGAGGGGGAAGTTGTGGGAATCGCCACGAAAAACGGGTTGCGACCGACCGGTCTGCTCGATCCGTTGTTGGCGCAGTCAAAATCAGCGGGGACCGGTCGCTGGGCCGCGGCTCCGGTTGAATCACCGACGGCTTCGCCGACGCCGAAATTGGCGCGCAATCCGCGAGTCATTTACAATCCGGCGCCAAGATATCCTTACGAAGCGCGGATGCTTCGCTCGGGGCCGACGACGGGCGCGGGAAAGTTTCGCGTCACCTTCGACCCGAATGGACAAGTAAAAAACGTGCAAGCAATCGAATCGACCGGACAAACCATTCTCGATCAAGCAGCGGTCAAAGCGCTTCAGCAATGGAAGGCAGAACCCGGCGCCCACGATTGGACCGTGCTGGTACCGATCACGTTTCAGCCCTAGGCTGAAAGGAATTACAAATCCCAAACCCAAGCTTCAAAGAATCTTCAAGATTCAAATCTCAAAAACCAGGTAAGAGTTTGTTTGAATATTGGAGATTGAGATTTCTCTTGGAGGTTCCGCCAATGGCGGTCAGTGCCGGAAGTGGCGAACGGCGGTAAAGATCATCGCCATTTTGCGTTCGTCGGCAGCGGCGATCACTTCCTGGTCGCGCACTGAACCGCCCGGTTGAATCGCGCAGGTCGCGCCCGCATCGGCCGCAGCGATTAAACCATCCGGAAACGGAAAGAATGCATCGCTCGCAACGGCGCTGCCTTTGAGCGAGAGTCCGGCTTCTTCCGCTTTCCAAATCGCGATGCGCGAGGAATCGACGCGCGACATTTGCCCGGCGCCGATTCCAAGAGTGCGATCGGCCGCGGCATAAACAATCGCGTTGGACTTCACGTGTTTGACCACGCGCCAGCCAAAAAGCATCGCGGCCAATTCGCTTTTCGTCGGTCGGCGCTTGGTCACGACCTGCTCCGGAGTCTCGCTCACGTTATCGGAATCCTGAACGAGAAGACCGCCGCAAACCGAGCGAAGATCGACTGCTGGTCGGGCTTCGACCGCAGAAGTTATAAGACGAATGAGGCGTAGATTTTTTCTCGTTTGCAAGAGCGCGCGCGCATTCGTCTCAAACTCTGGCGCGATGATCACTTCCGAGAAAATTTCGCTGATCGTTTTGGCGAGTGGTTCGTCGATCGCGCGATTGCAAACAATGATACCTCCGAACGGCGCCTGTTTATCGGTCGCGAATGCTTTCTCCCACGCTTTGCGAAGATCGACATCGGAACCAACCCCGCACGGATTGGTGTGTTTTAAAATCGCGACCGTGGGTTGGGAAAATTCTGCGATCAGGTTCGTGGCCGCGCTAATATCGAGAATGTTGTTAAAGGAAAGCTCTTTGCCGTGCAGCTTTTCGAAATGACGATCAAAATTGCCGTAGAGCGCAGCATGCTGGTGCGGATTTTCGCCATAACGCAATTTGGTGACGAGTGGCAGCGAAAGGGAGAACGAGGCTTCGGTAATCTGCTCGCGGTTGAGGTAATTACCGATCGTGCGGTCGTAATCGGAAGTCTTGATGAAAGCTTTGATCGCGAGGTGCTCGCGCAATTTCAGCGTCGTCTCGCCACTGTTCTCGCGCATGTTTTCCAAGACGCTGTCGTAATCAGCCGGGTCGACCACTACCGTGACCGATTCGTAATTTTTGGCGGCGCTTCGAATCATCGACGGGCCGCCGATGTCGATGTTCTCGATCGCCTCGGCTAGCGTGACGTCGGGCTTTTGGATTGTTTTTTCGAACGGATAGAGGTTCACGACGACGAGATCGATTGGCTCGAAGCCACATTCCCGCGCTTCGGCTTCATGTTTGGGATTGCCGCGTTTGTAAAGCAAACCTCCGTGCACGCGCGGATGCAAAGTCTTGACCCGGCCCTCAAGCACCTCCGGAAAAGCGGTGAAGCTGGAAATGTCGCGGACCGGAATTTTTTCCTTTCGCAGCAATTCGGCCGTACCGCCGGTCGAAATGATGTCGACACCCTGTCGTTCGAGCGCGCGCGCAAATTTGGCGATGCCGCTTTTATCGGAAACGGAAATGAGTGCGCGCGTGATTTTCATTGGGTCGTTAAAAGGTCACAAGAGTTACAACGTTAAAAAGATGCAACCATTGTAACTATGTAACGTTTGTAACTTTTCAACGCGATCGCCTCAGCGATCGAGAATCACGTTCCTGGCCGCGGGATACAACACCGGACAACAGCCGATCGTTTCGCAAAATGCTTTGCTGAAATGACTGAGGCTGGAGTAGCCGACTTCGGTTGCGGCTTCGGTCACATTGTAGCGACCGGTGCGCAACAATTCGGCCGCGCGTTCCATCCGAAGCTTCCGCAAGTACTGCGGAATGGTCAGACCGACCTCGCGCGAAAACATCCGGCTCAAATAAAACGGACTGCAGCCAACTTCCTGGCCGAGCGCTTCGAGCGTGAGCGGATTAGTTAAATTGTGGGACAGCAATTCCTTCGCGCGTTCGACCCTTTCGCGCGCCACCCGTTTTTGGCGCATACAGAAAAATTCGGGGTCCTTCGGCTCAAAAAGGAAATGCGCCATCAGTTCGAGCGCTTTGCTTTGATACCAAAGAATTTGCGCTGCTTTCGAAACCGGCGGCTCAGCCAGACTGGCTACGACCGCGCGTTGTTGGATCGACATCGGACGTGTCGGCGCGACAATCGTTTCGTCTTTCTCGCCGAAGATCACGCGGCGTATTTGCGGCTCGAGATCGTCTTCGAGCTGCACGAACTGCTTTCGCAAATGCGCGCGGGAAAATTCCAGGGTGGCAAACTGGTGATGATCGTTCGCACGGCGCGATGCCGGAAGCGGTTCGTCGCCGATCGCGTAGTAACCCGCCGCACTGGGCGCGTACTGCGTTTTTCCGGCGCGACCGACTTCGCCGTGTCCTTCGAGATTTAAACAAAACTCAAGGCTGCGCGGATGAAAAGTCCGGCCCCAATTGAACGAACGCGCCATCCGAAAATCGTGCCACTCGACAGCGACGCCCATTGAATCGACATCGCCGTAAAGCGGTCGCCAACCGTCTTTCACGTCGCGCCAGGCGTCGTGCTCGGCAGCGCATTGAGGATTCATCACGCCAAATTACGAATGTTGCCGCGCCAAATGCAAGGAAGGTTTCCTTTCCTCCAGGGCACCGCGATCCCAGTTACTTAGAGTCGACGCAGCATCGTATGTGCTTTGAGCAAAATCGAGGATCGCATCATCCGGAGACTTTGAAGTGCGAACCGCATCGTAGGGCAAGACGAATTCATGAAACTGCGCATTATATGAGGCAGCACCGGGTTTTACTTTCGCCTCCGGAAATCCGGCCGGTTCGGGATAAGCGTAAGAATAAAAAATCGCCATCGGCATCACGTCAGCTCCGGGCCAGAACCCAAGGCTACTGACCTCCTGCGAATATGCTTCTCGCGTGACTGCATCCGGCAGATGCGGGAATCCGCCGGGATGCGGCGGCGCGGTGCGGCCGGAAAAACGCGTGACGGCGAGATCCGGCGCGCCCCAAAAGAAATGGACCGGACTGCATTTCCCGCAAAAGCGTGAACGAAATTCTTTGAACACGCGGTCCGCCTGGACGAGGACCCGCCAGAATCGATTGGCATATTCGGGATCGTAAGAGCGATGCTGCTCGTCGCGATCGAATGGAATCGGATTCGGGATTTCATTCGGCATGATGTCGATCTTGACGGGTAAGCCCAACTCATCCAAAGCGGTCATGACCGCCTTGTAAAAGGCCGCCACGGTCCGCGGCTTGAGTTCAAGCGAGCGCTGTCCGCCGTCACTTTTCAGGATTCGAAGGTGGTGATCGATGAAATCAAAGTCGATCTCAAAAGTGGAATTTCCGTGTGGAATCGGCGAAGTCGTTAGGCCGCGAGCCGTGACGTAAAGCGTGACGTGCCAGGAATGATTGGTCCAGGGCGTGAGAGTCAGTCGAATCTTACCGACAATCTGCGTCCACATATGGAGCGTGGCGCAGGTGTCTTTCCAGTCGGCATAATTCAGCTCCAGCCAAACTTCAGATGCTGCGGGAGATTTTGGCATGAACGATTGTCGACCCTATCCGATTAGCGATTGATGAAATCGGAGAACGAACGCCGGACGCGATCGAACATGCCGTGCGCTTCGTCTTGCGTCCGCCGAAACATACCCCTAATGCGCGAACTAACGCCGTGAAGCGGTCCGTGTTCTCCTTCTTCATCGCCCGGCTCCTGAGCGGCTTCGCGCTCGGTCTCGACGTCGTTCATGTTCGTCCCGGCAAACATTCCTTCGGTGCGGCTGACGTTTCCGCGATTGGCGCCGATGTAGATCGTGCCCACCGGGCGCCCGGACTTCGCGTGCAACGTCACGATCCAGGTCGGATCGCCGCGTTCATCTGTCCGCAAAGTGTAACTGGCAGTTTCAAATCGGGCTCCGGACTTGTCCGCCGTATGACTAGCGACGGCGAACGCGCCGCTCGAATCGAGATTTAGCCGCGCGGTGTTGATGGTCGCGCCTTCGCTTGAACCAACAACTGAGCTCGGCCGTTCGGAGGCAATTTGCCCGTTTCGTACTTGGATTTCGCGAACACCGCCGTTGCCGCGTTGATCGGTGATCAAAACTCTCCAGGTTTCGGGTTGCGGATCTCCGCGCACGCCGGTGATGGAAATGACATGGTTAACCGCTTCGCGGTTGAGGTGCACGCCCACGACCCGAAGCGCGTCGTAAGCGGTCGAACGTTCCTGCGCCAGAGCTGGCGTGACGAAAAGCACGAGTGCGGCCAACGTTCTCCACATGCGCAAAACTGAACAACCTCTTTGCGCCGCTGTCCAATTTGGTTTTAGACCGGCACTTGATTGAGCGCCAAGCTGTGCTCAGCGTTTGGTTTGGCTCATGAAGAAAGGAAAGCTCGAGTTCACCAGCCATACGGCAAATCTCGCCTTGATGCGCAGTTTCGTGAGAAGATTTCTCGCGCGGCATCCATTTTCCGAAAAGGAACAGACGCTGATGGTGCTGGGCGTCGATGAAGCTTGCACGAACGTGATCCGACACGCTTACGATCTGCGCGACGATCAGCCGATCGCGTTGTCAGTGGAAACGCTTCGCACCTGCGTCCGGGTGCGATTGCGCGATTACGGCGAGCAAGCGCCCGCCAGCAAAATGCGTGGTCGCGCAGATAACGAGGTCAAACCGGGCGGTCTCGGCTTGCATTTGATTCGCAACGCGTTTGATAAAGTCGATTACATTTTAAAACCGCGGGGAACCGAGCTCGTGCTCACGAAAAAATTAGGTTAGAAAGATGAAAGTGAAACCGCCGGAACCAGACGCCGCTTTCGAGATCTCGCTGCGGCCGCCGATGTTCAGCGAATTCACCGGCCAGCTGAAAGTGCGCGAGCGTTTGGAATTGATGGTGGAAGCGGCGAAGAAACGCGGCGACGTGCTCGAACACATTTTGTTGAGCGGCCCATCCGGTCTCGGCAAGACCACCCTCGCTTACATCATCGCGAACGCGATGGGGGTAAACGTTAAAAACACGAGCGGGCC
>Ga0137363_10003109_pt1 | contig 10025 bp, 10 predicted proteins | sample MadtaG_FD_104800 | JGI IMG/M metagenome (GOLD analysis project Ga0137363, IMG submission 104800) | Vadose zone soil microbial communities from Angelo Coast Range Reserve, California, USA - Mad1_115_16 metaG | ecosystem: Environmental > Terrestrial > Soil > Vadose zone | place: USA: California...
CGGCACGATTTATCAGGAGCCGGAGCCGCGGCTATTTTCCTTCAACAATCCATACGGCGCCTGCCCGCGCTGCCAGGGCTTCGGAAACACCATTGATTTCGATTTGAATCTGGTGGTGCCGGACCCAAGTAAGTCGCTGGACGATGGCGCGATCGAACCATGGACGAAACCGCGCTTTCGTCAACTGTTGAACGAAGCGAAGCAATGGGCCAAGTCGCAGGGGATTCCGAGCAATGTTCCGTGGCGGCAACTGAAAGAAGAACAGCGGCAACGGATTCTGGAAGGCGATGCGAAAAACGATTACGACGGAGTGAAAGGATTTTTCGCGTGGCTGGAGCGCAAGAAATACAAGTTGCACGTGCGCGTTTTTCTCAGCCGCTACCGCGGTTACGCGATGTGACCGGAGTGTGGCGGCACGCGGCTGCGTCCGGAAGCGCGAGCAGTGCGCGTGGCGGGCAAAACGATCACGGATATATGCAAATTTACGGTGAAGGAAGCGCGGGTATTTTTCCGGGAGCTACAACTCAGCGAAGCGCAAGCCAAAGTCGCCGACAGAGTTCTGGAAGAAATTCGCTCGCGGCTGCAATTTCTGGACGAAGTGGGACTGGATTATTTGTCGCTGGATCGATTGACTTCGACGCTCTCCGGTGGAGAATCGCAGCGCATACAACTGGCGACCTCGCTTGGTTCCCATCTGGTCGGAGCGCTTTATGTGCTGGATGAGCCGTCGATTGGTTTGCATCCGCGCGACACGAAGAGATTGATTGATATTTTGAAATCACTGCGTGACCTGGGAAATACCGTGCTGGTGGTGGAGCACGACCCGGACACTATCGCCGCGGCGGATCGCGTGATTGACCTGGGACCGGGCGCCGGCGAGCTTGGTGGCAAATTGCTGTTTTCGGGAACGTACGACGAGATCCTGAAAGACCCGAAATCGATTACCGGACGATATCTGAGCGGCGCGATGCGGATTCCAGTCCCGAACTCGCGGCACAAGACGACCGGAAGATTTCTGCGGATTTATGGCGCCACGCTGCATAACCTGAAGAATGTGGACGCGATGATTCCGCTGGGAATGCTTACGGTCGTGACTGGCGTGAGCGGGTCCGGAAAATCGACTCTGGTGCATGACGTTTTATATAAAGCGTTGCTGGCAAAAAAGAACGGCGGAACAGAAAAGGAATTTTGTGAACGGCTGGACGGCGATGATCGGGTCGCGGAAGTGGTGATCGTGGACCAGTCGCCGATTGGACGAACTCCGCGTTCCAATCCGGCAACGTACCTGAAAGCGTTCGATGCCATCCGCGAAGTTTTTGCGGATACACCGGATGCCAAACGGCGCGGCTACACTGCGGGACACTTTTCTTTCAACGTGCCGGGCGGGCGTTGCGAGACATGCCAGGGCGACGGAACGGTAACAGTGGAAATGCAATTTCTTGCGGACGTAGAGCTGATTTGCGAGGAATGCCGCGGCACGCGGTTCAAGAGCAGCGTGCTGGACGTGCAGTATCGCGGGAAGAACGTGCACGAGGTTCTGGGCATGACAGTGCGAGAAGCGCTGGCATTCTTCGTGAATGTGCCGAGAGTAACGACCAAGTTGCGCATCATGAACGAAATTGGCCTGGGATATTTGCGGCTGGGCCAATCGGGGACCACGCTTTCCGGCGGCGAGGCGCAGCGATTGAAACTGGCTGCGCACCTGTCACGCACGGAAAATCAGGGGATTCTGTATATTCTGGACGAGCCAACCACCGGGCTGCATTTTGACGACATCGCGAAGTTGCTGGCGGCGTTTCGCAAGCTGTTGGAATCGGGGGCTTCGTTGCTGGTGATTGAGCACAACCTGGACGTAGTTAAGTCGGCCGACTGGCTAATTGACATGGGTCCGGATGGCGGCGACCAAGGCGGGAAAATCATTGCGACGGGAACGCCGGAACAGGTGGCTCGGAATGCACAATCGCACACCGGCAAATTCCTGGCGAGAGCGCTGCAGGCCAACGGGCAGACAAAGCGAAACGGAAACGGCGCATCGAACGGAACGGAAACAGCCAGCGGCAATGACAAAAATTCGGGAACAATTTTAGCGTGCAATTCTCGCTAGACGCGGGCAAAGAAAAGCATGCGGAAACGAAGTAAGAAACTAGATTCTAACGTCCGGCCAAGCTGGGGCGCAGCAGTGCTGCGCCCCTACCGGGGCGTCACTTGGACATACTGTTTGTGAGAAATTCAGACTAGCAAATGACCCGCCAAGCGATGAAGAGACCACTCCAGCGAATCGGCGCAGGATTACTGTTGGTTTGCGCGTTGTCTGTTCCGCAAGCGAACGCTCAAGCGGCGCCGGGCACAAAAGGGACGAGGCAGAGGGTCGCCAATCCGCTGAATGATTTGCTGGACGAAGCGCGGCGCGACATTGACAGGCAGGATTTTCAGGCGGCGATCGCGCCGCTACAGAAATTTCTCGCTGAAAGGGATGATTTTGCGTACGCGCATTTTCAGCTGGGATATGCATACACCGGGCTGCAGAAAAGCAAAGAGGCGCGCGGCGAATACGAACGAGCTATGCTGCTCGATCCGAAAATGCCCGAAGCGGCGCTAAATCTGGGAATCCTTTTGTTAAATGAAGAGCCGGCTGCAGCGATCTCGCCCTTGCAGCGCGCCGTGGAATTGTTGCCAACGCAAAGCCGTCCACGAACATTATTGGGGCTGGCGTACGATAAATCCGGCGATCAGAAAAATGCCGCCATCGCGTATGAAGGCGCACTTTCTCTAGATCCGAAGGATACGGAGACCAGCCTTCATTTGGCGCAACTTTATCTGCGACAGAATCGTGCCGCGGATGCCGAGGCAAGATTTCGCGCGGTGTTGTCCAGCCAGCCGCAATCACAGCCGGCGCTGGTCGGCTTGGCGCAAAGCCTGGAAATCGAGAAGAATGCGGAAGCCGCTGGCGCTTACCGCAACTACTTGAAGGCGCAGCCGGGTGATGGGGCGGCACGCGAACACCTAGTGCATGTGCTGATTGCGAACGAGAGATTTGCCGAAGCGTTGGTGGAAATGGAAAACATGGAAAAAGGCGGGACGCCGTCGGTGGAATCGCTGAAACTTCGAGCGGATATTCTGATTGGGGAAAAGAAATGGAATGCGGCGATTGCGGCATTGAAACAGGCGGTGGCGCTGGCTCCGAATGACGCGCAACTGCGCGGAGGGCTAGGGCGGACGTACATGCAGCAACGCGATTTTGTGAATGCCGAAAAGGAATTAAAGGGCGCGATCGGGCTGGACGCGAAGAATCTGACCTACTGGAAGGATCTGGCGTCAACGACCTATCTGGCCGGGGAATATGCCACGACGCTGGCGATTCTGGACCGCGTAGGGCAGAGCGAGCCGCCGACTCCGGGAGAATTGTTTGTGCGCGCACTCTGCTACGATAAGCTGCAGCAAACCAAGGCGGCGTTGGACGCTTACGAAAAATTCTTGCAAGCGGACCAAAACCAGAATTCGGACCAGGTATGGCAGGCTCAGCAGAGGATCCGCGTCTTGAAAAAGATGCTGGAAAAGAAAAGATAAATCCCCGAACAGCAGGCCAAAGCGTGACCGCGCTTTTGGCGGCGGTGCTGCTGTGCGCCGGGGTGGGACTGGCGGCGGACGATCTGGGCGTGCTGCAGCAGCGATTCGATGCGGAGCACGACGGAGTGCGCAAGGCGAAGATGCTGCAAAGGCTCGGCAATGCACAGTTCGAGCAAGAAAGAGAAGCGGCGAAGGCGAACGATTATCTGGCGGTCGGATTGGTGATGGAGAAGTATCGGGACAACGTGCGCGCCGCTGTTGAAGCATTGAAAAAACAGCATCCTGACGCGGAAAAACACTCCTCCGGATATAGACAATTGGAAATCCACGTAGCGACAGGAATACGTGAAGTGCAAGACGTGATTCTTGCCATGCCGGAACAGTACCGGCCGCCGATGGAACTGGTAAGAAATGATTTACGGGCCATGGACGTGGAGTTGTTGAAACTCTTGTTCCCCCGCAGACCGGGCGAACAGCCATCCGCTCCGACGGGGGCGTCGCCCGGAGCGAAGCCGCCGCAAGCAACGGAGAAGCAGCCATGACGATATGGGGCAGAATTTTGTTGGTGATTGTGATTGGCTTTGCTGGCGCGTTGGGAGCAGGCTTGTTCGCGCAAGCTCCGGATAAGGATTACCTGACCAACGTCGAGGCGGACAAGATTCGCGACGCGGAAACGCCGAACGAACGGATCAAGCTGTTTATATTGTTTGCCGACGACCGGATTAAGAAGTTTCAGTACGAACTGGAGCATCCGTCGCAAAATAATCACGAGCAGATGTTGAATTATTTGTTGAATGCCTACATTGGATGCGTGGATGATGCGGCGGATCTGATGCAACTGGGAATCGAAAAACAGCAGAATGTGCGCGCCGGCGTGGACTTGATGGCAGAGAAGACGAAGGAATATCTACAAGTGTTGAACAAGGCGAAGGCGGACGCGAAAGAGATCGAAATGTACAAAGAGAATCTTGACGACGCGATTGAAGGCACGCAGGATGCGCTGAACGACGCGGAGAAAGCGAAAAAGAGAGTGGCTCCGCCTCCGGTGCGGCGAAAGAACTAAGCGCGGAGAAGATGCAAGGCCAATGAAACGACAGATCACGCAAGTGCCGGGCGGAGCGGCGCTGTGCCAGCGAATGTTTACGAGGATCGGTTGCGCCGGACCTCCCCCGGCCTTTCGCGTAGAGTTTTATCCATACTCGAGCCTGGTGTTGACGATTCGGCGCCGCGACGAGCAAATGATCGTGCGATTTTCGGATTTGCTACAACGCGCTCCGCTGGCGGTGCTGGAAGGAGCGGCGGCGCTGCTGCTGTGCAAAATTTATCGCCGGCGCACTCGTGGGGCGCTGGTGGGGCCATATCACGCGTATGCAAAATCCCACAAGACGCGGGAACGAGTGCAGCAGATGCGGCGAGGGCGAGTGCGTCCCGCGGCGCTGAACGCCGCGGGACAGCAGTTTGATCTCAATGGACTTTTTGATGAATTGAACGCGCGTTTTTTTGCCGGTGGATTGGAACGGCCGCGTCTTGGATGGAGCATGTGCGGATGGCGGCGGCAGTTTGGATCGTTCGATCCCGGACCGAATCAGATTTTGCTGAATCGCCGAATGGACCGGCCGGAAATTCCGCAGTATGTGGTGGAGTATGTTTTGTACCACGAAATGCTGCATGTCAAGCATCCGACGCGAAAATCGGGCTGCAGCCTGATTTCACATTCGCCGGAATTTCGCGCGGAGGAAAAGCTGTTTCCGGAGTTTGAACGGGCGCGGAAGGCATTGGACAAGTTGGCGCGGGACCGGAGAGTTTTCTTGGTTTAGGTATTGAGCGATGTGTAGCGGTGGCGGGAAGTGGGTAGGGAGTAGTGCCGGCAATTTGCGTGTGCGGAGTGAATGCGCTGCGAACAACACCGCGCCGCCAACAGTGGCTGTGCTAGGAGAACGCGGATTGAGCGTGACGGGCTAGTAGGATTTCTTTTTTGACTTGGCTATTTCGGAGCGGAGTTTTTCGATTTTCTTTTCGATTTTATCTTTATCTTCGGCGTGTGGGTAGAGGTCGAGATAGCGCGTGTAGGATTGGATGGCATCGCGCTTCAGGCCTTTTTTTTCCTGCGCTTCACCGAGAAAGCGGAAGGGAATGGCGTAGCCGGGCTTGGCTAACGCAGCGTCTTGGAAGCGATCGATTGCCGCGTCCATATCGCCCTTGTGCATGTAATATTGGCCGACTTGCAGATCTCTTTCCGCACGCAGCGGATCCCACATGGGCTGGTCGGGAGCGTTTTGAGTGGCGGTATCGGTGTTTGGTTTCGGTTTTGGCGTGTTTTTCGAAGATGAGGATTGCGCATAAAGAAGCGCGGGCGTGGCGGTCAAGATCGCCGCGAGCGCGGTGGTCAACAAGACTGAGCTTCGAGGTAGAGTAGTGCGATTCACGATAGTCCGATTCACTCTAGTATGATGGAAGTTGCCCGGAGAAAACAGCTTGCCGGGCGCGCGACGGTCTGATGGAACCCAAAGAAAAAGCGGCGTTGTTACCGGAGAAGCCCGGGGTGTACCTGTTCCGCGACGCGGGCGGGACGGTAATTTATGTGGGAAAGGCGCGGCTACTGCGGAACCGCGTGCGTTCGTATTTCCTGGAGTCGCGGTGGATGGATGCGAAGACGGGCTCGCTGGCGCGCGAGATCGCAGAGCTGGAAACGATGGTAGTGGACAACGAGCGCGAGGCGCTGGCGCTCGAGCACAACCTGATCAAGCAGTACCGGCCGAAGTTCAACGTGGTGCTGCGCGATGACAAGACTTATCCATACATTAAGTTCACGGCGTCGGAAAAATATCCGCGCGTGTATTTCACGCGGCGAATTCGCAAGGACGGGTCGCTGTATTTTGGGCCCTATTTTCCAGCGAGCCTGGCGCGGCGGATTCTGCACTTCGTGCATAAAAGATTTCTGGTGCCGTCGTGCGGTGTGGATCTGACGCGGGCGCATCCGCGGCCTTGCTTGCAATTCTACATTCATCGATGCCTGGGGCCGTGCGTGGCAGGTCTAACCACGGACGAACGATACGCGGAAGCTGCACACGACGTGAAAATGCTGCTAGAAGGGCGGCGGCATGATTTGATCAAGAGTTTGGAAGAAAGAATGGCGGCTGCCGCGGAGAAGGAATTGTACGAGCAAGCTGCATCGTATCGCGATTTGCTACGCACGATGGAGGACATCGAGGAACGGCAGAGAATTGCCGCGGCGCAGGGCGACGACACCGACGTTCTGGCGTATCACGAGGAAGCGCCGCTGGTGGCGGCGAATCTGTTTCATCTGCGCGGTGGACGCGTGGTGGATCGCAGGGAATTTTATTGGGAGGATCTGGCGACGTTTGATGCGCAGGAATTTGTGCCGTCGCTGCTGAAGCAACTTTATCTGGAAGCGGATTATTTGCCCAAGGCGATTCATGTACCGGAAGAATTCGAGGATCGCGAATTACTGGAAGAAATGTTGAGCGAGCGGGCGGGGCATCGCGTGGAGATTTTCACGCCACAGCGCGGACAGAAGCGGGCGATTCTGGACTTGGTGAAGAATAATGCGGCACATTCGTTCGAGCAGCGCTTTCGGGTATTGAAGCCGACGTCGAAAGCGATTGGCGAAGCGCTGCAAAATGCGTTGAACCTGGTGGAGGAACCGGAACGCATCGAGTGCTTTGACATTTCGCACCTTCAAGGAAGCGATACAGTGGCCTCGATGGTGGCGTGGGAAAAAGGGCGGATGAAGAAATCGGATTACCGTAAATTTATCATTCGTGGAGAAATCAGCGGCGGGCGCGATGAAGGGAACAACGCCAGGGCGGGGAGCAATGGAGACTCGCCGTTGCAAATTTACCGGCAGAACGACGATTTCGCGAGCATGCGGGAAGTGGTGACGCGGCGGTACCGTCGGTTGCAGGAAGAAAAGAAAGCGATGCCGGGGCTGATCCTGATCGACGGCGGGATTGGGCAACTACACGCGGCGGCCGAGGCGTTGGACGCGCTGGGGATCATCAATCAACCTCTGGCCAGCATCGCGAAGAAGGAAGAGATTTTGTACGTGTACGGCCAGGAGAGCGAGCCAATTATATTGGAGCGGCACTCGCCGGTGCTGCATCTGATCGAGCAGATCCGCGATGAGACGCACCGGTTTGCGGTGACTTTTCACCGCTTGCGGCGAGGCAAGCGGCAGACGAAAAGCGCGCTGGAAGGGATTCCGGGGATTGGGCAAATGACGGCGCGGAAATTGTTGAAAGAGTTTGGTAGCGTCGCGAACGTACAACGAGCGGGATTGGAGCGGCTGAGCGAGGTGATTCCGCGGAGCAGAGCCGAGAGAGTGCTGGAGGAACTGGGGAAGGTGCGCGAGAGCGCATAACCACTTCGGAATCGCGATACCGGTTAGGCTGTATTGTGGCTGACAAATGCCTGTGTTACGTTGCAGCTTGGAGGCGGAGATGGCTGACAACGTGGGATCGAAAATTTCCTATTTTTTGGTTGGACTTGGAGTAGGAGCTCTAGTGGGCGTGTTGTTTGCGCCGAAGTCCGGAGAAGAAACGCGGAAATTCTTGGCAGACAAAGCAGACGACGGCCGCGAGTTCGCGCAGAAACAAGCACGGGAGTTGCGCGAGCGAGCCGACGACCTGGTGGAGCGGGGCAAGGATGCGGCTTCGCGGCACAAGGAAACAATTACGGCCGCTGTAGAAGGTGCACGGGACGCGTACCGGCGCGAGGCATCGAAGTCGTAATCCATTTCTTTTTTGCGCGGGTGTTCGGCAGATTTCGTTTCGCGGGCGGGACGACGGGGCGTGCATGCAAACCAACTTGCTTGGAATAGTGGTGGCGATTGCGATGGTGTTGCAGGTGTCGATTTTAACGGCACTTTTTTTCACCACGCGGCGCACCATGCAGAAGGTGGAAAAAACGGTGACGGATTTGAATGCGCGAGCCGGACCGATCCTGACGCGTGTGCAGATCCTGTTGGACGACACGCAACCGAAGATTTCCACGATGGTGAGCGACGCGGCGCATATCGTGTATCTGGCGCGCGGGCAGGCGCAGAAGATGGATCGCGTGTTCACCGACGCCGCTGACCGCTTTCGCGGTCAATTGCTGCACATTGACCGGATTCTGACCGGAACGATGGAAACGGTTGAAGACGCCGGGGCGCAGTTCAAGCAGAGTTTTTGGAAGCCGGTGCAGAAGGCGTCGGCGCTGGTGCATGGAATCAAGATCGGCCTGGATCTGCTGAGGGCGCGGAGGGCGGCGACGCAGACGGGGAATCAGGAGCCGTCGTCGGAGCAGGAAGAGGAATTGTTTATCTGAAAGAAGAGCGAAATTCGAAAAGCGAGTACCCACGGCGGGGAGCAAGGCCAAACCCCAATCAGCTCCGGCTGAACTTTACAGGTTTAGAAGACGGTGAAGCCGAAACGGAATCCTGTCGAGCGGCGATGCTCCTGCGACGAACGACGACTTGAACCTCCCGGCCCTTGCGGGCTCAACTTCCTGAACCGCCAGATGCGGATCCGCACTTCATGGGGCAGTGGGAGAGCGGTGTGACCGCTCCCCCTGTGCCGATTTGCGCCCGCTTTTTCAAAAGAAACAACGAAGGCTGGGATAATCGGATTGCGTGTGTTCGAGTTGTAGTGCAAAAAGCGACAGCTAGGCTGCCGCACTCCAAATCAGCGGATCCAGGAGCCTGCGAGGACTACGTCGTTCGAATAAATGACGGCGGCTTGGCCTGGCGTGACGGCACGCTGCGGGGAATCGAAAGTGATGCGTGTGCGAGAGCCAGGCAGGGCTTCGACTGTGGCTGCTGCGGGTTCATGTTTGTGGCGGATTTTCACTGTGGCGAGGATTGGTTGAGACGGCTCGGCGATCGAAATCCAATTTACATTTTGTGCTTCGAACGCCTTGGTGCGGAGTGAATCGTCGTCACCGACGACGACGCGATGGGCTTCCGGTTCGATGGCTAGGACGTAGAGTGGCTTTCCAGCGGCGAAGCCCAGACCTTTGCGCTGACCGATAGTGAAATTCTGGACGCCATTGTGGCGGCCGAGAACTTCGCCGGATTCCGTGACGATATCGCCGTCGCCGGAGCTGAGCGGAATTTTACTTTCCGACGCGTAAGCGTGAATGAATTGGACGTAATTTCCGTTGGGAACGAAGCACAACTCCATGCTGTCGGGCTTTTCGGCTACGGGCAGCGCGGCGCGGCGGGCGATTTCGCGGACTTCATCCTTGCAGAGTTCGCCGAGCGGAAACTCGCTGCGCGAGAGTTGTTCTTGCGAAAGTCCCCAGAGAAAATAGGATTGATCTTTAGTGGGATCGAGCGCGCGAAGAAGTTGGAATCGGCCGGTAGATTCGTCGCGGCGGATGCGGGCGTAGTGGCCGGTGGCGAGGCGATCGGCGCCGATTTGGCGAGCCATGCGGAGAAGCGGCTCGAACTTCACATC